>Ga0224512_10000414_pt1 | contig 45646 bp, 36 predicted proteins | sample SF_May12_sed_USG_4_FD_169103 | JGI IMG/M metagenome (GOLD analysis project Ga0224512, IMG submission 169103) | Sediment microbial communities from San Francisco Bay, California, United States - SF_May12_sed_USGS_13 | ecosystem: Environmental > Aquatic > Marine > Sediment | place: USA... | reverse complement strand
GTGGCGTCGCGGGCGACGCGGCGGATCTCGGTGTCGGGATGGAAATCGAGCTCGATGGAGAGCAGACCAGTGACGAAGCTCTGGACGTTCAGCTGCGCGCGCAGGCCGCGGCCGATCAGCGCTTGGAGCGCCTTGCCGACATCGGCGGTCTCCTTGCCGTCGCGGCGGACCACGCTTTCGGAGTCGAACTCCACATATACGGGGATCAGCAGCTCCTCTTTGGGCCCGTGGGAGATCAGCCTGATGCTGGTCACGGTGCCGACCTTGACGCCGCGGAAATTGACCGGAGCGCCGATATTGAGGCCGGCGACGTTGCCGGTGAAATACATGACCGCCTTGAATTTGCGTGTGAACAGATGCTCGGAACTGAACAGGGCGGCGCCGAGGACGGCCAACAGCACGGCGCCGATCACGAAACCGCCGATCAGGGTCGGATTTGCCCGCCTGCTCATGACTGATGCATCCCTCCGGTCACCTTCCCCCGGATCATTCCGCGCCCCGGCGCAGGAAGGTTCGGACCTTGGGGACGGTGCAGGTTTCCAAAAGGTCCTTGGGCGGACCCTGGGCCACCATGGTGCGCTGCTCGGCGTCGAGGAACACCGAATTCGTGCCGATCGCGAATATACTCGCAAGCTCGTGGGTGACAACCACCACGGTCGCGCCCAGGCTGTCGCGGAGCTCCAGGATCAGCTCGTCGAGCCGCGCCGAACTGATCGGGTCCAGCCCCGCCGACGGTTCGTCGAAGAACAGGATCTCCGGATCCAGGGCGATCGCCCGGGCAAGCCCGGCGCGCTTGGCCATGCCGCCGGAAATCTCCGACGGATAGAAGTCCTCGAACCCGGCAAGCCCCACCAGGGAAAGCTTGAGGGATGCCAGCTCGGCAATCTCGGCCTTGGAGAGATCGGTGTATTCGCCGAGCGGCAGGGCGATGTTTTCCTCCAGCGTCAGCGAGCTCCACAGCGCCCCGCTCTGATAGAGCAGGCCGAAGCGGCGCATGGCGGCTTCCCGCGCGTCCTCGTCGAGCTCCCAGAGGCTTTCGCCGTTGATCGTGACGCTGCCCCGCGCCGGCGCCTTGAGTCCCACCAGGTGGCGCAGCAGGGTGCTCTTGCCGCAGCCCGAATCCCCCATGATGATGAACACGTCGCCGCGCCGCACCGTGAAGTTCAGGTCGCGCTGCACCACGAAGCTGCCATAGGCCATGTCGAGGCCGCTGACGACGATATGCGCCTCGCCCGGCTCGATGTGCTCGGCCGCGCTCACGGTGACCTCAGATCCCCATGATGTGGAACAGGACGGCGAAGACGCCGTCAGCACAGATGATCAGCACGATGGCCAGCACCACCGCCGAGGTCGCCGCCATGCCCACCGCCTGGGAGCTGCGCCCGCATTGCATGCCGCGCATGCACCCGGATATCGCGATCAGGACGCCGAACACGGCCGCCTTGAAGACGCCGACGGCGAAATCGCCCATGCCGAGGAACTGCTTGGTCTGGTTGAAATACTGGATCGGGCTGATGTCGAGCATGAAGATGCCGACCACGGCGCCGCCCAGGATGCCCATCAGGTCGGCGTACAAGCACAACAGCGGCATCATCAGCGCCAGGGCGATCATGCGCGGCAGCACAAGGAATTCCATGGGCGAAATGCCGAGCGTCACGAAGGCGTCGATCTCCTCGTTCACCTGCATGGTGCCGAGCTCGGCGGCGAAGGCGGCGCCGGTGCGCCCGGCCATGATGATCGCCGCCATCAGCGCCCCCATCTCCCGGGCCATGCCGATGGCGACCAGGTTGGCGATGAAGATCTCGGCCCCGAACAACTGCAGCTGGACCGCGCCCACGAAGGCCAGGATCAGGCCCACCAACACGCTGATCAGGGTGACGATGGGCAGCGCCTTGGGGCCGCAATCCTCCAGCATCAGCGCGAGGTCGGAACCGCGAAACCGCGCCCGGCCCAGCACGAACTTGCCGAAGGCCATGGCGGCGAGGCCGAGGAAAGCGACCATGCCGGCCGCTTCCGCGCCCAGCCGGAGGACCGCCTCGCCGGCGCGGGTGACGATCCCGGGCCGGGCGCCGGGTGCGCCGGTGTCTTCGCGGCGGGGCACGGCTTCGGCCAGGGCCAGAAGCCGGACGACGCCCTCAGGCAGGCCGGAGCGGTCCGTCGTGGCGCCCCGTTCCGCGACCCGGCCCTCGAGCCGCCGCAGGTAGGTGAGCAGGATGCTGTCCCAATCGGCGATGCCGCCATCGGCCAGGCGGAGGCGGTGGGCGCCGGCGATTTTCGGGTCGGCCAGAAGCGCATCGAGATCGGGCAGCACCGCGCCGATGATCCAGGCGCCCGTGAGCGCGAGTTCCATCGCGCCTTCGGGCCCGGGGCGGATGTCTATGCCGGGCTTCTCGCTCATGGCGGCCAGGATACCCGCTGGACGGGGCGGGGCGCGAGGCCATAAAGACGTGCGCCGGGCCACAGCCCGCTGGCGCGTTTACTTGGGCGCCCCCCGGTGAGACAATCGGGCCAATCAATGAAACGGGCAACGAACCGGGCACAACGCCCGGTGGGGGAGGAGACCGATGGCGAGGATCAGCTATCTTGCGGTGTTGAGCCGGGCGCCGGAGACCCTTGCGGCGTTCTACGGGCGCTATTTCGGGTTCGAGAAACTGGGCGAAAGCGCCGACGGCGATATATCCCTCACCGACGGAGGGTTCAACCTTACGTTCTTTCGCGAGCGTCCCACGCTCGGCGAGCCGCGGATGGAAACCGGGCTTCATCACATCGGAATCGCGGTGGACAGTATCGACGATGTCGTGAAGGCCTACCTCGAGCATTATCCGCGCGGCACGGTGCGCGACGAATCGGGGGAAATCGGGCGGGGCGAGGTGCGCATCCACGATCCGGAATGCAATCCGGTCAGCCTGTCGGAACGGAATTTCGGACTGGGTGGGGGCGGGACCAGCCGCATTCCCCGGATCGCCCATGTGGCGCTGAATGCGCTCGATCCCGAGACGGTGGAGGGGTTCTATCAGAACCTGTTCGGCTATCCCGAGCTGTGGGAGGCCCATGCCAAGCGCCGGCACGAGCCGGGCTACCGTAACCGTCATGTCGGTGACGGGCATACCAATGTCGCGATCCAGAGCTTCTATAACGACAGCGTCGGCCACGAGGCGCGCATGGGGATCGCCCATATCGGCATCCTGGTCCCGGATTCCGCGGCCATGGCGGAACAGGTGAAGGGAGCGGCGACCATCACCCGGCGCCCGGCCGAGCGCACCCAGTCCGAAGCCCGCATGCGCGATCCCGAAGGCAATGGCTGCGATCTTTCCCAGCGCGGCTGGGAGATCGAGATCGACACCTGGGCCCGGGCCGATGCCGGATAAGCTGACCGAGGACCTAAGCGGGTTCGCTTCGGCGCTGACCTTCGACGGCCTCGGCCCGGAACCGGTGCACGCCGCCAAGCAGCGGCTGATCGACGCGCTGGGCTGCGCGGTGGGGGCGTCCGACTGCGGACCGGCGGAAATCGGGCGCCGGCTAGCCGCGGGGGAAAGCCCCGGCCTTCATCCCGGCCGGGTGCTGTTCACCGGCGAGCGGCACAGTCTGTCCACCGCCGCTTTCATCAATTCCGCCATGATCCGGAATTTCGATTTCAATGACCGCTATCCCGGCGGCCATCCGAGCGACTGCCTCGGCGCCCATCTCGCCCATGCCGGGGCGGCGGCGGTGGACGGCAAGGCGTTTCTCACCGCCATGGCGGTGAGCTATGAAATCTTCGGGCGCCTGAATGACGCGGCGCAGCTCAGCCGCCAGGGCTGGGACCAGGGATACGTGATTTCGATCGCGACGGTGGCGGGGATGTGCAATCTGCTGGGGCTTGACCGGGAGACGACGGCCAACGCCGTCGGCATCGCCGCGGCCTCCAGCGTCGCGCTCCGGGTGACCCGGTCGGGCGAGCTGACGCCCTGGAAGAACGCGGCCACCCCCTACGCCGTGCGCAACGCGGTGTTCGTGGCGTTGCTCGCCGCCGAGGGCATGGCCGGGCCGCCGCGCCCCTTCGAAGGGCGCGCCGGATTGTTCGAAAAGGTGACGGGACCGTTCGAGATCGCGCCCTTCCCGGGCGAAGGCGGGCCTGCGCTGATGCCCCGGGTGCAGATCAAGTACTGGCCGATCGAGACCAACGGCCAGGCCGCGGTGTGGGCGGCGCTGGAGCTGCGCGACAAGGTCGCGCCCGAGGAGGTCGAGGAGATCGAGGTTTTCACCTCCGCCTTCACCCGCTTCGAGATCGGCAGCGAGCCCGAAAAGTGGGACCCGCAAACCCGGGAGACCGCGGACCACAGCCTGCCCTATATCTTCGCCCGCGCTTTCGTGGACGGGGCGCTGACCGTCGCGTCCTTCGATGAGGGCCCGGTGCGCGATCCGGCGCTCAGGCCCTTGATGGCCAAGATCAAGGTCACCGTGGACGACACGATCGAAGCCGTGCAGGCGGAAAAGGTCATCATGCGGATCGCGGTCCGCGCCAAGGACGGCCGGGTTCTGATGAGCGAAATCGTCAATCCCAAGGGCCACCCGGACAATCCCATGGATGATGGCGACGTGGAGGACAAGTTCACCGCCCTGGCCGCGCCGAAAATCGGGGCCGCGCGCTGCCGCGGGGTGCTGGACCGCTGGTGGCAGGCCGATGCCGCGCCGGACATGGCGGCGCTGATCGGCTTGCTCGATTTCGAAGGCGCGGGTTGAAACCTCAGCCGGTGCGGCCGTAATCGGTCCGGGCGGCCTCCGGCGTGACGTAGCCCAGGCGGATGTCGCGCGCGATGGCGCCCGCATCGCGTTCGCCCGGCGCTCCCCATCCGCCGCCGCCGCCCACGGTGACGATGACGCGGTCGCCGATCTCCAGCGGGTAGCCCTTGTCCTTGCGCAAGGTCACCCGCTCTCCGGTCGCCGCCTTCTCCACCGTCACCCAGCCGGCCTTGGCATCCTTGCCGCCGGCCACCCCCCAGGGCGGGCAATCGACGCGGTCGAACTTTACGACGAGGCGGCAGGGGGCCCCCACGAGATAGGTGTTGATCATCCCGAGTCCCCCCCGCATCCGTCCAGCGCCCCCGGAATCCGGGCGCAGCGCCAGCTCCTCGATCAGGACGGGGTAGAGTGCTTCCTGCAATTCCATGGGGATCAGCTTGGTGTCGCCATGGGCCATGGTGCGGAAGGGCCCGCCCCCGTCGCCCCGCGCGCTGGCGCCCCAGCCGCCGTAGCCGCAGACATGACAATCGAACGGCGCCCCCGTTGCGTCGGTCCCCAGGAACCGGAAGCCCGCGAAGGTGCCGTAATGGCCGCCGGTCACGCGATCGGGCGCGACCTGTTCGAAGGCGCGGATCACGGCGTCGATGATCGTCGGGAAGGGATGGCCGTAATTGCCCATGGGCGCGGTCGGCGGCGCGCTCAGCAGCTTGCCTTCGGGCAGGATCAGCTTCAGCGGCCGGAAGGTCCCTTCGTTGGCCGCTTCTTGCGCGCCGAGCAGGTATTTGAAGGCGACCCGCGCGGTGGTGCGACCGCCACCGTAGTAGCCGGAATTGATACAGCCGGGGACAGCCTCCGCCATGTCGGAGTAATCGACCGTCAACTCGTCGCCGTCGACGATGACACGGATCCTGATCGGGACCGGCGTATTCCCCTCGCCGTCATTGTCGAGGAAGGCCTCCGATTCGTATGTACCGTCGGGCATATCCCGGATGCGCGCGCGGGTGGCGCTTTCCGACTGGTCGAGGATGGCGGCGAGGCCCGCGAGGTAGGTGTCCGGGCCGTAGCGCTCCGCGAGCTCCCGGGTCAGGTCGCGGCCCAGCAGGCAACCCGCGAGCTGCGCCTCGATATCCCCCATCAGCGCTTCCGGCGTGCGGGTGTTGTCGCCGATGATGCGGTAGACCTCCTCGATGGGTGCGCCCTTGGACCACAGTTTGATGGAGCGCAGCTGCAGCCCTTCTTCGAAGATGTCGCGCGAGCGCGGCACCGATCCGCCGACGTCGATCCAGTGCACATTGATGGCGAAGAAGCCGACCAATCGGTCCTCCTCCGGCCCGGCGAAGACCGGTGTGTACATGACCGTGTTGTTGAGGTGCTGGCCCTGGATGGCGGCGTGGTTGCAGAGGATCACGTCGCCGGGATGCAGGTTGTCCAGCCCGTAGGTCGCGATCCCGTCGCGCACCGCCATGCCGACGGAATCGGCAACGAAGATCGGCATGCCGCCACGGCACTGGGCGATGGATTCGCCTTCCGGGCCGACCAGGCCGACGGCGAAGTCGCGGTATTCGTAGATATAGGGGCTGAAGGCGGTGCGCGTGATGTTGGCGTCGATCTGATCGGTGATCGACACCACGCCGTGACGGATGACCTCCAGCGTGATCGGGTCTACCGCCGTCTGGCCGGTCGTCACGTCATCCGCTGCGTCCATCGGCCTTCTTCGCTTGTTCCCGCCGGACCCTCAAACCGGGCGCGGGATCGTCCCGCGTCCGCTGCCATTGTCCGGGCTCGGGCGCGATGCGGCAAGCGGATGGGCGTTTGGAGGGATCACTCGCGCGCCGGGGAGGGACGGCTTCCTCTCCTGCGCCGGCGACGGCGAGTAGCGGTTGGCCGCGTTCGCCGGCGAGCCACATAAAGGGCGCGCGCAGTTGGCCCAGCAGAGTCTTGGGCATGCCGCGGTCGATGCCGATATCGGCGGGCGGCCTGCGGTTCGGCAAGAAATAGGAGCGGAACAGAAGGTCCATGAACATCAGGTTCTCGCCGTAATTGGTGTTGCCCTCTTCTGTGATCCGGGAATGGTGCCAGCGGTGCAGTTCCGGCGTGTTGAACACCAGGTTGAGCCAGCCGGCGCGCATGGCCACGTTGCAATGGGTCAGGATGCCGATGAAGGCGGTGATCGCGGCGACCCAAAGGAAGATCGGTTTCGGCGCTCCGGCGAGATAGAGGAGCGACTGGCTGAGGGCGATCGAGGCCATGGTGTCGACGAAATGGAAGCGCCCGGTGTTGACGACCCAAAGCCGGGTCACGCTGTGGTGGACCGCGTGGAAGCACCACAGCTTGGGCCATTCATGGGCCAGCCGATGGGCGAAATAGAGGCCGCATTCGGCGATCACGAGGCCAAGGATGACCTGGCCGGCGATCGGCCAAGCCGTTGGCCACATAGCGGCGGGCTCCGGATCCACCGTTTCGGCGATGCCCATGGCGACCACCGCGACCGCCCCCACCTGCACGAGACCTTTGTTGAGCAAGGTATGGCCGAGATCGACACCGATCTGGCCGTCATCGGCGAGCCACTGGCGTTCGAAGGGCAGGACGCGTTCCAGCAGCAAGAGGCAGCATGCCAGCCCCAGGTAGATCAGGTTGAAATAGACGATCGGGTGATTGCTGCCGAGCGCCAGGTGGTTGAGGGCAACGCAATCGCCAAACAGCCAGGGCCACAGGATATAGGAGAGCATCCGCGTCATGCCCGGGCCCTCCCGCCGGCGCGGTGGCACGCCGCCCCGAATCGGACGGGCGGTGCTTTCATCTTGTGAATCAAATCGGTCATGGACGGCGCTGAAACCCCCATCGGTGGCGCGGACCGCCACAATCGAGTGATGTCTTGTCCCCTCCGCCGCCGCTGCCTGCGGCCAGGGGCGTGGGGACAGCACGAACGGCGCGCCATTAAACACAAATGTCGCCGCCGATGCCAGGAAACACTCCCGCCAAATGGCTCACATTTGACTGACTGACGCATCGCCGTCCGTTGCGCCGTTCCGGGGAAGACAGGCGCGCGCGGGTCTGCCAGACTGTTTCCGTGGTCCGGCGCGCCGGATCGCAACCGAGGCGGCGGGAGAATCGCAAGATGACCGACAATACCGGCCCGTCAGGTGCCTGGAGCGGCGACCTCGCCATCGCCAAGCAGGGGTGCCTTTATGTCGGCGGCCGCTATCACGAGGTGGCGCAGGACGGCGGCGGTCAAGGCCACGTCATGGCCGGCCAAGCCTATGTCGAATACCAGGTCCCGGCGCGTCGGCGCCATGAGCTTCCCATCGTCATGATCCCTGGCGGTTGCCAGAGCGGCACCTGCTTCACGCAAACGCCGGACGGGCGCGACGGCTGGGCCCAGTTCTTCCTGCGCGAAGGCTACGCGGTCTACGTGATGGAACAGCCGGGCCGCGGGCGTTCCGCCCACCATCCCGAAATCCAGGGCACCCTGCGGGGGGCGACGGCGGAGGCGGTCTCGCGCACCTTCACGGCGCCGGCGCGCCACAATCTCTATCCCCATGCCGAGCGTCACAGCCAATGGCCCGGCACCGGCGAACCGGGGGACCCGGTTTTCGATGCCTTCTATGCCTCCCAGCTCAACAACCTGGTGGACCGCGACATCATCCAGCATGACAACCAGTCCGCCGGCGCGGCATTGTTGGATGAGATCGGACCGGCCATCCTGATGACCCATTCCCAGTCCGGCACCTTCGGATGGCTGATTGCGGATTCCCGGCCCAGCCTGGTCAAGGCCATCATCGCCGTGGAGCCGGGCTGCGCGGTCGGGTTCATCGAGCCCATCGGTCCGCCCGACTGGTTCGAATATTCGGGCGTCGCCCGGGCCTGGGGGCTTGCCAGTATTCCGCTGACCTATGATCCGCCGGTCTCGGATCCGGCAGAGCTGGATTTCGTGCTGGCTGAAGAGGCCGATGCCCCGGGTCTCGCGCGCTGCTGGTTGCAGGCGGAGCCCGCAAGAAAGCTCGCCAACCTGGCCGGCCTGCCGGTCGCCGTGGTTTCGGCGGAAGCCTCGTTCCACAGCGCCTATGACCCCAACACCGCGAGATTCCTGCGTCAGGCGGGGGTGGCGGCGGAATATGTCGGTTTGGCCGATAAGGGCATTCACGGCAACGGCCACATGATGATGCTGGAGAAGAACAGCGACGAGATTGCCGCGCTGATCCATTCCTGGATTGGACGAAACGTTCCCGGCGCATAACATCCGGGGGCCAAACCTTGCATCGGATGAACGGAAATGTTGCCCTGTCGGGGGTAGACCAAGTATTGACGTGCGGCATCCCTGGGGCTCCAGGCGTTGGTTTCGTCGGAAGCGGCCGGATGCGGCGGCGTCCCCGAGGGGGAATGAAAAGAGGACGATGATGAGCGTACATTACTGGCCGTTCTTTTTTGGCAAGGGGATGGCCTCCAAGAACGGCGGCGGGATTGGTAACGCGATTTCCCGCCGCTGGGCGGCTGTTGTTGTGATTCTGGCCGTGACGCTCGGCGGCTGTTCCGTGCAGAAGCTCGCCGTCGACGTGGTGGGCGATGCCATGACCGGCGACGGCACCGCCTTCACCGGCGACGACGACCCGGAGCTGATCCGCGAGGCGCTGCCCTTCGGCCTCAAGACCTATGAGGGCATGCTGGAGGTCTCGCCCCAGCATCCCGGCCTTCTTTTGGCCTCGGCGCGCGGGTTCACGGTCTATGCCTATCTGCTGCAGCGCGAGGCCGATGAGCTCGGCGAAGCGCGGCTAAATGAGGCCCGAAAGATGCGGGCGCGGGCGCGCAAGCTCTACCTGCGCGGCAGGGATTACGGCTTGCGCGGCCTCGAGGCGGCCCATTCCGGATTCGCGGCACTCTTGCGGACCGACCGGGCCAAGGCGCTGGCCCAGACGACGCGCGACGACGTGGCGCTGCTCTATTGGACCGGGGCGGCCTGGGCAGGCGCGTTGAGCGCGCGCAAGGACGATCTCAACCTGATGGCCGAGCTGCCGCTGGCCGGCGCCCTGGTCGCGCGCGTTCTGGCCCTGGATGAAGGGTTCGAAGACGGCGCCGCCCATGATTTCTTCGTCAGTTACGAGGCCGGGCGTCCCGGCGGGTCCAAGCAAAAGGCCCGGGCCCATTACGAAAAAGCGCGGGCGTTCGCCAAGGGACGCCGCGCCTCGATCCATGTCAACCTGGCCGAGGCGGTGTCGGTGCCGGAGCAGAAGCTTGCCGAGTTCAAGGCGCTGATCGCCAAGGCCAAGGCCCAGGATGTGAATGCCTACAAGCCGCTGCGCCTTTCCAACGTGCTGGCCCGCCAAAGGGCGCGCTGGCTGGAGCGCCGCATTCCCGACCTGTTCGTCGATGCCAATGTCGCGGAGTCGCCTCAATGAAATTGTCCCTCATCAAGGCCTTGGTCGTCGCCGCGGCTGTCTTTTTCGCGGTTCCGGCAAATGCCGCCACCCTCAAGCTCGGCACCCTGGCGCCCAAGGGATCGCCCTGGCATAAGGCGCTCGAGGACCTGGCCGCGAAATGGGCCAAGCTGTCGGGCGGCAGGGTGAAGCTCCGCATCTATCCCGGCGGCATTGCCGGCGACGAGCCGGACATGGTCCGCAAGATGCGGATCGGCCAGTTGCATGCCGCGGCGCTGACCGGGGCCGGCCTGGCCCGGATCGCCCAGGAGGTCCAGGCCCTGCAAATGCCCATGATGTTCGAATCGGACGCGGAGCTCGACCATGTCCGCGGCAAGCTGCGTGGCAAGCTGGAAGGCGCGCTCGAGGCCAAGGGGACGCGGGTCCTGAATTGGGTGGATGCCGGGTGGATCTATTTCTTTACCCAGAAACCGGTGGTGGCGCCCGACGATTTGAAACCGCTCAAGCTGTTCACCTGGGTCGGCGACAGCGCCTATGTCGAGGCCTGGCGGGCGTCCGGCTACAACCCGGTTCCCCTGCCGGCAACCGAGATTCATACTGGCCTGTCATCGGGCCTGATCAACGCGGTGCCGACCACGCCGCTGGCGGCCCTGGCTAACCAGTGGTTCGGCTTGGCGCAGAACATGACGGATATGAAATGGGCGCCCCTGGTGGGGGCGACGGTGATCAGCACGCGCGGGTGGTCGCGGGTGCCCAAGGGGGACCGGGCGAAACTGTTGCAGGCGGCCGCCGATATGGGCGCGCGGCTGCAGCCGGAAATCCGCAAGCTGGACGGCGAGGCCATCGCGGTGATGAAAAAGCATGCCCTCAAGGTTCATGCGGTGCCCGACGCGGTCAAGGCGAAATGGGCCCAAGGCGCCCGCCAGGGCTATCCTCGGCTGGTCGGCACGGTCGTGCCCAAGGCGATCGTCGACGAGGTCCAGCGGTTGACGGACGCCTACCGCAAATCGGGCGGCAAGTGACCGCCTGATGACGGTCTTGGAGGCAGCCCCACCCCGCTCTCATCGCCACCGTTGGGAGAACGCGGTCAGTGCCGCCGTCCTGATCCTCATGGTGGGGATCCTGGTGGCCGACCTGGCGCTGCGCTGGGCGTTTCAGACGAGCATTCCCGGCGGGACGACCGTGGTGCAGAACCTGACGCTTTGGGCGGGGTTCATCGGCGCCATGATCGCCGCCCGGGACGGCGGCCACTTGCGGCTCGCGACCGGTGAGCGGCTTTCCGGGTGGCTGGGCGGCCGTTGGCCCGGCCTCGCCGTGGCGGCGCTGTCGGTTGCGGTCAGTCTTGGTCTGGCCTGGGCCTCTTACGAATTTCTCGAAACCGAATTCGATTCGCCCACGCGCATCGGCGGCTGGCTGCCGCCTTATGTGTTCATCGCCATCCTGCCCGTCGCCTTCGTGGTGCTGGCGGCGCGCTTCGCCCTGGCGGCGGGGGCGGTCGCCGACAAGGCAGCGGCGCTTGCGGCCGGAGGCGGGATCGCGCTGGCGTTCTTCCTGGTCCCCCCGGAGGTCGCCGAAACCCTGATCTGGCCGGCCATTGTCCTGCTGCTGCTGGGCGCCGCCGCCGGATTGCCCATCTTCATCATCCTGGGCGGCGTGGCCCTGGTGCTGTTCACCGGCGCCGCCGTGCCGGTGGCCGCCATCCCGGTGGAGGCCTATCGCATCGTCGTTTCGCCGGCCATCCCCACCATCCCGTTGTTCGTGCTCGCCGGGCTGTTGCTGGCGGCGGGGCGGGCCGGGGAGCGGCTGATGGACCTGTTCCAGGCCTGGTTCGGCTGGGCGCCGGGGGGGCTCGCCATCGTGGTAATCCTGTCCTGTGCGTTCTTTTCCACCTTCACCGGGGCGTCCGGGGTGACCATCCTGGCCTTGGGTGGGCTGCTGCTGCCGATGCTGGTGAAGAGCGGCTATGGCGAGCGGTTTTCCCTCGGCCTGGTGACGTCGTCGGGCTCCATCGGCCTGCTGTTCCCGCCGAGCCTGGCCGTCATCCTCTACGCCGTGGTCGCCCGGGTGCCGATCCCCGACCTGTTCCTGGCTGGATTGGTCCCGGGCCTGATCCTGGTCGTCGCGGTCTGCGCCTACGGCATGGTGACCGGAATCCGGGCCAAGGCGGCACGTCCGCCGTTCGAATGGCGCGCGGCGCTGGGGGCGACCTGGCGCGCGAAATGGGAGATCGGCATGCCGCTGGTTGCCATCGGCGGCATTTTCGGCGGCTACATGACGCTGATGGAGGCGGCGGCCTGCACCGCCTTCTATGTATTCTGCACCCAGACCCTGATTCACCGAGAGATCAACCCCGGCCGCGACCTGCCGGAGATTTTCCTCAAGAGCAGCACCCTGATCGGCGGTGTCTTCGCCATCCTCGGCGTTGCCCTTGGTTTGACCAACTACCTGGTCGATGCCGAGGTGCCGGCCCATGCCGCGGCTTGGGTGGAGGCCAATGTGACCTCGCGCTTCGTGTTCTTGCTGGCGCTCAACCTGTTCCTGCTCGCCGTCGGCTGCCTGATGGATATCTATTCCGCCACCGTCGTGGTGGTGCCGCTGCTGCTGCCGATCGCCGCGGTGTTCGGCATCCATCCGCTGCATCTCGGCATGATCTTCCTGGTGAACCTGCAGCTCGGCTACCTGACGCCGCCGGTGGGCATGAACCTGTTCCTCGCCGCCTTCCGGTTCGAACGCCCCTTCGCCGAGGTCTGCCGCGCGGTGTTGCCGGTCTTCGCCGTGCTGGTCCTGGTCGTCCTGCTGGTGACCTACGTGCCCGGGCTCAGCCTGATCTTCGCCGGCGGCCAATAGGGTTGCCGCGGCCGCGGCCCTTGGCGCGGGCCCGGCTCCGATATCCTTTTTGATCGGGAACGCGTGCTTTATCGCCAGTAATGGCTGTGCACGCCGCCGTCGATGCGCAGGATTTCGCCGGCGATGTGCGACGCCCGGTCGGAGGCCAGGAAGGCGACCGCGTCGGCGATCTCCTCGACCCGGGAGGTGCGGCCCGACGGGTTCTTCGCTTCCAGCTCGGGCCAGCGCTCGGGATCGCCGAGGCGCCGCTCGGCCCGTTCCTTGACATGAGCGAGGTGGCGGTCCGACAAGGTGGCGCCTGGATTGACGCCGACCACCCGCACCCCGTGGCGGATGCTGTCGCCGCCGAGGCAGCGGGTGAACATCATCAGCGCGGCGTTGCCCATGCAGCCCGCGATGTAGTTGGGATTGGGGGATTCGCCGGCGGCGCCGACGACGTTGACGACGACGCCGCTGCCGCGCGCCTCCATGCGGGGCAGGATGGCGCGGGTCAGCTCCACGTAGCCGAACACCTTGAGGTTCCAGCATTGCCGCCAGGTCGCGCTGTCGATCCCGGTCAGGGTGCCGGAGGGGATGTCGCCGGCATTGTTGATCAGGATATCGACTTCGGCGCATTCGGCCCCCAGCGCCGCCACCGCCTCTGGCCCGGACAGGTCGCAAGCGTGGATCGTCGCCTTCACGCCATGGGCCTGGGCGACCTCATCGGCGACGGCGCGCAAACCTTCTTCGCTGCGGGCGGCGAGATGGAGGTCGCAGCCCTCCGCGCCCAGCGCCCGGGCGATGGCCCGCCCGATGCCCCTGGATGCGCCGGTGATAAGCGCCGTGCGCCCCTGAATGTTGAGATCCATCGACGTCCTCCCCGCCACTGTCCGGGTTCGGTTGTGCCCGGGTCCGGTTGTGCCCGGGGCTCCTTTATCGCTTCAGTATGCCCGCTTCCGCGCGCCTTGGCACCCGGGCTGTTCGGTGATCCGCGGGCCCGACGATGGGTGCCGATCCCATCCTTAACCATTTAACACTTTTTTAATTGAAGCCGGCCTGGACCCATGGGAGGGTCGGTGCCTGTTTTCAAGCGGCAATAAAGGGGAAATGCCGGAGCAGTAGCCGCGTGCGGCCGGGATCAGCAGGCCGCGCCGAAAGCCGTCGGGAGGCTGGATTGAGGGCGCGCGCGAAATTACCGGAATCGCTTCTTTGGGCGGCGGCCTCGTTGTGCGTGGTGCTGGCCGTCGTCCTCGGCCTGATGCACGGCAACCTGGACAGTGTCCGGGTGGCCGACGTCGTCCGCCCCCTGGCCGTCCTCGGCACCGCCGCCGTCGCGCTGACCCTCGCCCTGATGGCGCTGTGGCCGACGGCGGGGCGACTGGTCCCCGCCGCCCTCTACGCGTTCTTTTCGTTCCATGATCTCCAGGGCCTGTTCGCGGCCATCGGCTCGGAGGAGCTTCTGGCCGGCCTCGTCGTGGTTTCTTGCCCGCTGGCCTTCCATGTGGTGCTGCGCCGGGTCGATGCCACGCGGGCCGCGGTTTACACCCTGACCGCCGGGGCCGCCGTGCTGGTCTCGGTCCTGGTACGCACGGCGCCGACGGCTTTCTATGCGCCGCCGCCGGCGGTGGACGAGGATTTTCAGCGTCAGACCCTGGCCGCCGTCGCACGGCATGGGGGCGGGGCGGCGGAACTGCCCGATATCATCTACGTGGTGCCCGACCGCTATCCCAGCGGGCCGACGCTGGCCGGGGAGTTCAATTTCGACAACCGCGCATTTTATGCCGCCCTGCGCCGGCGGGGGTTCCTGGTATCCGAAAATGCGCGCGCCAACTATCCCAAGACCTTCCTGTCCCTGGCCTCGACCCTCAACGGCGGCTATCTCGGAAATTTCACGGCCGCCTACGGCCCGGACACGCCGGATAAGCGGCCGATCTTCGAGGTGATGGAAGACAATATCGTACAGGACCGGCTGCGCCGGCTCGGCTACCGGTTCCACAATTACGGCAACTGGTGGGAGCCGACCCGGGTCAACCGCTTCGCAGAGGTGAACGATTCAGGTTATCCGCCGGATTCCCTGCACGATCTGTCCGAGTTCGAACGCGCCCTGTTCCTGAAGACGCCGGTCCGGCGCCTCGTCCGGTCGATGGCGGGGACCGACGGCAAGATGGAATGCCGGCGCATCCGCCGCAAGTTCCAGCGCCTGGCGGAGGTCGGCAACGAAGACCGGCCGGTCTTCGTATTCGCCCATACCCTGGTGCCCCACAGCCCCATCGTGATGGACGCCGAGGGCCGCTGCCTGCCCCGCTACGTGATCTACGCTCGTGACCGCACCGCCTCATGGCCCCAGTTCAAGGCCGCCTATATCGAATACCTCAAATACTTCAACCGCACGATCCTCAGAGTCATCGACCGCCAGATAGCGCGTCGCGGACGGAACGGGCGCCAGCTCCTGTTCGTCATCCAGTCCGATGAGGGCCCGTTCCCCAAGAGCCTGCGTGAAGCTATGAAGGATTACGATCTCACCACCCTGACGCCGCGCCAGATCGTCATGAAAACCGGCATCATCAATGCCATCCGGCTGCCCAATGGTCCGGTTGGGGCAGGGCAACCACCGCTGACGCCGGTCAACAACTGGCGCCTGATCTTCAATGCACTGACCGGCAGCAAGATGAAAATGCTGCCCGACAACGTCTTCATCTTCCCGACGGAGGGGTCGCTCTACCGGTTCTGCGACGTGACCGCGCTCGCCACCGGGGAGGAAACACCGGTCAAGACCTGCGCCAACTGACGGGGGGCCGGGCCCCGGACCACGCCCTTAGTTATGCGCCAAGGGTCCGCGCAGCACCCGGCCGGCGAAGGCTCCGGTGTGCTCGTTGTCGCGCATGAAGACTTCGCCATTGACGATGGTGGCGAGGATCCCCTCGGTCTTCTGCTTGATCCGCGGGCAGCCCGCGGGCAAGTCGTGGTGAAGGGTTGCCTGGCCCGGCTGAATCGTCTCCGGATCGAAGATGCAGACGTCGGCGTGATAGCCCTCGTGCAACCAGCCGCGGTTCTTCAGCCCCCAGAAATTGGCGATGTCCAGGGTGATCTTGCGGATTGCCGTCTCCAGCGGGATGGCGCCCTCGTTGCGCACCCAATGGCCCAGAAGATGGGCGATCAGCGGGCTGCAGGTGGTGGCCACGTGGGCGCCTGCGTCGGAGAACGTCACCACCGAATTGGGATGGCGGATATGGGCCAGCACATAGTCCTGGTCCTCGTTGAAGCTGGGCTGGATGAAGAACAGCTTCAGGTGATGGGCCAGCGCCAGATCGAGGAATGCGTCGATGGGCTCGACCCCGCGTTCCTTGGCGATGTCCGCCACCGACGGGTAGGGCGGCAAGGTACGGTCATAGGGGAATACCCAGTCCCAATCCACCGGCCGCTGGTACAGGTTGGGCAGGGCGGGGTCGGGCTTGTGCACGTGGTTCTTGACGGCCTCGACCAGCTTGGCGCGCATCTCGGGATTGCGCAGGCCCTTTTCCTGCTCCTCCAGGGGCAGCTTGCGGAATTCCTTCCACACCGGGATGAAGTCGTAGGGCGTCGCCGTTTCGAAAGACCGGAGCGATCCGTTCCAGGCCGAGGTCGCCTGGATCATCATCTTGCCGCCGGCGGCGATGGTCTCGTCGACCATGCGGAACTGGGTGCGCCAGGCTTCCGGGTTGGGGCGCTTGTACCAGGTGCCGCCGAAGGTGCAGGGTACCCCGATGTCCACGGCCAGATACTTCATCTGCTCGTGTTCCCGGTCGCGCTCTTCGGGATCCTCGATCACGTTCTCCCGCGCGATCTGGAAGATGCCGGTGCCGAGATCCTTCATCGTCTTGGTGAGTTCCACCACCTCGTCCCAGGACGCCAGGCGGCTCGCGACCGGCTTGCCGGTGGGCAGGCGGTGGGAAAAGGTGCGCGAGGTGGAGAAGCCGAGCGCCCCCCCGCGCAGGCTCAATTCGAGTTGATCTTTCATGACCTCGAAATCGGCCTCGGTCGCTTCCTCCTCCATGGCGCGCTCACCCATGGCGTAGGTACGCAAGGCCGAATGCCCGACGAAGCCGGCGTAATTCAGGCCCTTGGGCATGCGGTCGAGGGTGTCGAGGTATTCCGGGTAAGTTTCCCAGCTCCACGGCACGCCTGCGATCATGGCTTCCCGGGGGATGTCCTCGGCGCGCTCGAAATTGTGCAGCACCAGGTCCTTGTCCTTCTCCGCGCAGGGCCCCATGGAAAACCCGCAATTGCCCATGACCACGCTGGTCACGCCCTGCCAGCAGGAATTGCTGCCGATATCGTCCCAGAACACCTGGGCGTCGGTATGGGTGTGGCCGTCGATGAAGCCCGGCGCCACGACGTGGCCTTCCGCGTCGATCACCTCGTCGGCGATTTCGCCCGAAAGGTCGCCGATCTCGGCGATGATGCCGTCGCGAATCCCGACGTCGGCCTGATAGCCCGGCATGCCCGCGCCGTCGACGATGGTGCCGCCCCGGATGATGATGTCGAATGCCATGAGGTTTCCTCCATTGTCCGGGTTGTCCCCGCCGATCCCATCGGGCGGCCTTGGTGCTTGATTGTAGGGACCCGGTTCGCGTTCCTTGTCCGGCGTGAGAGTACCGGCTTTGCGGAGGGCGTGCAATCGAAGCTGCGGGGCGCGCTTTGGGGTTCGGCCGCAAACCGCACGGTGCGGGGAGATATTGTTACAACTCATTCGCGCTTGCGTTAACTATCCTCCCAAGCGCTCCGCGTCTTGCGGTATTCAAAATCAACCCTGATTATCAATTTCGGGCTGCGGTGGGGGCTAGCCGTTTGCCGGGGCTCGGCCTGCAGCGGGCCGATCCCAATAGGATGCGGCACGGGGGTGGCATGAATTTGGGAAGGAAATTGACCATGAAGGGATCAGAAAAAGGGGGGATGGGGCGCCCAAGTCCCAACCGCGCGCCGCGCCTCGCGCCGGGGATCCGCTGGGACAATCATCCGGCCGCCGCCCGGCCCGCCTGAGGCGGCCCATCAGCCGGCCCAGCACAGCACGGCGAGGCAGGTTCCGAACGGCCGGTCGACGGCAAAATACACCGCCGTGTCCAAGGCGAAGGCGATCGCCAGCACCGGCAGGGCCACGAAAAGGACAAAATAAAGGGCAGCCCAAACCGTAAAGCGCCGCCTTGGGGCGATGACGCCGCGGACCTTTTCGGGCTTTCGGAACATCGCGATCATGGGAGCCGACTATACGAATTGCGGGGGGTCGCGGAAACTTCCATGATGGCCGCCATGGTTCCCGATCCCATCGAGAGTTCCAGCATTCGCACCGGCGCTGTGCGCGCCGCGGTATTCGGCGAATGGGAAGAGCTGTTTGCTGGCGCCGGCCGCTCCCCCCTGGAGCAGTCCTGGCATTACGGTGACGCGGTCGCCGCCCTGCACGGCGCGCGCGCCGGGCGGCACATCGTCGATCTGGACGGGCGGCCCGTCGCGCTGGTTCAGGCGTTCCGCAGCTGGGACTGGCGGTTGGGCAGCATCAACCGCATCGTCCGCGGCCCGGTGTGGCTCGAGGACCTATCGGCAGACCAACGCACCGATGTCTTGGGCGCGGTCAAGCAAGCCGCCGCGCCGCGCGTCACCGATCTTCTGTTCTGGCTGCCGGATCTGCCCGATGGCGCGGCAAGCGAAGCGCTCATGAAAGGGCTCGGCCTGCGCCGGATGGTGACGGGCTATGCAACCGTGTGGCTCGATATCCGTCCCGCCGAGGATCTCCTTCGGGCGGGGCTCAACGGCAATTGGCGCAATGCGCTGGTGGCGGCGGAGAAGGCCGGGGTCCGCATCCGCCCGGCCAACGCCGAGCGGACGTTCGAGGTGGCCGTCACCGCCTATGACGCATTCCGAAAGCGGCACAGGTATATCGGACCGCCCGGCGACGTCATCCGCGAGATCCATCGCCTGTCCGGTGGATCGAAGAAGGAGAGCGCCGCCAGGGTCTGGATCGCGCTCACCGGTAATGTCGCCATCGCCGGCATCGCCATGATCCGCCACGGCGCATCGGCGACCTATGCCGCCGCCTGGACCGGTGACGAAGGACGGCGGTTGAACGCCCATAACCTGCTGCTGTGGCGCGCCGTGGGCGACCTGCGCAAGTCGGGCACGCAGTGGCTGGACCTGGGCGGTATCGACACCCAAACCTCGCCCGGCATCGCGCGGTTCAAGCTGGGCCTCGGCGGTGAGGTCGTGATCCAAAGCGGTACATATTTCTGAACCGCAGGATTCCGTTTAACCGAGGGGGCGCGTCTCCTTGGGCCCCAACCATTCCACGGCATAATCGGCCGGGACGGGGCGGTCTTGTTCCGGCAGGGCCATGCGCGCGGTGCCGATCAGCAGGAAACCGAGGACCCGGTTGGGCGGGGTGAAGCCGAGCGCCGCGTGAACCGCCGGATCGTGGGAATTGCCGCCGGTGACCCATTTCCCGGCATAGCCCAGCGCGTGGACGGCGTTGAGGATGTTCATGGCCGCCGCGGCCCCGGACAGCTCCTGCTCGCTCCTGGGAAAGGCACTGTCTTTCAAGTCGGTGCCGATGGCGATGATCAGCGGAGTCTGACCGAGGCGATCGATCTTGTTGAGCGCGGCCGGTGGGATTTCCGGATCCCGCGCAAGGGTCGCCTCGCGCAGCAGTTTGGTGAACGCTTGGCGGGCGCCGCCGCGAATGACGACGAAGCGCCACGGGGTGAGGCGCCCATGATCCGGCGCCCGGGAGGCGGCTTGCAGGATCAGGTTCAGATTGGCGCCGTCCGGCGCCGGGTCCATCAGCATGTTGTTGGAACTGCGGGACAGCAGAACCTCTAGCGCAGCCAGGCCCGAGGCATCGGGTCCCTCGGGTGCCTGCGCAGGCGGAGGTGCGGTAAGTTTGGTATCGGTCATGGGCCGGTTTCCTCAACTTCGTCTATGGTTTGATGCCGCTGACCGAGCGTGGCGGCGGCTTGGCCCCTCGGCCGTCACGGCGGCGGGGGAAGGCTCGGCTTTGGATCTCTTGCCTTAATATATGCAGTTGCGATGCATTCGTAATAACAAATGCTGGATTTCAGGGGATTTATTGATTTCTCTCGCCAACACCGGGGCGGTGATGCGCCGGGTCACGGGCCGGGGTTTCGGCCACGGCGCGGGGCGCACGCGGCACCGCCGGAGAACGGGCGGCGCCGATATCGCGACGCGGCTGCGCCCTGCGGCGCCGCGGGTCACAGCGCTCTGCGCAGTTCGTCGGCGGCTTGCACCATGACCGCGACCTTTTCCCGGGCAAGCCGGCGATCGATGGTCATCAGGCCGCAATCGGGCGCCAGCCAGACCTGGTTGGGATCGAGGTGCTCCAACGCCTCGGCCACCCGCGCCTTGACCGCATCGACCTCCGGCACCGGGGCGGCGCCGGGATCGATACAGCCGTACATGACGATGCGGTCGCCGCAGGCCTTCAGCACCTCGGGATCGAAGGTGGAACGGCCGAATTCGACGGCGAAGCCGCCGATCCGCGTCTTCATCAGGTTGTCGAGAAGCTCGGGGTATTCGTATTCGTGCTGCAGGCTCAAGCCGCCGGGATAGCCGAAGCAGAGATGCACGATGGTCGGCACGGTGATGCCTTCAAGCGCCCGGTCCAGGGCCGCCGCGCCGTAATCCGCCACCTTGTCGTGATAGCGGGTCATCGCCGGCTCATCGAGCTGCAGCACGTCGCAGCCCGCCGCCTGCAGGTCCCGCAGCTCGCCATTGACCGCCGCGGCGATGTCCATGGCCAACTCGCCCTCGTCGTCATAGGCTTCGTTCAGGGTGCTGTCGATCACCGTCATCGGCCCCGGCACCGCCATCTTGAGCGGCTTCACGGTATGCGCCTTGGCGAACGCGACGTCCGGCGTCATCAGCGCCCCCTTGCGTTTCACCTTGCCGACGATGCGCGGCACCGGGCGCGGCTGCACCTTGTTGCGGTAGATCTTCTTTTCCTTGAGGTTCTCGGTATCGACGCCCTCCCAGCTCGCGGGTAGGTACATCACGAAGCTTTCGCGCCGCTGTTCGCCGTCGGTCACGATATCGAGACCGGCCTCTTCCTGTTCCTTGAGGATCAGCGCGACGGCGTCATCCTGGGCTTCCGCCAGGGCCGCGCCTTCGAGCCGGAACGCGGCGCGCGAGCGGGTGACGTCGGCCAGCCAGGACGGCCTCGGAAAACTGCCGACGGTGGTGGTGGCGAGCGGGCCCAGGTTCATGATCTCCTCCCACGATGAATGATCTTTTATGTGCCGCCGGCCGGCGGGTCGATATTCATCATCATACGCCAAGGCGGGGGATATCCATATCCCGGCCCTCGGGTGACGGCCCTCTCGCCGCTATTGCCGGTGGACAACGGCTTGGCTTCGCGCGAAAGACGTCTGATAATCGGGGGCCGGAAAAACCAAGCCGGTCGAAAAATCCGGCCCGCCGCCTGGGCGTGGCACCGCAGGGAGACATGGCAGACATGAGCACCGGGATCGGCGCGCCCCTTCCGCGCAGGGAAGACCATCGGCTGTTGACGGGACGGGGATCGTTCAGCGACGACGTCAACCTGCCCGGCCAGCTCTATGCCGCCTTCGCGCGCTCGCCCCATCCCCATGCCGATATCGTCTCCCTCGACCGCGCCGAAGCCGCCGCCATGCCCGGCGTCCATGCGGTGCTGACGGCCGAGGACCTCGGCGCCGACGGGATCGAACCGATCCATCATCCGCCGCCCCGCACCGGCCCGCCGGATATCCAGCTCACCCACCGCAGCGGCGAGACGCCGGTGATCCCGGCCCAGACCCTGCTGGCCGAGGGCCGGGTCCGCTTCACCGGCGAGGCCGTCGCCATGATCGTCGCCGACACCCAGGACCAGGCCCGGGCCGCGGCGGAGGCGGTGGTCATCCAATATGCCCCGCGCCCGGCGGTGGCCCGGGGGCTCGATGCCGCCCAAGATGGCGCGCCGCTGGTATGGGAAGGGCACGGCACCAACCTGGTGGTCGATGCCGATGCCGGGGACGAGGACGCGACGGCGGCGGTGTTCGCCAAGGCCGCCCATGTGGTGCGGCTGAAGACCGAGATCCAGCGCGTCACCGGGGTGCCCATGGAGCCGCGCGCCGCCATCGGCGCCTATGACGGCGAAGCGGGGCGCCATACCCTCTATGCCGGGTCCGGCGGCGTCGTCCGCCAGAAGCGCGAGCTGGCCGAGATCCTCAAGGTGGCGGAGGCGGACGTCCGCGTCGTCGCCAAGGATGTCGGCGGCAATTTCGGCACCCGCAACGCGATCTATCCGGAGTTCCCCCTGGTGGTCTGGGCCGCCAAGCGGCTGGGGCGGCCGGTCAAGTGGACGGCCGACCGGTCCGAAGCCTTTCTCAGCGACTATCAGGGCCGCGATCTTGCGTCGGATACGGAACTCGCGCTCGACGCCGAGGGGCGCTTCCTCGCCATCCGCGGCACCAATACGCTCAACGTCGGTGCCTTTCCCATCACCTTCGTGCCCCTGATCAAGGGGGTCGAGCTGATGACCGGGGTCTACGACATCAACGCGGCCTATTTCCGGGCCCAGGCGGTGTTTTCCAACAAGCCGCCGGTCAACAACTACCGGTCCTCCGGGCGGCCCGAGGCGATGTTCATCGTCGAGCGCCTGATCGACCTGGCGGCGGGCGAGCTCGGCATCGACCGGATCGAACTGCGTCGGCGCAATTTGCTGCCCCATCGCGGCGAAGGGTGGACCAGCCCCCTCGGCCTGCCATACGACTGCGGCGCCTACGACCAGGTGCTGGCGGCGGCGGCGGCGCTCGGCGACTGGGACGGGTTCGCTGCCCGCAAGGCGGAGGCACGCAAGCGCGGCAAGTACCGCGGCATCGGCATCGCCAACTACCTGGAGCTGACCGGCGGCTACCCCCGCGAGAGGACCGAGATCACCGTCCGCCCCGATGGCCGGGTGGAGGTGGTGATCGGGACGCTGTCTTCGGGCCAGGGCCACGAGACCAGCTTCGCGCAGCTGATCACCGAGTGGCTTGCGGTGCCGGCCGGGGAGGTCGATCTGGTCACCGGCGACACCGACATCGTCAAGGAAGGCGGCGGGTCCCATTCGGCCCGGTCCATGCGCATGGCGGGCATCGTCATGGGAATCGCGACCGACGAGATCATCGCGCGGGGCAAGCGCATCGCCGCCCATTGCCTTGACGCAACTGGGGAAGAGATCGATTTCGCCGACGGCCAGTTCACCGTCCGGGGTACCAACCGGGGTCTCGGGCTGTTCGAGGTGGCCCGGGCGGCGGCGGACGACGACGGCCTGCCCGACGATCTGCAAGGCGCCCTGATGGCGGTGTCGGAAGAACACGTGCCGGTCGGCGCCTTCCCCTATGGCTGCCATGTCTGCGAGGTGGAAGTGGACCCCGCCACCGGCGAGGTCGTGCTGGAGCGCTACGCCTGCGTCGACGATGTCGGGCGCGCCATCAACCCGCTGATCCTGCGCGGCCAGAGCCACGGTGGCGCGGTCCAGGGGATCGGCCAGGCGATGTGGGAGCATTGCGTCTACGACCGCGAAACCGCGCAGCTGATGTCGGGCTCCTTCATGGATTACCCCATGCCCCGCGCCCACCGCACGCCCCCCTTCAAGGTCGAGATCAGCGAGGTGCCCTCGCCGCGCAACAAGCTGGGGGTGCGCGGCGGCGGCGAGGGCGGCACCACGCCGGCCCTGGCGGTGGTGGTCAATGCCATCGTCGATGCGCTGTCCGATCTCGGCGTGCGCCATGTGGAAATGCCGGCGACGCCTCAGCGGGTCTGGCGCGCGATCCGCGATGCCCGGGCGAGCGACGCGCCATGACCGCGCCCCCTCCGCCCTACCGGGCCGATCACGTCGGCAGCCTGTTGCGCCCCGCCGACCTGGTGCGCGCCCGGGAAGCCTATGGCCGCGGCGAGATGGAGCGGGACGCCCTGGCCCGGATAGAGGACCGCGCCATCGACGACGTCGTCCGCCTGCAGGAGGAAGCCGGCCTGATGACCATCACCGACGGCGAGTTCCGGCGGCGGAACTATTACGGCGGCTTCTATGTCGACGGGTTGGGCGGGGTGCGCCCGGGGATCGAGGCGTCGAAGTCCTGGTACTACACCAATGCCGAGGGCGAGCGCAAAGGCGCCGCCCAGCCGGAAATCTTCGCCCGCATGCGCTGGATGCACCCGGTCCATGTGGAGGACTTCAAATACCTCGCCGCGCGGACCAAGCGCACCGTCAAGATCACCCTCCCGGGGCCTTGCATCCTGCATTTCCTGGCCGGGCGCGACAATATCGACCGCGCCGCCTATCCCGATCTCGACCTCTTCTGGGACGACATGGTCGACGCCATTTCCAAGGAGATGGCGGCGCTCTACGGCGCGGGCTGCCGCTATATCCAGCTCGACGAGACCGCCTTCGCCAAGTTCGGCGACCCGGCCATCGTCCAGGCGCTCAAGGATCGCGGCGACGATTGGCGCGACCTCGCCAAGCGGTATCTCGAGGTGATGAACCGCACCCTTGCCGGGCGGCCCGACGACCTCACCGTCTGCGTCCACATGTGCCGGGGCAACAGCCGGGGATTCTGGCAGGCGGCGGGTGGTTACGACCCGGTGGCGGAAGCCATGTTCAACGAGCTCGCGGTCGATGGCTTCTTCCTGGAATACGACAGTCCCCGGGCCGGGGACTTCTCGCCCTTGGCCTGCGTGCCCAAGGACAAGAGGGTCGTGCTCGGCTTGGTCTCCACCAAGACCGGTGATCTGGAGGATGCCGACGAATTGCGGCGCCGGGTGGAGGAGGCGGCGGGGTATGTCGACCTCGATCAGCTCTGCATCAGCCCGCAATGCGGCTTCGCCAGCGAACACCACGGCAATCCGCTGACCCAGGAGCAGGAGGTTGCCAAGCTGGAACTTCTGGTGCGCCTCGCCGGGGAGATCTGGGGCCGGGTTTGATCGGCGCCGGGGCGCGAGCCAAGTCATGAGAGACAGGGAAAAGGAAGGATACGGATGATGCTCAAGACCAAGGGATTTCTCCATCTGACCATCTCGGTCACCGACCTCGACCGGGCCACCAAGTTCTATCAGGACGTGCTGGGATGCGAACTGGTGCGCAAGAACGGCAAGAACACCATGTCGTTCATGAAATGCGGCGAGGATTTCTTCGTCCTCACCTCCATGCCCAACCACGTCAAGCCCAACCTGCCGGGCGCGCTGGACCTGGAAACCACCCTGTTCCATCACGCCATGATCGTCGAGCCCGACGAGTGGGACCGGGCGCTCAAGTATTTCGAGGCCGAGGGCATCGAGTATTACATCTGCACCAATGCCGGGCACACCACCTTCCCGGGACGGCGCCACGTCTATATCCAGGATCCCGACGGCAACAGCATCGAGATCGTCTCGACCTCCAGCGTCGAAGCGGCCGCGGAATAAAGCCCGCAAGAGGGCGCTGACCGCCGGGACCTTCGTTCTCGGGGCCGTGGCGGCGTGGGCCGAAAAAACCGGATCGGTTAACCATGAATGCAACCCTGGGTCGCGAAATCGCCCGGATTCCGGGCCTTTTCCGACCGTTAACCATAACGAGTGGTTGCCAGAGTGTTAACAGCCGGGGATACTCCGAGGCGCGGGCAACGACCCGCCCTAGGGGAGGCCTACCGAAAAAGTGACTTATGCATTCCTGATTCTTGCGGCGTTCACGCCGGTGTTCCTGTGGCTGAAATACCTCCAGGAACGCGTCGGACCGATCACGCCGGCCGCCCCGATGGCGCTGGCCTTCCTGGCGGGGACGCTGATCTCGCTGCCGGCGCTGTTGATCCAATCCTTCCTTGACCATTCGCCCAACGTGTCTTTCGCCTGGCTGCAGGGGCTGACCCTGGTGGAGCTTGTGACCTTCGACGGACTTTACGGCTATGTGTTCGTCCGCGCCTTCGTGTTTGGCGGCCTGGTCGAGGAAGGGCTCAAGCTGCTGACGATCCTGGGCGTCCTGCTGTGCTTCCGGGCCAAGGTGCGTCCCGCGGCCCTGATCGTGATCGCGGTCGCCGTGGGCGGCGCCTTCGCGGCGGTGGAGAACATCCTGGTCACCGCCGGCACCCTCAATTGGGGCCGCATCGCCATGCTGAGGGCCCTGGTGTCGGTCCCCAATCATGTTTTCCTGGGCGTCATCATGGGGTTCTTCCTGGTGCTGTCCTGGAAGGGGCGTTGGCGGTATGCCATGGCGTGCTGCGCCTTCGCGGTGCCGGCGCTGCTGCATGGAAGTTCGAATTACCTGCTCTACCTGGGGGAGCCAGAGCTGCATGCTCCGGGCGCCCTGGAAGCCACGGCGCGCCAGCTCTACGGCGTCCTGTTCCTGGCCCTGGGCGTGGGCGCCATCCTCGTCCTGTCCTGGGCGGCGCGGTGGGACGGGGTGGCCGCCGAGCAATTCGCCCGGCCCCGGTCGTTCGCCCGCCGCCGCGCGTTTTGGGCCCCGATTTCACTGATCCTCGGCGTGTTCGGGCTGCTCAACCTGCTGGTCATCATCGCCGGGCCGGGGGCCTCGCTCTTCGCCTTCAACGTCGGTAGCACCTTCCTGATCGGCGCCCTTTCACTGCTCTATGCGGTGGTGATCTGGGGTCACGCCCATCACCGTGCGCCTGCCTCGCGGATCGCCCAGAGCGCCTGAGTCAAGCGGCGGCCGGCATCGCGAGGGCGCGCAAAAGAAAAGGCGCGGCCCTCGGGGCCGCGCCTGAGGCGTTGGGTTTTCGCCGCTTATTTACACGTGATTGTCTTGGCGAGGTCGCCGTCGCCGAAATGGCTGAAGGCGCAGCTCATGCCGGCTTTCAGCGCTTTCGTCTTGGCCTTCTTGCCGCCGATGGTGACCTTTGATCGCCGGCCCGAGACCTTGAAAGTGTATTTCTTGCCGGCCCCATCCATCACCTGGAGCTTGCGCTTGCCGGCCTTGACGATCTTGCCGTCGGTCTTCTTCAGCTTGACCTTGACCACCTTGCCGATCCGCATGGCGGCGCGCGCCTTCTGGATCACCGCCGGCGGATAGTTGAGGAACTGGTCGATGATCTTATGGACCTGCTCGCCGTCCCAGGGCTCGATCGGCAGGTGCTGCTTGTTGGCGCCCTTGACGAATTCCGGATCCTTCATGGTCGCCATGAAGGCGGCCCGGAGCGCCTTTGCCTGCTCGGCAGGGATGCCCGGCGGTGCCGCGAGCGGCCGGCCCAGGATGTGGCGCCCGTAGATCAGGTCGAGCACCTTCTTGTCTTCGTCGGTCTTCACGTAGTCGTATATGTGCGGAACGCCGGCCAGGTCGGGATGTTTCTTGAAGCCGGTCTGGACCACGATGAGCAGCTTGCCCGATTTCCATTCCTTGCGCCGCCGCGCCTTGAGGGAGGAGAGAGCGAAGCCGCAGCCGCCCTGGACCTCGCCGCGCTTCATCGCCAACAGGACGCCGGTGGACCCCGGATAGCCATGGATCACCTGGACCCGGGTGCCGATCAGGGCGTTGAAGCCGCGGGGATGTTCGGAATTCACCCCATTGGGGCCGGTGGCGCCGAAGATCGCCGGACGCTTCAACAGGTCGTCGAAGGTCTTGAAACCGGAGGTATGCCACGCCGTGCAGGTTCCGGTGGTCTGATCGATATTGCCGATCCAGGTATATTTTTCGGTCTTGAATTGCGCCTTTGTCTCCCCGAACAGGGGCGCGAAGGCGACGGAAGACGCGAAGACGCCCATTTGGGTGCCATCCTTGGGTGCCGAATTGTAGAGGTAATTCGCCAGCCGGATCCCGGCGGCGCCCGGCATGTTGCGGACCAGGGTGCTGGGGTTGCCCGGGATGTGCTTGCCGATGCTGCGGGCAAGAAGACGAGTGTAGGCGTCGTAGCCGCCCCCCGGATGGTTGCCCACATAAAGGGCGACGCGCTTGTTCTTATAGAATTCCGCAACGTCGGCTGTCGCGGCCGCGGAAATCGCGCCGGACGCCGCAATCACGGCAAGCCCGAACAGGAGCGGCCGAGACCGCCATGAAACACGGGAATTCAGGGTCATGAAGAACCTCCCCAAAAAATGAAGCCAGGGCGCCCATTGGCTGGGCTGCCGAGTTTAGCCGCAAGCCTATCTGGAAACCGCCTTGTGTGTCACCCTTGTTTGGGTGGGCGGCGGCTTCGCCGTTGGGGGATTTGGGGAAGTGGTGTATGTCATGTTGCGCAAGAACGGGAGGCAATCACTTGAGGGGTTTTGAATGAGTTTCGCCGTCGCTGTCGACATCGGGGGGACGTTCACCGATCTCGTCGCCTTCGATCCGGTCACCAAGGACGTGATCTACGCCAAGAGCCCGACCACCTACGGCAATTTCGTGGACGGTATTCTCACCTGCTTCGATCAGGCCGGTGTCGGCCCGGCCGATGCCGAGCTGCTCAACCACGGCACGACCCTGGTCATCAACTCGCTGATCCAGCGCCAGGGCGCCAAGACGGCATTGGTCACAACCAAGGGCTTCCGCGACGTCCTGGAAATCGCCCGCGCCAACCGGCCCGACCCCTTCGACCTCTATTACGAACGCGACGAACCGCTGATCCCCCGCGATCTGCGCTTCGAGGTGCCGGAACGCATCGGCGCCGACGGCGAGATCATCACGCCGCTGGACGTGCAAGCGCTGGCGGACCTGGCGTCGCATCTCAGGTCCCTCGACGTCGAGGCGGTCGCCGTCTTCTTCATGAATTCCTATCTCGACCCCCGCCATGAGGCCGAGGCGGCGGAGATCCTCAAATCCAACCTGCCCGGCGTCTACGTGACCTATTCCACGGAGCTGACCCGGGAATGGTACGAATACGAACGCTCCTCCACCGCCGCCGCCAACGCCTATGTCGGCCCTCAGGTCAGCACCTATGTGCGCCGGCTGGAAAGCGACATGGAGGGCCGCGGCTTCGACGGGTCGCTCTTCATGATGGGATCCAACGGCGGCCTGATCTCGGTCGAGCGGACCTGCCGCCAGCCGGTCGCGCTGGTGGAATCGGGGCCCATCGGCGGCTGCATCGGCGCCGGCGCCTATGCCCAGGCGCTCGGCCTCAAGAACCTGATCTCCTTCGACATGGGCGGTACCACGGCGAAATGCGCGCTCATCGACCAGGGCCGCTTTTCGGTGGATTCGGTCTATTACGTCAACGGCTACGTCAAGGGCTTCCCCATCAAGTCGCCGGTCATCGACATCGTCGAGGTGGGCTCCGGCGGCGGTTCCATCGCCTGGCTCGACGATCAGACCCGGCTCCACGTGGGACCGGAGAGCGCCGGTTCCAGCCCCGGTCCGGTCTGCTACGGCCAGGGCGGCACGCGGCCGACCGTGACCGACGCCAACCTGGTGCTGGGCCGCCTCAATGCCGAGAAGTTCCTGGGCGGCAAGCTCAAGCTGGACGCCCCCGGCGCCGCCCAGGCGATCGCCGAGCAGGTGGCGGGCCCGCTGGGATATGGGGGCGCTGACGGCGCCATCCGCATGGCCGAGGGCGTGCTTGCCATCGCCACCGTCACCATGGCCGGCGCGATCCGCCGGGTATCGGTCGAACACGGATTGGACCCGCGTGACTTCGCGCTGTTCTCCTATGGCGGGGGCGGGCCGCTGCACGCCGCCAACCTGGCGCGGGAGCTCAACATCCCGCTGGTCATCGTGCCGCCGGAACCGGGCAATTTTTCCGCCATCGGCATGCTCCTGGCCGATGCCCGGATCGACGCGGCGGAGACCTTCACCGGGCCTCTCGATCAAGCAATGGTGGAGACCATGACGGCGCAGTTCCTGGCCATGGAAGACGCCGCCGCCAAGGCGCTGGCGCGCGACTTCGGGGCCAAGGACGTCTATTTCGAACATCATGCGGAGATGCGTTACTGCGGCCAGCGCCACAACATCAAGGTGCCGGTTTCCGGCCTGCGCGATGTGGCGGCGATCCGGGATGCCTTCGCCCATGACTACAAGCGCCGCTACGGCCATGCCGACGCCAAGGCCGAGGTCGAGTTCCAGGCCCTGCATCTTTCGGCCTTCGCGGCGCTCGACCGGCCGGATATCGCGCGCCTGCCGCGCGCCGCCGGCGACGCGGTCCCGGAAGGCGAGCGGCTGGTGACGTTCCAGGGCGCGGCGCTGGCGACCAAGATCTATGACCGCGCGTCGCTCGCGCCCGGGTTTCAGGGCGCCGGTCCGGCGGTGATCGAGGAGTTCGGCTCGACCACCCTCATCGGTCCCGACGATCGCTTCGAGATCGGAAAGCTTCACGAGATCCGCATCCATTGCGGAGAGGAATAAGGACCATGGAAGCGGATAGCGACAGCGCCAAGGCCGGGGACGCGGCCATCGATCCCATCACCCTGGAAGTGATTCGCCACGGCATCATCGGCATCACCGACCAGATCGACGCCAATATCACGCGCACCGCGTTCAGCCCCTATATTTACGAATACAAGGACTTCGCCGTCGGCCTGGTGGATGCCGACGGCCAGCTGGTGGCGCAATCGACCGGCGGCATGCCGCCCTTCGTCGCCGATTCGGTCGGCACCGCCGTGCGCGACGGGCTCGAGATCTACGGCCGCGAGCGACTGTTCGAGGGCGACGTGGTGGTGTGCAACCACGCTGCCGTCCAGGGCCAGCACCTCAACAACACGGTGATGTACACGCCGATCTACGGCGGGCCCGACGGGGCCACCCTGATCGGTTTCTTCGCCATCAACGTGCATTGGATCGACATCGGCGGCTCGACGCCGCGCTCGCGCGACATCTTCGAAGAAGGGCTGCAGCTGCGCTCCATCAAGCTGTGGTCCAAGGGCGAGCCGATCGACGAGGTCTATCGCATCATCGAAAACAACACCCGGCTGCCGGTGGAGCTGATGGGCGACATTTCGGCACAGCTTGCGGGCTGCCTGCTGGGCCGCGACCTCACCCGGGCGCTGGCCGAACGCTATGGATTGGAGACCTTCTTCCGCGCGGTGACGGCGATCCTCGATGCCGGGGAGGCGGCGGCCCGGGCGCGGATCCGCGAGATGCCCGACGGCACCTACGAGACCGAGACGTGGCTCGACAACGACGGCGACCACGACGTGCCGATCCCGGTCCGCGTCAAGATCACCGTCGACGGCGACGAGATCACGGTGGATTACTCCGGCATGGGCGATGCCGCGCCCGGCTGCATCAACTCGGGCTATTTCGGCGGCGGCGTGACCACCGCCCGGGTCGCCTTCAAATACCTGGTGGTCCCCAAGGAAGGCGCCAACGAAGGCGTCTTCCGCCCGCTGAAACTGATCCTGCCCGAGGGCAAGATCCTGAGCGCGCCGCCGACCGCCCCCATGGGCAACTATTCGATGCCCTTCCCGACCGTGATCGACGCCGTCATCCGGGCCTTCGAACAGGCCATGCCGGAACACGTCACCGGCGGTCATTTCGCCACCCATTCGGGCTTCCGCGTCTACGGCCGCAAGAAGACCGGTGAAGCCTTCAACGGCCATGACAGCGGCCATGGCGGCTGGGGCGCCTGCGCCTGGCATGACGGGGCCGGACCGTTCCGCACCATGGCCCATGGCGACACAAGGCTGATCCCCATGGAACTGCAGGAAACCATTTTGCCCTTCCGCATCGAGGAATGCACCCTGCGGGCCGATTCCGGCGGGCCCGGCAAGTTCCGGGGCGGGCTCGGATTCCGCAAGTCCTACACCATCCTGGACGATTGCTTCCTGCAGACCAACCTGGACCGCACCAAGACGCCGCCCTGGGGCGTGCGCGGCGGCGCGCCCGGGAAATCCGGGCTGGTCACGGTCTACCGCGGCGGCGGCGGCGACGGCGAGGTGCTGTGCAAGGCCAAGGGCGTGCCGCTCAAGCCCGGCGACAGGGCGGTGCTGGAGACCGGCGGCGGCGGCGGTTACGGCGATCCGGCGGAGCGCGAACTCGACCTGATCGCGCGTGACCTCAGGCGCGGTTACATCACGGAAGACGCGGCGGTAGCGGCCTACGGCGTTGCCATCGGCGCAGACGGCGACGTGCGACGCTAGGGCGGATGCGGAGCAAGACAAGGGAAGGCGTAGACATGGACGACACGGGGCAGCCCTCCGACATCCACCCCGATTCCGGCTGCCGCCTTTCTCCGGTGGAGCGCGCGGCGCTGGACCCGGTCGGCCAGGAGATCTATGACGCCCATGTCGATCCCGGCGGCGAGTCCATCGCCGGCCTGTGGGGGCCGGGCGGGATCAAGCTGCACAGCCCGCGGGTGTCCGAATACACCCGCGATCTCACCCACTATTTCCGGGGCGAGGCCGGGCTCGATCCCGCGATCCGCGAGACCGCGATCCTGGTGACCGCGCGCGAATGCGACAGCCAGTTCGAATGGACCGCCCATGAGCCCCTGGCGCTCAAGGAAGGGGTGGCACGGGAGGTGATCGACGCCATCAAACATCGCAAGGAGCCTGCCGCCGCGCCCGCCGATCAGGCCGCCGTAATCCGGCTGGGGCGGGAGATGTTCGTCACCCGCAGGGTCTCGTCCGAGACCTACGCAAAAGCGCTTGAGATTTTCGGGCCCCGCATGCTGGTGGACGTGGTCTCGCTGATGGGCAATTACGCCGGAACGGCGGCGCTGCTCTGTGCCTTCGACATGCAGGTCCCTCCGGGCAAGACGCCGCTGTTGCCTCCCGACTGAAGCCCGCGCGCGGCCCGGGGTCAGTCGAGGTCGCGCGGATAAAGCACGTCGGTAAGGCACCCACCACCGGGGACCAGATCCCGCCAGCTTTCGATATCGAACCGGATGACGGCGAGGGCGGCGGTGGGGAATTTCGCCGCGATCTTGTCGACCAGCGGACCGCCGCCCGCCGGCAGGGCCAGGGCGAAGTCCTGAAGACAGGTGTTGTGGCCGAGGATCAGAGCCGAGGCGAGTGGGTCCCCCACCGCCCGGCTGCGGGCCAGCAGCGCGTCGGCATCGGCGAGGTAGAGGCCGTCTTCGAACGCGACCGGCGGCGTTGCTCCGGGCATCACCTTTTCCAGGCCCTTGGCGAGGTGCTTGAAAGTCTCCCGCGTCCGCGCGGTGGTGGAACAGAGCACTAGTTCCGGAACCCAGCCCCGGCGGGCGATCGCCTTTCCCATCCGCGTGCCCGCCTTGCGGCCGCGCGCCGTCAGCGGCCGCTCCGCGTCCGCCAGATGGGGCTTGCTCCAGGCCGATTTGGCGTGGCGTAACAGATAGAGGGTCTTGGTCATGGCGCTCAATCGCCGCAGCGGCGCGGCAAAGGGGAGGAAACGGGGCGGGCCGGTTGGCCCGCCCGCAATGGCCGGTTACAGGTCAATTCTTCTTTTTCTTGGAGGCCTTCTTCGGCGCCTTCGGCCGCTTGTTGAGGATCGCCCGGACCCGATCGACCACATCCTTGGGCGTCTTGTAGACCTCGGCGATCAGGGCTTCGATCCGCTCGCCGGACAACGGCGAGATCTCGAGCCGGCGCTTCTTGGCGTCATCGAGGTAGGCTGGGTCCTTCATGGTCGCATTGAAGGCGGCACGCAGGATCTTGACCCGGTCCGCGGGCAGGCCCGGCGGGGCGATGTAGGGCCGCTGGTATTCCTGGCGGACGTACATCAGGTTGAGGGCCTGGCGGTCGTTGTCGTTCTTGGCGAGGTCCATCATCTGCGGAACATCGGGCAGTTCCGGATGCTTGTCCCGGGCGTACTGCACGAACACCTTGACCTTCTTTTCCTTGAGCCAGCCGGGGTGCTGGGTCTTGATCGACGCCCAGGTCGTGCCGGCATTGCCATGGACTTCGCCGCGTTCCATGGCGAGGCCGATTTGCTTGGTGCCGGTATAGCCGGAGATGATCTTGAAATTGAGGCCCAGCAACTCGTTGGCGAGCGCCGGGAAGTCGTAGGTCGCGCCGCCCGAGGCGCCGACGATCATCTGCTTGGTCTTGAGGCCGTCGAGCGTCGTGACCGGCGCGGTGGCCCAAACGAAGCCGACGAACGTGCCCTTGTTGGCGCTGCCGATCCAGGTGAACTTGCGGGCATCGAAATGCGCCTTGTCCGGGTTGACCAGCGGTTCGGTCGGGATGCCGCTGAACACCGCGGCGATGGTGGTGCCGTCCTTGGGGGCCTGGGCATAGATGAAGTTGGCGACCTTGCGGCTGGACGCGCCGGGCATGTTCTGCACGATGAAGCTGGGATTGCCGGCGATGTGCTTGCCGTAATGGCGCGCCAGCACCCGGGCGAAGGTATCGTAACCGCCGCCGGCGCTGGAACCGACCAGGAACTTGATCCGTTTGCCCTTGTAGAAATCCTCGGCCTGGGCCGGGCTGAGGCCCCCGGCGCCGAGTAGGAGCGCCGCCAAGCTGGCGCACATTGCGGCTTTCGAATGCTGACCCATCACTGCCTTCCTCCCGAGTTGGAATTATCATCGCCCGGCCGCCACGCGGCGCGCCCGGCAAGATCTTGACTCCATCGCCAGCATAGGTTCAGGGAAATCCCGAGGGCAAGGCGGATTCGTCGCCGCCCGCATCAAACCGGCACCCGTCCGATGTGACAGATCGGCGCGATGTGCTAGGATTTTGACAAGAAAAGAGCGCGCCGGCGGGTCAAACCCGGGCGGTCGGTGCCGAGGGGTCCGCATCAAACCAGGGGGTGATCGATGAGCGAACCGGCGGATAGCAAATTTTGTCTCGACCCATATCTCGATTGGGCGGCGGGCGAGGGTGTCCCCATCGTCGAGGATTTCGCGGTCGATCTGCACAAGGTGGACACCAAACCCTGGGCGCGGTTCGGCACAGATGGCGCCATCATCCATACCAAAGGCCGCGGCGATTTCGTCACCCTGTTCGTGATCGACCTGCCGCCGGGCGGGGCAAGCGAACCCATGTCCCATGTCTTCGACGAGGTGTTCTTCGTCCTTTCCGGCGCTGGCAGCGCCACCGTGGAGACCGCGGATGGCGGCCAGCACACATTCGAGTGGGGCCCCAACAGCCTGTTTTCGCCACCGCTCAATGCGCGCTACCGGCTGTTCAACGGTTCGGGCAGTGAGCGCGCGCGCCTCGTCGTCTGCTCCGACTTTCCCATTCTCTTCAATAACTACCGCAACGAGGACTTCCTGTTCGACAATCCCTTCAAATTTCCCGAACGCACGGGCAAGGCCGACCATTTCGCCGGTGAAGGTGATTTCGTTCCCATGACACCGGGCCGCCACATGTGGGAAACCAATTTCGTGCCCGACATGGTCAATTTCGAGCTAAAGGGTTGGGACAAGCGCGGTGCGGGAAGCTCCAATATGAAGTTCATCCTCGCCGAAAGCGTCATGCACGTCCATAGTTCGGAAATGCCCGTGGGGTCGTATAAGAAGGCTCATTGGCATCGGCCCGGGGCGCACGTCATTTGCATCACGGGGCACGGGTATTCGCTCTTGTGGTACGAAGGAGACGAGGACTACGTGCGCCACCCCTGGCATCACGGCGTGGTGTTCACGCCGCCCGAACGCATGTTCCATCAGCATTTCTGCACCAGCCCGGTGCCGGCGCGCTACATCGCCCTGAACTGGGGGTCCATTCGTTACCCGTTGACGCAGGATAAGAAGGACCAAGGGACCAACGCCGAAGTGGATGTCAAGGAAGGCGGCCGGCAGATCAGTTACGAGGATCAGGACCCCCGCATTCACCGCATGTTTCTGGAAGAGCTGGCCAAGAACGGGGTGGAATCCCAGATGGGCAAGTATTTCGATGAGGCGGCGATCATGGAAGCCGCCCAGTAACCGCCGGGTGTGGCGAAGGGCCGGATTAGGGAGGCAAGACAGATCATGGACGATCTCTCCCGCGAGGACGCCTCGCAAAAGGTCCGGGAGAAGCTTGGGCACCCGGTCATCGATTCGGACGCCCATACCTCCGAATACGATCCCGTGTTCCTTGAATTCCTCACCCAGGTGGGCGGCCGGGCCGTGGCCGAGCGCTACCAGGCGAACCTCCGGGGCGGGGCATCGCACTGGTACGAGCTGACGCCAGACGAGCGCGACGACCGCCGGGTCCAGCGGCCGCCGTTCTGGATTCTGCCCGCGGGCAACACCATGGACCGGGCGACGACCATGCTGCCCGGCCTAATGCGCGCGCGCATGGACAATTTCGGCATCGACTTTTCCGTGGTCTATCCCTCCAAGCTTCACGTCAACCGGTTGGCGGATGAGGAAATTCGCAGGGCCGGCTGCCGCGCCATCAACCTCATGCACGCGGAAATGTTCGCCGACAACGCCGACCGCCTGACGCCGGCGGCGGTGATTCCCATGCACACGCCCAATGAGGCGATCGCGGAGCTGGAATTTTGCGTCCACGAGCTGGGCCTGAAATCGGCCATGGTCGCGGGCATCGTCCGCCGGCCGGTGCCGATCATCGCGCGCGAGGCGCCGGACCTCGCCCGTTACGCGCTATGGATCGACGCCATCGGCCTCGGCAGCCCCCATGATTACGACCCGCTGTGGCAGAAGTTCGTCGATCTCAAGGTGGCGGTCACCAGCCACACGTCGGGCATCTTCGGCAGCCGGGCGACGACGGTGAACTTCACCTACAACCATATCGGCCACTTCGCCTCGTCCAACGAAGCCTTCTGCAAGGCGCTGTTCATGGGCGGCGTCACCCGGCGGTTCCCGGAACTCCGCTTCGGGTTCCTCGAAGGCGGCGCCAACTGGGCGACCAACCTCTATAACGACCTGATCGAGCATTGGGAAAAGCGCAACATCGACGCCCTCAATGCCAACCTCAATCCCGACGCGGTCGATCGCGAACTGATGGCGAGCCTTGCCGGGCAGTACGGCGGGCGCTGGTTCGAAAAATGGATCGACGATATCCGCGACAACGGCGACGGCATGGGCAGCCAAGAGGCGCGCGAAGGGCTCGACGAATTCGCGGCCTGCGAGATCACCTGCGAACGCGACATCTACGACCTGTTCGTGCCCAATTTCCATTTCGGATGCGAGGCCGACGACCGCATGAACGGCACCGCCTTCAACGCCAGGGCCAACCATTTCGGGGCGCGCCTGAAATCGGTCTTCTCCTCCGACATCTCCCATTGGGACGTGCAGGACATGCAAAGCGTGCTGGCCGAGGCCTATGGCCTGGTGGAACACGGCATCCTCACCGAAGAGGACTTCGACGACATGACCTTCCGCAATCCGATTTCCCTGCATGCCGGGCAGAACCGCGACTTCTTCAAGGGCACCGCCGTCGAGGACGCGGTCGCGGCGGAACTCGCCAAACAGTAGTTCGGCCGCGCCATGGCGCGGGGCCATCCGTTGCCCAGGTTCGGGCTCCCGCACAACGCCGAGGCGGGCGCCGGGACATCCCCGGTTTGTTTGACATTCGTGTGACCGTCCAATTAAATGACGCCATCAAAAAGATACGTGCATCAACGTTCAACAGGGAGAGGGACATGATCCGAAAACTCCACCACTTTGCCCGCGGCTTGGCCGTGGCCGCTCTGGCCGCCGGCGTCTTCACCGCGGCATCCGTAGCCCAGGCAGCCGATCCGTCGTGGATGGACAAAGACCTCCTGGACAAGGCCAAGAAGGCGGGCGGCACGCTGACGGTCTACGGTTCCATGAACGAAGAGGAGGCGCTGCCGTTCTGGAAGCTGTTCGACCAGGTCACCGGCCTCAAGACTTCCTACGTGCGGGCTTCCGACGTCAAGCTGATGGCGCGCATCACCGTCGAACGCCGGGCCAGCACCCACAGCTGGGACCTGCTTCAGACCACCGCGGTCAACAAGCTGCCCAAGGACTGGGTCGCCCAGACGGAACCCAAGTTGGCCAAGGACATTCCGGCCATCGCCAAGGACAAGGACAAGCGCTGGTACGGGGTCTATGCCAATTACAACGGCCCGGCCTTCAATACCAGGCTGGTGAAGAAATCGGACCTGCCCAAGACCTATGAGGAATTCCTCACGAAGAAGGAATGGAAGGGGAAGGTCGCCCTCGATTGCCGCGACAACGAATGGCTGAAGGCCTTGTCCGATCATTTCGGCGAAGCCAAGGCGACGAAGCTCCTGACCGACATCAACAAGACGCTGGCCGTCAAGTGCGTGCGCGGCCACGGCGGCCTGGCGCGTTCGACCGGTGCCGGCGAACATGCGGTGTCGCTCAACAACTACATCAACCTGTCCATCCGCGTCGGCCTGCGCGGCAACCCCATCGACTGGTGGGTTTTGGATCCGGTGGCGGTGTTCTATGGCCAGATCGGCATGAACGCCAACGCGCCGCACAAGGACGCGGCCATGCTCGGCATGAACTTCCTGCTCAGCAAGGAAGGCCAGACCCAGCTTGCCAAGTCGGGGCGCATCCCGACCCGCACGGACGTGACCCCCAATCCGCCGGACGTTCTGGAGCGGATCAACAAGGCCAAGGTGGTCTCCGGCATCCTCGACGGCAAGGAGGAGAGGGTCTGGCAGAAAAAGATGGACGCCATCTTCGGCGGGCGTAAGCGCGGCCGCCGCTAGACCGACCGGAGCGGTCACGAAAACTTCCCTGCCGTGATGCCACGGGGGCGGTGATCCGCCCCCGTGGCCACGCCTTGGAGTAGGAGCCACGTCGATGGTTGCCGCCGATCCGACCTACGTTCCCCGCAAGAACGCATTGATGAAATTCGCCGAGTGGCTGACGCTGGGTCGATTCGTGCTGATCATTTGCGCGATCATCTGTGCCTGGCTGGTCTTCGTGCCGCTGGTGTCGCTGATCTACGTATCCTTTGCCGAGGACACGCCCGCCGGTCCCGGCGCCTTGACCTTCGAAAACTTCATCAATGCGTATTCCAAGGACTACCTGCCCGATCTCTTCATCACCTCGCTGGAATTTGCGGTCTCTTCGGCCATCATCACGCTGCTTCTGGGGGCGGGGATCGCCTGGGTGGTCGAGCGCACCGACGCGCCGGGGCGCAATATCTTCCACGCCCTTTCCCTGGTCGCCTTCGCGGTTCCGGGGCTGCTGATCGCCATGGCCTGGGCGCTGACGCTCAGCCCCAATATCGGCTGGGGCAACAAGGTGCTGCAGGCGGTGTTCGGCCTCGATGAGGCGCCGTTCAATATCTTCTCCATGGGCGGGATGATCTGGACGTTGTCGTCGCATTACTTCCCGCTCGCGTATCTCCTGATGGGGCCGGCCTTCCGGGTGCTGGACATCCGCATGGAGGAGGCCGCCGTGGTGGCCGGTGCCAAGAATTGGCAGGTCGCCCGCCGGGTGACCATGCCGCTGTTGCGCCCGGCGATCCTGTCCACCCTGCTGCTGCTGTTCGTTCGCGCGATCGAGGCGTTCGAGGTGCCGCTTCTGCTCGGCCTGCCGTCCAAGATCTATGTCTTCACCACGGAGATCCGCTTCGCCATCGCCGAAGCGCCGCCCCAGTTCGGCTATTCGTCCGCCCTCGGCCTGACCCTGTTGGTGATCTGCATCCTCGGCGTCTGGGCCTACCGCCATGCCACCCGCGATGCCGAGGCCTATGCCACGGTGACGGGCAAGGGCTACATGCCGACACCGATCAAGCTGGGCGCCTGGCGCTGGCCGGTGACGATCGCGACGTCGCTGGTCTTTGTCGCGGCGCTGGGCCTGCCGCTCATCGCCCTGCTGTGGCAGTCGGTCTATTACAAGACCATTCCCAATGTCGACCTGGTGGCGGATTTCACGCTACGGAACTACGCCTATATCCTCGAATATCCGGTGTTCCTGTCGGCCTTGAAGAACAGCGCGATCCTGGGCGCCTCGTCGGCCACGCTGGTGGTGGCGCTCGGCTTCGTGATGGCCTGGATGGTGCAGCGCACCAATGTGCGCCACGCCTGGACCCTCGATGCCATGGCCTTCATTCCCATCGCGATTCCTTCGGTGATCATCGGTGCGTCGATCCTTTTCGCCTATCTGATGCTGCAGAGGTACCTGCCGTTCCAGCTCTACAACACGCTGGGGATTCTCCTGATCGCCTATGTGACCATGTACCTGCCCTACGGCATGCGCTTCGCCTCGGGCGGCATCATCCAGATCCACAAGGAGCTGGAGGAGGTGGCGGAGGTCTCCGGCGCCAGCCTCATGCAGACCTTCAGGCGCGTGTTGCTGCCGTTGATGTCGCCGGTGCTGATCGCGGCCTGGCTTTACATCTTCGTCATGGCCGTGCGCGAGCTGACCGCGTCGATCTTCCTGGCGGGGCCGCACACCCAAGTGCTCGGCACCATCAGCCTGACGCTGTGGGAGGAGGGCGGCAGCTACGGGACGGTGGCGGCTCTCAGCATGGTGCAGATCATCCCGCTGATCATGATCGTCGCGGTCATGCGGCACATGGAAAACAAGATCTCCAGGAGAGGCTAGGCGCGTCGAAGGGCGCCCCGAGGAGCGAGACAGCATGCTGACCATCGAATCACTGAAGAAGACTTTCATTACCAGGGACGGGTCCAGGGTCAACGCCGTGGGCGGCGTGTCGCTGGAGGTCGAGACCGGCAAGCTGCTGACCTTGCTGGGGCCGTCGGGGTGCGGCAAGACCACCACCCTGCGCTCGGTCGCCGGCCTGGAAAAACCCGATGAGGGGCGTATCGTCATCGACGGCGAGGTGGTCTTCGATTCGCGCGAAGGAATCAACACGCCCGCCAACCGGCGCGGCATCGGCATGGTGTTTCAATCCTACGCCATCTGGCCGCACATGACGGTGTTCGAGAACGTCGCCTTTCCGATGCGCGTATCGCAAGACCGCAAATACTCCAACGCGGAAATCGAGGGCATGGTCGCCCGGGCGCTCGACATGGTGCGCCTCGGCGGGTACCAGACCCGCTCTTCGACCCAACTTTCGGGCGGCCAGCAGCAGCGCCTGGCGCTGGCGCGCGGCCTGGTGAAGGAGCCCAAGCTGCTTCTGCTGGACGAGCCGCTGTCCAACCTCGACGCCAAGCTGCGCGAGCAGATGCGGTTCGAGTTGAAACGCCTGCAGCTCGAGCTCGGCATCACCACCCTTTACGTCACCCACGACCAGGCCGAAGCGCTGGCCCTTTCGGACGAGATCGCGGTGATGGATTCCGGGCACGTCATCCAGCGCGGCAATCCTTACGAGATCTATCACAAACCGATCACCGAATTCGTCGCCGCCTTCATCGGCTCGACCAACATCCTGCGCGGTCGGGTGGAAAACGCCATGGCCGCCGACGGCATGGGCAGCGTGGTGACGGCCCATGGGGTGTTGCGCTGCTCCTTCTCCAGGGGCGCGGCGTCCGAGGACGACGTGATCATCGTGATCCGCCCCGAAGACGTCGTCCTCTCCGCGGAAGCGCCGGCCGATCCCCAGAATGCCTTCCAGGGCAAGGTGGCCAACCGCATCTTCCTCGGCGAGGTGATCGACTACCTGATCGACTCCGGCGAGGAAGAGCTGCGGGTCAGGGCCCGGCCCGAATGGGATTTCGCGATCGGCGCCGAGGTCCATATCTCCTTGCCGCCGGAGAAATGCGTCGGTCTGGCCGACCGCCATGAAACCGCCCCGGCGGCCGCCTGAGGCACAGAAAAAGCGAGCCCGGCGGCGGGAAAGGATCGACCATGGTGGACCTCTCGGTGAGCAATTCCAACGTTCTCACCCCCGAGCTCACGCAAGAGCTCGACGATCTCGCGATCGCCTGCCGCATCCTGGAAATGGAGGGCCATGGCAGCCGCACGCTGGGCCACCTCGCGCTGCGCGATCCCGAAGGCCGGGGCATATGGCTGAAACGTTCGGGTCTCTCCTTTTCGGAGGTGTTCGACCACCGCGATTTCGTGCTGGTGGATTTCGACGGCAAGCAGCTCTTCGGCGACGGCAAGCGCCACAGCGAATGGCCGATCCATACCGAGATCATGAAGCGGCGTGAAGACATCAACGTCACCGCCCATAGCCACCCCTTCTACGGGCGGGTGTTCTCGGCCAGCACCGAACCGCTGCGCTCGGTGGCCCAGGCGCGGTCCTACTTTCAGAGGCCGCCGCCGCGTTTCGAACTGACCTCGGAGCTGATCCGCACCAAGGAGGTCGCCGCCGAGATGGCCGAGGTTCTGGCTGACAACTTCGCCATGTTCCTGCGCAACCACGGGGTCGTGTTCTGCGGTGACACCCTGGAACGGTGCACGATCCTGGGGGTCCGGCTCGAGGAATCCTGCCGGGAGCAGCTGGCGATCGGCGCCTCGGGCCTCGCCTGGTCCTACCCCGATGACGAAGAGGAGGCGACCAGGGCCAGGGGTATGGGGGGACTTAGGAACGTCACCGATACCTTCGCCTTTTACCGGCGCCGGCTCGCGGCCCTGGAAGCCCAGGGCCACCACGCCTTTCCCGGCCGCCGCATCGACGCGGGCCTATAGGCGCCCGCACCGGTGTGCGCCCGGTGCGTCATCCCGTCCTTCCCACATCCTTCGACAAGCTCAGGTGAGGCTGCCCACCGCCTCAGGATGCGGCCGTTTGTGCGGCGTTAAAACCCTCATGCGGAGCTTTCTCATCTCGAGCCTGTCGCGGGGCGAAGCATGAGGGCGGCCTTGGAGGTCAGCCCGAGAACTCGATCACGTCGAAGCCGCTCGCCTTGTCGGTGATGTAGAGAAGGCCGCGGTCATCCATTTCCACGTCGTTGGTCGCCGGCGCCATTTGCCGCTCGCCCGGCTCCGGGATGAAATAACCGATCTCCTTGGGCTGCTCCGGATTGTCGAAGTTGAGAATCCGCAGGCCGGCGGCGAACCAGGTCACGAAGGCGGTGTTGTTCTCGATCACCTCGCGGAACTGGTGGGCGCCGAAGCGGATGCCGACGCCGTGATAGGGCGAGGCCTCTTCCGGCACGTGGTAGGTGTGCAGGAGCTTCATGGCGGTCGGGTCGGTCACGTCGAAGACATAGAGCGGCGCGTGCGGCTTGCCTTCGTCGCCGTGACGGTTGGAGCGTTCCTCGTCGGTCGCCAGCGCGATCTCCCGCCCGCCGATGGGATTGGGGATCTTCAGCAGCGTGTGGCTCGGTTCCAGGGCCGGCGGGTGCACGTCGTACATGTCCAGCGTCTTGGGGTTCTTGATGTCGCTGATGTCGATGATCGCGTAACCCGATCCCCAGCATCCGGCGTACATCTTATCGCCGCAGCGCAGCGCGTGATGCAGGCGGTGTTCCTTGCCCAGCGGATGGGGTTCTTCGCCCGCCGCGACGTTCTGGCCCGGCATCCACCAGCGCGAGACCTCCTCCGGCCGGGACGGGTCGCTCATGTCGTAGATCACCAGGATATTGCCGACGAAGCCCTCCATCTCGGTGGAGATGTAGGCGTATTTGTCATCCATGTCGAAGCGGTGGACCCCCTTGCCGAAGGTCTTTTGGAAATGGATCAGCTTGGGGTTGGACTTGTCCTTGATGTCGTAGATGCGGAAACCCCCGTCGTCATAGGGTTCGCCGGTCACCGGGCGTTCCTCGCTGTTGACCACCATGATGTCGCCCACGACCCGCACCTTGTGGGAATGGGACCGCTTGTTGTCCAGCATGATGGTGGTCAGCATCTTGGGATTGCGGGGGTCGGAGATATCGAGGATGGAGGTTCCCTCGGGTCCGTACATGTAGCCGAGATAGGCGTAGTTGCCGTCGATGGTGACCTGGCCCGCGCCCGACAGGCCCATGCGGCAGAGATGCTTGACGTTGGCCGAGCCCATCGGGCCCTGTTGATCGTCCATCAGTGGCAATGCTTCCGACATCGTCTCCTCCCTTGATATGGCTGGTGATATGGCCGCTTGGGGCTCTGCCCGGGCCGCCCGGCCCCCGTTAGGCTAACCTTCGCGGGCTTGGGCGGCGAAGTCAATGGGTTGGCGGCCCCGCCGGGGCAGCGCCGCGGGCAACGCGGGGATGAACCGTTGTATTCGGCCCTGCGGTGTGGAACCCTTGGCAGGTGGCACCGGCGCGAGGGCCGGAAGAACGACGCGAAATCCGCCGTCAGGGGTGCCCGGCCGGGCCCTGGGCCGTTTATTGGGGAGAGACGAGATGTCGGCAAAGGGAGCGATCCAAACCAAGGGTATCTTGCATTTCACCGTATCGGTGCGCGACCATGTCAAGGCCGCCGAATACTATTCCGACCTGTTGGGCTGCGAGGTGGAGCGCACCAGCGATCACTTCGCGTTCATGCGCTGCGGCGACGATCATTTCGTGCTGTCGAAGATGCCCAACCACGTCAATCCCAATCCCCCGGGCGGCACCTGGTTCCACCATGCCTTCGTGGTCGAGCCCCAAGAGTTCGATCATGCCATGGCGGTGATCAAGGATCGCAATATCGAGGTCCTGAAATACGAGGAGACCGGCCACAAGAGTTTCCCGGGCCGCCACGTCTATTTCCACGACCCCGACGGCAACGGCATCGAGATCATCGACCCGCGCCCGGCAGACGCTTGATGGCGGGAAAACCTGAGACCTATCCCGGCGCGGTGAAACAGCCGGTGGGGTCGAGGCGGGCCTTGTGATAAACTTAATTTTAAAAGCTTTGGTTAAAAGGGAGAAAAATCAATGCGAAAGATGACAACCTGCCTTGCCGTAATGCTTGGAGCGGGTCTCGCTATTGGAAGCGCGGGCCCGGTGAAGGCTGACGCCGTCTCCGATTTCTACAAAGGCAAGCGGCTCAAACTGCTGATCGGGTTCGGCACCGGCGGTGGGTACAACCTCTACGCTCGCCATGTTGCACGCCACATGGGCCGCCACATTCCCGGTGATCCCAGCTTTATCGCCCAGAACATGCCGGGGGCGGGCTCGATCCGCCTGACCAACCACCTCTTCAACAAGGCGCCCAAGGACGGGACAGAGATCGGCATGGTCAGCCAGGCCATTCCACTTTCGCAGTTGCTGAACTACAAGGGCTTCAAGGCCGACCTCAGCAAGTTCAACTGGATTGGCAATGCTTCGGTCTCCAACGGCGTGACCTCTGCCTGGCACACCAGGCCGTTCAAGACCCTCGAAGACGTGAAGAAGAATGAAATGGTGGTGCCTGCATCGGGCGGGCGCTCGACCTCCACCATCATTCCGCGCGTCCTCAATGCCATCCTTGGTACCAAGTTCAAGATCATCCAGGGCTTTAGTGGAGCCGGACAGATGAACCTCGCCATCGAACGCGGCGAGGTCGACGGTCGGGCATCCAATACGCTGGCCAGCTGGAACGCGACCGCGCCGGATTGGGTTGCGAATAAGAAGCTCGTACATTTGGTGCAGTTCGGGCTGAAGTCGGATCCCAGGATCGCCGATGTGCCTCTCGCGCATACCCTGACCACCAACAAGGATGATCAAGCGGTTCTGAGGATCCTTTCGTCCCTGCCGGCCATCGGCCGGCCCATCGCCGCGCCTCCGGGCGTGCCGGCCGAACGTGTCGCGGCATTGCGCAAGGCTTTCGACGACACCATGACGGACGCGGCCTATATCGCAGAGGCCAAGAAGCTCAAGATGGAGCTCAATCCCATGGGCGGCGCAGAGCTTGCCGACGTGATCACCAAAGTCATGGCGACGCCCCAGTCGGTGGTCGATAAGTTCAAGATCGCGGTCAAGTACGGCAAGACGTATAAGTGCAAGGAAGTGATGAAAGACCTGTCGCGTTGCCGCAAGGCCAAGAAGAAAAAGAAAAAGAAGAAGGCAAGCTGAGCGGCGCCGCCGCCATTGCCCGACGATTGACGCCGTTGCCGGGTCCCGCCTGCGGGGCCCGGTTGCGGTGTGGAGGAAACCCCCAGCGGGGCTGCAACGGCCCGGTGCCAGGAGTGCGCGCCGGAGAAGCCCGGCCCACCTGAGCGGGCCACATGCCTTCGGTCCCACG
>Ga0224512_10000413_pt1 | contig 45653 bp, 43 predicted proteins | sample SF_May12_sed_USG_4_FD_169103 | JGI IMG/M metagenome (GOLD analysis project Ga0224512, IMG submission 169103) | Sediment microbial communities from San Francisco Bay, California, United States - SF_May12_sed_USGS_13 | ecosystem: Environmental > Aquatic > Marine > Sediment | place: USA... | reverse complement strand
GAGTTCTACGCCGCGCTGCGGGAGCGGGGCCTCGGGGCGGTGAACATCGACCAGCCCGTCTTCCGCCACTCCATCAAGCCCGGCGCGGAAGTGACCGGGCTGCTGGGCTACGTGCGGCTCCACGGTCGCAATTACGAGAACTGGTTTCGCGACAACGCCGAGTCGCATGAGCGGTACGACTACCTCTACTCCAAGACCGAGTTGGACGCGTGGCTGCAGCGGATTCATGAGGTGGCCGAGCGGGCGCGGGATACCTACGTGATCACCAACAACCACTACCGCGGGCAGGCGCCCACCAACGCGCTCATGCTCCGCCGCATGGACGGCGCCGACATCGACGTGCCGCCAGCGCTGGCGGCGGCGTTTCGGGACGCGTTTGCGAGCGTGGGGCATGCGGCGGAGGGATCTGATCACCGGAGCTGAGGAGCGTGGGCGTCCGCAACCGGAGTCTGCTGCGGCGTCCATGTTTCTCGCTCGGCGTGTCGCGACTAGTTTGGGAGAGGCGTCGGTCGGGCCCTTCGCAGGAGGTCGGGCTATGCGCAGCCGCTGGTTGGGGTTGGTTATCGCTGCTGCCGCCACTGCGTTCTCGATCTGGGCCTATCCGCGGCTCCCCGCCATCGTTCCCACCCACTGGAACCTGCGGGGGGAGCCCGATGGGTTCTCGTCGCGGCTCTTGGCGGTCAGCCTGCTTCCCCTCGTGATGGTCGCGCTCGCCGGGATGCTGCAGATCCTCCCCAAGATCGACCCCAAGGGGGAGAACTACGCCAAGTTCGCCTCGGTCTACTGGCTGCTGGTGAATGGCATCTTGCTGTTTCTTGGCCTTCTCCACGTGTCCATGCTCGCGAACGGGCTGGGGTTCCCGGTCAGCATTCCGCGGGTGGTGCCCATCGGGGTCGGCCTCCTGTTCGTCCTGATCGGGAGCTACCTGGGGCAGATCGAGCCGAACTGGTTCGTCGGCATCCGCACGCCGTGGACGCTGTCGAGTGACGCCGTGTGGCGGCGGACGCACCGCACCGGAGGCCGGCTCTTCGTGTTGGGCGGCGTGCTGATGATGGCGACCGCCTTCCTTCGTCAGGTGACCATGGTCGTCGTGTTCGTGCTGACGATGGCGCTCGTCGCGGTGATTCCTGTGGTCCAGTCCTACGTTCTGTGGAAGCGGGAGCGTTCCTCATGAAGCCCGTCCTCATCGCGGCCGGTGTCGGCCTGCTCACCCTCGTTCGGCTGTCCGCCGCCCAGGAACCGCCACCGGCGGACTCGTCCCCGATGCTGCGGGCGGACACCGTGCCCCCGCCAGGCGTGACCGAAACCGCGTTCGTGTTCCGCAGCGGTGCGCTCCGGCTGGCGGGCACCCTCACGGAGCCGCGGACGGCCGGACGTGTGCCGATCGCGATCCTCGTTGCCGGGTCGGGCCCGACCGACAGGAACGGGAACTCCGCGGCAGGGTTGCGGACCAACACCTACGCCCAGCTCGCGTGGGGTCTTGCCGAGCGCGGCGTCGCGTCGTTGCGGTACGACAAGCGGGTGTTGCCGACTGCGGAAGGCGCGGTGGACATGGCGACGCTGTCGTTCGACGACTTCGCGGACGACGTCGTCGGCGCGGCGGCGGCCATCCGGGCGACGGACCGGTACGGCAAGATCGTGGTGGCGGGGCACAGTGAGGGAGCCGGGTTGGCGATCCGGGCGGCCGCACGCGGCCTCCAGGCGGACGGCCTGGTGCTCGTGGCCGGAGCCGGCCGGCCCATGCTGCAGATCCTGCACGAGCAGGTGGGGCGGCAGGTGGATGCCACGGCACTGCTCGCGTTCGACAGCGCGATGGCCCGCTATGTCCGGGGTGAGCCGCCGGGTGAGGTGCCGCAGGGGCTGGCGGCCCTGTTCGTGCCCGCGCACCAGCGCTTCGTGTCCGGACTCGCGGCCTACGACCCCACCGCGGAGTTGGCGCGCGTCACGGTGCCGGTGCTGATCGTGCAGGGCGAAACCGATATTCAGATCCGGCCCGTGGATGCCGAGCGGCTCCGGGCGGCACGGCCGGATGCCCGGCTCGTGCTCCTGCCGGAAACGAACCACGTGCTGAAGCACGCCACCGACACGACGCTGCTCGCGCAGCTCGTGACCTACCGGGATCCGACCCTGCCGGTGGAGCCCGCGGCCGTCGAAGCCATTGCCGCCTGGGTGGCCGCGCTGCGGTGAGGGGCGCGCGGAAGGGCTAGTAGGGGCTTTCCCGCTCCCGCGCCTGGTTGAGGTCGATCATCCGCACGCCGCCGGGGTACTCCGCCAGCGGCGCGCTCTCGAGGTTGGTGAGCTTGCGGACGTCCGCCGCGATGCGTTGCGCGGCCTCGTGGATGGCGCGGGCCGATGCCCGCTGCTCCTCCGTCATCCCGCGTTCGAGTTCGGCCAGCATGTGGCTCTCCGCCACGATGGTCGTGAGGGCGTTGTTCAGCTCGTGCCGAATTGTCACGGCCAACTGCCCGATCCCCGCCAGCCGCTCCGTTTCCAGGGCGCGCTGATACCGGTCGTGCAACTCCTGCGACAGCCACCCCACGCTGATGGAGAGCGCGCCGTACGACGTGTAGATGGGCACGCTGATGCGCCAGTCTCCGATCCGGAGGGCAAAGACGCGGGCCACCTCTACGCCGAGAAACACGATGGTGCCGACGAGCAGGCCCACGAGCGCGCCGCGCAGGCCGTAGTGCAACGCCAGCAAGAACGCCGGCGCCAGCGTGATCAGCCACACCAGATCGTCGTACTGGCTGGGGCCCCGCGGCAGCGTGAGCAGCGCGATGATCGGGACAAGGTACGAAGCAATGCAGTAGATCACGAACCGCGCACTCAGCGGCGGAACGTGGATCATGTGCTGCAGTTTCGTGAGCCGCTCGATCCGCGCGAGCCATCTCATGGGGTCACCCTTCCGTGCCAGAAACCGGTGCCGCCGTGGGTGTCGGGAAACTGCGTCCAACGCCTGCAGACCCCGAAATACTAAGGGTCCGCCCCAAGGTGCGCATGGGCGTGAACCCACGCTAGGCCCGGGGTTGCCAGAGCTGAAGCTGGGCCTGGAGATCCCGCCGGGCGGCCGGATCGGTCGGCGGCTCGTAGATGGGAAGCCTCACCTCCGCCGCCATCCGGCGCAGGCGGCGCGACAGGGCGCGCCGGTAGGGCGCAGGCACATGTGCCCCCCGCCGGTAGACAGCGCGGTACCGGGCGGCGAGGCGCGGGGAGTACCGGTCGACCACTGGGAGAAGCGGTTCGCGCACCGCGGCATAGACGCGGAGCGGATGCCCGTGCACGTGGCGGGCGCCGCAGCGCTGTGCGGCGCGGAAGAGAGCACGGAGCGAGGTGGCCGTGTCAGTGATGCCGGGCAGGACGGGGGCGCAAATCAGACCCGCGTTCACGCCGGCCGCGCACAAGCGTTGCAGCGCCCGCAGACGAACGCGCGGGAGCGGAGAACGCCGCTCGAAGCGCCGCACGAGCATGGGATCGACGGAGATGAGCGAGATGTGCACCGCCACGTGATGGCGCTGCTGCAGGGCGAGCAGCAGGGACACGTCCCGCTGCACGAGGGGGCTCTTGGTGACGATCTCGATGCCGAGCGCGCGTTCCCGCACGAGACGTTCGAGTACCAGCCGAGTGAGTCCGTATCGTCGCTCCGCGGGCTGGTACGGATCGGTTGCGGTGCCGATCGCGAGGGTCTGAGGCGCCGCGCGGGCGCGCACCTGCACTCGGCGGAGATCCCGGTCGAGCGCGGCCACCGCATCCTCTCGTCGCTTCACCAGGATCACCCGCTCGAACGACTCCCAGGGCTGCGGGAGCGCGCGGAGGCGAGCGGCGGTCGCGGCTGGGATGCCGTCGTCGTCGCCGGCGCGGTCGAGGGCATAGCGATGGGCGTAACGCGCGTAGCAGTACGAACAGGCGAACTCGCAGCCCACGTAGGGATTGAGCGACCAGAACGGCATCCCGGTGGACTCCGGCGGGTTGAGCAGCGCGCGGGTCGGGGACTCGAGGAAGTCCGTGCCGCGGGCGCGACGGTCTAAGGCCGGTAGCTTCAGCCGCACAACCCCCACCCGCATCCCGGACAGTGGACGCAACCCGAGGCACGCACCCACGGAGTGCCGCACTCAGGGCATTGGCCAGACCGGCGATCGGATCGATCAGGATACAAGCCATTGTCGTAGAACAACTTGCCATGCCACGGTGCGGCCGGAGAGGGGCTTGGCTCGTGGCTCTCGGGCAGGGGGCCGGTGTCCATGAAACCGAATATATCCCGAAGATCTCCGGGCGCCAGCCTCGGCTGCGGTGGTACGAGAGACCGGGCAGTCCCTACGCGATCTCCGCACCGAACAGTGCCGCTTCCAGCGTGGGTGTCGAGAGTCGTGGATGACGCACCGGAGCGAGCTGAAGCCACTGCTCTAGTGCACGCAGGCCCGGCGCCGACAGACGGCTTGCCAGCTCACGCTCCGCTCCAACCGCGACCCCGGCACGGAGTCGTTCCAACACCCCGTCCAGCAGCACGAGCATCATCCGATCGCGGGCTCGCGCGGCCGCGCGCGCGAGTGCGAGCACCCGGCGGAAGAGCCGCCGACCTTCGTGGTGATGCGGGCCGACGAGGGCTCGTCGAGCACGGTGCGCGACCGTCCGTCGGATGGCCGCGAGCGTGGGGCCGTCGGGCGCCTCGGCCGACTCCGCCAGATCCGTGCGGTCAGCCACCGCCCAGTCGGCCGGTCGTCCATCGTGCCGCACCACCTCGCGGACCGGCCCGTGCGGCGTCTCCCAGGAGAGCACGCAGACGGTGCCGGCGCCGCGGAGTGTGGCGTGCCCGCGCGCGGGGGTCCCGCTCCGTCGGGCCGCGCGTTCCCGTTGTTCGAGCGTTCCCCCGTCTACGCCCCCCTTGCCCACTCGGCTGGTGGTGGGAACGACGAGTGCGAGCTGGAGTCGTGCCTTGCGGGTGATCGCCTCCACCAGGCGGAGCGGCCGCTCGAGGATCGTCGGCGGTACGAACCACCACACGTCCACGCGGGCATGCCTGGACCCGAGGCGCGCCAAACGCCCGAGGCGCTGCGCCAGGCGGAGCGGCGTCCACGGGAGATCGTAGTGCACGATCCCGTCGGCGTCCTGGAGGTTCAGGCCCTCGCTGGCGAGATCGGTCGCGAGGAGAACCTGAATTCGCTGCGACTCGGGGACCGGACTCCGCCCCCGCGCAAGAGGAGCGAAGAGCGAGAACGCGTCGTCGGGTGTGACCGGACCGGATGCGATCCGCGCCCCGCGCGCGGCGACCGTCGCCACTCGATGCCAGTGGAGGTGGCGCGCCAAGTCCAGCGCCGTCGCGCGGGACGTGGTAAACACCACCGTCTTTCGGTCTCGGCGGGTCGCGAGGACCTGCAGGACCGCGTCCCGCTTGGGTGAAACCGCAGCCTCCCGCACGACACGCTCGAGGGCGTCCAGCCGATCGCGTTCGCGGTCGAGCGCCGCGGTGTCGAGCGGCTGCCTGAGGCCGGATTGGAGCTCGAGCGGCAGCTGGGGGTCGTCGTCCGGGCCAAAGAGGCGTCGGGCGATGCCCCGGGGCAGTGCCTCGCCGGTGCTGGCCGCATGCGCCGCACGGCTCAGGTAGGCCCGGTGCCGACGCAGTGACTCCCTCAACGCCGCCGGCGAGGAGGACAGCCTCATGAACAGGTGGTGGCGCAGGAGCGTGCGGGCGTCGCCGGTGAGGGGCGGAAACGCGAGTCCGCGGATGGCGCGCACGCAGCGCCGCAGCTGCTCGGGGGGTACGCTGGGGTGTTTCAGCACTTCCGTGTCGTGCGGTACGGGCATGTGATGCCCCAGGCGCGCGACCGCGGCGCTGCGCGCGACGACCAGCGGCGCTACGGCGTGCAGCAGTGGCTCCGGAGCCCCCGAGACCGCGCCCGCCAGCGAGGGGACGCCCAACCCAGCCAACGCGTGGTCGGCCAGGAACAGGCGAAGGAGGTGCACGAGGTCGGCACTGCGGTTGACGACGGGCGTTGCCGTGAGCAGCAGGACTGCGGCGTCGCGGATCTGCCGCGCGAGCGCGTCGTAGCGACGAGTGGCCGGGTTGCGGAAACGATGCGCCTCGTCGACCACCAGCAGGTCAGCCGGCACTAGGAGCGCGTCGCGACTGAGCGCTTCGTGCGTCACGATCCGCGCGGCCACGCCGCGCGCGGCGGCAAGGTCGCGCCATTGGGTTCGTACGGTGGCTGGCACGACGAGGGTCACGCGGCGATATCGGGTGGCGAGCGCGAGCGCTAGCCAGCTCTTGCCGAGCCCGACGGCATCGGCAAGCAGGGCACCATCGAAGATGCGCAGCGCGGCCGCGAGGCGCGGCGCCGCATCTCGCTGGTGTGGCAGCAGCCACGCGGGCGGATCCCAGCGGGCGTCCCACACCCCGCGCGCCGCGAACCGAATCGCGCCGATCACGTCCTCGGGTGATCGCCGGGGCCCGGGGTCGGCGAGCCAGGCGGCAGGCTCGCGCACGGTGACGAGGGCGTCAGCCGAGATCGTCGGCCAACGCGCGCAGGTCGCGACGGACTGCGGTCGGGAGGGCGAGGGCCTCTGCCACCGCGCGGTCCAGGTCATCCTGATCGACATCTCGATCTCGGTGCGCGCGGGCGCTGAGATCCGCGACCGCGTCGCTGGTGGCACCGGGCGTCGGCACGGGCACCGCGCCGGTCGCGCGGGCGTTGTGCCGGCGATATCCGCCGCGCGCCTCGTCGCTCGTGGCGCGGAGGAGGACACGCGCCCACGTGCTGTTGAGCGTCGCCGCAAGGACGAGCGCGGAACGAGCATCGGCCGGCGCGGCCACGTAACAGGAATTGAGGGGTACGGCGTCGGGATGGACGGCATCCAGCGCCACGGCCTGCAGGTGGCGCGCGATATCGGCCCACACGACCCGGTGCGGCCGAACCGCGCCGCGCACCCGAAAGAGGCACCACGGGGGTCCGCGCTGGTAGTCCGCGCGACCGTGGAGCTGCGCCGTGATGCGGTGCGCATAGGCGGCGGTGTGGGTCGGCAGGCGGTGGCGGCACCGGCCCGAGCGGTCGTAGGGCCACAGGACGACGCGCGTCGGCGTCGCCGCGAAGGCGGCGACGTCACGTCCACGCAGCACCGGTCGGAGCAGATCCTGCTCGAGCTCCACGAGATCGTCGCCGAAACGGACGACGACCGTCCGGCGATCCCGTTCTACGACGCGGCCGACGAGTGCGCGATCGGCACCCGTCTTGAGGCCGAGACTGGGGCGGGCGACGTCCGTCAGGGGCCGAGCGACGGCGCGCAGCCGGTCAAGCGCCGCACGACCGGACGCCGGCACGAGCACCCACGGCCCGGGCGCGGTCAGGCAGGTCTGCGGCAGGCTGTGCGTACCGGCGAAGTCGAGGGCCACCTGATGCGACGGTGCGGCGGGGACGCGCTTTGCGACGACCGCCAGGGGATACACCGTGGCGTCGAAGCGCTGTCCGGTCCCCTCGCGAACTCGGTGCACGCAGGCGAGCGTGGTCTCGCACGCCAGGGCGGCACGCGCCCGCTGGCCGTAAGCAGCCGACGCGACCTTGCTCGGAAGCAGGAACCCCACGGCGCCGCCCGGAGCAGTGAGCTCGAAGGCCCGCTCGAGGAACGCCACCGCGAGGTCCGGGAGATGCCGGAAGCCGGTCCCGGGTGCAGTCTGCCACCACGTGAAGCGTTCTTTCAGGGCCGCACGCTGCTCGGCCGGGAGGCGCTCGGCGCGGACCCACGGCGGGTTGCCGACGACGGCGGTGAACCCGCCGCCCGCCATGATCTCGGGGTAGTGGACCTCGAAGGCAAAGAATGGGACTGTGCCGTCGGCCAGGCGACGCGCGGCCACCCGGAGCGCGCGCCTTTGGCGGCGCAGCACCTGGTAGTGCCGCCGCTGCGTGCGCGTCAGGCCGCTGCGGCCGCCGAACAGGTCGCGTCCGCGGGCGGCGGCGACGAGATCCTTCAGCGCTTCGCGCATGCGGTCGGCGGCCTCGTGCACGAGTGTTCGCGCGGTGGCGAGCTCGGCCACGCGCAGCGTGGGTAGCGGGGCGTCCCGATCGGCACCGGCCGCGTCGTACACGGCTGCCCGGGCACGCCCGACCGTGCCCGACGACCGCGCGACGGCCAGCGGGATCCCGAGTGCGCGGGCAGCGCCGAGCGGATCGAACAGCGTGTCACCCTGGCGGACGATGCCGTTCAGGTTTGGGAGCGGGGCCACGCGGGCGAGGTCGGTCTCCGGATCGTCCGCGATCACGGCAAGCCAGAGACGCAACTCGGCCAGGCGCACGGCGACGGGGTTGAGGTCTACGCCGAAGAGGTGGTCGCGCAGGATGCGACGCCGGAGTTCGCAGAGTGAAGTGGCGCGCGCGGTGAGTCCGGCCCAGGCGCGCGTGAGGAGCTCCAGGGCGCCGAGCAGGAAGGCTCCCGATCCGACCGCGGGATCGAGCAGTCGCACCGCCCCGAGCCGCCGTCTGGCGATCAGCCGTTCGCGCGCGCCGGCCGGCGCTCCGGCGAGCACACGTGCCGCCGCGTCGGCCGAAAACGCACGGCCATCCGTGAGGGCCGCCGTCACGGTCGCCGCGACCAGGTCGCGCACGAGCTGCTCCGGCGTGTAGAACGTGCCGGTCTGCTGACGTTCGTCTGTCGCCATCACGCCTTCAAACGTGCGTCCCAGCATGTCGGGCGCGATGGTGCCCACCGCCGAGCCCTCGCGCACGCAGAACCGGAACCGCTCGAACACGTCGTCGAACGTGTCTCGCCACAACTCGTTGGAGAATCCGACGACGCGGATGCGGCGCTCGACGGGATGAGGTTCGAACAGGCCGCCATTCAGGTACGGGACGCCGCCGAACCGAGCGCCGTGCGTACGGGCCGCGACGGGCCGGTTGAGGGTCCCGAAGAACAGGGGGTGGAGTACGCCGCGATGGAACGGTTTCCGGCGGGCGAGCGCGTCGTCGAGTAATGCCGGGAGAAAATCGGTCCGCCCGTCGAGCCAGCCCTTTGCCTGCACGAAGTAGAGAAACAGGACCCGCGTGAGCGTCAGCAGGGCGACGAGCCGCCGGTCGGCCGACGACCCCGCCGGCACCGCGGCGGTCATCCGCTCGAGCACACTCCGGAAGGCGGTAAAGAACCGGGCGCCGACACCCTCACCCGCCAGGAGGTCGCCGACGCGGAGCGCGTGCGCCAGCGCCGTCGCGTCCGCGCGCGGCCCCAGATCGGCGAGGATCTGGAGCGCGACGGGGTCTGGTGTGCACGGGTCGAGTACCAGGACGGGGCCGGCGCCCGGGGCACCGAGCTGGGGAGCCGCGAGCGCGAGCTGGACGCCGTCGACGGCGGCAACGGCGGCAACGAGGGACGGCCTCGCGGTCGCGGCCAACTGTCGCGCCTTCTGGCTGGCAACGCGGCGCGCATCGCCGGCGTTGCCGGCGAGTACACGGAAACCGCGCCACCGAGCGACGACGAGCCAGCCGTCGCCGTCGGGTGTGGCGTCCGGCGCATAGCCCAGCGCGGCAAAGAGGGGGCCGAGGTCGCGGCGGTCGCGGACACGGTGGAGGAGATCGCGGAGCATGGGGAGTGGCCAATGGCGACCCCCAGCCTAGGGAGCGGGCGAGGAACGGCCGTCGTCAGATCGTCGCGCGGCGTCACAAATCCGCGCGGCAGGGGGCGGATCAGCACCGGCGCGGGGCCGCGCCGGTGCTGGGATCAGGTGGCGGCGGCCTTGAGGAAGGGCAGTGCGTACCCCTTGGCCTTCATGGCGTTCTCGAGCGACGCCTTGTCGACCGACTTCATGTACGCCTCCTTGGGTTCGACGAGCTTGCGCTCCACGAGATCGAGCAGGGAGTCGTTCAGGGTGACCATCCCCACCTTGCGGTTCGTCTGCATGATGGACGGGATCTGATACGTCTTCCCCTCGCGAACCAGATTGCTCACCGCCGGGATCGACAGCAGGATTTCGCGGGCAGCCACGCGCCCGCCGCCGACCTTCTGACAGAGCGTCTGGGCGATGACGCCGCGCAGCGACTCCGACAGCATCACGCGGATCTGCGGCTGTCGGTCACCCGGAAACTGGTCAATGATGCGGTCGACGGTGGACACGGCCGTCGTCGTGTGCAACGTCCCGAAGACGAGGTGGCCGGTTTCGGCGGTCTCGATCGCGATCGCGACGGTCTCGAGGTCGCGCAGCTCGCCGATGAGCACGATATCGGGATCTTCGCGCAACGCGGCCCGCAGGCCCGACTTGAAGGACTGCGTGTGCAGGCCTACCTGGCGGTGGGTGACGAGGCAGCGCTTGCTCTCGTGGACGAACTCGACGGGATCCTCGATCGTGAGGATGTGCTCCTCACGCTCGCGGTTCATGAGGTCCACGAGGGCGGCGAGCGTCGTCGACTTGCCGGACCCCGTCGGACCGGTCACCACCACGAGACCCTTGGTGAGGTAGCAGAGCTTTTGGACCTCCCGGCTGATGCCCAGCTGGTCGCACGTGGGGATCGCGCTCGGAATCACGCGGAACACCCCCATCGGGCCGCGCCGGTCGCGCGCCGCGTTGCAGCGGAAGCGGGCGACGCCCTCGATCTCGTAGGCGTAATCGGCATCGCCGGTCTCGGCATGCTGCGTGACGTCCTTCGGCAGCATGATGCTCTCGAGCATCTGTTGCAGATCGTCCGCCGTGAGTGGCGCCTCGTCCGTGCGGGCGAGCTTGCCGTCCCGGCGGATCACGGGCGGCTCCCCGACCCGGAGGTGCAGGTCCGACCCGCCCGTCTCGACGAGCATCGTGAGCAGGCGATCGAGCTCCGTCCGGGCGGCCGAGGGCCTGCGTGCCTCGGAATCGCGTACGGCCGCACGTGGAACGGGTGCGGCGGCCGGTGCGTCCTGGGTCGCCGGGGCCGCGGCGGCCGGCGTCAGCAGGGCGGTGGTGCGGCCGTCGTCGGTCCGGAGGGTCACCTGCACTTCGCCAGCCGGTGCCTGATACGCGAATTGCAGCGCCGCGTCCGACGCCATCCGGCCGCGGAGCTCCTGCGGGGCGATTTCCTTCAGGAGAGCGGTCACCTGGCCGGCGGTGAGCGCCTCCCGCGTCATGGGATGCGCGGTGTTCCCCCGCATGAGGCAGATCGGTTTCCCTTCCGCCACCGAAAGTCCGGTGCCGGACTGCTGCTGCATGACTTCAATGAACCGGTTGAGTCGGGCCACGGAATCCTCAGTCTTGGGGGTGAACGTGGCGCACCAGGGTGCGGTTGATGTACCACGTAGTCGCCTCGTCCTCGAGCGCGAAGAAGCGCTCGGGCTCGTTCATGAAGTCGAGCGCGCGCGAGTTCGCGGGCGGCATCTCGAAGGCGGCCGTCCCGCGGTACTCGGTGCCGCCGACCATCCGTACCACCAGGTCGACGGATTTCGCGATGGAACGCCGCTCGGCGTCCGGCAGCTGCGGCTCGCGTTCGCAAATGACGACCGCGGTCTGCGTCTTGGCGAGCAGGGCCACCTCCCCCGACGGCAGGCTCAGGGGGAAGAACCCTTCCGGCCGGTTCAGCATCTCGAGTGGCGTCTCGGGCCCGAGGTGATTGGCGGACCCCGGCTGGAGATGGAGGTCGCCGCACAGCGAGATCCCCTCCGAGAAGATGACCTCGGCCGGTACGCGCTCGGTCTTGGACCACTGGTTCATGGGGGCGGCTCTCGCATCGGGGGTGGTGGGTCCAGGGATTGGCGCCGGACACACGGGCGGGTCAATATGGCCCGCGCGCCGGACTCCGAACCGTGACGAAGTTCACGCTCGGCGCCGGGCGGGGCCGCTGTTCCGCCGGTCAGATGCCGGTGTGCGGCCGCCAGATCCAGATTGCGGGCGATGGGTGGCGGCCAGACGCCGCGCGCGAGCGCGTCATCGACTGCAACGCGCTCGCGATCGAGCAGGCGCAGGAGCGGCTCCTCCAACAGGCCGGCGCCCCGGGCCGCCGCCAGTTCGTCCTCGTCCAGCCAGGTGCCGGCCCCGCCGGTTGCAGGGAGCCAGTGATCGAGGAACAGGTCGGTGCAATACCAGTCCCCGCCGTCCATGCGGATGGGAGCACGGAGGTTCGTGTACCAGCCGGTGAACGTACCGTCGCTGAGGTGAAACCGCCCGACATCACGGCAGAGGTCCGGGAACACGAACCAGACCACGGGTGCCCCAGCCGACAGAATCCGGCGGCCATCGGCGTGGGCGTCCTCGCCGCGGTAGTCCGCGAGCAGGGTGACCTTCACCTCCGGCCGGTCGAGCACGAGCAGCTCGTCGAAGACCGTGGTGCCACGGTCGGGCCGGTGGTAGTGAACTCGCACGGATGGCCAGGGGTCGGCGACGGTGGACTCACGCCCCATGCGGCGCTCGCCAGCCGCGGTCACCGTCGTCCGGGGGCCCCGTGCGACCATTCCCTAGGCTCCGGCCGGTCCGCTCCCGCCGGCCTTCGCGCCACCGAGGTTGAACAGCCGGAACGCCGGTGCCTCGTAGGTCTTGGGCAGGTAACTCGGCGGGATCGTCACCTGATTGCCGTCCCGCATGGCGCCGTAATGCGGCGACATGATCTCCACTCCCGCCTCGTTGAACGCGTCCTGGATGTGCTGGTGCAGCTCGGAGTAGGTCCGCGCCATGATGTTCGGCGTGTCTGTGTAGGCGTTCAGCTCGTAGCTCACATAGAAATCGTCCAGGCTGGTTTGCAGCACGAACGGCGTCGGTTCCTTCATGACGCCACCCGTCCGGCTCGCGGCGTCGATGAGCAGCTGGTGCACCTGTTTCCAGGGGACGTCGTAGCCGATCGTGACGCCCGTGTGGAGGACGAGGCCGCCCTCCTTGGCCGTCGAGCTGTAATTGATAATGTGGCTCGACAAGACCATCGCGTTCGGGACCGTGATGTCCACGTTCTTGATCGTGCGCACCCGCGTGATGAGCAGGGTCTTCTCCACGATGTCGCCCACCGTATCGGCGATCTTCACTCGGTCCCCCAGTTGGAAGGGGCGCATGTAGGTCATCACGACACCGGCGACCACGTTCGCGATGGCCGACGACGATCCGAACGAGATCAAGACCCCGAGGAAGACCGAGATGCCTTTGAACGCGGCCGTGTCCGAACCCGGCAGGTACGGGTAGATGACGATCGCGGCAAAGACGAAGACCAGGAACCGGACGATCTTGTATGTCGGTTCGGCCCAGTCCGTGTGGAAACTCGGCAACGAGATCGCCCCGGTCTCGATGCCCTGAAAGAACACGTGGATGAACTTGAGGACGTAGCGGAAGATGACGACGATCACCACGACCGCGAACAGACTCGGCAGGTAGGCCACGAAGGCGGACCACGCGTTCCCCGCCGGATCGATGACGTAGCGGAACAACCGGTCGCTCAGGTCCCGGGTCCACGGGAAGAAGCTGAGCACGAGCGGCAGGTAGATGTAGAGGACGAACACCACCGCCACGATGCGGAGAATGCGTGCCGTACCAATGAGCGTGTCGGTCAGGCGATTGGCCGAGAGCAGCTCCAGCCTCTGAATGCGGAGGGACGGGATCCGCGTCCCGCGCCAGCTCTCCAGCTTCTGGTACAGCCGAGGGAACACCCAGTTGAAGATGCGGAACAGCACCACCAGCACTGCGGTCGCGAGAATCGTCCACACGACGCCGAGCAGGATGCTCTTGAGGCTTGCGCCGGCCTCGCCGGCGCGCACCGCCTCCTGTATCCGGAGTGCATACTGCTGCGCCACTTGGATCCGCGGGAACCCCGACTCCACCGCGTCGCGCTCGGTGACGGTCATGACGACGACGTCGCCCAGGCGGATGTCGGTGACCCCGGCCGTGTCCACGACGCGGACGTCGGCGCCCTTGGCCAGCGGGTCCCGCGCCAGGTCCTCGATCCGGCGGCTCAACGCGGCCGCCCGTTCAGCGGGGGTGAACGGTCCCAGGTCGCCGTGGATGTAGAACAGCGTGTCCTTGCGGGCAATCACCGGCGCGCCCGTGGGCTGGGCGGGGGCGGTGTCCGTCTGAGCAGCGAGCGGCGTGGCCGCGAGCCACAGCACGACGGGAAGGAGCAGATGGCGGAGCATGCGGAACGTCCTCACGAGAGTGTCTCACGCGACGCCGCCAACCAGCGAGCGCGCGCACGGGAAGTTATTGAGGCCCGGCGGCCCCGGTAGGGCCGCCGGACCGGTGCCGTCGTCAGGCTCCCCGCCCCCGCCGCTCCATCCAGCGGTCAACGAGGCCGGCGGCAGCGTCACGGGAGCCGAGCCCGAACGCGATGGCGGCAGCCACGGCGATCGCCCCGAGCACCAGGCCGAACGCGAGGGTGACGATTTCCTCTGCGACGCCCGTCTGTTGCAGGGCCATCGCCGTCGCCAGGACCACGATGGCGATCCGGGCCGCGCTCGCGTAGAGCGCCGTGGCCTTGCCTGGCCCGCGCGGGATGGCCTCATAGGCCAGGTTGCCGAGGTAGAGACCGACGCCGAAAATCGCGAGTCCGAGCAGCAGCCGGCTGCCGAACGCGAAGAACTCCTGCACCAGCAGGGAGAGGGCGCCAGGCCGAGCATGTTGGCCGCTTCGACGCCCGCGAGCAGCATCACGGCCACGAGCGTGAGGTATTCAGGTCGCTGAAGATCTGTTGCATGATGTGCGCCTTTCTCGAATGGCGGTCACCCGTTCACGGGCGGGGCGCGGTTGGAAAGGGCAGGACGCCGTCCGGTTAGTGATGGCTGCAACGGCCGAATCAAAACCCTACTTGGAAATTGACCAACAGCTGGTGGTTGTCGAACGACGCCTGATCGGTATCCCACAGATAATTGACCTGCACCTCGGTAGCCTGTGTAGGCCACACGTTGAACCCGAAGATCACGAGGTCCCGCGATCCGAGGAAATCGAGGTCGAGGCGGTCCCAGCGCACGAGCCCCTGGGTCTTGGGGGTGAACTTGTATCCCGCCGTGGCGTGGAAGCCCCAGGGCTCCAGCGTGACGCCGACGGGGGGATCGAGACGCCCGTACAGCACCTCGCCGCTGAGGAGCACGGGACCCGAGGTGAGGCGGGCATCGGCCCCGAGGAGCGTGCGGTCCCCGGTGAATGCGGTGACCAGGCCGGGAATCGCGGCGGCGCCGTCCTGGCTGAACGCGGCGTTGACCCCGAACCGGAGCTGCGTGTTCCGGTCCGGCCGGGACCGCACTGGCGTGCCGCTCACCCGTATGACGTACATCAGGTCGTTCCCGTCGTTGCCATTGTCACGGAAGGCGTTGCCATTGAACACGCCGGCCGCAATTGCGATCGGTCCGCTGGCGGCGCCGACGGCGACCTCGGCACCCAGCTGGCGGTTGGGTGCGAACGTGGTCACCACCTGGGCGCGGTTGACGAAGTCGATGCTCGCGGCGCTGGTGAGGAACTCGTAACTGAACGGGGCCTTGAACTGGCCCACGGAGAGCCGCACCGCGCGGGCCGGCCGGTACGAGAGGCGAGCGTCGAGAATGGTCGGGGAGCCGGCGAAGTTGGCTTGGAAGAAGTACCCGAAGCCGCCGTCGAGCTCGCCGCCCACATTGAGCCGGGCGTTGGCGAGCGTGAACCCGTTCCCGCCGGGCTCGCTCCGCTCGATCTGGAAGTCGGCCACGGTCTGGATGAGCACGCCGACACTGAAATAAGGCTTCTTGAAATACTCGACGAGCCGGCCGAACTCGGGCTCGTCGGCTTGGCTCGCCAGCGGGGAGGGCACGGCCATCGTGCCCAGCGCGCCGACGACGATCCACTGAAGAAGGGTGCGCAAGTCTGCTCCTCCGGCTCCCGGGCGGCACGGTGCCGCGGGCCGCGGCCAGGAGCACGCAAGTTGGCGTGTTCTTCTAAAATCTAGGACAACAGTTAAACATAGTGGAGCCGGCAGCGTAGCGCCAGCCCACCCATGGCGCTTTAACTTGTTGCGAGGCTTCTAGTTCCACCGTCGCCAACCATGCGCACCTTGAGTTCGGGAAGCGCGACGATCTCGTGGGTCGCCGACGCGAGCGCGATCCGTCCGCCGGTGCCGTCCACGGCGTCCAGGATCCGGCTGAAGAGACGGTCCTTGGTGATCCGTCGGCGGGTGTAGTCCACAACGTACCGGACCGTGAACTCCATCCAGTTGTCGTTCGCGACGAGGGTGACCATGGGGTCCACCCGCGCATCCTCGATGCGGTACTTCTGGACCATCTCGGCCCACGCCTCCTTGGCCGTTTGGGCGTAGGAGCCCACCTCCTCGCGGACGATCTGCTCCAGGAGCTCGCGCGCCAGGCGGTGGTCGCTGCCGTAGCGCACCGGGACGGTGATCTCGTCCCACAGGAACGGGAAGTCGCCGGAGTAGTTGACGACGGGCTCCTTGAACACGAACGAGTTCGCCACGCGCACGATACGGCCGTTGTACAGGTCGCCGTTCACCCACTGGCCGCACTCCATCAGGGTGGTCCGCAGCACACCGATATCGATGACGTCCCCGCGGATGCCGCCCAGCTGCACGCGGTCGCCGACTTTATAGAAGTTCCCCAGGGCGACCGCCACCCAGCCCGCCACGCTCGCGATCACTTCCTGGAGCGCGAAGGCGATGCCAGCGCCGGCCACACCCAACGCCACCGTGAGGCCGCCGAGTTGCGCCCGAAAGACCACCGTGAGGAAGAAGAACGCCGCGAGATACCCCAGGAACGAGATGAACTTGCGGACGCGATAGCGCGTGTCGTTGTCCTTGATGTAGCGGCCCACCGAGCCGCGCACGCCGCGCGTAATGGCGGCGATGATGACGAGGCCGGCGGCGACGGTGACAATCCGCGCGACCGTGGGATCGAACAGCCACTGCTCGAGAAACGGTTCCATGCACGCTGCTCCCGCGGCTCGTGGCCGCCTAATGCGGGGGGCGAATCACGCGGTGCCGACGGTCTCGGCGCGCCCGCCGAGGTGTTGGGCGAGGAACTCTTCCGCGGCCTCGTAGAAACGCAGCCGGTTCTCCGGTTTGGCGAAGCCGTGGCCCTCGTCCTCGAACACGAGGTACCGATGCGGAATGTTCTTGGTCCGCATCGCGGCGACGATCTGCTCCGACTCGGCGCGCTTCACACGGGGGTCGTTGGCTCCCTGGGCGATCAACAGCGGAATCCGAATCCGGTCCACGTGCGTGAGCGGCGAGCGGGATCGGAGGAACTCGGCTTCGGTCTCCGGATCGCCGACCCGCTCCTTGAGCATGGCCAGGAACGTGGACCAGTAGGGCGGGATCGTATTGATGAACGTGATGAGGTTGCTCGGGCCGACGATGGCCAGGGCGCAGCGGAACAGGTCGGGGGTGAACGTCGCGCCCACGAGCGCCGCGTACCCGCCGTAGGATCCCCCGTAGATCGCGACCCGTGACGGGTCGGCGATGCCGCGGGCGATGGCCCACTGCACGGCGTCCACCAGATCGTCGTGCATCTTGGCGCCCCACTCCCGGTTGCCGGCGTTCAGAAAGTGCTTGCCGTACCCGGTCGAGCCGCGGAAGTTGACCTGCAGGCAGGCGTACCCGCGATTGGCGAACCACTGCGCCTCGGGATCGTAGCCCCAGACGTCGCGATGCCACGGGCCCCCATGCACGTTGAGCACGACCGGGAGGCGTTGCGGCGGGAGCCCGGGTGGGAGCGTGAGATAGCCCTCGAGGGGCAGGCCGTCGCGGGCCGCGAGGGCGATCGGTTCCATCGGCGCGAGCGTATACTGCGCGAGGTCGGACCGCGTGTAGAAGAGGAATTCGCCCCGGCGGGTGGGTCGATGGTACCGGTAGTATGCGACGGGCTCACGGTCACGCGTGAAGGCCACGATCCAGTGGTCGTCCGCGTGCGTCCGGTCCACGATGTCGAAATCCCCGGGGTTGAGTGCGTGGATCGCGGCGACGTCCTCCGCGAGGGCGGGATCACACACGGTCCACTCCTGCCGGGCCCGGGTGAAGGCCACCAGCTGCACCTCCCGTGTGTCCGGGTGCACGACCACCCCACCCAGATCGTAGCGCGGATCCTCCGCGACGACGTCCGTCCCGCCGGTGGCGACCGTCAGCCGCACCAGGCGCGTCGCGTTGGCGTCGCGGGAGTCGGTGAGGAACAGGGCCTGCCCGTCGTCCGTGAAGCCGACCGGACCGCTTGCGAGGGCGTCTTGCGGGGCCCAGGTCGCGGCGATGCGCCACGCGCCGGCCTCGTCGTCCCGCACCCGGAGCACCGCCCCGCCGTCGGCCGTGGTCGCCATGGCGGCCCGCACGACGAGGTTGGAGTCTGCCACCCATTGCACGACGTCGCCCGGGTTCTTGGCCACCGGCGTCAGCGCGTTGGTGCGGAGATCGAGGTGATACACGTCGTGGAGCCGCTCGTCGTCGCGGTTCAGCGCCACCAGCACATCGTGCGGGTGGCGCTTGTCGTGCGCGACCAGCTGCGCCTGCACGTTGTCGAACGGCGTCAGGTCGTCGACCGCCCCGCCGGAGGGGTCGACCTTGTAGAGCCGCCAATTCTCGTCCCCGCCCTTGTCCTGGAGGTAGAGCAGGTGGTGGTTGTCGTGCGCCCACGTGTACACGCGCACGCCGCGATCGCGATCGTTGGTGACCGGCCGAGCGTCGTCCCCACCGGGCGTTCCGACCCAGACGTTGAGCACCCCGTCGACGGGCGCGAGGTAGGCGAGCCGCCGGCCGTCGGGGGACAGCCGCGGACTGGCCCGGTCGGGGTTGCCGAACAGCACCGCGCGGGGGATGAGTGGGGGCAGGGCGGCGTCGGGCATGGGGTGAATAATAGACGGCGGGGCGCGGGGAGCGGTTCCGCCCGTGTGCCAGTCACGTTCGCGCTGGCGGCGGTGGGCCGACCGGCCGCATGAACGGAGCGGCTCCCCGCTCGACGCTCACCGGCCGCGCCGGCGCCGCGTCACGAGCACCCCGTACGCCACCGCATTCACCACGAGCACGCCGACGCCGAGGACGACCTGGAGCCCGGGCGTGAGGCCCGCCGGATAGATGATCGGGATGACGTAGTGTTCGACAAACCCGCCGGCGTAGCCGGCCTCGCCGGCCCGGCGGCGGAGCTCGTTTTCGAGCGGGGTGAGCGGGCAGATCCAGCCGGTGAACTCGATGAGCGCGCCCCACGCCGCCACCGGGATGTGCACCCAGGCCACGCGTCGCCAACGCCAGACGAGAAACCCGCCGGCCACCACGAACGCAATGAATGCGAAGTGGAGCGCGACCACGACGTCGGCGGCGAAGCGGTAGAGCATGTCAGTCGGCAGCCAGCATGAGCGTGACCCGGAGGCCATAGTGGTCGGAGACCGGCGGGTCGTGCAAGCAGAGCGCCGGCGCCTCACGGCCCGGTTGCAGGCCGGGACCGCGGAGGAAGACATGGGTCAGGCGCCGCGGCGGGCGGTGCCAGGGACTGTATCGCGCGTACCGGTTGTGCCGCGGGTCCATCGTGGCGATCCCGTCGGTGCGTCCCTCCGCCACTTCCCGAAACCCCGCCTGTCGCATTTCGACGTGGCCGGTCGGACCGCGCTCGCTGTGCTCGAAATCGAGATCCCAGTTGAAATCCCCCGCGAGCACGGTCGGAACCTCCGGCGTACTGGTGCCGTGCAGCAGCAGGTCGCGGGTCTGGACCGTGCGGATGTGCGCGTCGACCGGCGTGTTGCCGGCGTAGAGATGGACATTGCCGACGAGGAGCTCGCCCGCCGGTGTCCCCAGGGTCGTCCAGAGGCATCCCTTCCGCCCGATCCGCTCATCGGGTTTCATCCGCGGGATACGCCGGGCCGGCTGATAGCGGGTGGCGAGGATGGGCCAGCGCGACAGCGTGAGCAGTCCTCCCGACGCGTCGAGGCGCAGCGGCCCCGCCCAGCGCGCGGCGCGGCCACGCCCGTCGGCGTGGTAGCGGTGGAGCGTGCGGATCAGGCGATGACGGAATCGCGGGACGAACGCCTCCTGCACCAGCACCACGTCGGCGTCGAGGGCCGCGAGCTGGTCGAGCAACCGCCGCCGGCGCAACCGCCGCTGGACGCGCGGCAGCGGGACCGGCAGGTCCCAGATGTTGATGCTGACGAGCCGGACGGGGACCGCGGTCATTCGGCCGCGCGCCCCCGCACGACGACGCACGCCACCATGTCGCCGGTCACGTTGACCACGGTGCGGAACATGTCGGGAATGCGGTCGATGCCGAGCAGCATCCCGAGGCCATCGAGCGGCACGCCCACCGCGGCCAGTGCCGGGGGCAGCGTCATGACGCTCGCACTCGGTACCGCGGCGATCGTGAGGGCGACGAGAAACGTCGCGAGCACCGCGCCGCCGACCGCCGTGACGGAGAGACCGCCGCCGTAGAGATGGGCGAGGAAGATCACCGCACTTCCCTGGTACAGCGCGCTCCCCGAGCGATTGAGGGCGGCGGTGAGCGGCAGCACGAAGCTCGTGATGGGCCGCGGGAGTGCGAGGCGGGATTCCGCGGCCTCGAACATGGCTGGCAGCGTCGCGACCGAGCTCGTGGTCGTAAACGCGATCGCCGCGGGCTCCGGCAGGGCGGCGAGGAACCGTCGCAGAGGGACCCGCGCCCAGCCAACGGCAGGCACGTAGACGAGCAGCGTGAAGAGGAGGAGGCCGGCCAGGACGGCCACCACGAAGACGCCGAGGCTGCGCAGCAAGCCGAGGCCCGTCTCCGCTGCGACGGGAGCGGCGAGCCCGAAGACGCCGAGCGGGGCCGTCCACAGGATCCAGTGCACGAGCCGCACGAGCGCCGCGGTGATGCTCTCGGCGAGATCCAGCAGACGGCGCTTCTGGTCTGTCGGGAGCGTGGCCGCCGCGGCGGCGAAGAGTGCCGTGAACACGATGAGCGGTAGCAACGCGCCGTCTGCGGCCGCCTTCACGGCGTTTGCGGGAATGAGGCTCACGAGGAACTCCACCACGCCCGGGACATCGGGGGGCGTGAGGTCGGCCGTCGCGAGTCCGGTGGGCGGTGGCCCCGCGAACGGGAGGGCTACCGCGGTCACGGTCATGCCCGTGAGGATCGCGAGGAGCGTCGTGCCCCACACCCACCCCAGGGTCCGCGCGCCGAGGCGGCCAAGCTGTCGCAGGTCACCGAGTGTGGCGATCCCGGTGAACAGCGTGGTGCCGACCAGTGGGATGACGGCGAGCCGGAGCAGATTGAGAAACACGGTACCGAATGGTGCGGCGCCCGCGGCGACGGCATGGAGGGGCGGTGCCCCGGTGGCGGCGGCGGCGAACCCGACGCCCAAACCGAGCACGAGGCCGAGCATGATGGCGAGGTTCTTGGTCATCCGCTAATTTCCGCGTCCCGTCATGGGAGGGTTGGTGTGACACACGCGCAGACGACGACGCCCCGCTGGGCGGTCATTCTCGGCGCCTCGAGCGGGTTCGGCGAGGCGTGTGCACGCGCACTCGCGGCCGCCGGCTACGACATATGTGGGGTGCATCTCGACCGCAAGGCCGGGCTCGAGCGGGTCGAGGAGATCAAGGGTCACATCACGGGGCACGGGCGGCGCGCGGCGTTCTTCAACATCAACGCGGCCGACGAGAGCAAGCGCCGTGACGTGGTAGAGGCGATGGCGCAGGAGCTGGCCAACAGCGGCGGCACCGTGGCGGTGCTGATGCATTCACTCGCGTTCGGGACGCTCAAGCCGTATCTCGGTGACGACCCGCTCACGAAGGCGAACATCGAGATGACGCTCGACGTGATGGCCCACTCGCTCGTGTACTGGGCGCAGGATCTGGTGCAGCGGGGGCTGATGGGACGCGGCGGGCGGGTGTTCGCCATGACGTCGTCCGGCTCCACGCGCGTCATTCCCTCGTATGGTGCCATCTCCGCGGCCAAATGCGCGCTGGAATCGCACACCCGCCAGCTCGCCGTCGAGCTGGCGCCGCGCGGGATCACCGTCAATGCCCTGCGCGGCGGCGTCACCGACACGCCCGCGGCGCGGAAGATCCCGGGCAGCGATCGGTTGTTCGAGGAAGCGTCGCGCCGCAACCCCGGCGGCCGGCTGACGACGCCGGACGACGTTGCCCGCGCGGTCGTCGCGCTGAGCGTGCCGGGTACCGACTGGATCACCGGGAACGTCGTGAACGTGGATGGAGGAGAGGAAGTATCGGGCGGCTGAGCGCGCCCGCGGTCAGCGAGACTCCTGTCGCAGCCGTGCCAGTTCGGCTTCCCCGTGTTCGAGCCGCTGCGCGATGTCGTCCTCCACCGGTCCCACGACGCCCACCGGCACGCCCCGCTGGTTGAAGAGGGTTTCGACCAGGGTGTCGGTGTAGCCCACCACGGCGTGGGCAATGCCCTTGTCGAGCACGCGATTCAGCCGCAGCACGCTCGCCATCGACGCGCGGGCGGGCATGGCGGCAATCACCTCGGAGAGATGCCGGATCAGGAGCTCGCGGAGATGCTGGAGTTCCTCGACCACCTCGCCAGCAGCGAGCCCGCGCTCGGCGGCCGTGCGGCCGTAGCCCTCGCAGGCCAGGAGCCACAGCTCGAGTGCCTTGCGCCGCAACGGCCCGGCCATTTCGATCAGGATGTCGACCAGCAGCGTGATCTGACGCTGCACCGTTTGGGCGCGCACGGTCGGGTGGGCCGCGACCCGCTCCAGGGTCCAGCGCGTCCACTGCCGCACCAGGTCGTCACGGGCAGCGGCGAGCGCGCGGCTGACCACCGCGAGGCTGGGCTGTGAGGGGCGCATGACGAGTCCTATGGTCCACTCCCGGGAAGGAATGAGCGGAGAGGAATCTAAGGACGACCCACGAAGGAGGTCAAAAACCGGGCCATGGCCACGCCTGTTCGCACACCGTTCGAGCTGACGGGGGCAGACGGCGCTCCGCTGCGCGGTGACGTCCGGGCGGCCGGGACGGGCATGAGTCGGCCGGCCGTCATCATCTGTCACGGCTTCAAGGGCTTCAAGGACTGGGGCTTCTTTCCCCATCTGGCCGACCGCCTGGCTCGGGCCGGGCTGACCGCGGTGTCGTTCAACTTCTCGGGGAGCGGGGTTGGACCCGACGGGGAGACATTCAGCGAGCCGGACCGCTTCGGTCACGCCACGTTCGGCAACGACCTGAAGGACCTCGCGTTGATTGTGGAGCGTCTGCGGCAGCGCGCGCTGGTTCCGGACCTCGCGCCGCCGACCGCGCTCGGGGTGTTCGGTCACAGCCGGGGCGGCGGCGTCGCCGTGCTGCACGCGGCCGCGGACCGCGGGGTGCGGGCGGTGGTCACATGGTCGGCCGTTGGCGCGCCGCTCCGCTGGGGGCCGGAGACGATCGCCCAGTGGCGGCGGGACGGGAAGATCGAGATCACCAACCAGCGAACCGGAGACGTGCTGCCGCTCTACACAGACGTGCTGGACGAGATCGAGCGCGATGCGGACGGTCGCCTGGACATCGCGGCCGCCGCCGGTCGCCTGCTCATACCGTGGCTGATCGTGCACGGGGAGGTCGACGAGACGGTGTCCGTCCGGGAAGCGCAGATGCTGCATCGCCGGGCAGCCGACCGGGCGGAGTTGCTGGTCGTCGGACACGGATCGCACACGTTCGGTGCCAAGCACCCCTGGGCGGGGATGACGCCTGAGCTGGAACACGCGATGGACGCCACGGTGGCGTGGTTCGCGCGAACCCTCTTCTGAGCCGCCCAGACGCCGAGGCGCCCAGTGGGAATAGCGAGAGGGGGCAGGTGTGACTCCCCCGCCCCCTCCGGCTGTGAACCGCTAGGCGTCTGTGCGCCCAGTCCCTAGGTTACAGTCCGGCCGCGTACAGATCTCCAACATCGCGGTACCGCAGGCTGCCAGCTGCTGTGCTCAAGACCGGTCGGCGGCGGCGCAGCAGGAATCCGGCCGCGGCGACCGCGGCCAAGGCAATCAACCCGACACCAAAGCTCCTGATAGACCCCTCCTGAATGAGTGCACGTGGGCTCCGTCCTAATGCTAATTGGTGCCGCAAGAGCTATGCCCTGTTTCGAACGCCACGCATGACGACGCAGTTCCAGTGGGTGCGGGAGCGGTTGCGGGCCAACCGTCCGCAACGTGCAACACTGACAGCCAGAATGCGGGAGGCCGCCGTAGCCGTCCTTCTCGTGCCCGCACCACCGGAGACCTACGAATTACTCCTCATCAAACGGGCGGACCGAGCGGGCGACCCCTGGTCGGGACAGATTGCCCTTCCCGGCGGACGTCGGGATGGCGATGATGCCGACCTGCTGGGTACCGCCGTGCGCGAGACCGCGGAAGAAACGGGCGTCCGACTGACGTCGGCTCAACTGCTCGGCGAGCTCGACGACTTGCGCCCCGTTTCGGTGCACCTGCCCCAACTGATCGTTCGCCCCTTCGTGTTCGGGTTACCCTCGCGCCCCCCCGTGATCCCGAGCGAGGAAGTCGCCCTTCACGTGTGGGCAGCGTGCGACGAGCTCCTCACCAACCGCACCGAGCGAACCCTCACCATTCTGGGAGCCCAGCGCCGCATGCCGGGCTACCAGGTGGGTGCCCATTTCCTGTGGGGGATGACCGAGCGTATCCTCACGCCGTTTCTGAACTTACTGGCTCAGGGGTAAGACCGCGCACTGGTTGCGCCTTGCGAGAAGGGCAGCCCACCTTCATATTTAGGGCCACCTAATTTCTTGTTGAGGCCCATCTCATGAACGCCGTCGGGTCACGCCTCCTCACCAGGTCGACGGAGGATTACCTCAAAGCCATCTACTCGCTCGGGGGCGATGCCGGGTTGCCGGTGCAGACGGCGGCCATCGCCGATGCGTTGGGAGTCGCCGCACCGTCGGTGAGCGGCATGCTGCGCCGCCTCGCCGAGGCCGGGTTCCTCGAACACATCCCCTACCGCGGCGTCCGGCTCACCGACGATGGGCGCCGGGTCGCGCTGCGGATGGTGCGGCGTCACCGGATTCTTGAGAGCTACCTCACGTCCAAGCTCGGCTATGACTGGGATTCCGTGCACGACGAGGCCGAACGGATGGAGCACGCCGTCTCGGACGACCTCATCGAGCGGATGGCGCAGGTGCTGGGCAGCCCCTCGTACGATCCGCACGGCGCGCCGATCCCCACGCCCGCCGGTGAGGTCGAGGAACTGAAGCACGTGCCGTTGGCGGAGCTCGGGGTGGGGCAGTGGGGCGAATTGCGCATGGTGAGCGACAAGGACCCCGAGCGGCTGCGGTTTCTGAAGTCGGTAGGGCTGGAGGTGGGCACGCGCTTCCAGGTCATCGAGCGGCAGCCCTTCAACGGTCCCGTCACGATCCGCGTGGCCGGCCGGCAGCCGCAGCCCCTGGGCAACGAACTGGCCCGGTCACTGGGCTGCGCGGCGCGTGAGACGGAGGGCGCGGCATGACGGACGATGCTTCGACCCGGCCGGTGAGCCGGCGCGACCTGGTGCGCCGCGGCGCACTGGGGTTGGCGGGCGTCGCCGCGGCGAGCCAGGCCCTGCGCGCGGCGGAGCGCGGACTGCCGGGGTCCGTCTCGCCGCACGGCGCGCACGAACCCGGCAACGCCGTGGGGCAGGGCCGCGTCAGCGACGCGTCGATCGATCCCATGGTCTTTCTGGAGCAGTTTGACGGGGGCGAGGTCTCTCGCGACGCGGCCGGGCGGACCGTGCGGGAATTCCACCTGACGGCCGTGGACCGCGATATCGAAGTGGCGCCCGGAGTGTTCTACGCCGCCTGGACGTACAACGGTCAGGTTCCGGGTCCCACGTTGCGGGCCACCGAGGGCGACCTCGTGCGCGTCCACTTCCGGAACCGTGGCACGCACGCCCATACGATCCACTTCCACGGGATCCACGCGGCCCGGATGGACGGGGTCTTCGAGGTCGTCCACCCCGGCGACAACTTCGTGTACGAGTTCGAAGCCAAGCCGTTCGGTCTCCACCTCTACCACTGCCACGCGGTACCGCTCAAGAAGCACATTGCCAAGGGTCTCTACGGCACCTTCCTCGTGGACCCGCGCACGCCCCGTCCTGCGGCCCGCGAGATGGTGATGGTGTTGAACGGGTTCGACACGAACTTCGACGGCGAGAACGAGGTGTATGCCGTCAACACCGTGCCGTTCGCCTATCATCACGAGCCGATCGTCGTACGCCGCGGCGAGCTGCAGCGGATCTACATGATCAACCTGCTCGAGTTCGATCTCATCAACTCGATGCACCTGCACGGCAACTTCTTCCACGTGTACCGGACCGGGACCAAGCTCGCCCCCGACGAGTTCACCGACACGCTGATGTTCTGTCAGGGTGAGCGGCACATCCTCGAGTTCGCCTACGAGGAGACCGGACGCTTCATGTTCCACGCGCACCAGTCGGAGTTCGCGGAGCTGGGATGGATGGGTCTCCTCGACGTGGTAGAGCGGGTGATCGCGTGAGCCGCATCCCGACGCCCGTCTGGGCGCTGCTGCCGATTGTCTTGCTGGCGGTGTTGGGTGTGGCCCTGGTGCGGGGCGGCCTGCTGGACGTTCTTCGTGGCGGGGCTCCGCCGGTCGAGGCACTGACCTTCGAGCGCGTCACACTGGCGCCGGACCTCATTCGGGTGGAGCTGGTCAACGGCGGTCCGGATCCCGTCACGGTCGCACAGGTGATGGTCGACGAAGCGTTCTGGACGTTTACGAGCCGGGCGGGGACCACGATCCCGCGGCTCGGCCGCACGACCATCGAGATCCCCTATCCCTGGGTCGAGCACGAGGCGCATGTCGTCACGGTGCTCACCTCCACCGGACTCACGTTCACTCACGAAATCGCCGTCGCGCGCGCGACACCCACACCCGACGCACGGTACTTCGGTGTGTTCACGTTGATCGGGCTGTATGTCGGCGTCATTCCGGTCGCGATCGGGCTCCTGTGGTATCCGCTGTTGCGCCGGCTCGAGCGCCGCTGGTTGCACTTCGTGCTTGCGCTTACTGCCGGGTTGCTGATCTTCCTCGGCGCCGATGCCCTGCACGAAGCCCTCGAGGCCGCGGAGCGGGTGGCCGGCGCCTACCAGGGGGTACTGCTCGTGCTGGTCGGGGCGCTTGGGGCCGTGTTACTGCTCCAGGCGGCCGCCGGGAGGCGGGTGGGCGCTGAAGGACCGGCCGGTCGCCGCGCGGTAGCGTGGCTGATTGCGCTGGGGATCGGGCTGCACAACCTCGGTGAGGGACTCGCGATCGGCGCCGCGTACGCGGTGGGCGAAGCCGCGCTCGGCGCGTTCCTGATCGTGGGGTTCATGGTGCATAACTCGACCGAGGGTCTCGGGATCGTCGCGCCCGTGGCCAACGACCGGCCGGGGCTCGCGACGCTCGCGGGGCTCGGTGCCCTCGCCGGACTGCCCACGATCGCTGGAGCCTGGATCGGCGGGCTCGCCTATTCGGCGACGCTCGCCACGCTGTTCCTGAGTGTGGGCGCCGGCGCCATTGCGCAGGTGGTGGTGGCCCTCTACCGCGTCGTGGCGCGTGATACGCGCGACCGCCCCGTCTGGACGCCCCTCACCGCCGGCGGCCTGCTCACGGGATTGCTCGTGATGTACGGGACCGGCCTGCTCGTGGCGGGCTGACGGAAACACGGAAGACGAACGAGAGCGAAGACGGTGGTGGAGCTACCGCCCCCGTGCCATTTCCAGGGCCTGGAGGATCGCCGCCAGCCGGCGGTCCCGCGCCATCTTGATCTGATCGAGTTGTCCCTCGTACGCGCGCTCGATCGCGCCGATGACGCGCTGCTGCTTCTCGCGTTCGAGCTTGTCCCAGCTCGCCAGGTCCGGCCAGATCTCTTCGAACGTGTGGAGCAGTTGTTGGAAGTAGCCACTGGCTCCCCGCGTGCCGGCGGCCAGGTGGTGCGTCAGATGCGGTCCCGCCGCGGCCCAGCCCAGGGCCGGCCCGACCGAGATGGCGCGGTCCAGGTCGTCCACGTCCACGGCGCCGTCGAGGACGAGCTGGATCGCCTCTCGCCAGACGGCGGCGGCGATGCGGCCCGCGACGTTGCCGCGCACAGGCTTCCGCAGCGTGATGGGGATCCGATCCAGCGCGCGGAGCCAGCCCTTGAGCAATTCCAGCGTCACCCGATCGGAGTGGGGGCCCGGCAGCAGCTCCACGAGTGGGATGAGCTCTGGTGGATTCAGGGGTTGGGCGACGAGGACGCGGTCGCGACGGCGACAGCGGGCCGCAAGGTCCTCAGGACCAAAGGTCGCCGATGAGCTGGCGACGACCCGGGCGTTCGGCGCGGCCGACTCGATCGCCTCGAGCAGCTTCTGCTTGGCGATGAGGTCCTCGGGAATGGCCTCGATTACCCACTCGGCCTCCGCGCAGGTCTGCAGCAGGCTCCGCCCCTCCTGCAACGCCGCGACGCCGGCGTCGACCAGACTGCCGTCCGCCCCGACCAGTCCGAGCAGGGCCTGGGCCCGACCCACGATTTCCTCCCGGGCGCTGCGCAGAACCCGGGTATCGAGATCGTACAACGTGACCGGCCAGCCGTGCGCGGCCACGAGCGTTGCCCACCCGCGGCCGATCTCGCCCGTCCCAACCACAGCCACCCGCACCACGCCTCCGGTCATCCGGCACCTCCGGCCCCTTCGTTTCCCTCCGGCCCGAATACTCGGTCGAGCAGTCGGTGCGCCGCCGGGATTGCGACCCGCCGCGCCACCCGGACCGGATAGCCGCCCGGGTCCACGCGCGTCTTGCCGCGGTCCGCGTCGTCGCTCAACGCAATCTTGAGCCGCCGCTCCGTGAAATCCAGCACGCGGGCGTCGACGAGCGCCCCGACGGCCAGGACGTCGTGCACGTGGCACCCGGCGAAGCCGGACCGCGCGCGGTGAACCTCCACCGCGAAGCGGAGCGCATCCGTGAGCCACGTCACGAGGGGATCGGAGGCTCGCCGCCACGCGTCCAGCGTGTGCGCGGGGATGCGCAGCTGCCGGGTGACGTCGAGCGGGACCAGCATCGTTGGGAGCCCGGCGGCCAGCACGGTGTGCAGCGCCTCCGGGTCGGCCCACGCGTTGAAGTCCGCCGCCCGGCCGGCGGCGCCACGCTCGTCGAGGGCTCCCGCCATCGCGACGTGACGGCGCACGCGCTCGCGGACCGCGGGGGCGTCCCGGTGGAGGGCGTGCGCCAGATTGGTCAGCGGGCCCAGGGTGACGAGGGCGGTTGCGCGGTTGGGCGGTCGGGCGGTCAGTGCCTGAAGGAGCGCCTCCGGGTCGGCCAACCTCGCACCCGTCGACCGGTCCAATCGCCCGTTGGCATACCCCCGCCCGTGGGGGCCGTGCGAGGCGCGTCCCACGGCAAGCGGCCGGAGGAGCGCGCGGTCGGCACCTGGCAGCACCGGTACGTCCGACCGTCCGGCGAGCCGGAGCACATGACGCGCGTTACACGTGGTGTCGGCGAGCGACGCGTTCCCGTACGTCGTGGTGACGGCCACCAGATCCAGCTCTGGTGCGCGGGCGGCCAGCGCGAGTGCCACCAGATCGTCGATCCCCGGGTCCGTGTCGATGACGACGGGAATGGACGAGGAGGGCGTCACCATCTAACCTTGAGCCATGTCCACGAGTGCCGGAGCGGGCTCCCCCATGGCGGACTTCGCCACGCTCGTCGCGCGGTTCGGCCGCGGGTGGGAACAGGGCAATGCCGACCTCATCGCCGAAGTCTTTACGTCCGACGGCGTGTTCGTGCCAGGCCCCTTCGAGCCGCCGGCTCGCGGGCGCGACGCCATTCGGCGGTATTGGCGCGAGATCCCGCGGGAGCAGGCGGAGATCGTCTTCCGCATTGGCGAAATCTTCGTCGCCGGTCCCTGGTTCGCTACCGAGTTCAAGTGCGCGTTCCGGCGTCGCCGTACCGGCGAGCAGGTCACCGTGCGCGGCGCGCTGTTCTGCGAGACGGCCGAGGGGTTGCTGGCGGAGATGCGCATGTACTGGGAGCGCACGGTGCGGCGTGTTTGAGACGCCGGGGACGGTGCTCGTCGGCACGCAGGGTTGGGACTATCCGGCGTGGGTCGGCCCCTTCTACCCGCCGGCGACGCGCCCCGCCGACATGCTCGGTGTCTTTGCCCGCGCGTTCTCGACCGTCGAGGTGGACACCACGTTCTACGGCACGCCGGCCGAGTACATCGTGCGGGGATGGCGGGAGCGCGTGCCGCCGGGCTTCCGCTTCTCGCTCAAGGTACCGCAGGCCATCACGCATGAGCGCCGGCTCGTGGACGCGGCGGAGCTGCTGGCGCAGTTCCTGGGCCGCGTGCGGCTCCTCGGCGATCGACTCGGGCCGCTGCTGCTGCAGATGCCGCCCGATTGGGCGCCGACGCCCGTTGCCCGGGCCGCGCTCGACGGGTTCGTGCCGGGGCTGCCGACCGACGTACGGTGGGCGATGGAATTCCGGGATCCCCGGTGGCTCCGGTCGGAGGTAATCCAGCTGCTACGCGCGCATGGCGTGGCATTGGCGTTTGCGGAAGGGCGCTGGGTGCGTCGCGACCGGGTGCTCGCGCTGACGGAAGAGCCGACCGCGGACTTCTCCTACGTGCGCTGGATGGGTCCGGATCGGGCACTGACGGACTTCTCGCGCGTGCAGGTGAGCCGCGACGACGTGTTCGCGCCGTGGGTCGAGGCGGTCCGCGCCCTGCAGCGACGCGGGCGGACCGTCTACGGGTACTTCAACAACCATTTTCAGGGTCATGCGCCGGCAAGCGCTCGGCGGCTGCAGGAGGCGTTGGGCGAGGAGCCGGTGGCACCGGCTGCATTGCGGGTGCAGGGCGATCTCTTTAATTAGGCAAGGGGACGCGGATGCGTGGTCTCGCGGTGAGTCTGGGAAAGGAGTGGTCGTGAGGGGCTACCGCCTGTTGTTCGTCGACGATGAAGAGCCCGTGCGGCGCTCGCTGGGCAAGTACTTCCGCGAGCTCGGGCACGATGTCCACCTTGCGGCGTCGGGCAAGGAGGGCATCGCGCTCCACCAGACGGTCGAGCCCCACGTCGTCGTCCTGGATTTGCGCATGCCCGGCATGTCGGGACTGGAAGTCCTGGAGGTGCTCCGCAAGCGGGACGCGACCGTCATCATGCTGACGGGGCACGGGGAAATCGAGACGGCGGTCGAGGCCATGCGCCTCGGCGCGGAGAACTTCCTGCAGAAGCCGATCGACCTGAAGCATCTTGCCGCCGCGGTGGGGAAGGCGGGAGAGAAGGCCGATCTCCGACGCGAAAACCGTGAGTTGCGGGCACGCCTGTCGCCGAGCCTGCGGCGACGGCTGACGCAGGGGGCACTGGTCATCGTTCTGTTCGTCGCTGCGCTGGCGGTGGGCGCCCTGATCGGCGGCGAACGAGCGGAGCGGCCTACCCGCCCTATCCCCATTCCGGTCGATACCAGCAGCGCGACCAGCGCTCCTGAGGGGAGCGGGGCGCTCCAGGTCGACACCGCGCCCTGACCGTGCCGCTGGGGCGGCTGCTGCCGCTTGCGTGTGTCCTGCTCGCGTCCCCCCTGGTTGCGCAGCGTGACGTCCGACTTGCCACCACCACGTCCGTCCGCGATGCGGGCCTGCTCGAGGTCCTGCTGCCCGCGTTCGAGCGTCGGACCGGCTACCGGGTGCAAGTCATCGCAGTGGGCAGCGGCCAAGCCATGGAACTCGGACGGCGGGGCGAAGCGGATCTGCTGATTCTCCATGACCCCGCCGGGGAAGTCCGGTTCGTGGCCGACGGCTTCGGGATCGACCGGCGGCCGCTGATGCGGAACGCGTTCGTGCTGGTCGGCCCCCCAAGCGACACCGCCCGTGTCGCCGGGCGTTCCGTTCTAGATGCCTGCCGAGCGATTGCCGCGAGCGGTGCGGTGTTCGTCTCGCGGGGCGATCGCTCGGGCACGCACGTGAAGGAGCTGGCACTGTGGGAGGCGGCCGCGGTTCGGCCGGGGCCGCGCTCCTACCGCGAGACCGGTCAGGGGATGGGGGCGACCCTGGTCATCGCCGATCAGCTGCGTGCCTACACGCTCACCGACGTCGGCACCTTCCTGGCCCACAAGGCGCCGCTGGAGTTGCGTATCCTCGTGGAAGGCGATTCCCTGCTCGCCAACCCCTACCACGTGATCCGCGCCAATCCGGCGCGTTTCTCCCACCTCAACGCCCCGGGAGCCGAGCGTCTCGTGGACTACCTGCTGTCAGCCGGGACGCAGCGCGCGATCGGCGAGTTCCGGCGCGCCGACCTGGGGCGAGCGCTGTTTGTGCCGGACGGAATGGCGGAAAGACGGTAGGGCGGCACGAGCGTCACCCACCGTCCTTCCGTCTGCCCGCCCCTACCCGCCCACGATCCCCAGTGCCGCGCGGGTCTTCCACGCGCCGCGGGTGAAGTCGGGGAACGCCACCGGCTGGCTTCCTTCGCGAATCGAGCGCTCGCTCAGCGCCGAGACCGCGCTCCACGCGGCCCCGTCGTACACGTCCATGTCGGTCGGCGATCCGTCGCGCAGGCACTGGATCAGGCGATAATCCTCGATGAAGTCCATCCCCCCATGGCCCGCGCCGCGTGACCGCTCCTCGAGCGATCGCCACACGGGGTGCTCGTAGCGCTCGCGATAGGTGAGCAGGTCCTCCCAACGATGGGCCGGACTCGCCCCCTCCAGGTGGATCTTCTGCTCCGGGTACTTGCGCACGATGCCCTTCGTGCCCTGGAGCAGGATCTTCCGGCTGTACGGGCGGGGAGAGTTGGTGTCGTGCGTGATCAGGATGGTCTGGCCGGCGTGGGTCCGAATCAGCGTGGTCACGACGTCGCCCAGTGCATACGGCCCCCGGGCCTCGGGGCTGTCCGCCCCGATGTGCTCGGCTGCCCAGCGTTGGAGCCCGCGGCCATTCGAAGCCATCGACACGAGGTGGTCGAACTGGTTGCCGCGGTTGACGTCGAGCCATTGCGCCACGGGTCCGAGACCGTGGGTGGGGTAGAGATCACCGTTTCGGCGGATGGAGTGCTTCACGCGCCAGCGCTGCTCGTAGAAATCCGTGAGTTTGAGCTCCCGCAGGTCGTGGAGGTAGCCGCATTCCGCGTGGAGCAGCTCGCCGAACAGGCCCTGTCGGACCATGTTGAGAATCATCATCTCCGTCCGGTCGTAGCAGCAGTTCTCCATCATCACGCAGTGGCGCCGCGTCTGGTCGGCTGCCTCGACCAGTGCCCAGCACTCCTCCAGCGTGACGCACATCGGGACTTCCGTGGCCGCGTGCTTGCCGGCGCGCATGGCCGCGAGACAGACCGGAGCATGCCACTCCCAGGGCGTGGCCGTGAACACGAGGTCCAGCTGCTCCAGGTCGCACATGCGGCGGAAGTCGTCGGGTCCGCGGGAGAATCCCAGTGGTCGCGGTCGGCCGGCGTCCACGACCACTTGCTGCATCTTCTCGACCTTCGTGGGGTTGATGTCGCAGATCGCCGTGATGGCGACGCCCTCGATCTTGAGGAAGTTCTCGACGTGGCTCGAGCCCTGGTGGCCCACGCCGACGAACCCGATACGGACCGTGTCGAGCGGGGGCCACCCGATGGGGCCGGCCGGGTCTGTGAGGGGCCGCGCGGCGGCATGGAGGACGCGTGAAGCGACGCCCGCAGCGAGAGCGCCGGCGGCCGTCGTGCGGAGGAACTCGCGGCGGTCGGACATGAGAGCCTTGTGGGTAGCGGTTGGTGGATAATACGGAGGATGACAGGACAGCGGGATGACGGGATGACGGGCTGGGGCCGGGGAACCGCGCAACCGCTCAACCGCCGCCTGTCTCGCGCCCGCCTGTCGCTTCCGCGCGTTCCCGCATCCGGTCGGCGCGCGGGGTGGCGCCGAGCTGCTGAAACGCCGTGGCCGCTGCGGTGAACCGCTCCACGGCCTCCGCGTGTCGGCCCAGTGCCCGGAACATCTCTCCGATCTCTCGCTGGATCTCCGCGATGCCCCAGGGGTGGCGGACGGCGGTGGCGACCTCCAGGGCACGGTGGGCCAACCCTTCCGCCTCCTCGTGAGCGCCCGTCGCGCGGGCAATCGTGGCCAGGATGCGGAGTGCGTCGGCTTCCGCGAGTCGATCGCCCTCCTGCCGTGCGAGCATGAGCGCCCGCTCCACCTGCAGTCGGCCGAGCGCATGGTCGCCCTTGGCGGCCATCGCCTCCCCACGTGTCGACAGCGCTTCCGCAATCAGGCGCGGGGCCTCGGCGCGTTCCGCGGCATCGAGGGCCTGGTCGGACGCGGCCGCCGCCTCCTCGAACTGGCCGACGTCGCGCCACGCGATGGACGTATTGATCCACGTTTCGGCGACGCCGTAGTCGAACCCGAGCCGCTCGAACCCCGCGCGGGCCAGTCGGTAGAAGCCGTGCGCCTGCTCGTGGCGGGCGAGATAGAGCGCGATGTTGCCGAGGTTGTTCGAGCACCGCGCCATCAGGAGGTCGTCGCCCAACTGGCGGGCAAGCTGCCGCGCCCGGGTAAACCCCTCCTCGGCCTCGTGGAGCTGCCCCAGGCCGAACCCGCCGGCCGCGGCGACGTTCTCCGCTCGCATCTCGCCGTCGGCGTCACCCACCGCACGGAACCGGGCTCGGGCCTCGAGCGCATGCCGACGGCTTTCTTCGAAGTTACCCAGCCGCCACGCGGTCATCGCCGAGAGGAGATGCCACTCGGGCGCACCGCGGACCGTGGGCGGCAGCTCGGTCAGCGCGGATGCCGCGTCGCGAAAGTGGCCTGCGCGGACGGCGAGTCGGGCGAAACGGAGGGGATCACTCAGCATCTGCATCGTCCGCTCCCTGCTCGAGCAGTCGCTGGAGTCGCGACCGCGAGATGCCGAGTTGCCGGGCCGCCGCACTCTTGTTGCCGTCGTTGTGATCCACCGCCGCCTCGGCGGCGGCGCGGAGGATGTCGGCCATGCGCGCCGGAAACGGGAGCGGGCCCGGTTCGCCGCCGCCGGCCGGGGCCCGTCCGGCGGGCGCCAGCTCGCCGGGCTCCAGCGTGCCCGGCGGGGACAGCAACAGCGCGCGCTCGATCGCATGTCGCAGCTCGCGCACGTTCCCCGGCCAGTGGTGTCGCTTGACGGCGTCTCGCACCTCGGTCGTGAGGCGTGGCTCCGGCAGGCCGTAGCGCCGGGCCAGTTGCCCGGCGAACGTGCGTGCCAGGAGCAGGACGTCGTCGCCGCGATCGCGCAGCGGCGGCAGCACGAGGTGGACGACATTGAGCCGGTAGAACAGGTCCTCGCGGAACGTGCCATGCCGCACGGCGTCGCCGAGATCCACATGAGTAGCCGCGATGATGCGGACGTCGACCGCGCGTGACTGGTTGGCGCCGACACGGCGCACCCGCCGCTCGTCGAGCGCTCGCAACAGCTTGCCCTGAAGCGGCAGCGGCAGGTGACCGATCTCGTCGAGGAACAGCGTGCCGCCGTCGGCTTCCTCGAACAGTCCCGCCTTGGCGCGGTGGGCGTCCGTGAAGGCGCCCTTCTCATGCCCGAACAGCTCGCTCTCGAGCAGCTGCGCCGGGATCGCGGCGCAGTTCACGGCCACGAAGGGACGCTCGGCGCGCGGACCGCCGTCGTGGAGCCCGCGGGCGATCAGTTCCTTGCCGGTGCCGGTCTCGCCGCCGATCAGGACGGTCACGTCGCGGTGCGCGAGGACGCGCAGCGCCTTCTCGACGGTGGCGCGGAGCGCCGGGCTCTCACCGATGAGCTCGCGAAACGGATCCGCCACGGCATGCTCACCCGAGCGGCGGGCCCGCTCGCGACCGGCCTCGAGCCGGGCCGCGATCGTGCGACGGAGGAGATCAACATCGGCGGGCAGCACGAAGTAGTCCGCCGCGCCGCGCCGGACGGCTTCGACGGCAAAGCGATGCGACGCCCGGGCGCCGACCAGGTAGACGGGTACGCGGCTGGTCTCGACCAGCGCCGGTAGCGCATCCAGCCCGCGGTCCTCCTCGCCCCCGGCCGCGATCACGACGGCGGTGCCGGTTGGCGGCGGCTCGGCCTCAGGGGCGAGCGACACCAAGTCGGCGCCCAGCTCCTGGGCGATGTCGTCCCAGACCGACGCGAACGAGTCGGATAACATGATCACCGCCAGTACCGGCCGCGGGGTCATCGTCCCATCAGTCTCCCGAGCCGCTGCGGTCGTCGTCTTCGAAGGCCCGGAAGGAGTTCTTGATGTTCTCCTTGACGACGCCCTCGTTGGGGCCGCCCTTGTTGGCGCTGGCCGGGTCCACCACGACCGCGTTGACCAGGAACCAGGTTCCGACATCGACGAACACCGTGATGTTGATGCTCGTCGATTGGGCCACCACGAGCACCGGCGTCAGCGGCAGCTTCTGCTCGACGTCCAGATCGCTGGTGAACTCGAACGCCTGCCCGTTGAACGTGCCGCGGACCCGGATGCTGATCGCCGCGAAGTCGGGATTCGCAGCAATGAAGGCTTGATCCTGCGGGTCGCCGTCGTCCGGTTTGTGCACGTCCAACTCGATTTCGCGGTAGCTCGCCGCGGGCACGCTGTCGAGCCCGAACCGCTGCTCGGCGCCCGGCGTAAGCGGCAGGCTCACCAGGACGGGGCCAGCCTCGAACTTCTCGCAGAGATCGTTGTCGGGGACGCAGTCCGGCGTCTCCACGCGCTTGAGCTCGATCTCGCGCAGGACGACCTCCACGCTCGAGAGGATGAGCGTGTCGGTGCCGGTGACGATCGTGTCGCTCACTGCGCCAGCCAGGCTGGCGGCGAGCGGCGGGGTGACGGCCTGCGTAGCGAACGATACCTGGACGGCGGCGTTCCGTCCGGGCGTGTTCGCTTCGGTGCACGCGGCCAGCGCGGCGGCCAGCACCACGGGAATTACGTGATTGCGTTTCACGGTCTCTTCTCCGATGCGGCGAGTCGGGCGGCCCCCTCGGGCCGCCCGACCACCAAGCTAATCATCTCCTGGGCCGCGGGCTCAGCTCTCGTCGCTGTCGTCGCCGTCGCGGTCCCGGTCCTCGAACGCCTTGAACGAGTTCTTGACGTTCTCCTTCACGATGCTCTCGTTGGCGCCACCCTTGTTGGCCGACGCAGGGTCCACGAGCACGCCGCTCTGATTGCGGAACCAGGTGGAGAGGTCCACGCGCAGCGTCACGTTCGTCGGCCCCGCGGCGTCGATCAGCAGCGGCTGCACGAGGCGGTTCTCCTGCTCGACGTCCAGGTCGCTGGTGTACACGAACGTCGTGCCGTTCCAGGTGCCTTCGACGCGGATGCTGAGGCCGTCGAACTGCGGGTTGGCCGCGATGAACGCCGCGTCGCCACTCCCCTCGGTCTTGTGCACTTCGAAGTCGATCCGGTCGTACGTGCCGGGTTCGATCGCGATGGTGACCTCCGTCGTCACCGCTCCCCCGAGCGGCAGGTTGACCAGCATCGGGCCGGTCTCGAACTCTTCGCAGCCGTCATCGTCGTTCATGCCGGCGTCGCAGACATCGTTGTTCTCACGCTTGAGCTCGATTTCACGGAGCACGACCTGCGCCTGTGAGATCACGAGGACGTCCGAGCCCGAGGTGAAGACATCGTCGGCCACACCCGTGCTGCTGAACAATGGAGCCGCGCCGCTGCCCGTCGTGAACGACAGGGACACGGTGCGTGCACCGCCCGGGCCCACGTCGCTACACGCCGCGGCCAGGGTCGCCATACCGAGAACTGCCAGGATCTTCCGCATCGTTCGCTCCCTTGGTGCCGAGTATCAGGGGGGTCCGCCGGCGCGGCGACCCCCGGTCTGGCCGAGGTATGGGGCAACCGGAGTGCCCAGGGGCCTGGCGCAAGTCAAAGTGGTGGTAACTATCGATCATAGAATGACTTATGTCGCAGTTAGAGCCCGCCAGCTCCGTCTGGTACTGCCTCGTTTTGAGGCAGTTGGCTTGATCCGGGCGGGCACCCGGCGCATTCGGAGCGCGAAGGCCGTACATTGTCCGGCCATGCGATCCCTCATCCGCGTCTCGACATGCGCGGCCGGGCTGACTGCGGTGTTGGCGGCCTGCCAGCCCGAGCCCCCCTGCGTGGAATGCGGCACGGCCGTGATTGCCATTGGTGCCGACGCCGACCTGTTGCTTCCGGCTCTCTCGCAAAGCGTCGGGCGCGCCATTGGCGATCAGATCTTCCTCAAGCTCGCAACGGCGGGGCTGGCGGCGAACACCGTCGGCGACTCCGGCTTTGTGCCCGGCCTGGCCGCCTCGTGGGCGTTCGAGACCAATCGCACGATCGTCTTCCGGCTCGACCCGCGGGCGCGCTGGCACGACGGCGCGCCGGTCACGGCGCGGGACGTGGTGTTCACGTTCGACGCGTATCGGGATACGCTCCTCAATGCGCCCGCGCGGCCGCTGCTCCACGAGATCGATTCGGTGACCGCCCGCGACGAGCACACGATCGCGTTCCATTTCCGCTCGGCGTATCCCGAGCAGTTCTTCGACGCGACCCACCACATGCGCATCCTGCCGTCGCATCTGCTCGACACGGTGCCCCGCGACCGCTGGCGCACGCATCCGTTTGCGCGAAGCCCGGTGGGGAACGGGCCGTATCGGCTGGCCACGTGGCGGCGTGGCGAGCTGCTCGAGCTGGTCGCCGACTCGAGCTTCTTCCTGGGGGTGCCGGGGATCGGCCGGCTGGTATGGCGGGTGGCGCCGGACTTCAACGCCGCCGTCACGCAGTTGGTCGCGGGCGAGGCCGACATTGTCGAAGCGATCGTCGGTCCGGAGAACGTGGCACGCGTGGAAGCGGACTCCGCGCTGCGCCTCGTGGAGTACGCCGCGGCGGTCTACATATATCTCGGGTTCAACCTCCGCGCGCCCCGTGGGGGCACTACTGCGCACCCGCTGCTGGGTGACCCGGCGCTCCGGCGGGCGCTCGTCCTGGCCAGCGATCGCGGCGCCCTCGTGCGGGCCGTTCTTGGCGGTCGCGGCACGATTCCCCCCGGACCCACCACGCCCATGGTCTGGATCGCCGACGGAGCACCGCGGCAGCCGGCGTACGATTCCGCCGGTGCAGCCCGCATGCTCGACAGTCTGGGCTGGCGCGATACCAACGGCGACGGCATCCGCGACCGGGGTGGACGGCGACTCGCCTTCGAGATCCTCTACCCCAGTTCGAGCGGCATCCGACAGCGGACGGGCGTCATTCTCCAGGAGCAGTACCGGCGGCTCGGGATTGCGGTCGAGCTGGTCCCGCTCGAGTTCAATACGTGGACGGATCGGGCGCGGCGCGGCCGGTTCGATGCCGTGTTGGGCGCGTGGCAGATCGACCTGTCCCCCACCGGACTGCGCGAGTTGTGGGGCAGCCACGGCATCGGCGGGTCGAACTATGGGGCCTACGCGAGTCCGGTGTTCGACTCGCTGGTCGCACGGGCCTCCGCCACGGCGGATCCGGGCAGCGCCCGCACGCTGTGGCACGAGGCGATCGGCGTGATCAACCGCGACGCCCCGGCCGTGTGGTTGTTCTCCCCCCAGGCCGTCGCCGGCGTCCACCGTCGCATCGGGAACGTGACGATTCGACCCGACGAGTGGTGGGGGACGCTGTGGACGTGGACCGCGGGGAAGCGAGAGGGGGCGGGTGGGGTGGGTGAACGGGACTAGGAGGGACGGTTAGGGAACGTCTGCACAAGTCGCGCGGCGGGACCCTCCGGCCGCTGCAGTTCGCGAATCCACGGGCTGGTCCTGGCGGGGCGCTCACCGAGGCGTCCTTCGGGACCCACCGCTGCCGACGTGTGCAGCCCTTCCTTGGACGGGGCGACGGGTAGCGGTGGGTGGGCGGCAGGCGCAAGACTGTCTCACGCCGTTTGCGTTCGCCGACCGTTCGTCCCTGCTCCCGCCTGCCACGTGACCGTCTTGCCTCCGCCGACCGTCTAGCCGTCGAGCCGTCGAGCCGTCTACATTCTCTTCATGTTGATCGCCATCGCCCAGATCCGCCCACGCAAGGCCGACTACGGCGCTAATCTGCAGCGCGTCGGAGCAGTGCTGGCCCAGGTGGGGCGCTGGCCGGAACCGCCCCGGATCGTGGTGTTCGGCGAAACGGCAACCAGCGGCTATTACCTGGAGGGCGGGACCCGCGACGCGGCAGTCACGGCCGGGACGTTGCTCCGCGATCTGGCGATGCAGCATCACGCGGCCGGCGCGCCACCCCTGGACGTCTGCATCGGGTTCTACGAGCGGCACCACGGTCGGATCTTCAACTCCGCGCTCTACGCGTCACTCGGCGGCCCGAGCCCGGGCATCCGTCACGTCCACCGCAAAGTCTTCCTGCCCACGTACGGCATGTTCGACGAGGAGCGGTTCGTCGATGCCGGGACGTCCGTGCAAGCGTTCGACACCGCGTGGGGCCGCGTGGCGATGCTCGTCTGCGAGGATTCGTGGCACTCGGTGTCGGCCACGCTCGCCGCGCTCGACGGGGCCCAGCTGCTGCTCGTCCCGAGCGCATCCCCTGCCCGCGGCGTCGCGCCCTCTCCGTGGGGCACGGTGAACAACACCGAGGCGTGGGAGCGCGTGATGCGGCGGGCCGCGGAAGAGCATGGCGTGTACGTGGCCCTCGCACAACTCGTCGGTTTCGAGGGCGGGAAGGGGTTCCAGGGCCGCTCCCTGTTCGTGGGACCGGACGGCGGCGTGCTCGTCGCGGCGCCGGTGTTTGACGAGACGATCCTGCAAGGGCGGCTGGAACGCCGCGCGCTGCTGCGTGCCCGCTACGAACAGCCGCTGCTGGGTGATCTGGAGGTGGCGCTCCCGAGTCTGCTCCAGCGCTCCAACGAGCGCCGTGGGGAGCCGTTGCGATTCGACGGCGCGGAAGGGCAGCCCGTCCCGGCCATGCGGGCCGTTCCCGCCGGACTGCCGGTCGTGACGCGGATCCCGCCACAGGATCCCCTGGCCATCGATGCCCCACTGGTGGAGCGCTGGCTCGTGGCGTTCCTGCAGGAAGAGGTCGTGCGGCGCCGCGGATTCGAACGTGGCCTGGTCGCCCTCTCGGGCGGCGTCGACAGCGCCGTCACCGCGGCCCTCGCCGCACGCGCGTTGGGCGCGAAGAACGTGATCGGCGTGCGGTTACCCTACCGCACGTCGTCGCCCGACAGCCTGGAACATGCCGAGCTGATCGCGCGGACCCTGGGCATCTGCACGGAAACGATCGACATCACGCAAGCGGTCGACGGGTACTATGCGGGCGCCAGCGACGGCGGGGATCCGGGCCGCCGCGGGAACGTGATGGCGCGGGTGCGCATGATCGCGTTGTTCGACCTGTCGGCAAAGCACCGCGCGCTCCCCCTCGGCACGGGGAACAAGAGCGAGCGCCTGTTGGGGTACTTCACCTGGCATGCCGACGACTCGCCGCCCGTCAATCCGCTGGGGGACCTCTACAAGTCGCAGGTCTGGGCCCTCGCCCGGCACCTCGGCATTCCGGACGCCATCACCGACAAGCCCGCGAGCGCCGACTTGATGGCCGGCCAGACGGACGAGGGCGACCTCGGGCTGCCGTATGCCAGGGCCGACCGCATCCTCGACGCGCTCGTCACCGGTCTGGAGCCGGACGAGATCGTCGCCATGGGGTTCAGCGCCCAGGAAGTGGCGCTCGTGCGCGACCGGCTGGAGGGCACGCACTGGAAGCGCCGGCTGCCCACCGTGGCGACGCTGAGCCGCAGCACGATCGGCGAGAGCTACCTGCGGCCCGTGGACTACGGTGCGCATCCGCCGGAGCGCAAGTGAACGTGACCCGGCGGGTGAGCGGGTGGGCGGTTGGGTGGATCACCAGAGACCGCCGGAGGGCTGTCCCCGCCTGCACCCGCCCCACCGCCTGCCGGCCCAGCCGCGCATGACATCGGTCTCCCACGAGCCACAGCCTGCGTCCGCGTCCCGGGCCACGATGTCCGAGCTGATGATGCCCAACATGGCCAACAACTTGGGCCATGTCTTCGGCGGCGTGATTCTGTCGCTCGTGGATCGCGTGGCGGCGGTCGCCGCGATTCGCCATTCCCGCCGGCCGTGCGTCACCGTGTCCGTGGATCGGGTGGATTTCCACGAGCCGATCTTCCTGGGTGAGCTGGTGATCGCCCGGGCGAGCGTCAACTACGTTGGCCGGACGTCCATGGAGGTTGGCGTTCGCATCGAGGCGGAGCATCTCGTGAGCGGCAACCGGCGGCACACGAACAGCTGTTACGTGACGTTCGTGGCCATCGACGAGAACGGCAAGCCGGTTGCCGTGCGCCCACTGTTGCTGGAGACGGACGACGATCGGCGACGCCACGGTCGGGCCCAGGCCCGGCGCCGCCGCCGGCTCGAAGAGCGGCAGAGCGAGGCGCGGACGTGACTCGGGTTGTATGCGCCCTGAGTGGTGGGGGGGCCAAAACCGCCGCGCACCTCGGCGCCCTCCGCGCGCTCGACGAGCACGGGATGACCCCGCAGCATTACGTGGCGACCTCGATGGGCGCCGTCGTCGCGGCCGCGCTCGCCGCCGGCGTCACGTACGACGAGGCCCTGCGCCGGCTGACCCGCGTGCGGCGCCGCGACGTGGCGGTGCCGTCCCTCAAGGCGGTCCTGGGGTACCTGAGCGACAGCCTGTTCCGGCCCGAGCCACTGCGGCGCTTCATCGCGTCGCTCGTACCGGCGCGGCGGTTCGACGACCTGGAGATCCCCCTCACCGTAACGGCCGCCGACCTCGAACGCGGCGACCTCGTGCTGTTCGGTGACGGCGGGCTCGACGTGCCGTTGCACGACGCGCTCTATGCGGCGTGCGCGCTCCCCATCTACTATCCGGCCGCGCGGGTCGCCGGTCGGCTGTGCGCCGACGGCGGGCTCCGGGCCGTGCTGCCCCTCGACGTTGCGGCCGGGTTCGAGCCGGATCTCATCTATGCGGTCTCCGTCGGGCCCTCGCGCAGCGAGCTTCCCGCCGAGGGCCGCGCCACGCTCCCGCCCCTGGTGCGGCGCCACGGGGAGGTGCTCCGAGTCATGATGGCCGCGCAGACCGAGGAGCTGCTTGCTCGCTGGGCAGACCGGCCGCATCCCGAACTGGTCGTCGTTCAGCCGCCGGTTCAGGCCGAGACCACGTTCGCGGTGGACCGGGTCGCCGGCTACGTGGAGGAGGGCTACCGCACCGCCATGCGAGTGCTGGGGGAGCGGCGAGTGCCGCAGCGCGGGGTGGGGCGTTAACGTTCGGCAAATCGACGGATCGACAAATCGACGGATCGACGGATCCGGGGTGGCGGGGTCGATCCCTCGATCCCTCGGCAGTCAGGAGCCATGGCCAAACGCAAGTACTTCACGATCGACGAGGCGAACCGCACGCTTCCGCTGGTGCAGCGAATCGTGCAGGATATCGTCGACGAATACCGTGGCTGGAAGGAATGCCTGGCGCGCTACGAGTTGGCGGCGGCGTACCAGCGCCCGGAGGAGGGCGAGTCGCCTGATGCGGTGGCGCTGCGTCGGCGGGTGGACGAGATCGCCCAACAGATCAATGACTACATCGCCGAGCTCGAGCAGATCGGGTGCGTGCTGAAGGGGTTCGACGACGGGCTCGTGGATTTCCGCTGTAAGTTTGGCCGCCGAGACGTGTGGCTGTGTTGGAAGCTCGGCGAGACCGAGGTGGCCCACTGGCACGAGCTGGACGCGGGCTACCGCAGTCGTCAACCAATCGCGCCGGAACTGGCGGGAGATTCCAGCGACCGATGACCCTCGTACGGTTTCTCCACCTGATCGGCCTCTCGTTGTGGCTGGGTGGGGGCCTGTGGGGCCTGGTGATCCTGCTCGGCGCCCGTGGGGAGGATCCCGCGCCCCGAGGGGACCACCTCGCGCTTGCGACCCGGCTCTATGCCTGGATCGTCGCTCCAGGCGCGATGCTCGCCACCGCCTCCGGCCTGGCGCTCACGATGATGGCGGCCAGCGCGGGCTACGGGGCGCGACTCGGCACGGCGTCCCTCGCGGCCATGCAGGCGATCGGCCTGTTGGCCGGCGTGCTGGAGCTGTTCGTGGGCCTCCCGACCGCGCAGCGGCTCGGTCGCGTCCTTGCCGCGTCCGATCCGGCGGAGATCCCCCAGGCGGGTGAGCGCTTCCGGAGTCGGCTGGCCGGCGTGCTCGCGACGACGCTCACGCTCGTGGTCCTCTCGCTCTACCTGGGCGTCGCCGGTACGCCCCACTGATCCACGCATGCCGGCCGTAAACGTGGATCCACGCCGCCTCGTCGGACGATTCACGCTGTCCGGGCTCGGTCACGTCGGCCGGCTCGCGGCGTTCGTGCTCGAGATGGTCCGTACGCTGGGGGAGTGGCGAATCTGGATCCCGCGTACGCTCGAGCAGGCCGAGCACATCGGCTTCGGGTCCCTCTTCATCGTGCTGCTCACGGCGGGCTTTGCGGGTGCGGTGACGGCGCTCCAGACCGGGTACCAGTTTCAGGCGAACCTGCCCGTGTACATCGTGGGTGGGCTCATCGTCCAGACGATCGTGCTCGAGCTCGGGCCCGTGCTCACGGCCCTGCTGCTCGCGGGTCGCATTGGCGCGCGCTACGCCGCGGAGCTCGGCACGATGCGGGTCACCGAGCAGATCGACGCGTTGGAGAGCCTGGGACGCTCACCGTCCTCGCACCTCATCATCCCCCGGGTGTTCGCGGGCATCGCGATGCTGCCGATTCTGGTCATTTTCGCCGACCTGATCGGCATCCTCTCGGGCTACTTCTTCGCAGCGACCGGCGTGCTCCAGATCTCGGCCGCGGACTTCTCCTATGGGGCGCGCTACTTCTTCCGCCCGTGGGACCTGTGGTACTCGATGATCAAGTCCGTGTTCTTCGGGCTCGCCATCTCCCTGGTGCCGTGCTACGTGGGATTCACCACCAAGCAGGGCGCCGAGGGCGTCGGCCGCGCGACCACCGCCGCCGTGGTGAGCGCGTCCGTGTTGATTCTGTTCCTCGACGCGCTGCTGGCGCAGGTGCTGTTGCCCAATGCCTGAGCCTCGCCGCCAGGCCCCGCCCCGCTCACGGGAGGACGTGAGGACGGGAGGGCGTGAGGGATTACGCGGCCACTTCCTCACGTGCTCAGGTGCTCACGTTCTTCCGTCTGCCCGTCCCACACACCGCCCGCACCGGGCAGATGCCGCACTTGGGCTTCCGCGCCAGGCACACGGTCGCCCCCAGATCCATCAGGGCCTGACCGAACTCCCAGGCGACCCGCCGGTCCGTGGGCAGCAGGCGCTCGGCGAGCGACCAGAGGTGGTGGGTGGGCGGTTGGGCGGGCGGGCGGTTGCCTCTCCGTCCCGCTTTCCGTCTGTCCGCCGGTCCGTCCTTCCGTCTTTCCGTCCGTCGAAACACCCGCCGCAGCACCCGCGCCACGTTCGTATCCACGGCCGGAACGCGGCGTTCGTAGGCGAAGGCGGCGACGGCCCCGGCCGTGTACCGGCCCACGCCGGGAAGTTGCTCGAGCGCGGCCGGGTCGTCGGGGATCGTCCCGGCGTGGTCGCGCACGACGGTGCGGGCGAGCGCGTGGAGGTTGGCGGCGCGGCGATAGTAGCCCAGCCCGTCCCACGCCTCGCGCACGCGCGACGGACGCGCGCGCGCCAGGTCTGCCAGGGTCGGGAAGCGTCGCAGAAACCGGGGATAGAAATCCTGGACGCGACTCACCTGCGTCTGCTGGAGCATGAATTCGGAGACGAGGATGCGGTACGGATCTCGCGTCGCGCGCCACGGCAGGTCGCGGCCGTTGGCCCGAAACCAGCGCAGCAGGCGGCGCTTGAACGAGAGCTCGCGGGAGCGTGGGGGCATGAGGGGAAGATAGGGCGGGTGGGCGGGTGGGCGGTCGGGCGGCTCTGGGGGCCGGCTGATGCGAGCGGACCCCTGGCCGCATCGCCTGGTCG
>Ga0224512_10000412_pt1 | contig 45739 bp, 35 predicted proteins | sample SF_May12_sed_USG_4_FD_169103 | JGI IMG/M metagenome (GOLD analysis project Ga0224512, IMG submission 169103) | Sediment microbial communities from San Francisco Bay, California, United States - SF_May12_sed_USGS_13 | ecosystem: Environmental > Aquatic > Marine > Sediment | place: USA... | reverse complement strand
CCGGCGGCGGCAACGTTGACTGAGCAGAAGCCGCCGTGGGCGGCCCAGTTCAAGGTGCCAAACTGCTGCGCCCAGAGCCCGGTAAGTGCCTGCATTTGGTCCCGGCCGGTGAAATAAGCGAGCCGCTTCGGATCGGTTTTACGAATGTTTGCGAGGCGCTCCGTCAGCATGTCGAGTGCTTCATCCCAGGAAATCTCGACAAACTCGCCATCGCCGCGCTCGGAGCCGGGCTTTCTCATCAGCGGCTTGCGAAGCTTGGCGCGAGATGTTTGTTTCATGATGCCCGCATTACCCTTGGCGCATAACACGCCCCGGTTCACGGGATGACGTGGGTTGCCCTGGATAAAACGAATCTTGCCGCCTTCAAGGGTAACTTTGATGCCGCATCGGCACGCGCACATGTAACAGGTGGTGTACTTAACCTCCTGGGTCGCGTGATCTTCAAAATCTGGCAAAGCGGAACTGGTCATGGTGCTTTTACGAATCCGTCGGTCAAGCCGATTTATTTGTTTTCCCTTATTGTGTTCGGCGTGTCGGCACGTTCTTCTTGGACGCAGAGTTTTCGCTCACGATATATGACAACGCAATCGCTGAGTCTGCCCGGACGACGCTTTCGTCCGAGTCACCGGGTCAAGCTCGTCGTTGCCGCCGTGAACTTCCGCCGCCCGCCTCCGAAGCGACGGAATTTGCAAGTCTAAAATGAATCACGCGGAACAGCTATCGCCAAACCCGAGTCAACCGCGCTCAGGGACAAAATCCGCATCAACGGATTTTAACGACCGGGGGTGCCTGTTCAGTGGCACCAGGTTCTGAAAGAAACTGGCCCCAGCACGGTACCGGACGCAATTCGCAACGATACGGATCCCCTCGAGACCGATCTTCCCCGCTGCATGGACCGAATTACTCGTGAAATTGCGAACTGGCTGGCACACTCACCGGGGTCAACCCATCTTGTCTATCTCGGGGCAGGTTTACACTCGCAACTCAGGGCGCGTTGAGTTTCGGTCACCGACCAAAGCCCACCCGCTGACGCCGACTGACCGAAACAAACGGGGCGATGTTTCACAAATATCACTTAATTTGTCGGCGGTAACGCTTTTGTTGAGCGGATACGGTCGCCAGCCGGCGGGGGTACGGCTGAAATCTGCCACAGACGCCCGGGCCATATCGCCCTGAGCGGCAAACCTTCCCCCCTCTCCTGCATCTGGCTTCTGATAAAGATTCCCGCTGCAAGCCAGCCTGAGGGCAGCGCGAAGGCCGACCAACGCCGGTCATTACTTTATAATAGGGAAGCTCTGAAAAATGCCATCCGTGGCATTTTTCAGAGTCGGCAGGCGAAAACGCGGTTTCCGACTGCCTCACAAATTCAACGACTTGCGTCGTCGAATTTGGCGGTGCATCCATGCACCTATGGAAGGTCTGAATTAATCAGACCTTCCATAGGTGTAACGGGTTGGTATTTGCTCAAGCGTCCGCGGCGTCGTTGAAATCGTGCGTGCGACCGCATCGCTGGTTTGCGAGCATTACTGACCGCCCTGCGGTCGTATCGAGGAAAGCCTCAAATGAGACTGAGTCACGAAAAATTCATGCGCCTCGAGTACAAGGACGTCACCTTGCTCGGAATGTCCGGGGTGGGCAAGACGACGCTCGCCAACAAGCTGCCCAAGCAGAAATGGTTTCATTACTCCGGAGACTATCGGATCGGCACCAAGTACCTCGAGGAACCTATTCTCGACAATATCAAGAAGCAGGCGATGAAAGTCGACTTTCTCCGAGACTTGCTGCGCAGCGATTCCATTTACATTTGCAGCAACATTAGCGTAAACAACCTGGATCCTATATCCAGCTTTCTCGGCAAGATTGGCAACCCCGATCTCGGTGGACTTTCCGTAGCGGAGTTCAAGCAACGTCAGCGTCTGCATCACGACGCCGAAGTGGGCGCCATGAAAGACGTCGAGTCATTTATTCGCAAAGCAAAAGAAATTTACGGCTATGCCCATTTCATCAATGACGCCGGCGGGAGCGTGTGTGAGCTCGATGACCCGGGCGCGCTGGAAACTCTCGTAAAGCATACGCTGATCATTTATATACGCGCGGACGAAGACATGGAACAACAGCTCATCCAGCGGCAAATCGACAACCCGAAGCCGCTTTATTATCAGGAAGCTTTTCTTGATGAAAAGCTCAGCGAGTACTTGAAAAGCAAAGGTGCAAAAAGTGTGGAAGAGATTGACCCGGACAAGTTCGTGCAGTGGACGTTTCCCAAGCTTGTTGCCCATCGAAGACCGCTCTACGAGGACATCGCGGCCCGCTACGGCTACACCATCGACGCGAGGGAGATCGGTAACGTGCGAAACGAGTCGGACTTTCTTTTGCTGATTCGGGATACCTTGAAGTCGCAGGCCCGGGCCGCCTGAAATCGATGCCCCTCGTCGCCAACACGGCACTGCCCGCCTTCGAGCGTCTGCGCGATGAAGGCCATGAGGTGCTCAGCGTCGAGCGCGCGGAGCACCAGGACATCCGCGAGCTTCACGTGGGTCTTCTCAACATGATGCCGGACGCCGCCCTGGAAGCGACGGAGCGGCAGTTCCTGCGTCTACTTGGATCCAGCAACCGTATCGTCCAGTTCTTCGTTCACCCGTTTACGGTGCGCGGCGTGACGCGAGACGACGCGGCCAGAGAGCATGTGGATCGGTATTACAAGACCTTCGAACAGATCAAATCAGAGGGTCTGGACGCGCTGGTCATCACCGGCGCAAACCCCATGGAGTCGGACATCACCCGGGAGACTTTCTGGGAGGGGCTGCTCGAGGTGATGGCCTGGGCGGGAAAGTACGTCTGCTCCACCTACTGCTCGTGTCTTGCCAGCCACGCGGCGTTCAAGGTCTACCACGGTATCGAGCGCACGCCTTATCGGGAAAAGCTCTGGGGCGTCTACTCGCATCGCGTGGTGCACCGCAATCACCCGTTGGTCAGCGGAATCAACACACGCTTCGAGACGCCGCATTCGCGCTGGAACGACGTACCGTCGGCGAAAATCGAGGCCGCCGGCATGAAGGTCCTGGCGGAAAGCAAAGAGGCCGGCGTTCTCGCGGCGGTGAGCTCGGACCAGTTTCGCTTTCTCTATTTTCAGGGACACCCGGAATACGACGCCAACAGTCTGCTGAAAGAGTACAAACGCGAGGTGATGCGCTTCGTGGAAGGGAAACGTGCAGACTATCCTCCGTTCCCTGAAAATTACATTCGGGCGGAAGCGGCATCGCTGCTCAACGAATATAAGGAAAAGGTCGTTGCTGCCGTGAACCGCGGCCGGTCACCGCCGCCGTTTCCGGAGGCCGGGGCGGAACGCTACGTGGACAACACCTGGACCGACACCGGGAAGGCCGTGTTCAACAACTGGCTGGGCCTCGTCTACCAGATTACCGACCGCGACCGCAGGGTGCCCTATATGAAGGGCGTAGATCCTGATGACCCTTTGGGGCTTGCGGGAAAGAAAGCAAGCACCAGCGTCGCTTGAGGGGAGATAGCTGGTAGACGGTAGAGGGCAGAGGGCGGATCGGGTTCAGGAACCATCACCTGGCGTCCCCATCTACCATATTCCGGAAAGCATTTCCCCGATGGGAACTCATTCCTCGAGCCGTTAAACACGCTCCAAGGCTTGTTCGAGATCCGCAATCAGATCTTCGACGTCTTCCAGCCCGGTAGATAGCCGCACCAGCCCGTCGGTAATACCTACGCGCTTGCGTTCGGCTTTATCCACGTCCGCATGGGTCATGGTGACCGGATGGGTCACCAGCGATTCCACCGAGCCGAGGTTCTCCGCCAGACTCCAAAGCTCGAGCGCGTCCATCAGCCGCTTACCCGCGGCTACGCCCCCCTTGACCTCGAACCAGAGCATCGCGCCAAAACCCGATGCCTGTCGTTTGGCTAATGCATGCTGGGAAAAGGACTCGAGACCCGGGTAACAAACCTGAGCGACCTTGGGGTGGTCATCGAGCATGCGTGCGATGCGCATGGCGCTCGCCGACTGCGCGTCCATGCGCACAGAAAGTGTTTTGCAGCCTTGAAGCGTAAGCCAAGCCACCATCGGTGACATGATGTTGCCGGTGGCGTTCTGCACGAACCTGATCTGCTGGTCCAGGTCGTCGGTTGCGCTCACCACGGCCCCGCCGACGGTCGCGTTGTGACCGTCCAGGTACTTCGTAGTGCTGTGTATAGAGAGATCCGCTCCGAGTTCCAGCGGGCGCTGGTAGTACGGGGTTAGAAAAGTGTTGTCTACGGCGTGGGGAATGCGGTGTTCACTGGCGATTTTCGAGATTGCGGCGATATCGCTGAGCTTCATCGTGGGGTTCGCCGGTGTCTCGGTGAGAATCAGTCGGGTGTTCTTTTTGATGCTTTTGGCTACGGCGTCCGGGTTTGCGGTGTCCGCAAAGGTGAATTCAACGCCGAAACGGGAAAACACTTTTGTACAAAGCCGGTAGGTGCCGCCGTAGGCGACATCCGAAACGACCGCATGGTCGCCGGCGTTGAGCAGGGCCACCATGGTCGCATTTATCGCCGCCATGCCCGTGGAGAAGTTGCAGCAGTCGGCCCCCCGCTCGAGCTTCGCGAGCTTGTGCTCCAGCGCGCGCACGGTGGGGTTCGCGGAGCGAGAGTACGAGTAGCCCTTCTCGAGGTAGCGGTCCACGGACTCCTGCACGTAGGTCGTGGACTGGTGTATCGGTGTAAGTATCGCCCCGGTAACCGGATCCGGCTCCACGCCGGCGTGGATCTGTTCAGTGCTGAAGCCCATGGTCTTCCTCGGTTTATGCTGTTCGAAATGGCCCGGCCGCCTGCTCGGGATGTGGAAAAAATAGCTTCTCAATAACCCGCCAGCGGCGGCCGGCTATTCTAGCAGCCGCGCGCGCCTACCACGCGAGAGAAAGCGGCCAGGCGGCTTCGGGTTTCAGACGTAGTCCAGCGGAAGGGCCGTGGTGTACTTGATGCGCTCCATGGCAAAGCTCGAGCTCACGTCGGAGATATTCGCTTGCTGAATGAGGCGCTTGTAGAACCGGTCGTAGGCGGGAATGTCTGGAACCACCACGCGCATGAGGTAATCGATCTCGCCGCTCATGCGATAAAACTCCACCACCTCCGGAAAATCGACCACCGCCTTAGCGAATTTGTCCAGCCACTCGATGTTGTGCTGGTTGGTGCGCACGGCAACAAAGACGTCGATCCCGAGGTTTAGATGGGCTCGCTCCAAAAGCGCCACTCGCTCGCGGATGACGCCGGATTTTTCCAAGTTCTGGATCCGTCGCCAGCAGGGGGTGGTGCTCAAACCCACCCGCTCGGCAATTTCGGCGGTGGAGAGGGTGGCGTCCGCCTGGAGCTGCATCAGAATCTTACGGTCGATGGCATCCATTAGAAGAAAATATTAATAAACTCGGGCCAACTAGTATAGATCAAAGCGATTTCAGGGCTAAAGTAGACCAAATTGAAAGGATTTTTCCCGATCTTTGGCATATTATTCTAATGTATCCCAACCGCTTCGGAGCCCTCCATGTCCGCGAAGTTCCTTACCCGGCATTTAAACAGCGTGGACGAAACCTATTTCCAGCACCTCGCCCAGGCCATGCGCTTTGCCGGTACCCTGGCCGTTGCCGCGACTGTCTGTTTTGTTCACGCTTTACTGCCGTTTTTGTTCGAACGCACCGGCAGTACCCTGATCGGCAGGCTGTACGATCGGATGGTTCTAAACCGCCGCCGCAAAGACGCCAAAGAGGAAAGGTTCAGCACCTCGGTGTCTGCGCGCTCAGCCTGAACACCGGCGTAGCGAAAAGACAATGCCCGGCACCCGGCGTGCCGGGAGCCCGTCATAATGCAGCCGTGTGGCTGCTGCCTCAGTGAACAAGCGCCACCGACAAGGCGTTAGGCTGTTGGTGCTTAGATTCTTAGGTTGCCGAGGCGGTGACTCCTGAAGCTGCGCGTCGCCCTCTTGATCCTCGTCTGTGCGCCGACGCAATCCGTCGCCGGCGATTTCGAAACCGGTCCCAAAGCCGCAGCCAGCGGCGACTACGACATCGCCCTCGCATTGTGGCACCCCTAGCGGAACCCGGTCATGTAGACGCGCAGTTCAACCTCGGGCTGATGCACGACGATGGAGCCGGCTTGCCGCGCGATCTCGAGACGGCCGCCAGCCGGGTACCGACGGGCTGCCGAGGCCGGTGATCGCACCGCCCAGAGCTACTTAGCCGAAATTTCCGCCAATGTTCAGGGAGTACAACGGAGCTTAGAGAAGGCAGCGCTTGAGGCAGACGCCGCGGCGCAATACAAACCCGGCATCCTTTACGCGTCGGTAAAGGGTGTGCCGCTTGACGACGTTTACGCCACATCCTGGCTGAGCCTCGCACAAACCGGTGGCCAGTCCACAATCAGCATGCTGGAAACCATGGCAAGCAGGATGTCATCCGAGCGCAAGATTCAGGCGGTAGCCTTCACCAAAGCGCTCATGAAAAAATGCGGTTTTAGAGTGGCGAATGGTGAACCGGAATTCACCCCTGCTCGTCGTCTTTATCCAATTCATCCAAAACCCCAAGCTTCCCGTCGAGCACCTGGCGTATGCTATCAAATTCGACGTGTAGCCGGTCCGCCAGCTCGAGCTTCTCCTGCAGCTCTTGTTTTGCATTTTGAATTTCTACTTTCTGCTTGGCGACCTTGTCCGCGAGTACCATTAGCTTTTTGTAGTGTTCAGCGACTTTCGCTTCGTTCTCAGACGATTTTTTGACCCAGTTCGCCCGGGCGGTTTCCACCTGTTTCTTGATGACGACCATGGCAGCCTTCCGGAATTGGGTTCTCCAGCCGGAGATTTCCTGATCGTATCGGCGGCGCTCCGCTTCGGCGAATCGCTGCAACGTCGCTTCGATTTCTGAAAGTGCGATCGAGATGGCGTCGCCAGCCCTGCGTTGTGCTGAGCTTGCGCCCGGGCTGGTTTTCGCTGAGAGCGGCGAAGTGGGTTTTTCCTCTCGTTGGGGAGGATCGCTGAATGCCAAAGCTGGTTGGTTATTCTCTTTATTGGCAGCAACAACGTCGAGAGCCTCATTGAGACGCTCCAATCGGTCGGCCGTATCGGAGTCCTTTATCCCGGATCCCGCGACTCCGTCACCCGCGGTTTCCTCCAGAACTTTTTTATGCTGGCGGCCAATCTCCCTGATGAGGTGTCCGAGATTTTTCCCGAGATACGTGTCGCCCAACGCATCCTCGGATATCTCATCCCCGGTCGAGGTTTGCTCGTCGTCGTGCTTTTCTGGATCGTTATTCACGGAATGTGGTACAGCGCCAATCTTGCAAGAAATATAGACGATTCGGCAGTCGCACGCAGACGTGCCCCTAGACGCCCGCGTTCGTGGAAATTGCGGCAGCGGGCCCGGAAATTTTATCCAGCCCGTAAGGCGAGCGGATAATTCGGGCCGGAACCCGCCTCGGGAGGGCATGCCTTCAGCCGAACCCTGTAAAGACTAGCCAGGTCAACGGGCGTTGACCTGACATAATAACCCCCATTGTCGTCGTGCGTGACCGCTGTCACATGCCATAAGAAGCTAAATCCCAGCCTGAGCCCCGAGGCGAGGTTGGATAGCGCAAAGTTCGGAGCGGGCGGCTGAAAACAGTTGCCCTAGAGAGGATTAACAACGCTTCAGGCGGCTTGTTTAAATCGGCGCTGTTCTTGCCATTTTTTACTTCAGGCCGCTAGATAGAATCATTCCGACAGCTGCGAAAGCACCTCTTCCAATCTGTGCCTGGTGGCGGAATCTATTCTGGAAAGACCCATTGCGAGAGCCATTTCGCGCGCAGGGTCCTCCGCACCGATGGCCACGATCTGTCGCGCCAGCACCGCAAGCTCTTCAAAGCAGATCTCCGAAGCCGAACGGAAATCTTCTTCGCTTAGCGGAGCCCGAAACGCCGACCACTGGTCTGGAGACACGCCGTCCGGCCAGAAAAACATACCGCCAGGATCGGTGGTTGTTTCATAACGCGACGTCGCCAGATCCAGCACGCGATCGCGCAGCTTACGGCCAGTGCGCTTGAAACCATGAACCCGCACGACGCGCTTAACGAGCACGTCGTCCCGCAGTGGGCCCTCGGCTGCAACGATAAAGTCGATCATGCGCTGTACCGCGTCGTCTTGCGCTCGATCGAAAAAATTTTCCGGGTCAATCGGAGAAAGTGTTTCCGTGGGGTCAGAAACTCTGTAGGAATTCGTCACGCCGACGGCCGCTGAATCACCAGCCGTTAACGACCCGCCCTCCAGGCCATCTGCCGTCAGCCTGGTCGCAAACTCTCCCCGGTCAAGATTCTGGCTTTCGCTTGCTGTCAGCAAATTGGCTTGTGAAGCGAACTGCAAATCAGGATCTTGCTCGGCGGGCACCGGAAACGGCTCGTGAAGCGACGCGGCGTTCTCCGCTTCCGCCTCTGCTCGGGCCCGTTCCAACAGAGTGTTGAGACTGGAATCCAGCTTGTCCGCTGCGCCTTTGTGATCGATCCACCAATCAATGGACCAGATGCGCAGGATATTCCATCCGACTCGACCCAGTATTTCCTCCCGGAGCTTGTCGCGGTCGCGGGCTGTGGCCGAGCAATGATAGTTCTCTCCGTCGCATTCTATTCCCGCCAGGTAGCGGCCAGGACTGTCGGGATGAACGACGCCGATACCTATTCGAAAGGCTGAGACTCCGATCTGCGGGTGCACAACCCAGCCGCGCTCAGACAATGAACGCGCAACCGCACTCTCGAGCGATGACGCGTACTCACCGACGGATCCGTAGATCGATTCGGCCAGAGATCTTGACCCGCGTTCCGCAAACTGTAGAAAATTTTTGAAGTCTTTTACTCCGGCACCCTGGGTCCTTGAAAGATCGATTTGCTCCGAGCGCAAGGTGGTGAATACCAAAAGTTCACTGCGTGCGCGCGTGATCGCGACGTTGAGACGCCGTTCGCCTCCTTCCCGGTTTAACGGCCCAAAGTTCATGCTGATGTGGCCATCGATATCGGGCCCAAAAGTTACGGAAAATAGAATTACATCGCGCTCGTCTCCCTGAACGCTTTCCAGATTCTTGACAAAAAGCGCCTCGAACTGGTCGTCGGAGAAGTACCGCTCGATCGACGAGTCTTTGATTCTTTCCTCATCAAGCAAATCTTCAATCAGTCGCTGCTGTTCAACGTTGAAGGTAACTACACCGATCGAACGCTTTGAGGCGGCGAATGAGGGATTTTTCAGCCGCTGGACCACGGCCGCAACCACGGTCTTCGCTTCAACGCGATTAGTGCGCGTGCCTCCCCGTCCGTACACGCCGTCGGGCACATGGATGCGCCGTACCGCTCTGTCAAATGTAAACGGCGACGGAAAGGTGATCAGTTCGCCTGCGTAATAGCGATGGTTTGAGAACGCAATTAAGCTTTCATGCTCGCTTCTGTAGTGCCATGCCAGATTTTGCGCCGGAAGGCCCGCACCCAAACACTCGTCCAATATGCTTTGCAGATCTCCCTCGAATTCATCACTTTCGTCCGATTCGTCGTCGGATCTGCTGAAGAAGCTCGTTGGCGGTAACTGCTTGGGATCCCCGACCACGATGGTCTGCTTTCCTCTAGCGATCGCGCCGACCGCGTCCCACACCGTAATCTGCGAGGCCTCATCGAAAATCACCAGGTCAAAAATAGATTGATCCGGGGTCAGATATTGAGCCACCGAGAGCGGGCTCATCAGCAAACATGGCGTTAGGCGAGTAAGCGCGGACGGAATCTCGCTGATGAGCTGACGCACGGGCTTATGGCGCGTTTTCTTTTCCAGCTCTCGCCTGAGCGTGCCGAATTCCGCGGCCCGCTGTGTTGGGTCTTCTTCCGCCAGCCCGGCACACATACGGGCGCGAATACAACGCCTCGTAAGCTCGGTAAATTCGTTGTCGAGATGTCGAAACTCCCCAATCCTGTCGTTTCGCTCGGACGAGTGAAATGTACGAAGCACGGGATCCTCTTGAACCACGGCCGACACCCACCAGCGGCAGTAGGAGGTCTCAAAACATCGCGAAATCCTTCCCGGATCGAGCTCTCCGCGCTCCACAGCACCGACCAGGGAACCGAGCTCGGCTCGAATTGCGTCTCTACGGATCCGCCGCCACGCGCACCAAGCATTGAGTTTTGCCTCATTCGCGAACAAGTCATTGGCGACCTTCTTCAACCTTTCGAGCCAGTCTTCGCCAGCCGCGGAGCGGACACGTTCATATGCGTTCGCCTCGGCGATGGTGGAGAAATCCTCGATCGCGCGCTCTAACTTCTGCAAGCTCTCGGTGAGTGCGGCGCAGACTCGTCCGACCGCAGCGTTCGATCCAAGCAGATCGTTTCCGCCGGAGACGAGTTCCCCAACGGACAAGTGGATATCGATTAGCGACTTTTGGTCCGCCCCGAGACTGGCAATCGCGTAAAGCAGGCGCTTGGCTAAATGAAGGTCCCTTTTTAACGGTGCGACTGTAGTTTCTATTCCGCGCCAACTCGAGACCGTTTCGAGAAGGGGGTTCAGCTCGTTTATTTCTTTGCCAACGGACTGAAGTCGCCATAGCAGTTTCAAGTCCTGCTCGTAGTCAGATCTACCGGACACGGCGCCCTGAGCGATCATTGCATTTCGAATTTTCCGACGGACCGATTCTGAACTCGGCCACCAGCTTGATCGGGCGTCTTGCCAGGGCGCGGATTGTCCGCCAGCTCCAACTGGACGCCGATGCTGACCCACACAAGTGCGGGCAAGACGTTTTTCTATCTTTCGGTACTCACATACTAATTCGAGCCCGCGGTCCAGCGCCGCCACGGTTTCAAGCGCTTTGCGCCCCATGGCAAAACTTACCTTCCGCCGGTAGGCATACGGTAGCGCCTCGGCAAGCAGCTTTAGCGCCCTCAGCTGATCGAGGGTCAACTTCTGCTCATTAATTCGCAACGCGCCAAAGAAGCTTGCGATTCGCTCACGGGCCGCTGAGGCCGCGGCTGCAACACTTGAGGCAGCGTTCACGAGCGATCGCTGCCACGCGGGCGACCAGTCCGACCGGTAAATGGCGTCAAATGCGCTATCGGTTACGCGCCCAGCCTCGACCGCGTAGGTATCCATTCGGCGGGCAATATCCCGAAGCCTGGCCAACGCAACATCGTCATGAGCGTCGACTGAAGGCCAAGAAAGTTCCACGCACGGTTGCTCAACATCGCTAGCGGCCTGGCCCATAGCGTGAAAAGGCGTGAGACCGTTGCGGTAGCGCTTGTGAATCCGTTCGACGTATAGGTTCAGGGACTCACGCAATCCTCTCAGCCGATGGGCTTTGCGGTACCATTCACTCTCTTCGAAGTCCTCTTGAGAATTCCAGGACTCACGCAGCTGCTCGAGAACGTCGACCTTTCTTGCCTTATTTGAATGAAGCTCGAGACAAAATTCTCCCAGATCCACGTCTCGAAGCCTTCTGTAGACGACATCCAGCGCCGCTATCTTTTCTGAAACAAACAGCACGGTTCTGCCTTCAGCCAGGTTATGCGCAATCATGTTGGCGATTGTCTGAGATTTTCCCGTTCCGGGTGGACCAATTAAGACAAAATCTTTTTGATTCGCACACGCAGCTACCGCAGAAAGCTGCGATGAATCGGCGGGCAGAGCGGTAAAAAGCCTTTCAGGAGGATAATCTTTGTCGAGCCGACGAGGCTCAGGGAAGCAAGCCTCACTTGGGATCTGCTGGCGCGGGGAATCTATCAATCGTCGGACAACCCCGTTGCTCATCAGTTGAGCCGACCGATCGACCAGATCCTTCCACATGAGATATTTGGCGAACGAGAACGTCCCGAGAACCACATCCTCTACGACCTCGAAGTCATCGACGCCATCAATTTCTAATCGTACCCGGTCCCATATGTGGGCGATGTCCATTCCGCGGTCGTCTCCGGACAGGGATTCGTCCAGCCCGCTGATTTCAAGACCAAAATCCTGCCGAAGCATTTCGAGCAGGGTAGTATTGAAACGAGGCTCGTCTTCGTGAAGATCCATCCGCACACCTGAGCGCACGCTTCGTCGCTGAAGCGTGACCGGAACCAGGATGAGCGGAGCCCGAAATTTCCGGTAGCCCCTGTCGTCGCGCCTCCATACCAAGAACCCAAGCACAAGGTACAAAGTGTTTGCACCTCCTTCCTGAACATCGGTCCGCGCGGTTCTATAAAGCTCTACGAGTCGCGTCGCAAGGTCGACCCGCTCGAGGTCAGCCACGACCTCATTACGTTGCAAAGCCTCTCCCGCATAGCGATGGAGAATATTCTGGCCGTCGATTCTTTGATCGGCGCTCTCGGGTTCCTCACGCTCATCGTCGGACGACTGCGGCTTTGGAATGATTTTTATACTGGCCCCAGCGGCGAGTCTTTCATTCAGAGCTACCGGATCTGGACAACAAAATTCTAAGGACCGGCGGGTAGGCTTGAAGTTAAGTAGCCTGTTGTGAAGAGATAGATCCAGCAGTCTCCGCTGCCAGCGCGAGAATCGCGTCGCGGCCCGCTCGATGGCGTCCTTATTCTGCTTCAGCGGCGAGCCGGAATCAGACATCTCTTGGGCGACTGCCTCAAGAGCAGAATCGTCCAGTCCTTCCGAAGATCCTGGACTTCCCGATTCAGGCGACTGATCGCCCCGCTCTCTGTCAGCGCCCAAGAATTTAATAGACACGAGATTTCTCGTCCATCTCCTCAACTGGATGTAGGGCGCCTCTATTCAATCGTGCCGGAAAACACAATGCGAACCGCCGTGAGGCGAGGACTGTTTGTAAAACAACTGACATCCGCATCCGTCCGGCGCGGCCGTTCAGAAACAAAGATCCGAAAAAAATTTCGAAGCCGCGTTCATTGCAGATCTCGCCTGACGCTCCAACAAGGTCAAAGTCCCGAATGGCGGGGACAAAAAATTGGTGCGATGCGAAAAAATCCGTTTAAACCAAGAATGATTGCGATCGATGATGCCTCGAACACGATCAATTCTGATCAGCACATAATCGACGAACCCAATGCATCTGGCTGGAGGCTTCTGATGGGAAATTGTTAGTATTTTTTCGAATCGGAAACTTCGCGTAATGTCGCGCAGCGACTGCGGATTCCGTCCGGGTTCTGCCCGGCTTCCTTGACTTTGCGTCAAACATTTTTACGCCGTCACTTTCGCTCCCCGACGGCATTCTTGTCAACAGCGGTGTGTAAAAGGTCTTATTCGGCAAGCAAGGCCCGACATGTGCCAAAAGTAACTGCACTTTTCGCTCTCGAGCCTGAAATCGCAGGTGCCTGCCTCATATAAGGAAACCGCCGGGGCACGGACGCGCCGCCGGCGGGCCAGATAAATGAACACCAACAGAACTTTCCGATTTATTTTGAAGTTCCAGAACCGGGTGCGCGGTCTCTATGCAGCTTCTTCGTCCTCTTTTTCCAGCGCGTCCAGTACTCCGAGCTTTCCGTTGAGCACCTGACGTATCCCGTCGAACTCAATATGAAGCCGATCCGCCAGTTCGAGCTTTGCCTTCAGCTCTTTCTTCGCTTCCTGGATCTGCGCCTTTTGCTTGGCAACCTTGTTCGCGAGACTTCTCAATCTCCGGTACTGCTCCGCGACCTGCGCCTCTTTCTCAGCGATGATCTGTGCGGCACGATTACGTTCTGCCTGAGTAAAGCGGTGCAAGGCGGTCTCGATCTCCGACACCAACCGGGAAATCACCGGGCTAGCGTCGTCATCCTTAGCGCTTGCGCTGTCCATGGATTCCGGCTCCATCTCGCCGCTCAAACTCTCCACAGGCTCCGTTTCCGTCAACGTGGTGGAGACTTCGTGCCCCCGCTCCGCCTCCATTGACGAACGATCGTTGGATAAATTTTCCCGGCGCTCGGCTGAGAGGTCCAGGCTGAATTCACTCGGATCAAAGGGATCGATCTCCGGAATACCGGTCTCTTCAAGCACCTCCTGCGCGGCATCCTTTTGAAAGGACTCCTCGTCGCGTCTGATTTCCGAAATGAGCTGGCCGAGATGCTGCCCGAGCTGGGTATCGCCTAATTCATCCTCGGGCACCTCGTCGCTGGCCGAGGGGTACTTGTCATCAATCGCTTCCGGGTCCAAGTCCAAAATTTCAGATTCAATGTCGATATCGCCAATCACTTCTGTTTCGTTGTTCACGATCTCAGTCTCCACCGCCAATCTGCACACTATGAATGATACCGGAGCTGGCCGCCGTCTCGCCTCGAGACCGCGCGGAACGCAGCTTTTGGTTAGCGTCCCCTGGGATCAATCCAGGATCCATCCAGCCACGGTACCCGCCCGGCACCATGCCCTGGGGCTCTAAGGATAATCGTTCCTTAATGCCGACGACAAATCGGGAGTATAAGTGAGCCGAGATCCGCCCTCGGTTACGCTGGGAGTCGATGGAGCGAACGGGTGGTGGCTACGGGTGGGATCGAACCACCGACCTCACGATTATGAGTCGTGCGCTCTCACCGGCTGAGCTACGTAGCCACGGAAGGGCTGTGAAAAATACAGAAGCGGCAAATTCCTTGCAAGCCGCGCGCCAGGGCCCTCTCGACCTTCAGGCCGGGCCGTCACTCCGACGACACCATTCTTGCCACATTTGCCCGTATGCCGTCTCAAGGTTGGCGGTGAAGATTTCTGGCTCCCCCAAGGCCGTCTGGGAGAAGCGTGGTCGCATGCCTTGGCGCAAGCTGGCGAGACCTGCCGGATCTTCGGCCAGCGATACAGCAGCGTTTACGTAAGAATCGCCGTCGAACGTCACCAAGCGGTCCAGTCCCAGGCAAGTCAGAATGCTGGCGGAGGTTCGGCTGGCCATACGGTCCCCCGCAAGCGTAACCACGGGGACACCCATCCACAATGCGTCCGCGGAAATGGTGCCGCCGGAAAACGGAAACGGGTCCAGGGCAATGTCGATCTGGCCGTAGCTCAAGAAGTACTCTCCGTGCGCCGACTGCCCTTCGAGGAGCATGCGCGTGGCGTCGAAGCCCATGGCCTCGAGATTTTTTAGGAATTCATCACGGGTCTCGGCGTCGGTGAATGCCGCACTCTTGAGCAGGAGCCTGCTTTGGGCAGTTTGATCGAGTATTTTCCTCCAAAGTCCGAGCACATTTTTACTCACCTTGGCGAGATTGTTATAGCAACCAAAAGTCACATAACCGTTAGCCAGGGCCGGCGGCGGAGCGACTTCCGGCCTATTCTTCGGCTGTCCATAGCACAAAAAGCAATGCGGAAGCCTCATTACCGTCTCGCTAAATCGCTGTTGCGTGTTCTCCGGAACGGCAACCGAATCGGCAATCAGATAATCCATCTGCGCAAGTCCGGTGGAATGCAGATAGCCTATCCAGCTGGCCTGCACGGGTGCCGGCTTGCGCGAGAACAAGCGCATACGGTTATTCGCCGTGTGGCCTGCCAGGTCCACCAGAATGTCTATGCCGTCGTTCTGAATCATTTCAGCGACGCGGTCGTCGCTATGACCCGCAATGGGACGCCATTCGTTGGCAAGTAGCTTGAGCCGCTCGGTAACCGCGTCCCCCCGATAGAGATTGTCATAGCAGATCACTTGCACCCGAGACTCGTCATGGGACTCGAGCACCGGCTCGAGAAACAGTCCGACCGGGTGGGTGATGAAATCCGGCGAGACATAGCCGATACGAAGCGGCCGGTCCGGATCGCGCGAGTTCCGATAATTCGAAAATTGGCGGTCGTCATGCCCGATCTGGCAACGGACCCACTCCAGGTGCGCCTGGTACAGGGTCTCAGTAGTCACGTCGTCCAGGTACTGCAGATTCATCAGCAGATTTGAGTGGGCTTCAGTGAATCCCGAACGCAGCTCAATGGCGCGCCGCGCGCATTCCGTGGCTCTGGCGACCGATCCCTGATCCTTGAGAATGGTCCCCAGATTGTTGTAGGCGTCGGCATTGTCGGGGTCCAGCTCCAGCGTCTTCTCGTAGCATCGTCTCGCTTCCACGAAACGGTGGAGATCCCTGTATATGTTCCCGAGATTGAGGTGCCCACCGGAAAATTCTGGCTTGAGCTCAATCGTCTTTTTAAAGTATTCGGCGGCGGCATCGTGCTGCCCGAATTTTTGCAGCAAGAGACCGAAGTCGTTGCAGGAGGCGTGATCGGTCGGGTCCAGAGCGATGGCTTCCTTATAGTGCTTCGCAGCCCGCTCGTGGAGCCCGCATGCGCTTAGCGAATACGCAAGGTGGTTGTGCGCAATTGCAAGGTCAGGCTTGAGCTCTACTACTTTCGTATAGTGGGGGATTGCCTCCGCGTGCGCCCCAGAGCTGGCGAGCCCCTCCGCAAGCGTGAACTGATCTTGTAATACGCCCGGCTCGGCGGTTACCGCCGTCTTCAGGTACTTGAGACCCTCGGCATCGTGCCCGTTTTCCAGCTGGAGATATCCAAGGTTGCGATTCGCGGCGACGTTGTCCGGGCTGACGCCGAGCGCATCTTGGTAACAATCCATGGCGCGTTGTGGTTCCCCGCTGGCCCGGTACACGTTTCCCAGATCCACCATCGCGCTGGCGTGCCGGGGATTGAGCTCAAGCGCGCGCTTGAGAAGCGCACTGGCCTGGTCCAGCTGGCCCCGCTGTCCGAGCACGTTTCCAAGCAGATGCAGGGCGTCCACATGGTCGGCCTCCTCATCGAGCACTGCGCGGTAGGCTGCTTCTGCACCTTCCAGGTCTCCTTTCATATGCCGCGCGACCCCGTCTCGCATGAGGGGGTCGGTGGGCGCGTCAGGGCCGTTTTCGACGGACCGCTTGTGGTTTTCGCCCGGCGAGTCATCCGCGGTGGATTGAAGCGCGCGCGTGCCGAAAAATTTTCCGATGATTCGGCGCATCCGGCTCACGAGCATCTAGTCCACATTGGACTGGTCTCAAACATTGAATCGAAAATGCACCACGTCGCCTTCCGTAACGACGTAGTCCTTTCCTTCCAGGCGCCACTTACCCGCTTCCTTGGCTCCGGCTTCTCCACCCAGCCGAACGAAATCTTCGTAGCCGACCACCTCGGCGCGGATGAAGCCTTTCTCGAAGTCCGTGTGAATGACGCCGGCCGCCTGGGGCGCAGTGGCGCCGCGCCTCACGGTCCAGGCGCGAACCTCTTTCGGCCCGGCGGTGAAAAAAGTCAGCAGCTTAAGCAGATCGTACCCGGCCCGGATAACCCGGTTGAGCCCCGGCTCGTCGATACCGGCGTCACTCAGGAATTCACGTTTTTCAGCGTCCGTCATTCCGGCGAGCTCAGCCTCCATGGCGGCGCAGACCTCGACGACGAAGGACCCATCTTCTGCGGCGATGCGTCGAACGCATTCGACGTGGGCGTTGCCTGCCAGTCCACCCTCGTCGACGTTAGCGATATATAGCACCGGTTTGGACGTCAACAGATGAAGATCACGGACCACCGTACGCTCCGACTCGGTCAGTTCGAGCGCGCGGACCTGCCGGCCTTCATTCAGGTGCGCGGCGAGACGCTCGAGCAATGCGTGCCGGGCGACCGACTGGCGGTCACCTGATTTCGAACTGCGCGCCGCGCGCTCTAAGTTTCGGGACACCGTTTCCATGTCAGCGAGCAGCAGCTCGGTGTTAATAATTTCAATGTCGTCTGCGGGTGAAACGCGCCCTGAAACGTGGACCACGTCGGCGTCGTCAAAGCACCGCACCACGTGGGCGATGGCGTGGGTCTCGCGAATGTTGGCGAGAAATTTGTTGCCCAGCCCTTCGCCTTTGGACGCGCCCGAAACCAGACCCGCGATATCGACGAACTCCATGGTGGTCGGCACGACACGCTGCGGTTTAACGATGGCTGCAAGCTTGTCGAGCCGCTCGTCCGGAACCGGCACGATGCCGACGTTCGGATCGATGGTACAAAAAGGATAGTTCTGAGCCGCGATCTCTGCGCTGGTCAACGCGTTATAAAGCGTCGATTTCCCGACGTTGGGCAAACCCACGATGCCGCACTTAAAGCCCATTAATTTCGGAAAATCCTTTAAGAAATGCGCCGCTTCAATTCGAAGTCATACGCGCGGGTTCACACCAGGGCGCCGCATTCAGAGAGCGCGCGTTTAAAGCGCATGGATTCAGCTGACATCGTCATCTTCCGCTTCGGCAGCCGCTTCATCGGCCTTGCGGTGAAGTGAGTTCATGGCGCGCGAAAAATCGCCGCTCACTATGAGCTCGAATGTGTCCAGCGCGTTCGCCAAAGCCTGCTCGATGAGCGGCTGCTCCTCGCTCCGCGGCCGGTTGAGCACGTATCCAGTCACCAGATCCTTGTGACCTGGATGACCAACTCCAATTCGGAGGCGGGCAAAGTCCGGGCTTCCGAGCGCCGGGATCACGTCCCGCAGCCCATTGTGGCCGCCGTGCCCTCCGCCGCGTTTCAGCCGCGCCGCGCCCGGCGGCAGGTCGATTTCGTCGTGGGCGATGAGAACCTCTTCAACCGGCAGGCGAAAGAACTGAACCACGGCCGCCACTGAGCGGCCGCTTTCGTTCATGTAGGTCGTGGGTTTGAGCACCCGAATGGAACGCCCGCCAATGCTGAGTTCGGCAAGCTCGCCAAAAAACCGGGGGTTGCCGCGAAAGCTGGCCGCGTATCGATTGGCTACGGCGTCGGCAAACCAGTACCCGGCGTTATGCCGCGTGGCGGCGTACTTGCTCCCGGGGTTCCCCAACCCGACGAGCAGGCGGACCGGATTGGCCACGACATCGGAAAGGTTTTCCGCCACGCGCTCAGTCGGCGGACACGCTCAGGATCAAACGCGCGGCAGCGCCCCGGCCGGGCGCACCCGAGGGCCCGGACCTCAAGATTCGTCCTTGTCCTTGTCCTTGCCCTTTTCCCGGTCGTCGCCTTCGCCCTCCCCAGCCTCGGCCGTTTCCTCGCCCTCGGCGCCTTCCACAGCCGCTTCCAGACCTTCGCCTTCCACCGCCTCTTCGGGTTCTTCGCCCAGATCCAGCGCAAGCGCCTCCTCGACGCTGACGATGACGTGATCGTGGGCCGCATCAGCGATGGCGGTGGCCAGCTGCACGCCCGGAGGGAGTTTGACTTCAGACAGATGAAGCGAGTCGCCGACATCCAGGTTGATGATGTCGACCTCAATGTACTCGGGCAGGTCTTTGGGCAGACAGCTGATTTCTACGTCCACCATGAGAGGACTCACGATTCCGCCGCCTTTTTTACCCGGGCATTGGTCTTCATTGATGAAGTGCAGCGGCACGTTCATTTGAATCTCTTCCGTTGCGCTTACCCGAAAGAAATCCACGTGGGTGATCTTGGAAGAGGCCGGGTCGCGCTGCAGCGATCTCAGCACCGCCTGGGTCTCCTCACTGCCCACTTTTACGCTGAGGATGTGGGAAAAAAACGCCTCGTGAGAAAGCTGCTTGCCGATCTCGTTGGCGTCTAGGAGCAGCGGGGTCGCCTGCTTATCGGCGCCGTAGAGAACCGCGGGTATTTTTCCCTGCTTCCGATACCGGCGGCTGGAGCCGGTACCGGTCTTACCGCGCGGTTCGGCGACAACTTCGAACTCGTTCATTATTAATCTCCGAAATCCTGAATACTGACTACAAAATCCCAAGCAACGACGCTTCCCGAGTGCGCGCGCCGCTCAATCCATGAAAAGCGATCCAATCGATTCCTCACTGTGAATCCGCCTGATGCTTTCTGCGATCAGCTCCGAGATACTGAGCTGACGAATTCGGGCGCATTTAGCCGCGGGTTCATCCAGAGGAATCGTATCGGTTACCACTAGCTCGTCGAGCACCGACTTCGCCACATTCTCGACCGCCCTCCCCGAAAGCACCGCGTGGGTGCAGTAGGCAACCACCCGGACTGCGCCGTGTTGCTTTAACGCCGCAGCGGCATTGCACAGCGTTCCGGCCGTGTCCGCCATGTCATCCACGATGATACAGGTTCGGCCGTCAACCTCGCCGATGATGTTCATCACTTCGGCTTCGTTGGCGCGCGGGCGGCGCTTATCGATGATAGCAAGGTCGGCGTCGTCCAGGCGCTTCGCCAGCGCCCGCGCGCGAACCACGCCACCCACATCCGGCGATACCACCATGAGATTTTCATACTCATGCTTGTAAATGTCGCCAAGCAGAACCGGTGACGCGTAAATATTGTCCACCGGGATGCTGAAGAATCCCTGTATCTGATCCGCATGCAGGTCCATGGTGAGCACTCGGTCGGCGCCGGACGCGACAACCATGTTGGCGATTACCTTGGCAGAGATCGCCACCCGAGCCGATCTTGGGCGCCTGTCTTGTCGGGCGTAGCCGAAATAAGGAATCACCGCCGTGACCCTGCTGGCGGATGCCCTGGTGACGGCATCGATCATGATGAGAAGCTCCATCAGATTCCCATCCGCAGGCCTGCAGGTCGGCTGAATGATAAAGACGTCCTTGCCGCGCACCGAGTCGATGATTTCCACCATGACTTCGCCGTCGCTGAATCGCCCGACGATGGCCTTGCCCAGCGGCATGTTCAGCCTCTGCACCACTGACTCCGCAAGCGGCCTATTGGCATTGCCGGAAAAGACCACCATGCTGGTTCGCTCGCTCATCCCGTCCCCAACGAGGCGATCCGTCCCTGGAGCAGCGGCGCCGTCGAACACACGCTCGTTCATAGGCTCGTCCTCGGCTCACGCTCACATTTGGCTGGGGTGCCAGGATTCGAACCTGGGAATGCCGGGATCAAAACCCGGTGCCTTACCGCTTGGCTACACCCCAGGTATCTGGACGGCGAGGGGATGTCTGGACTGATACCGTTAAAGCTCATCTTTCAGTCGTTCGGTCAATGCGGCTCACGCCCCTGGCGATGAAGGCGCGCAGGCCATCAGGACGCTGCCCGAGCACTCGCGCGGCCTCGGCCCGGTCCGGAAAGGGCGCGAAAACCGAACTGCCGGTGCCGGTCATGCGCGCCTCGGCGAAACTCGAAAGCCAGTTCAACGCCTGGTCCACCGGCAGGCACATTGCCCTCGCCACCGGCTCGCAGTCATTGTGCGTCTGCGCCCACAGCGCGTCCCAGGACACCCCGGGCGCAGCGTTCTCTGAGGAGGCGTAGGTAAAGCGATCTATTGTCAGAGCCGGCGTATTGCGTGTCAACGCCGGTGACCCGAATACTTGCGCCGTCGACACCGCGCAGTCAGGCGTCGCCACCAGATACCACGTCCCTTCGGCGCAAACCGGCCACAGCCGCTCGCCCACCCCTTCAGCCCAGGCCGACCGCCCACCCACAAAAACCGGCACGTCCGCCCCAAGTTGCAACCCCAGCTCCGCCAGCCGATCCTCTTTCAGATCGAGCCCCCACAAACGGTTCAGCCCTACCAGCACCGCGGCAGCATCCGAGCTGCCACCACCCAGGCCTCCGCCCACTGGAATACGCTTAACGATGCTGACCTCACAGCCGAGGCGCGTCTTGCTCACGGACTGCAACAGACGCGCCGCCTTCACCGCCAGGTCCAACTCTTCAGGCACCTCCTCAGCGCCGGCGGTGCGCGCGATGACCCCGTCGTCGCGTACGGAAAGCTGCACCTCGTCACCGTAATCCAGCAGCTGGAAGAGGGTCTGAAGCTCGTGATATCCGTCCGCCCGCCTGCCGGTAACGTGAAGAAACAGGTTGAGCTTTGCCGGCGCAATGAGTATCAGTCCGGCCATGAACGCAGTTCCGCGGCGGTCCGCGCCGCTTTTTGGACTACAGCTGCCACCTGCGCACGGCAATCCGCGCCGACAGATGCGGGTGTTGGAGCTCCAGCTTCGAAGGCAGGTCCACGCCGTCCACCTGAACGTAGTCCAGGTATTCGATACGCCAGCCCGACTGCTCGAGTCGCCGGATTCTGCCGTACAGATCAATCTCCCTTAAAGACACGGCCGCGTCGGGAATCGGTAACCCGAGCATCCAGTAGCGCAGTGCCGAGACCGGAAGCCGCCATCCAAACTGCTCATCCAGAAGCACTTCCGGACTCGAGGCATAGAAAGTGCCCCGCTCGGCGGTACGGAGGGCCACGCCTGAGGCGGACCCGTCCACGTCCACCAGGGCCTGACCCAGGGGACCGCTCAATCGTATGCGGTAACCGTCGCGATTTTGCACCCAGCGCATAGACGCGCTCAGAGAATCTTTGCCGTTGGTAGCGCCAACTCGCCCGGTACAGGTCCAAAGCTCGATCGCTCCGAGCCGCTTTTCCCGCGCCTCCAGCGCCTGCTCCGGCGGCACGTCCGGCAGCGGTGCCTCGGGCACCGCGGCGCATCCCCCGAACAGCAATGCCGCAAGGGTCATTCCGGCGCGAGTATTCATCGGGGAAGGATACAGAAAAAACTGCGAGCGCGGGCTCGAGCCGAGGGTGAAATGGTCCGATCGGCGGTGCTCTGAAGAAAGCTCAGGGGCCGAAGCGTTTGATGACGTCTAGCAGCCGCTTGTCGTCAGGCGTACTCTCCAGCGCCGAATTCCAAATCTGGCGAGCGGCGGCCTTGTCACCCATGACCCATAGCACTTCACCCAGATGCGCCGCGACTTCCGCATCGTTGTTCAATTCCATCGCGCGCTGCAGGTACTTGAGCGCTTCCTCATAGCGGCCGAGGCGGTAAAGGATCCAGCCCATGCTGTCGACGATGTAGTGGTCGTCGGGCCGAAGCTCGTAAGCGCGCTCGATTAGCGCGAGAGCCTCCTCATAACGATCGGTGCGATCTGCGAGCGTGTACCCCAGAGCATTCAGCGCGTCGGCGTTGTTAGGCTCGCGAGTCAAGATTTCCTGGAGGTCTTGCTCCAGCACGTCAATCATGTCCAGCTTCTCGGCCAGCATGGCGCGCGCGTAGAGAAGGTCGGTGTTTCCCGGGTAATCATCCAACGCGGCGTCATAAACATTCATGGCGTCGCGAAGTCGGCTCGCTCGGGCAAGAATATCGGCCTCGGATCGATATACCCGCACCGCTTCCTGCTGATTGTTTACCCGAATTCCGTGAAGCTGCGACCTCGCTCCATCCATATTGCCCTGTTCCGCCAGAATCACCGCGATGCGGATCTGGGCGTTTAAATGGTGGTCGCCCCGGTCAACCCGGTTATAAGACGCAAGCGCGGCCTTCACATCGTTGTTCGATTCGGCGATCTGACCAAGGTAAAAGTGGGCCGCGTCAATCCGCTCGTTGAGCACTAGAAGTCGTTCAAATTCAACCGCCGCCTGATCGAAACGGTTGGTTTGTAAAAGAAGAAGTCCCAGCGCGTAGGCGACGTCGCCGTCATCCGGGTCCTGTTTTGAGAGTAGCTCGAATTGCTGACGTGCCTCTTCGTAGCGCTTAGCGTCTACCAGCAATCGGGCGTAGGTCATGCGCACTTCCCGGGAATCGGGGTGGTGCTCCAGAAGCTGGCTCATCGCCGACAGCGCCTCAGCGGTTTTGCCCTCCCTCTGCAGGATCCTGGCCTTGTAAATTGCCGCGCGTTCGTGGCCCGGTTCCGCACGCAATAGTTCGTTGAGCAGATCGACCGACTGCTCGAAGCTTTCCGTGCGTCCAAGAAGCTGCGCCACGGCAAAGGTCGCTTCAACGTTACCCGGATGCAGATTGGCGATACGTTCCATCACTTGAGCTGCCATAGCCTGGTCCCGCTCCCGCGCCAGCATGTCCCCGATCAAGGCGAAACGATCGGCGGTATCGTTGGGGGGCGCGACAATGTGATTCAGCTCATCCACGGCCTGGTCGATGCGTCCGGCACGCATGAGCAGAGCCCCATACACCCGGCGGGCGTCCAGGTTGCCGGGAGAAACTTCGGTCCACAGGCGGGCAGCTTTGATCCCTCGCTGCTCGTCGCGAGCAAATACCGCGATGCTCACGGCGCGCTCCGCCGCGCCTGGGTCGCGGGTGAGCTCAGCCACCTCTAGATAGTTGTCCAGCGCCAGCGACACCTCCCCCCTGCGGCCGGCAATCTCGGCCAGAAGAACCTTGTAGAGAACCTCCTGGGTCAGCGGCGTGGGCGACGCCTCCCGTTCGGAGGTAGTCGACCCGTCTACCGGGCGCGCCTGGCTTTCGGATGGTTTGGTGTCCGGTGCCATCGCGGCGCAGCCCACCAAAGCGATGGCAAGGGCAGCTGAGGTTATCGGGATCCTAAGGAATCTCACAGAAATGGGGCCGGCGGCGGAAATCCGTTTCTCAGGTTCACTCCGCCCGGTTGGCGTGTCACGATCTGTTGCTGGCATCTTGAGGGTGCACCGGTTCTCAGCTGGAAAGCCTAATCTCTAGTAAGAAGTAACCTTAGTTTATAAGGCCCAGTTCGGCTGCCTATCAGGTCTCAATATACTCTCATGAAGCATGTTTCGTAACGCTCCCCCCGGGCCGCCAAGATGAACATCGAGAGCGCCACCAGAGTCAAGCCGGGAATCGGCACGCTCTTGTAAATCTTCCGCTCTGCGCAGGTTTCGCCAGATGAAAGCATCGATCCTGGAAAAGCTCGACGGTCTGAGCGAGCGGCTTGAAGAGGTCAGCTCGCTGCTAGGAGATCCCGAAACCATCTCCGATCAGAGGCGCTTTCGTGATCTATCCCGCGAGCATGCGGGACTGCAGCCCCTGGTGGAATGCTACAAGCGATACCACCACGTGCTGGACGAGATGAAAGCCGCGGCGGACATGCTCTCCGACTCCGATCCGGAAATGAAGGACCTGGCGGAGGAGGAGCTGGCCGGCGCCCGGGAACGCAAAGCGGCGCTGGAGGAGGACCTCAAAAAGCTCCTGATTCCAGTAGACCCGGTGGATGAGGCAAACCTTTATCTGGAGCTGCGCGCGGGAACGGGAGGTGACGAAGCGGCGCTGTTCGTCGGCGATTTGTTCCGCATGTATTCGCGCTACGCGGAGCGGCGTGGATGGAAGCTGGAGATTTTCGCAGAGAGTCCCGGGGAACACGGCGGGTACAAAGAAATTATTGTGCGGGTGGTGGGCAAAGGGGCCTACGCGCGCCTCAAGTTCGAGTCCGGCGGCCACCGGGTGCAGCGCGTGCCCGAAACCGAGTCGCAGGGGAGAATTCACACCTCGGCGTGCACCGTCGCGGTGCTGCCGGAGATGGACGAAGTCGAAGAGATAGAAATCAATCCATCGGAGCTTAAGATCGACACCTTTCGCGCTTCCGGCGCCGGCGGCCAGCACGTCAACAAGACAGACTCGGCAATTCGCATTACCCATCTGCCCACCAACACCGTGGTGGAATGCCAGGACGAGCGCTCTCAACACAAAAACCGGGCGCGGGCCATGTCCCTATTGAAAGCCAGACTGCTCGCCGCCGAACGCGAACGGCGAACTGCGGAGCGGGCCGAAACCCGGCGACTGTTGGTGGGCAGCGGTGATCGGTCGCAGCGCATTCGCACTTACAACTTCCCCCAGGGTCGCGTCACCGATCACCGGATCAACCTCACTCTTTATAAACTGGAAGAGATCCTTGCCGGGGATCTGGATCCCATCATCGAGCCGCTTTTGAACGAGTACCAGGCGGATCAGCTCGCCCTGCTCGCGGACTGATGCGAGCGCGGCACAGCGACGATGCGAAATGCCTTCGTCGATGGGCAGCACGAGATGACGGCTGATATCGGACACCGCATAGCCGCGGTCTCGGAAACGCTTGCCGCTGCGGTCCGCGCGCTTCAGTCGCGGACGCAGGCGCCGCGGCTCGAGGCGGAGATTCTTCTCGCCCACGTCCTCGGCGTGGATCGCTCGGTCCTTCTCGCCCGGCCGGAGGCAAAGCTCCCGGTTGAATCGAAGGCTCGCTTCGAGGACTTGATTTCGCGCCGCGTAGAAGGCGAGCCCGTTGCTTATCTCACCGGAAACCGGGAGTTCTGGTCCATTGATCTTGAGGTCAGCAGTGACGTCCTCATTCCGCGCCCGGAAACCGAGCGACTGGTGGAAGCTGCCCTGGATCACATTCCCGATGATGCGTCTTTCCAGGTCGCGGATCTCGGCACCGGGTGCGGCGCCGTCGCCCTCGCTATCAGTCGGGAGCGGCCCCTGGCGAGCATTCTGGCCACCGATATCAGCACGCGGGCACTCGCCGTTGCGCAGCGAAACGTGAATCGGGAGGGGGCAACGAATATCCGTTTGCTCGCCTGCAGCTGGCTCGAAGCCATCGCTTCAACAACCTTCGGCGTGATCGTCAGCAATCCACCCTACGTCCGCGATTCCGACCCGCATTTGCGCCAGGGGGATCTGCCCATGGAGCCGCGTCTGGCGCTGGCGGGCGGCCCGGACGGGCTGCACGCCATCCGCATCATCGTGGCCGGGGCCCGCATTCGGCTGGCGAAAAACGGCGTCCTTCTGCTAGAGCACGGCTTCGACCAGGGACGCGCGGTGCGACGCCTGCTGGAAGACGCCGGATACCGGCGGATCTTCGGCGTCAATGACTACGCCGGACACGAGCGGGTTACGGGAGGGCAGCGGTAACTGGGTCGCTTGCAATACCCCGCGTTTAGCGCTGAGACTCTTCTCCATGACCTCGGAACGCTATAGCCGACATCTCCTTCTGCCGCAGATCGGCGAGGCCGGCCAGGCGCGGCTGCGTAATGCCCGGGTACTCGTTATTGGTCTCGGTGGGCTGGGTTCGCCGGTGGCCATGTATCTTGCCGCTTCCGGCGTAGGCCACCTGGTGCTGGTGGATTTCGACCACGTGGAGCTTTCCAACCTTCAGCGGCAGGTGATTCACTCCAGCGCCGATATCGGACGCGACAAGGTGGCCTCGGCCAGGGATCGCATCACCGCGCTCAATCCCGATGTGAAGGTCACCACCCTCGCCTATGTCCTGGAGGACAAAGAGCTGGAAATGGAAATCAGTAGCGCGGACGTGGTGGTGGATGCCAGCGACAACTTCGAGACCCGCTTCGTCCTCAACGCATCATGCTTTCGCGCCGGCAAGCCTCTGGTATCCGGAGCCGCCGTCCGCATGGAGGGTCAGGTGGGCGTATTTGACCCGAGGGAACCGAACAGCGGCTGCTACCGCTGCCTGTATACGGACGAATCGGGCGAAGGCGAAGCCTGCTCTCAGGTGGGCGTGCTGGCACCTCTGCTCGGCATCATCGGCAGCGTCCAGGCCACCGAAACAATCAAGCTCATCGTTGGGGCGGGGCGCACCCTGGCCGGTCGTCTGCTGGTGCTGGACGCACTGGACATGGAGTGGCGCACCCTGAAGCTGCCCAAAGATCCGAAGTGCCCCGTATGCGGCCAGCGGCAGCCCGTGGCGTCCGAATCCGGCGGAGACGGCACCGCTGCCGCTTGAACGGCTACCCCTGCTGCCCCACGGGGTTTGGCAGGGGCGCATAGCGAATCTCCAGAGTTTCCCGGTAGCGGGAACGGGCGATGGACAGGCTCAGCACGATCACCGGCACCAGCCCCGCGGCAACGATGCTGAGCGCCGCCGTGGAGGCATCTTCCAGGCGCTCGTCGGTAGCCAACTCGTAGGCCCGAACCGCGAGCGTATTGAAGTCAAAGGGCCTGAGCACCAGCGTCGCCGGCAGCTCCTTCATGACGTCGACGAAAACCAGCAGCGCCGCGGTGAGCAGCGAGCCGCGGAGCATGGGCACGTGCACCCGCCTCGCCAGCTCGGAAGCCTTGCAGCCCAGGGAGCGCCCGGCTTCGTCGATCACCGGGGTAATCTTGGCCAGGCCGGACTCTACCGTTTGCAGGGACAAAGCCAGGAACCGTACCTGGTAAGCCAGCATCAGCGCCACCAGCGTCCCGCTCAATAGAAGGCCGCTGGAGACGTTGAAATGGGATCTGAGCCAGCCGTCCACCGCGTTGTCCAGCCAGGCGAACGGCAACATCACGCCCAACGCGATGACGATTCCCGGCACGGCGTACCCCATGCCTGCGAGGCGCACGGCAATGCGCACCGGCACGGTGCCATGGGCGCGGCGACCGTAGGCCAGATACAGCGCAAGCAGCACGGCGATGAACGCGGTGGCCGCGGCGAGGCCCAGAGTATTGGCCAGCAGTTTGAAGAAGCTCGCATCCACCATCTCGGCTGCCGTCTTCAACGCCCAGACCGAAAGCTGTACGGCAGGCACCAGGAATCCGAAAGCGACGGTAACTGTGCATACGCTGAAAGCGAGCCAGGCTTTACCGCTGGTGAGCTGATAAATGCCCAGCGGTCGCGATCGATTACCGACGTGATAAAAGCTCGCGCGTTTTCGCGACCAGCGCTCCGCGGCCAACAATATGAACACGAACGTGAGCAGGACCACGGCGAGCTGCGCCGCGGCGCCGCTGTCGCCGAGCCCGAACCATGTGCGAAAAATTCCGGTGGTAAAGGTGGGCACGCCGAAATACTGAACCGTGCCGAAGTCGGCAAGCGTCTCCATCAGGGCGAGAGAGAGCCCGGCGATGATGGCCGGACGCGCCGCGGGCAGCGACACGCGGAAGAAGCTCGACCAGGTGCTGCATCCCAGAGTCCGGCTGACGTCGATGGCGTAGGGGGATTGTTCCAGGAAGGCGGAACGGGCCAGAAGGTAGACGTAGGGGTAGAGCACCAGAGAAAACATCACGATGGCGCCGCCCAGTGAGCGGATTTCGGGAAACCAGTAATCGTCCCGGGACCAGGTGAACGACTCGCGCAAAAACGTCTGCACCGGCCCGGCGAAATCCAGCATTCCGGTGTAGGTGTAGGCGATAATGTAGGCGGGAATTGCCAGCGGCAGGAGCAAAACCCATTCGAACGCCCTGCGGCCCGGAAAGGTGCACATGGTGGTGAGCCACGCCGTGGTCACGCCCAGCCCGAGGGTGCCCACCGCAACCCCAAGCATGAGCACAACCGAATTGCGCACGTAAAGCGGCAGCACGGTGTGCGCGAGATGCCGCCACACCTCTCCCGCCGGATGAAAGACGAAGCTCAGCACCACGATGACCGGCAGACTCACCAGCGTTGCGACGAGGACAACGCTGAGTGCACGCGGATGTATTTGGTCCGTCAGTGCCGACCGGTTGCTCAATGCGCCGCGTTCCGAGTCGTTGGGAAAGATTAATTACCGCCGATTATTGCCAGCCGGCCTCGTCCATGAGCTTCACCGCCAGGGAGTTGTTGCTGCCTAACGCCGACAGATTGAGTTCGTCGGCTTTGAAGCGCCCCATTTCGCGAACGGTTTCGCTCCAGGGCACGCCCGGCTTGACCGGATATTCGTTGTTCACTTCCGCGTACCAGGCCTGAGCCTCGTCGGTCACCAGGAACTCCAGCAGGCGAATCGCGTTGTCCCGATTGGGCGCCGCAGTTGTCACGCCGGCGCCACTTACGTTGACGTGCGCGCCGCGGCCGTTTTGATTCGGCCAGAAGACCTCCAGCGCCTTCGCCGCCTGGTGGTCCGGACTTCCTGGCTCTGCGGTATGCATCCTTGCCAGGTAGTAGGTGTTGGCAATGGCAATGTCGCATTCGCCAGCGGCGGCCGCGCGGAGTTGATCCCGGTCGCCACCCGCGGGCTTGCGGGCGAAGTTCTTCACAAAGCCTTTTAACCAATCGAGCGTCGCAGTTTCGCCATCGGCGGCAACAATCGACGCCACCAGGGACTGGTTGTAGATGTTCGACGAGCTGCGGATGCAAATGCGCCCGCGCCATCGGGGATCAGCGAGGGCCTCATAGGTGCTCAGCTCGTCTGATTGGACCCGGCCTCGGGCGTACATGATGGGCCGAGCGCGAAGGGACAGGCCGAACCAAAGCCCCTGGGGATCCCGGTATGGCGCCGGCACGGCGGCGTCCAGGGTCGCGCTTTCAACCGGCTGAAGCACTCCGGCCTCTTTTGCTTCGTGCAGGCGCCCGGCGTCAACGGTGATAAAGAGATCCGCAGGGCTGTTACGGCCTTCTCTGCGCAGGCGCTCCAGCAGCGGGCCGGCCCCCGCCGTCACCAGGTGTGTCTGGATACCGGTCTTTTCCGTGAACTTGTCCAATAGGGGCTTGATCAGGGCTTCGTTGCGGGCGGAGTAAATGTTCACCACCGAGTTGGCCTGGGCGGCGGTACCCAGGATCAGGGTCAGCACGGTGAGCCCAAAAATGATGAGGCGCGGCATGATTTGATACCTCCTTCAAAAAGTTTGCTCTGCTGCCCGCCACCTCTTGGCGGCAGTCTTAATGCTATTGATAATCGTTCTCATTCACTTTTGCAAGACCCTACGGTTAAGCGGCCCCTCGGGCGCTGAGCGGGCCGGTTTCCGGACCCCACAAAAAGCCCCTGGTGTCTCCCCTGGCGCTGTGAAACGCTGAAATCGCGGTCAGTGCTGGCTTTAGGCGCGGGAGCGGTGGGGGCAGTTGGGCCTGGTGCAGTTGCCGTAGATGACCAGGGAGTGGTCGTTTATCTGGTAGCCCTTGGCGGCCACGATGGCTTTTTGCCGGTCTTCGATGGTCTGATCGTAAAATTCCTCCACCCGCCCGCACTGAACGCAGACGATGTGATCATGGTGGTGGCCGCGCTCGAGCTCGAAGACCGCGTGCCCACCTTCGAAATTGTGACGGACCACGAGCCCCGCGGTTTCGAACTGGGTGAGCACGCGATACACGGTGGCGAGGCCCACCTCTTCCCCGACATCCAGCAGCGCCTTGTAGACGTCCTCAGCGCTCATATGGCGCCGATCACTCGTTTCAAGGATATCGAGTATCTTCAGGCGCGGCAGGGTGGCCTTGAGTCCCGCCTTTTTGAGGTCGGCGCTTTCCAATGCGGCGCTCCCGCGGCGCGGCCTGGATAGCCTAGCCACGATCAGATGGCATGGGTGGTTGGAAAAAGCTTCGCATTATTGTCCCAAAGTGCGCAAGCAAAGGCCGATCTGCGGAATGGCGGCGAGATAATCCATAGATTCGTGTTTCTGCCTCACCATTCACATCCGGGCGGGCGAGCATGCGCGAGCTTTGCTGATTTTCTGTTCAGCCAGATCTCCGCCTGCTAGTATAAATATCGAGTTTTCAGCGGGATAGGCGGCCTTCTTAACCGTGGCTTTTAGCACGGACAATCCACTGTTTTGCTTCGACGATCTGCCGGAGTTCTCCAAGATCCGGCCGCTTCACGTGGTGCCCGCGGTGGACGCCCTGCTGGAAGAATGCCGCAGCGAAGTCGCAATAGTGGCGGCAGCGAAAGCGCAAAACTGGGAGTCGCTCGTTGCGCCGCTGGAGGATTGCGATGACCGACTCAACAGAGCGTGGTCTCCCGTAAGCCATCTGCACTCGGTTGCGGATAACCCGGAATTGAGAACCGCGTACAACGCCTGCCTTCCCAAGCTGAGCGAATACGCGACGGAAGTCGGACAGAACGAGGCCCTATTCAACGCGTTCAGGGCGCTCAAAGAAAGCCCTGGATTCGACGAGCTCGATGCGGCTCAAAAACGCGTGGTGGAAAACGCGCTCAGGGATTTTCGCCTGGCGGGTGTGGCCCTCGCTGCGAAACAGAAAGCCCGCTTCAAGAAAATCTCAACTCGACTTTCCGAGCTTTCGAGCAAGTTCGAAGAAAATGTGCTGGACGCAACGCAGGCGTGGAAGAAGCAGATCAAAGACGTATCTGCGCTTTCCGGTTTGCCGGATTCGGCGCTCGCGGTTGCAAACAGCATTGCAAAGCGCGAGGGTCTCGACGGCTGGATGATCAACCTCGAGTTTCCATCCTATCTCGCCGTGGTGACATACGCTGACGACGAACGTCTTCGCCGCGAAGTCTACGAAGCGTACTCGACTCGCGCCTCTGACCAGGGTCCGAACGCCGGCAAATGGGACAACGGAAATGTGATGCGGGAAATTCTGGAGCTTCGCCAGGAGATGGCCAAGCTGCTCGGTTACGAAAACTACGCGGCGCTTTCCCTGGAACGAAAGATGGCTCCGAGCTGCCAGGAGGTGCTCGGCTTCATTCGCGATCTGGCGCGAAGGGCAAAGCCGGGCGCCGAAAAAGAGGTCGCCGAACTCAAAGCCTTCGCCCGTGAGACAGACGGCAAGTCTGATCTCAATCCCTGGGACGTAGCCTACTACGCCGAAAAACTAAAGAAAAAGAAGTTCTCCATATCACAGGAGGACTTGAGGCCGTATTTTTCCGCGCCTGATGTCATCAACGGTTTATTCGAGGTAGCGGGGCGGCTCTATGGCCTGCGTTTCAGCCAAACGGCGGAAATCGACGTCTGGCACCCGGACGTGCGTTTCTACGAAATCCACGACAACAATGGCGAATGCCGCGGAGCGTTCTATCTGGACGCTTACGCCCGACCCGGCAAGCGCGGAGGCGCCTGGATGGACGAGTGCCGCGTGCGAAGGCGCACATCCGACGGCGTTCAGACGCCGGTGGCATACCTTACTTGTAACTTCACGCCTCCGGTGGGCGCAGAGCCTTCGCTGCTTACGCACGATGAAGTCGTCACCTTGTTCCACGAATTTGGACACGGGCTTCACCATATGCTCACTCGCGTTGAACGCGCCGGAGTTTCCGGAATCAACGGCGTGGAATGGGACGCTGTGGAGCTTCCAAGCCAGTTCATGGAGAACTTCTGCTGGGAGCGCGAAGCGCTTTCCCTTTTTGCTTCACACTATAAGTCGAAAGAGTCCCTGCCCGATTCGCTCTACCAACGCATGCGCGCGGCAAAGAATTTTCAAGCTGGCATGCTGACGGTGCGTCAACTCGAGCTCGCGCTTTTCGATTTTCGCCTGCACACGGAGTACGACGGTCAGCCAAATTTCATTCTCCGCGTGCTCGAGGAGGTCCGAGACGAAGTTGCGGTAATCAAACCGCCGCCCTTCAATCGGTTCGCCCACGGCTTCTCTCATATTTTTGCCGGCGGATATGGCGCCGGCTACTACAGCTACAAATGGGCAGAGGTCCTTTCCAGCGACGCCTTTTCGAAGTTCGAAGAGCGGGGCATTTTCGATCGCGTCACCGGGCTCGAATTTCTACACGCGGTACTCGAGCAAGGTGGGGTTCGTGATGCCATGGTGTCGTTCGTGGAATTTCGCGGCCGAGAGCCGAGCATCGACGCGCTGCTGCGCCACAGCGGGATCGATGCCGACTCCAATTCCGTAGAGAGCGCAGCATGAGACATTGGATTAAGACTGTTGTGCTGCCGCTCTCGCTGCTGGCACTCGTTTCCGTTCGCGCGGAGGTTGCCTACGTTTCCAATGGTTTGAACCTCGGCGTTCATCAAGCGGATTCACTCACCAGCACCATCCTGACACTGGTGCCGCCGGGTACTCAGCTCGAGGTGCTGGAAGAGAAGGGCAGCCTGGTGAGGGTGAGACTCGGAGACGGCATGGAAGGATGGGTGGACGGCCGCTATCTCACCCAAAACACTCCTCCGAGCCAACCGGCAGGCCAAAACGCTCCCCCGAGCCGACCGTCGGGCGGGCTGGAAGCGGAGCTGGTGCAGACCGCGACGGAACTCGCCAAGGCCCGAGAGCTGGCGGCGGAGCTCGAATTCCAGCTCAACCGCGAGAAAGAGCGGTCCAAAATCATGGAGGCCGATCTGCTGAAGGCGCGCAAAGCGCTGGAGCAAAAGCCGGCAAACAACACCGGCAACCCGTCGGCTTCGGCAGACGCGCTGAACAAGTTGCGCAAAGCCAGCGAGGAAAACCGCCGCCTGAACAAACGCGTCACCGAGCTGGAGGCCAATTTGAAGGCAGTCGCCTCCGAAACCGGCGAGGCTCCAGCAGTCGTGTTCGTGCGGGATCCGTCTCCCAATGACGACGCCAGTCTGTTCTACCGCTATACCGCCATCACTCACTGGGCAATCTGGCAGGTGATGCTGTTGTTTTTCGGTTTGCTGCTCGCCTTTGCCGTCGGAGGTTACCTGGTGGACTGGGAGGTTCGGCGCCGCCACGGCGGTTTCAGGGTCTAGATCGACGCGGAAATCGGCCCCGGGAGCACGGGCCCGCCATCGGCTGCGGGAGTGATTTTATACTTGGGGCGCGACCTCGAATCTTTCGGACAACCCGCCCAAGGTGCCTTTAAGGACATCTTTAAAACGTGAAGATAGCGACCTGGAACGTCAATTCACTCAAGGTCCGCCTGCCCCAGGTTGTCAACTGGATCGGCGCCCATAAGCCGGACGTGCTGGCGCTGCAGGAAACCAAGGTAACGGACGAAAATTTTCCCGCGGTGGAAATCAACGCCAGCGGATATGAGGCGGCTTTCTCCGGACAAAAAACTTACAACGGCGTGGCCATGTTAACGACGACGCCTGTTAAAGACGTGGACACGAACTTTCCCGGTCTCGTGACGGAAGAGCGGCGCACCATCGCGGCGACAGTCAATGGCGTGCGCATCGTCAATCTCTACGTCGTTAACGGCCAGGAGGTAGGATCTGAAAAGTACGCATACAAGCTTAAATGGCTAGACGCCGTGGCGGACTATCTCCACGCCCAGGTCGAGAAATGGGGTGATGTCATCGTCGTGGGAGATTTCAATATCGCCCCTGAGGACCGCGACGTACATGACCCGGAAGCCTGGCGAGAACAAATTCTTTGCAGCACGCCGGAGCGCGAGGCGCTGCAGAAAATCCTAAAGCTTGGCTTTTCCGACGTGTTCCGCAAATTCGAGCAGGACGATAAGAGTTTCAGCTGGTGGGATTACCGCGCGGCGGCGTTCAGAAGAAACATGGGGCTGCGCATCGACCTGGTGCTTGCCACCGAGCGATTGCGCGATGTCTGCATTCGCTGCGACATCGACAAGTCACCACGCAAGAACGAGCGCCCTTCGGACCATGCGCCGGTGGTTGCCGAGTTCGAAGTTTGATCGCGGTATCTATTCGTTGTTTATCTGGACATGAAATACCGGGACCTACGTGACTTCATCGGGCAGCTGGAGCAGCGCGGCGAGCTCAAGCGTGTCGGCGTCGAGATCGATCCCAAGCTGGAAATGACCGAAGTCTGCGACCGCACCCTTCGCGCGGGCGGCCCGGCGCTATTATTCGAGCGACCAAAAGGATACGACATTCCGGTGCTGGGGAATCTGTTTGGAACGCCGCTTCGGGTGGCTCTGGGCATGGGCGAGGAGTCGGTGGATGCCCTGCGGGAAGTCGGCCGTCTGCTCGCTTACCTCAGGGAGCCGGAGCCGCCCAAAGGAATGAAGGACGCGTGGAAGTCGCTGCCGGTGTTCAAGAAGGTGCTGGACATGGCGCCCAAGACCGTGCGCGGCGCCCCCTGCCAGGCGAACGTGCTTGAAGGTGGCGAGGTAGATCTTTACGCGCTCCCGATTCAAACCTGCTGGCCGGAGGACGCGGGACCGCTGATCACCTGGGGGCTGGTGGTGACGCAGGGTCCGAACCGGCCACGTCAGAACCTGGGGATTTACCGCCAGCAGGTGATTGAAAAAAATCGAGTCATCATGCGCTGGCTCGCTCACCGCGGCGGCGCGCTGGACTACCGCGACTGGTGCGAGAAGAATCCGGGCCAGCCGTTTCCGGTGGCCGTGGTCTTGGGCGCGGATCCCGCGACCATGCTCGCGGCCGTGACGCCGGTGCCGGATACGCTGTCCGAGTTTGCATTTGCAGGTCTCTTGCGCGGCGCGCGGACAGAACTGGTGGACTGCAGCTTGAGCGGTCTTAAAGTGCCGGCGAGCGCCGAGTTCGTGTTCGAAGGATTTATTCAACCCGGTGATACGGCACCCGAGGGACCTTTCGGCGATCACACCGGTTACTACAACGAGGTGGAGCCGTTTCCCGTGCTCACCATCGAACGCATTACTCATCGGGATACGCCTGTCTATCACAGCACCTACACCGGCCGACCTCCCGACGAGCCGGCGGTGCTGGGACTTGCCTTGAACGAAGTGTTCGTGCCCATTCTGCAAAAGCAGTTTCCCGAGATCGTGGACTTCTATCTTCCACCCGAGGGCTGCTCCTATCGCATGGCGCTGGTAAGCATACGCAAGCAGTATCCGGGGCACGCGAAGCGATTGATGTTCGCAGTCTGGTCTTACCTGCGACAGTTCATGTACACGAAGTTTGTCATCGTCACCGACGACGATGTCAATGTGCGGGACTGGAAAGACGTAATCTGGGCGATGACCACGCGAACGGATCCCGCGCGCGATATCTCAATTATCGAAAACACGCCGATCGATTATCTGGACTTCGCTTCTCCCGTCGCAGGCCTGGGCTCTAAGCTTGGGCTCGACGCCACCTCCAAGTGGCCCGGAGAAACGAATCGCGAGTGGGGTCGGCCCATCGCCATGAGCCCCGAGGTCAAGGCACGCATCGACCAGATCTGGAGTGACCTCGGCGTCGGCTGAAAAACAGTTCCAGGCAGCATTTTTCGCTGCGGTGTGGCGCCGAGCGTTTTGCACGCCACGGGGAACTGCTATAGAATTCTGCGCCCATTAAGGGGTCCAAAAAGACCTCGTAACCCATCGCGAGACTCGCACCATGAAGACGGACATTCATCCCAAATACCAAGAGATCACCGTCAACTGCAGCTGCGGCAACAGCTTCAAGACCCGATCCACGCTGGTGGAGGACCTGCATCTCGAGGTCTGCTCCGCGTGCCACCCGTTTTACACCGGCCAGCAGAAAATGATGGACACCGCCGGGCGGGTGGACAAGTTCCGCCGCAAATACGGAATGGGCTGACGGCGGCACGGCGGCGGCTTCACGTCGCCATTGCCGGTGATCGTCTACCAACCTCGAAGGGCGCCGTTCATCGGCGCCCTTTTGTTTTCCGCCGCTTTCGGCACCCTGCTTTGGATCGAGGGCACCTTCGCGGCCGGGTCCCAGGCACTTTGCCCCGCTCGCCGCTACGACGGCCACGGCACGGTACGCCACGTCTTCGACGGCGACACCCTCGAGCTTTCCGACGGCCGCCGGGTGCGCCTGCTGGGCATCAACACCCCGGAGCTCGGTCATGACGACCGCCCGGCTGAACCCTTTTCCGAGCCCGCCACAACCTTTCTCCAATCCCTCGCTCGTCCCGGAACCCGCGTGAGCCTGCGTTTCGATGTCGAACGCCATGACCGCTACGGCCGGGTGCTGGCCCACGTGTTTCTCGATAGCGGAGTCAACCTACAGGCAGAGCTCATCGCGGCCGGGCTCGCGGCCACTCTGGTGGTTCCGCCCAATGAGTGGAATCACGACTGCTATGAAGCCCTGGAGCGCGGCGCGCGTAAAGACGGTCGAGGCATCTGGAGGCTGGATGGTTATCGCCCCGTCGCTGCCCATCGCTTGGGCGCAGACGCGCGCGGATTTCACATCGTCACGGGGAAAGTAAGGCGCATCGGCGAGGGGGAAAAAAACCTCTGGCTCGACCTTGCGCCCGGCGTAGCCGTACGCATTCCCAAAGAGGATCTGGTTTACTTCCGGTCCGTCGCGCCCCGCTCGTTGCTCGGGCACCGGCTGGAGGTGCGCGGTATCGTTGCGCGGCGAAGGGGCGAGCTTCGCATCACCGTGCGCCATCCGGCCGCGCTGCGTGTATTGCATTAGGCACATCGAATTTTTTCAGGCGCTGCGTAGGAAACTCGGGCGTGAATGCAGTTGTCTGGTATTGACAAGCGCGTGTCGAGCTCCGCGATCCCGGCCGCGACTATTGCCCCAGGAACGGGCGGTAAAATTTCGCATCTGGAAACGATGAAAACCTTCTTCGCAGGACTGGTCGCCGCCGGCTTGCTTACCGCATGCGCTCAGAACCCGGTCACCGGCCGGAGCGACTTCGTGCTCATGGACGAGTCCCGGGAGCTCGCCATCGGGCGTCAGGCGCACGACGAGATCCTCAAGGAATACGGTCGATACGAGGATCCCGGGCTTCAGAACTACGTCCAGCAGGTGGGCGAGCGGCTGGCCGTGCGCAGCCACCGTGCCGATCTGGTCTACCGCTTCACCGTGCTCGACAGCGAGGAGGTCAACGCCTTCGCCCTCCCCGGCGGCTACATCTACATTACCCGCGGAATGCTCGCCATGCTCAACTCGGAAGCCGAACTCGCCGCCGTGCTCGGCCACGAAGTCGGTCACGTTACCGCGCGTCACAGCGTGCGTCAGTACACCGCCCAGCAGGCAGCCGGTCTCGGCTATACCATCGGCGCGATTTTGTTGCCGGAGCTTCGCACTGCAGGCGCACAGAACGTGTATTCGCTTTTCGGCGGCGCGCTCATCCGGGGCTATGGGCGCGAACACGAGCTCGAGGCCGACGGTCTGGGCGCCGAATATCTCGCCCGCGCCGGCTACGACCCAAATGCCATGCTCCAAGTGATCCGCATTCTCAAGGCCCAGGAAACTTTCGAGCTGGAGCGAGCAAGAAAGGAAGGACGCGAGCCCAACGTCTATCACGGACTGTTCTCTACCCATCCGGACAGCGACACGCGGCTGCAGCAGGTGGTGGGCAAGGCCGGCGCGTTATCCGCCGGCGGAAGTGCGATGCGGGTCAACCGAGAGGTCTATCTGAACGCTATTGCCGGCCTCACCTACGGTCCTGGCGCCAAAGAGGGCGTGCTGCGAGGACGCGACTTCTACCACGCAGACCTCGGGCTGGCCATGCGTTTCCCTGAGGGCTGGCGGGTGGAGAACCGGCCGGACCGACTGGTATCCGTTCCTCCGGCCCACGACGCGCTGCTCCAGGTGTTCGTGGGAGACCTCAACAAGCGAATTCCGCCGGAGCAGTTCATGCTGGAGCGCCTAAAGCTTAAACCCATCCAGGGACAGGCGCTTAGCGCTGGAGGACTGCCCGCCTACACCGCGCTGGCCTGGACAGACACGCCGTTTGGACGGCGGCTCGCCCGATTCACCGTGGTCTATTTCCAAGACAAGGCTTACGTATTCGCCGGTGCCCGCAAGGACGAGAGCGACAACCGCAAATACCGCACCGAGTTTCTCAATGCCGCCTTGAGCTTGAGGGCGCTCACTGCGGAAGAGCGCGCACTTGCCCAGCCGCGACGAATCGCCGTGTTTCAGGCCAACGCCAACACCCGCTACCCGGCTCTCGCCGCCCGCTCAGGGCTGACCGGCTACGCCGAAGCCCAACTTCGGCTCATCAACGGGGATTACCCCAGCGGAAATCCGAGCCCCGGCCAGCTCATGAAGACCATCGATTAGGGCCGCGGCCGGGCTTCGGCTGCGGAATCGGGAACCCTACTTAGCCGCAAATGTTAAGGTCCCTTCTAACTTAGCTCAGATAACCGTCTGGCCGGGCTCGATGTGGATGATTATCCACAAAATCTGTGGATAAAACTGTGGACGACTTGCCCGTAATGGACGCAACTGCCCGCCGAGCTTCAGGATTTCTCGAATCAGTGATTTTTTCGCCAAAGTCTAGATTGTTTTATTAAAAACAATGTCTTAAAAGATTTTTATAGCGCCGGGCCAGGCCCCCATGATGCTGGATCGGGAAGTTTTCCCGGGGATATTTGCGTCCTGTGAATGACTCGCGCAAAATTTAGCCACTAAAGGGGAACTTTCCCCCCGTAAGTGACTCTTTAGACTCAGAGCCGCACGCGGTGCCGCCAATCCTCCGGTTCTCGCAACCGGTCCGCGTGTAGGCTCCCCGCTCCACCTCCCTGAGCGGGAACTCATTCCCGGCTTCCCCGGCCGGGTAATGCTTCGCCCCGGCTTTATTCCCCTTCCCCCCCGAATGAGGAGCCGGGGCTCTTTTTTTCCATTCCCGGCTCAGCCCCCAGCCAGCCGCAGACTCTGTCCACAGCTTCCTCGACCCCTTCTCGTTTGAGCCCGGAGAAGAGCTGCAGGCTCAGCTCCGCGCCGAAGCTCGCGACCTGCCTGTTGGCCTCGGAGAGCGCATTCGCCGCCTGACTGCGCTTTAGCTTGTCGCTTTTGGTGAGCAGCGCGTGAACCGGCACCGCCGCAGCTGCGCACCACTGCACCAGCTTGAGATCCAGCTCCGTGAACGGCCGCCGCGCATCGGTGAGCAGAACCACCCCCTTCAGACTTCTGCGTCCCACCAAATAGGATTCCACCAGATTGGCCCAGCTCCGGCGCACCTGTTCCGGTGCCCGCGCGTACCCGTATCCGGGTAAGTCCACCAGCCGTTTGTCCTCGCCCAAACGGAAGAAAATGATCTGCTGTGTGCGTCCCGGCGTCTTGCTCGTTCGAGCGAGACCATTGCGTCTAGTAATCACGTTAATCGCCGTGGACTTGCCGGCGTTGGACCGACCGGCAAAGGCGACTTCCCGGCCCCGGTCGGGGGGCAGCTGGGCGACACGCGCAACCGCGATCAAGAATTCAGCCTTGTTCAACTCGGCATTGTTCAACGCAGACTCCCAGCAAAGGCACTAAGTTGACCCCCCAATCACGGCCTGTTATATACCTCCCTCCCAGTTTCGGGGGCACTCAGCTGCATTCGCATCACGCCGCTCGATCCCAAGTTCGCGCATTTAAGACCAGGATAGAACTATGAAAAAGACTACGGTGCTATTGGTTGCCGTGGCCGCTTCGTTTGTGGCCGCAAATGCGCTCGCCGCAGGTGACGCCGCCGCGGGCAAGTCCAAATCGGCGGCATGCGCCGCATGCCACGGGCCGGACGGCAACAGTACCAACCCGGTGTGGCCAAATCTCGCCGGACAGCACGGAGCCTATCTCGTCAAACAGCTGAAGGCTTTCAAGTCCGGCGAGCGCAAAGACCCGCTGATGAGCCCCATGGCCGCCGGCCTGAGCGAGCAGGACATGGAGAACCTGGCGGCGTACTACGCGGGCCAGAAAGCGAAATAAAATCACCGCGCGACTGGCCGACTGCCAGAGACGTAAACGAACACTCTGCGCATAATAAAAAGCACACGATAAAAAGCACACGGCAGCCAATGAAAACGATTTTACTCACCGCCACCATCGGCATCGCGCTCGCTGCCGGCAACGCTTACGCCGCGGGAGACGCAGCGGCCGGCGAGTCCAAATCGGCGGCGTGCGCCGCTTGTCATGGAGCGGACGGTAACAGCACTAATCCCGAGTGGCCAAAAATCGCGGGCCAGCATCCAAAGTACCTGGAGAAACAGCTCAAAGATTTCAAAGGCGGCCGGCGCGTAAACGCAATAATGGCCGGCATGGCCGCCCCACTTTCGGAGCAGGACATGGCAGACCTGGCCGCATATTACGCAACCAAGGTGACCACGGGCGGGTTCGTCAGCGAGGCAGAGCTTCCACTTGGCGAAAAGATCTACCGCGGGGGCAACGCCAAGACCGGCGTGCCGGCCTGCATGGCCTGTCACGGTCCCGCCGGCGCCGGAGAGCCGCTGGCTGGCTTTGCAGCGCTCTCCGGTCAGCATCCGAAGTACATCGCCACCCAGCTCTATGCCTTCCGCGAAGGCGAACGCAGCAACGATCCCAAATCGATGATGCGTGACGTGGCTCGCTGGATGACCAAGCAAGAAATTGAAGCGGTTTCGCAGTACGTCGCCGGTCTGCACTGACTGCACTGCTCGCCCATCGATGAAGCGAGCGGTCACTTTGCGTGCACGTATGATTCCTAAGGAACTTTTACCGCCTTTCTGGCGACCTACCCCTTGAGCGCCCGCACCTGCGGCGCCTCAGATATCCGACTATTTTTGCCATGAGCCTTACGGGGAATACGGAGTGAAACGAAGGAAATTCAACCTGCTAGTCACGGTTTGTGCCTTGACGGGCGCCAGCGGCATCCAGGCCGAGGGCTTCGATATCCAGGGAAAATACGATCGAATCGTGCCTAACCAGCCCACCGAGACGCCGCAAGGCGTCATCGAGGTGGTGGACGTGTTCGGATACCGCTGCCCACACTGTTTTAACTATCTTCCGGTCCTGGAAGGATTCGAGCAGCAGATACCCGCGGACGTGCAGGTTCGTCATATGCCGGCAATATTCCGCAAAGACTGGGAATTACCAGCGCGTGCCTTCTACACGGCGGAGCTTCTCGGTATCACCCAAAAAATGCATCGACCCATATTCGAGGCGATGCACGTCGACAAGCGCGCGATGGACGACGTCGCGTCCTGGCGGCAGCTTTTCGTCGACCACGGCGTTTCGGCGGAGGACTTTGACAAGACCTTCAAGTCCTTTGCCGTGGAGTCCGGGATCCGCAAGTCGGTGGTGATGCAGGGTCGTTACGGTGTGTCCGGTACGCCTTCAATGATAGTAAACGGCAAGTACCGAATTTCTCCGGGCGTCGCCGGCGGCTTCGAAAATATGATCAAAATCGCCGAAGGCTTGATCGCTCTCGAACGTAAGGCCGCCGGACAAAGCGGCTAGCCCGCATTATTCACGAGCGCACGAAGCGAGGGCGCGGAGATACCCGTAGCTGCAAGGCGCGCGACGGAAAAGGTACGAAGGCGTACCCGTAGGTACATCGAGCGCCTTTTCCGCTGCGCTTTGCCGCAGATGCGGGCAGATCCTCGTCCGCAGCCGTGGGTTTGTGAATAATGCGGGCTAGTTCGCAACCCGTCGATAGGCGCGCGGTAGCTTTCTCTCAGACTTCGATTGGGCTTGAGGGATCGTTCCCCCAGTCGGACCAGGAGCCCGGATATCCCCGCAGGCGCTCGATTCCCAGAGACTTGAGCACGATATAGGTGTGCGATGAGCGGTGATGGGTGTGGCAGTAGGCCACCACTTCCTTGTCCTGGGTCACGCCCAGGGCGGCGAAATTTTCAGCCAGCTCGTCCCGGGGCTTGAGCCGCATCTCGCGTTCCGGGTCCATGGCGTTGACCCAGTTGAAGTTCACCGCGCCGGGAATGTGACCGCCGCGTTCCGCTCGGCGGTTTTTGCCGGAGTATTCCTCCGGCGTGCGCGCGTCCACCAGGGCGAAATCCGGCGATCCCAGGCGACCGAGAATGTAGTCCCGATCAGCACGGGCGTCCTCTCCGGATATGGCCCTGTACTCCGATACTGCGGCAATCACCGGTTCCCGCTCTAGCGGCAGCGCGGCTTCGGTCCAGGCTCGATAGCCGCCGTCCAGCAAGGAAATTCGCGAATGGCCGAGCACGTCCAGGGTCCACAGCAGACGCGACGCCTTGCCGCCACCCTCGTCGTCGTAGGCGACAACGTGCTTGTCCGGCGTGAGACCGATAGCCGATAACACCCGCGAAAGTTCCGTGTCGCCTGGCAGCAGGCCACCCACCGGCGGACGGCTCAAGGTGAGCGCGGCGTAATCCAAGTGCACGGCTCCCGGCAGGTGAGCTTCCGCGTAGGTCTCGGGCTTGCACAAATCCACGACGAGTACGCCTTCCGCCGCCGGGAGAGAAAATTCCCTTGGCTCAAGGATCAGCGGGTAGCTTGCAGCGTTCACGGGGGTCGACGTGGTTCGATAAGTGGCTGTGCGTGGATTTACTCGTCCGAAATCCTGACCACGGTGCGCCCGGCCACTTTTCCATCGATGTAAGCGTCGAAAACGTCAGACAAGGTGTCCAGATCCACCTGATTGGTGACAATCTCTTTGAGGTGCCTGGGCTTTAAGTCTTTCCCCAAACGCTTCCACACCGAGCGCCGCTTTTCCTGCGGCACGAACACCGAGTTGATCCCCAGCAGATTAATGCCGCGCAGTATGAAAGGCATCACCGTCGTGTTGAGCTTGATCCCACCGGCGAGTCCGATGGAAGCGATGTTGCCCTCAGGTCTGACCGTGCGCGTGATCCAGGCAAGATCGTCGCCGCCGACGCTGTCCACTGCGCCACCCCAAAGAGCCTTCTCCAGCGGCGCCGCGCCCATTTCCACCTCGCCACGGTAGATCGTGGCGCTGGCGCCCAGATTTTTCAGGTAATCGTCCTGATCGCGCTTCCCGGTGAACGCCGTCACTTCAAACCCGAGCCCGGCAAACATGTCGACAGCGAAGCTGCCCACCCCCCCGGTGGCGCCATTTACCAGAATCGGCCCCTTATCCGGCGTCTGGCCGTTGTGCTGCATGCGGTCGGCAGCGAGCCCCGCGGTGAATCCAGCGGTGCCGAGCGCCATGGATTCGTACAGGCTCAAACCATCCGGCAGCGGCACCACCCAGTCACCCGGGACACGGGTGTATTCCGCGTAGCCGCCGTCATGCTTTTCGCTCAGTCCAAATCCGGTGACGAGCACCGGGTCATCTTTCTTGTAACGTTTGTCTGAAGACGAATGCACGTAGCCCGCCACGTCGATACCACCGACCATGGGAAAGCGCCGCATAATCTTCCCCTTGCCTGTAGCCGCGAGCGCGTCTTTGTAGTTCACATCCGACCACACCGAACGGATGACCACGTCACCCTCCGACAGCGCGTCCAGCGTGATTGTTTCCAGCCGCGCCTCGGTCTTACCGTTCCCTTCGTGGACGCGGAACGCCTTGAATGAATCCATGTGGCTGTCTCCTTCTTTTATCGGTGATTCGACTCCGCGCCCATCCTATACTATCCGCCTCGCGCGGCTAAAGCCGCTCGCCGCGGCGCCATTCCGGGCCCGCAAACCAAGCCATGCGCCTCTTCAATAACGACAATCGCAGCTACGAAGAAGTCTACGGGGCTTTTCGCTGGAACATTCCCCAATGCTTCAATATCGGCGTCGAAATCTGCGATAAGCACACGGACCGCGCCGAGCAAACCGCGCTGTTTCTGGAAAACGCCGCGGGCAAAGAAAAGCGCGTGACCTTCGCTGAGCTCAAGTCGCTTTCGGATCGGTTTGCCAACGCGCTTCGAGTAGTTGGAGTTCGCAAGGGAGATCGCGTCGGAATCGTCTTGCCGCAGCGCGCGGAAACCGCCATCGCGCACATTGCCATATACAAGCTGGGCGCCATCGCGCTTCCGCTGTCGGTGCTGTTCGGACGCGATGCCCTCTCTTATCGTTTTTCAAACAGCGGCGCCAAAGTCGTTGTAACCGACAGCACGCGAGCGAAGACCATCGCTTCAATTCGAGACGAAGCGCCCATGCTCGAAACGGTCATCGTTTGCGACGACGGACCGGAGAATTCCGAGTTCTGGTCGCTGCTCAACCGGGCACAAGAAAATTTTTTTCCTGAAAACACCTCGAGCGACGACCCCGCGATCCTGATCTACACCTCCGGAACCACCGGACCGCCGAAAGGCGCGCTGGTTGCACACCGGGGTCTTCTGGGTAACCTCACGGGATTCGAGCTTTCCCAGAATTTTTTTCCGCAGCCCGGAGACCTCATGTGGACGCCGGCGGACTGGGCCTGGACCGGAGGCCTGCTGGACGGCCTGGTGCCTTCGCTTTACTACGGCGTGCCAGTGCTCGGCTACGACGGCGGCAAGTTCAGCCCGGAGAAGGCCTTCGCCCTGATAGAGAAGTACTCGGTCAAAAACGCGTTCATTCCACCTACAGCACTGAAAATGATGATGAAGGTTACCGACGCGGAGCGCCGATACAAGCTGAAGATGCGTTCCATCATGTCCGCGGGAGAACAGGTGGGTGTGGAAGTGGTGCGCTGGGCGGAAAAAGCGCTCAAGGTCAAGGTCAACGAGATGTGGGGCCAGACCGAATTCAACTACCTGGTGGGCAACTGCGACGAGATATTCCCGCTCAAGCCGGGTTCCATGGGCAGACCCTACCCGGGCCACGTGGTGGACGTCATCGACGAGAACGGCATGCCGATGCCCGACGGCGAGGTGGGCGAGCTGGCGGCGAAGCGCGGTGACCCGGTGATGTTTTTGGGCTACTGGAAAAACGAAGAGGCGACGCGGGAGAAGTTTATCGGCGACTGGTTCTGCACCGGTGACGTGGGCTACCGGGATGGCGACGGTTATCTGTGGTTCGTCGGGCGCAAGGACGACGTCATCTCCAGCGCCGGACACCGGGTCGGCCCCGGAGAGGTGGAGGACTGCCTGCTCAAGCATCCGGCGGTGGCACAGGCCGCGGTCATCGGTGCTCCGGACGAGCTGCGCGG
>Ga0224512_10000411_pt1 | contig 45741 bp, 38 predicted proteins | sample SF_May12_sed_USG_4_FD_169103 | JGI IMG/M metagenome (GOLD analysis project Ga0224512, IMG submission 169103) | Sediment microbial communities from San Francisco Bay, California, United States - SF_May12_sed_USGS_13 | ecosystem: Environmental > Aquatic > Marine > Sediment | place: USA... | reverse complement strand
GCCAAGCACTGGCAATAAAAGCGTCCGCCGGCGACTTTTGTGTGGGAAACCGGTCCAGAGATTGCCCGAATTTTGCAGCTTGTCGAAGAACATCAGTGCACCTGTGTGGTTGCAGCAATGTTCGACTTATACGTCTTACCCGTTGGCCTTGATATACGGATTATTCCGTATCATCGGGCGTGGAACACCGGCTGTGCTGAACGAGCTGGAAAATTTGCCGGCGGCCTGGCGTTCGCAAGCTGGCGCCGCGTGCTTCGAAAGCCTCGCGGCGCGGGGCTTCGACAGGGATTGGGAAGGGCTGATTCGTCAGGAACGGCGGCGCGCCGGGCGCGTCCTTGTTGACTGGCAAAGATATCAAGGCAGACTCATTTTTCCTCGTTCCAGGGCTCGTGTCTCTTTTTTGCAACAGATTGATTACGGAAACTGGCTGCAACGCGCCGTGTTTCGACTGGATATAGAACTCTAATTAGACTTAATATAGCTGCCTCGACGCACCACTGACCTTGTGCCGGGATGAATCACTCTGGGGGAGTTCAATATGCTGTATCAAAAAACCAACGAAAGATGCTGCGTTCGTTCCAGTCGGCTATTCGCCATGGCTTGCCTGTTTGGGGCTCTCATAGGCGCGCAGACAGCCGTCGCGGCGGATGAGCCAAAGGAAGAACTGATCACGATAGGTACGCGCACCGAGGGGCGCACGGCGCTCGAGTCGCTGGCGCCAATCGATCTCATCACCAGTGAGGACATGCACGCGACCGGCGCAACCGAGACCGGCAAGCAGCTGCAGATGGCGGCGCCTTCGTTCGGTTTTTCCAGTACGACGATCAGCGATGGCACGGATATCATCCGGCCCGCCACGCTGCGCGGCATGGGCCCCGACCAGGTGCTCGTCCTGATCAACGGCAAGCGGCGGCATCAGCAGTCACTGGTCAACGTGCAGCAAACCATTGCCCGTGGTTCTGCCGGTACCGACATCAATGCGATTCCGTCATCGGCGATCGAGCGCATCGAAGTTTTGAAAGACGGCGCATCCGCGCAGTACGGTTCTGACGCGATCGCCGGCGTGATCAATATCATTCTGAAGAATCAGACCGATGCTCTGGATCTGCAGACTTCGTATGGCCAGACGTATGACGAAGACGGCGAAACGTTTTTCCTCGGACTCAACGGCGGCCTGCCGATCGGTAATGGTGGCTTTGCGAACGTGACTCTCGAGTACCGTGATCGCAGCGAAACGAACCGTGCCGGGCGAGCAACCACGAACCTGCTGGGCTGGTATGACGATGCGGAGTTTAACGATCCGGATTTTGTCCCGGCCGCCAAGCTGCGTATCGGTGATGCGGATTCGGAAAACCTCGCCGTTTGGTGGAATGCGATGCTGCCGGTTGGCAGAGGTGAGCTATACACCTTCGGTGGCTATTCTAATCGCGAAGGTGATTCAGCTGGATTCTGGCGCGGGCCTGCCGACGGGCGGACCATTCCGGACCTGTATCCCGATGGTTTTCTGCCGAACATCATCACCGAAGTCACCGACGTGTCAGTCGGCTTTGGATACCGTTTCGAATTGATACGCAACTGGCCGGGCGATATCAGCATCGTCTACGGTGAAAGCGAGTTCGATTTCTTCGAACAGAACACGGCAAATGTCAGTTACTGGTTCGAACCTCTGGACGGTGTCGATCCGGCGAACGGCATATTTGGCGAGACCGCGACCGCCGCGAATACTGGCAACCTGATTGCTGATCAGGTCACGATCAATCTCGACTTCAATCGTGAAATCGACTGGGGCGTCGGTGCGGGTCCGCTGAACTTTGCCGTCGGCGCCGAATGGCGTCAGGACGGATATAAGATCGAACCGGGTGACCCGGTATCGTACCAGTACGGTCGGACCAACGATCCGTCGGTGCCTATATTGAATCAGACCGGCGGCGCCGCGGCGGCGGGGACCCAGGGTTTCCCGGGTTTTCAGCCGCGCAATGCCGTTGATCAGGACCGCGATGCAGTTGCGTTATACGTCGATTTCGAGACGCGGTTTACCGATAAATTCGCTGCCGGTATCGCCGGGCGTTGGGAGGATTATGATGATTTTGGCAGTACGACGACCGGCAAGATTTTCGGCCGCTATGATTTCACCGAAAGGTTCGGCGCGCGTGCGACGGTGTCTACCGGCTTCCGGGCGCCGGGTATTCAGCAGCAGTTCTACAGCCTGATCTCGACGAATCTGAACGCGTCTGGCGTGCTGACCGACACGATCACGGCGCGGACCGGTGATGACGTGGCGAATGCGTTCGGGATCCCATTGCTGGAGGAAGAAGAGTCGACCAGCTACAGCCTCGGCGTCGTCTGGCAACCCTCGGACATGTTCTCCCTGACGGTGGATGTTTACCGGATCGACGTGGATGACCGGATTATTTTTTCCAGCAATATTCAGAATGGCGGCGACCCCGCCAACTCGGCAATCGATGCCGTTTTCGCCGATCTGGAGGCGGCCGGCATCGTGGTTGGCCAGGCGCAGTTCTTCACCAACGCGATCGACACCGAGACCGAGGGCCTCGACGTGGTCGCCGACTGGGCTTTCGATTTGAACAATGGTGCCAACCTCGGCATCAAGGCGATTGCCTCATTCAACGATCAGGAAGTGTCAGCGCGTAAATCGGGTTCATCGGTAATCTCACCGGAGGTGCTGTTCGATGACGCCCAGGTCACGCTGATCGAAAGAGGCCAGCCCAGTGAACGATTCATGCTGGCCGGTACCTACGACCGCGGCCCATGGACCGTCGATGTGCGCGGCAATTATTTTGGCAGCGTTGCCGGGGAAGGCTTCACACCCGGTTGCACGGCCAAATGGGACGGCGGCACGCTGGTCGATCTGACGGTCGCGTATCGCATTCGCGATAACATCAAGATTAGCGCCGGTGCCACGAACCTTTTCGATGAAAAGCCGGACAAGTGGATTGGACAGGAGTGTGATGTTTTCCCATTTCCTGAACTCGGCTTTACCTATGGCTGGGAAACCCTGCCGTTCGGTATCAACGGCGGCGCCTACTTTGCGCGTCTGGATTACCGCTTCAACTGGCGGAACTAAAAGGGTTCAATATCCCGGCATGATCAAAAGGCCCGCTTCGGCGGGCCTTTCTTTTGCGGTCATCGCACGGCGGATATCCGCAAGCGCTGCCGTGTCGTCATACACGACGGTGCCGGCCTGCTCGGCGACGCCCATCGCTGTCCATAGGCCATCCAGTTCGTCGGGGTACGGCGCAGAGCGCATCTCGTCATACAGCTCCGTTAATACGGTGACGCCGGTGGCCTGATCTGCAACGTTGAGGACTTCGCGCAGATCGCCGGATTTGGTCATGTCATAGCCGGCCGCGACGATTGCACGGAGCGCATCCTGCAAGTTGCTTTCGTTATCGGTTTGCTGACGGATACGTATGTCAGCCAACAGGCAAAACAGCGCGCCGCCCCAGTAGGTGCGTCCCCAGGTCGGTGTGTAGTCGAGGCCCTTGTCGCCCGCCTTTGGCAGACCGTTGGGCATGCCGCGCAGAAAGCCGAGCCACACCGAATCCGCCGTCAGCGCGCCAGCGTTTGCGCGCGCGATCGATTCGACATAGACCGATAAGCCTTCCTCGATCCAATGGTGCCGGCGCGGCACGCTCGGGAATGCGAGGTGAATCAATTCGTGGATCAGGATCCAGTCATCGTCGAGAGATTCACGTCCGGCCTGCAATCCGACATCCACATTCACGATTGCGCCAGCCCCGCCAAACGCCTGGCCGTGGACCACCCTGTTTCCGCGGCGTCCGCGGATGGCAATGTGCACTTCGTCCACCGGAAAGCGACCGTAATACTGCGCAACGATTTCCGCTGAACGCAATACCCAATCGCGCAAGCCATCGGGCCCGGCCGCAAACGTCCGGTTCTCGATAAACAGATTAATCCGGGTATCGCCAAGGCGAAGTTTTTCGGTCTGGCCTGAGGAAACCGGAGGCATTGGCGCGCTTCGCCGGGAAGCCGCGGACACGACATCCGCCGCCATGGCGTTCTGAGAAATCCAGAGAATTGCGAAAAGCAGGTATTGCGCTAGCCGATTCATCGATATTTGCATTACCCCTGCTGGCTTCGTGCGGGTAAATAAGTTCAAGCAGGCTGATGTCGTCGCCAACCGAACGTGATTATAGTATTTGCAGGTGGCATTACGTGCGCGCATAAAAAAACCGGGGTCAGACCCCGGTTTTGCCAGCCAACCACCTTGCCTTTTTTGTGGGCGGGGGAGGTGTTGTGGTGGTTCAGGCCGAACCTTGTCCGAGAGTCGCGCCGCCAGCGCAACTCTCGTGTAAATCGTCACTGACGACTAAGTTACTCTTCTACATAATTCGGGCAATACGGATTTACCGAGAGGCCCGGCAAAAAAACCGGGGTCAGACCCCGGTTTTGCCAGCCAACCACCTTGCCCTTTTTTCGGGCGGGGGAGGTGTATTGCGGTGGTTCAGGCTGAACCTGCGCCTGCAGTCGCACCCTCAACGCGGCTCTGAGGAATGTAAACGTCCAGGATGTCACCCCGGGACAATTCGTTCATGTGGAACGCAGTCCGTCCACTATTGGACAGCACATGAAAGTCCCGCGGCGCAAAAAATGTACCCTGAACGCGGCGGCCATCGCGCAATTTCATCTGCACGGTCACATCGCCATTGGCTCTCGCGCGGATCAGTTTGACCTCAAAGTGGACGAATTTCTTGCCGTCGCGTACCACGACTTCCTGGCAGGCCTTGTCAATAGCCGCGAATCGCTCGAGGATTTGCGGATTCCAGTCGATGCCGGCACACGCATCATCGCTGGCTAAAACCGGCTGCGACAATGCCAGGCTTGAGATTGCCACTGAGAGCAGCACTAACTTATATTGCCTGTCCATATTGCCTCCTTAATCTCTAAACATCAGAGAAGGAATATCCTTACTCAATATCTACACTACTCTTCCGGCGGTGACAGGCAATACGAGTTTGCCGGTTAGATCCGGACACAGATACGTATTTACCCGCAGGTCGCGAATAATTTATAGGGGTTTACCGGGGGTAAGGCGCATGCAGCGCCTGCCGCGGCGGAGATCAGAGTGGCGCAGCGCACTGCGACTGTTGCGAGGCAGCATTCAAAAACCGAGTTCTGCCTCCAGCGCGTCGGCCTCATCCTCGAACGCTTTCTTCTCGGCGTCGGTTTTTTGCATGGCGTCAAGTGCGCGCTGCATGTCTTCCGCCTGGCCTTTCAGGCGCTCCTCGGCCGCATCCATCTTCGCCTGACGGCGCGCCTGTTCTGCCTCGAGCTCCGGCTGAATCGCCTCTCTGGCGGCGATTGCGCTGGCGAACTTATCCTTGCAGTTGCACCAATCATAGTAATCGAGCGCAATTTCATAATATTCGTCGCGGCTCGTGAAGCTCCGCCGTTCATCGCCGGCCCAGGCCAGCGACTCATCGCCGCGCTCGGCGGCGCGCAAATTGGCCGGGAACTGCTCGCTCTCGGGGTTTGCGCTAAAGGCCCAGCCGCGGGCGATGTCCAGCTGCTCGCGCGACTCTCGGGTCCGTTGGCGGGCGAACTGGACTTCCGTCTGCTCGGCTGCGTCGAATTCGATACCGGCCATCGCGCTGGCCAGCGGGGCCAGGTTCCCGAGCTGTTCGGCGCCATCCTTTTCGAGTTGGCTTGGGTCCCGGTAAAAAGCTTCTGCTTCCGTGACCAGAGCTTCCTGTGAACGTCGTTTACCGTGGGCATCGATCAAGCCGACCGCCTGCAGCGCCAGGCGCTCGATGGCGGTTTCTTCGGGAAGCACGAATGCGTCTATTTCGCGGTAATACGCGACTGTATTTGCTGCGCTTTGCAGGTAAGACCAGGCTTGCCGATATTGATTGTATGTATCCGGGACCACCGCAAGAATGTAGTCGGGTCCCTTGCCGCTGTCATTGGCGGTGATCCAGAGTCTCGCCGCGACCTGGCTGGTCGTGTCGGCCGGATTTAGCCTGGCCCTTAGCTGCACGAGCGCCTGCGAGTCTTTAAAATAGCGGCGATAGGTGGGTTCATCGAGACATTTCAGCGCCAGCGCGCCGGTCCAGCCGGCGACGCCGCCGGTAGCACCCTCGGCCTCGAATTTTTTTCGCTGCGCCTGTTCGAGGTCGTCGCGGGACAGTGCCGCCTCGAGTTCGGCGAGCTTTTCGATGACAATGGGGCGCATGACTTCGGGCGGCTGCCGGCTGCAACCCTCTTCGAAGGCTATATCCGTGTTTTGCGCCTGCAGGCCGCCGCTCGCGGCCCAGCCGGCCATGACTGCCAGTGTGCGCAACGCCAGCATACGGGTTGTCATAATCTTCCCCTTTTGACTGCGGCCGCTTATCCGCTCAAGGCACTATATCGCCGACTTGCTCGCATCGACAAATCGTGGCGCGGCCTGTCCGGGTCGCCCGAGTGTTGGTTCGTCGTAGCCGCAATGGTATCGTGTAAACATTAACCCAAAACCGATCAGGGGGTCGCCATGAGCAGCCAGAATATAGCCAAAACCGCTGTTGTCATCATCTGTTTTATGTATGGCCTGTCTGCCAATGCTTTCGTTGGCCAGATCGCCGTGGGTCTCGGTCAGATGAATGAGATCGGCCAGATAGATACTGCGTTCGCAGCCGATGCGAAAGTCGAAACCGAAGACATGAACGCCAACACGAAGATTTTCTACAAGCCCGGCAAGCTGCGCGACGAGATGAACATGGGCGGGCAGGAGATGGTGATGATTCGCCGTTTCGATCTCAATAAGCTCTGGATGATCATGGGACAGGGCATGTACATGGATGTCGATCCGGAGGGCGGCAGCGATCAGGCTCAGCAATACAAATTGATCGAGCGCGAAGTGATCGGCCCGGAAACAGTGAACGGCATGCAAACCACTAAATATAAATCCGTTTATGAAAGCAAGGACGGCAAGTTTGGCGGGTTTACCTGGTTTACCGAGGACAATATTGCGGTCAAGGCATTTATGATCCAAGAAACCAAAGGCGAAAAGCAGCGTATCAAGTTCGAGATTACGGACCTGCGGCGCGGTGCTCAGCCTGACGCCATGTTCGAGATTCCGGCCGGTTACCAGCAGTTAAACATGGGCGGTTTTGCCGGCATGCCGAGCCCGGGCGCAATCAGCAGCGCGGGCGCGTATGGTTCGTCACCGACTCAGCCACCGACTCAGCCACCGACTCAGCCAGCATATTCCGCCTCAGATCAGGCATCTGCTGACGAAACCGGCATAACGAACGAAGTCGCCGACGCGGCGGTGGAGGGCGCCGAAGAGGCGGCCGTGGAAGAAACCAAGAGGGGCGTCAAGGAAAGCGTCTCGAAGGGGATTCGCAGCCTGTTTGGAAAATAGCTCTATTCCTTTTTACCGCTAATACGTAGGTACTACTTCGACATTCTTATCGTCCCACAATGATAATGGGACGGTGTGAGATTGCTGATAGAGCGGTAAGTTTTTGCTATGGGTAGCGCAACCTCCAATGCACTGCCGCTGGTTTCCTCGGTTCTGTATCCAACCGATTTTTCTGCGGCCAGTGAGCAGGCATTCGCGCATGCTCTGGCAATTGCACAGATACGGCAGACGGAATTCACGATTCTGCATGTCGGCGATGAGAAGGATGCGGAAAAAGCATGGACGCGTTTTCCGACCGTGCACAAGACGCTCGAACACTGGGGGCTGCTCAAACCCGGCAGTCCGGATTCAGCGGTTCTCGATGAACTGAATATACGCGTCAACAACGTCACGATTCGAGGCAGTGATCCGGGTGTTGAGACGCTTCGTTATCTGGCTAGGCATCCTGCTGATCTGATCGTGCTCGCGACACAAGGGCGCGCCGGTTTGCCGCGTTGGATTGAACCGTCTGTTGCCGAATCGCTGGCCAGATCATCTCGCACGATGTCATTATTCGTTCCGAGTGGCGTGCAGCGAGCACCGGTTTCCCTGGCGGGCGGCATACTGAGGTTGCACAATATTCTGGTGCCGGTGGATCATGATCCGCATCCGGGCGCGTCGCGTTCACTAAAGGTTCGTGCTCCAGTATGCGCATCCGACGGTCGTCATCTTCCGCTCGTAATGTAGCTGCCGACGCGCCGCAATAATATCCACATTTCATCCTTCTCATAGCCGTTCGGCCCCAGTCGATCGAGGAATTCGCTCTTGAACTCGCTTGACGCGAGTAGTTTGTCCGGGACATCTTCCACCAAAGTTCCGGTCACCATTTCCGTTCTGACGGCCGCATAGATAGCTTCCCAGAATTGGCGTTTTTCGCTGATTGCGGATATTGGCCCGGTCGACGACCCCGCCTGCATTTTGCCGTCGTCGTCAAAGCCGAGTGACAAATGTCCGCTGACGATAGTCGTCACGCCCGCCCGCCTGGCGAGCTCTTCGGCATCCTTCAGATACGGCACCATGTTATAAAGGTGCGTGTCGGACATGGTTGGATTGTATTCCATGACCCAGCCGGTTGGCGCGCTGCCGATATCAACGATAAACATCATGTTTGCGGGGCGTGCAATCATCACGACCATGCAATCGTCATGGCTCGGGCCGAAATAATAAAGCCCAAGAGAGTGCGCACCGAGTTCGACTTCATAACTGTCCGCAAAAGTGAGATCCGGCAAGACAACGTCTGGATGCGGTGTTTCGCGCATATTTGCGAGGCATTTCTCCTGCGCTACGAATTTGGCGCCCTCATCCTTGAATATTTGCCCACCTGCGGCGTGATCCCAATGCGAATGCGAATAGGCCACGTATTTGACTGGCTGGTCGGTAATTTTTGCGATCTCTTCGCGCAGTATTTTTGCTGCCTTGACGTCCAGCGGATCGGTGACAATCACACCCTCTGCAGTGATCATGAATATGTTGCGATAAGGGCCATAGCGGAAGGCGTATAAGCCGTCGCCAAATTCTTCCAGTTCAATAAACTCAATGCCCGGAATGAACTGTGCATTAGCCGGCCCAGCGGTCACGAGCAACAGCAATAACAAGGTGGCGAATGTCAGCAAGCCTTTCATGGATCATTTTCCCGGGCCTGGTTCATCGCCCTATCCGGTGCAGCGAGTAAACACGCCGCGTCATGATTTCGAGGTTTCTTTCGTCGTAGCCGGCATATTCTGAAAATTGAGTCCAGTCAATCCGTTTCGGGATGACCCTGGCCGGCGCGCCCGCAGCAAAGGCGGTCTGTACTGCGCCGATCATCTCCTCCCAGAAGACCCGCTGATCTTTAATAATCGAAGCTGCAGCCGTTGCAGGGCCGAGTTGTGGCTCACCCTCCCGGCCTTCCTGAATCGCAGCGAAGGATCCGATGACCCGCTCGACGCCTCGTTCTGATGCGAGATTCTCAACAGATCTGAAGAAATCAATCAGATTATGCAGGTAATAATTAGCAAGGGTCGGATCCGACGGCACGGCCGCCTTCGGTGGGGTTACAAGATTCGCGATCAACATGATGTTGGCCGGACGCGCAATCATCACGGAAAGACAGTTACCGTAACTCAGGCCAAAATAGAAAAGTTCCAGGCTCTGCTCGCCAACAGAAATTTCATGGCGATCGGTATAAGTGACGTCGGGCATTACGACATCCGGATGTGGCGTCTCAGTCAGATTCGACGCGCAGTTTGCATGCGCGACAAAGGTTGCGCCTTGGTCCTTGAATATTTTCCCGCCGATGACATGGTTCAGGAAGGAGCTTGAGTAAGCAACATACTTGACGGGTTTGTCGGTGATCTTCGCGATCTCCTGACGGTAAATCGTCGCAGCCTCGACATTCAGCGGATCAGTCGCAATAACGCCCTCGGCTCCGACCAGGAATATGCTACGGCGCATGCCAATCCGAAAAGCATATAGACCATCACCGAGTGCCTCAGTCTCATAGGGTGCCATAAAGCTGGCCGCATCATGCTGCGCGTAACCCGCGGGAATAAAACTGATACAGAGAATCAGCAGCAACGCATGGCCGGACGACTGGATTTGTCTGTTTCGGGACATGGTGCTGGGACCAGTCGAAATGGGGATGTCTATTATTAACGCGGAAAAGACGCTCCGTCAAAATCCTGCCGAAATAGCAGCCGCATAACGTTTTTGCCTGTTCAGTAAAAGGCGTAGACTGCTCCGCAGAATAAGGTTCGAGTCATTGCTGTCCCACTTAATCGTACAAGCTGTCCAGACGACATGGTTTGCGATCTCTTTCTGAGACTGTGGCCCGCAGGGACGCGGGCCCCAAGCCCACATGCGACCTCAGGAAGTCCCCGTCTCTAGGGGAGACGTGTTTACGGCGGGTCTCAGAAAGAGATCGCAAACCAAGTCGGCCCGGCTACGGTTTGTACGCAGCATCGGTAACCTTTGCGTTTCAGCCTGGACAACCTTTATTAAGTGGGACAGCAGTGGGTTCGAGTCTATTTATCGGGAGGGAATCTGTAGGGATTCAAATTAATGGCTGTGGTGTTGATATGCGTTGCATTTGGCGTCGCTAAGAGGCTTTCACTAAGGCCATTTACTCGCTTGCACTAAGCGTTTCGAGTTGTTTCGCGACGGCGTCGGGCGTTCCCGTCGATCGCGCGAAAAGATTGTAGAAGGTGGGGACGACGAATAGCGTGAAGATGGCAGCGATGCCAACGCCCCAGAACATCACGACACCCAGCGTGCTGCGGCTTTCCGAGCCCGGGCCGCTGGCGAGCATCAGGGGGATCGAGCCCATGAGCGTCGATACCGTCGTCATGACGACCGGTCGGAATCGGATCCGGGCGCCGTCGATGATTGCCCGGCTGAATTCGATACCCTGGTCACGCAGCTGATTGATGAAATCGACAATCAGTACGCCGTTCTTAGCCGAAATGCCGATCAGCATCACGACGCCGATCTGGCTGTAGATGTTCAGCGTCTTGCCGGTCAGGCTGAGCCCTAACAGGCCCCCGGCCAGGGCCAGCGGCACGGTCACCATGATGACCAGCGGCAGCACGAAGCTCTCGAATTGTGCTGCCAGGACGAGGAATACGACCAGCAGTGCGATACCGAACGTGAAGTAAGTTGCCCCGGCGGATTCCTTGTACTCCAGCGACTCGCCTTTGTAATCGATACGTGCTGTTTGTGGCAGTTCGTTGCGCACGACTTCTTCGAGAAACTCGAGTGCATCGCCTAACGCATAACCTGGCGCCGGCGTTGCACTGATCGTAATCGATCGCAACCGGTTATAGCGATGCATCGAGCTGCTGCCGGCCATGTCCTCGGTATAAATCAGATTCGACAAGGGCACTAAAGCGCCCGGTGCGGCGCCTCGACGACTCGGGCGCACGTAAATATTGGACAGGTCGGTTGGCGTGGCGCGCTGCGCATCCTTGGCCTGCAGTACGACATCATATTCTTCGCCGTCGACCACGTAAGTCGTGATGGCCTGCTCGCTCATCATAGCTTGCAGCGTCTGACCGATCGTCTGCACGGATACGCCCAGCACGGCCGCACGATCCTGATCGATGCGTACCATCAGTTGCGGCTGGGTTTCCTTGAGATCCGAGTCGACCCGCGTCAGACCCGGATTTTCCGCGGCTTTTGCGAGAATGATGTCACGCCAGCGGGCCAGCTCGTCATAGTTGGGCCCACCGATCACGAATTGCACCGGCTGGCCGCCGCCGTGTCGCGAAATACCCGAGCGCATGAATGTAAAAACGCGAACGTCGGGGAACTGCTGCCAGGCGCCCATCATGCGTCCGCGCGCTTCAGCCGTCGAGGTCTCGCGCGCGTCCCACGGCGACATGCTGACGATAATAACCCCGCCGTTCGGCGCGGTTCGGCCCCAGCTTGGCGCCCGAATCAGCGCGCGCTGCACGTCACCAGACTCGACCAGCGGCCGCAGCGGGCCCTCGAGTTTCTTCATCTGCTCCGTCATGTAGTCGATGTTCGTGCCTTCCGCTGCAGTCACGATCGCGAAGAAAATACCCTGGTCTTCCTGCGGCGCATATTCTTCCGGCATGGCACGGAACAGGCCGTAGGCCCCGGCCGCTATTGCCAGCAGAATCAGCACCACGAGCGCGGGCGCGCCGAGGCTGGCCCGCAAGGCATTTTCGTAGCCGGCGGCCAATCGCTCGAATGCCCTGTCCAGTAGTCGCGTGCCCTGGGTTTCCTGCCTGGATGGTTTGAGTAGCTTCGAACACATCATCGGCGCCAGCGACAACGCCAGCACACTCGAGAAAATCACCGCCGCGCAAACCGTGACTGCAAGCTCGGCGAAAATCCGACCGACGTTATCCTGCAAAAACGCAATCGGCGCGAACACCGCCACCAGCACGGCCGTGGTCGCGATGACGGCGAACGCGACCTGGCGAGTGCCGTTGAATGCCGCCAGCAGCGGTGGTTCACCGCCTTCGATTCGCCGGTGCACGTTTTCCAGCACCACAATCGAATCATCCACAACCAGTCCAATACACAGCACCAGTGCCAACAGGGTCACGAGGTTGATCGAGTAGCCAAACAGACCCAGAATGATGAAGGCCGACGTCAGGCAAACCGGGATGGTGATCACCGGAATCACCATGGCACGGAAACTGCCGAGGAACGCTAGAATGACCAGACCGACCAACACGGTTGTAATGGCAATCGTCGTGTAAACCGAACGTATCGCAGCGCGAATAAATAACGAATCATCGGCGTTCTTCGCCAGCGACATGCCCTCAGGTAATTCGCTGTTGATGCGATCGATGGTGTCGTTGACACCATCAATGACGTCGACGGTATTGGCTGTTGATTGTTTAATGATGCCGAACGCAACCGTGTCGCTGAAGTTGGTGCGGAAAATCGTGCGCGTCTCGCGCGGACCGACTGCAACGTCGGCAACCTCGCCAAGGCGAATGATATGCCCGTCGGCGCCCTGGCCAATCACCAGCCGTCGAAATTCTTCGGCAGTTTCAAAATTACGCGCGATGCGAATCTGAAATTCGCGTTCAGTCGACTCGATTCTGCCGGCAGGCAGCTCTATGTTTTCCCGGCGCAATGCGTCGCTGACGTCGGTCACGGTGAGGTTACGTGCAGCCAGCGCGACCCGGTCAAGCCAGATTCGCATCGACGGTCGGCCAAGGCCATTCATCGTGACCTGCGATACGCCGGGAATAATGGCGAGTTGGTCACGAACATAACGCTCGCCATAGTCCGTGAGTTCCATCAGGCTCATGTTCGGGCCGATGAGGTTCAGGTAAATAATCGGTTGCGCATCGGCATCCTGTTTCGAGATAACCGGTGAATCGACCTCGTCGGGTAAACGCCAGATGACCCGGCCGACGCGATCACGCACATCATTGGCGGCGCCATCGATATCGCGTTTCAGACTGAATTCCACGGAGATTAACGACATGCCATCGAGGCTTTGCGAGTCAATGCTCTTCACACCTTCGATACCGCTGACCTCGCTCTCCAGGATCTGCGTGATGCGACTCTCGACGACCTCGGCCGAGGCACCGGGATAGCCGACACTGACCGAGATAATTGGCGGTGAAATGTCCGGATACTCGCGCACCGCGAGGCGATCGAATGCGAGTGCTCCGAATGCCAGCAGCAGCAGCGCGATAACCGCTGCGAATACGGGGCGTTTAACCGATATGTCGGAGAGCCACATGATCGTTACCTTTTGGATTCATTGTTCGTCGCTCCGGGCCGCCCGCCTGGGGCCGTTGCATCGCGCCGCGATTCTGCATCGGGTGGTCCGCCGCGCCGGGCGACGCTCTGGTCCGCCGTTCTGACCTGCATGCCGTCACGCAGTTTTATGACCCCTTCGGTCACAATTCGATCGCCTACTGCGAGGCCAGCTTTGATTTCGACGAGCCCCGGCTGGCGTGCCCCCAGTTGCACGGGTGTTCTGACAGCGGCTTGGTCCTTGCCAACAACATAGACGAAGGCCTTGTCGGTCAACTGCACCACGGATTTTTCCGGCACCACGATGGCCGAGCGTTCCGCGGTGATCAATTTGACGGTCAGCAACATGCCGGGACGCAGCGCCCGATCTTCGTTGTCGATGACCGCGCGCACCACCGCTGCGCGAGTCACGGGATCGACCCGTGAACCCACCGCGCGCACAATGCCCGCAAATTCCCGATCTCCCCAGCTGACACTGCGTGCGTAGATCTTGCTGCCCGGTGTCATCAGGCCGAGCACGGTTTCCGGGACGGTGAAGTCGAGCTTGATTTGCGAAATGTCGTCCAGCGTCGTGATCGCTTCACCGGGCGTCAGCAAGGTTCCCGGGCTGACCTCGCGAAAACCTAATACGCCGCTGAACGGCGCGCGAATCAGTCGATCCTGCAAGCGGGCCAGAACCGTATTCAGCCTGGCTTCCGCGGCTGCGGCTGCCGAGCGGGCCTGGTCGACGTCCGAAGTGGCCGCAATGCCCTGCTCGTCGAGATCCTCGAGCCTGCGCAGCTGGCGCCGAGCTTCATCGAGGTTGGCGCGTGCCTCGGCGAGTTGCGCTTCCTCTTCCTCATTGGTCAATTCGACGAGGACCTTTCCGGACTTGACATAATCGCCGTCGTCAAAGTTTACGCGCCGGATTGTATCGGTCAGGTTGGCGGTTAATGTCAATGACTCGTTGGCGCGCGTGGTACCCAGCGCCTCGACGCTGGTAATCAGGGGTTGCCGCAGAACCGGTTCTGTCACCACCATGACCGGCCCGAAGCCGCGGGGTCGGCCGGACTGCTCCGCCTCCTGGTTGAAATACCAGACGCCACCGATGATTGTCGCAATTATTATTATGCTTATGGCTGCTTTCACTGTTTGATCCTGGATATCCCGATTTCCGTATGACTTCAGGCGGGCAAATTATACCCTCGCGCATTATCCTGAATTTTGATAATCCGGACTTACAGCGATTTGTGCCAATAGACGGTCAGGGCCGCTCCTCGTCTAAAGCGGGTCTGCGGGGGCTTCAGACCCGTCGAAATGGCGATCCGGCAGCGAAATATGACCGGTTCGCACTGCGTAGCTCGCGTTTATTGATATACAGGGCTCGGAGACAACCATTGAACGGACAGCCTTCATGAGCACCGCGGAACGCCTGCACGGGCTGTTCTGTTCGCCTGACGCGCCCGGGGAAGAGTGCGAAAAAGGCAGGGCGCACGCGGGTGAATGAGACAAGCGTTACATGCCGCTATCTGCGCATGGTTGACAGAATTCCCCGGCAGTGAACGCTGCACATTTCATAAGGGTATTGGGTCGGCGTGATGTGCTGGCGCTGGCCTTTGGCGCGATCATCGGTTGGTCGTGGGTATTGCTGACCGGTCAGTGGGTCCAAACCGCCGGTGCTTTGGGGGCGATTGGTGCATTTACCGCGGGCGGCGTCGCCATGATTTTTATTGGTCTGACCTACGCCGAGTTGGCCTCCGCCATGCCGCTTGCCGGCGGTGAGCACGTTTACAGTTATCGTGCGCTGGGTCGGGGCGCCTCGTTCGTTTGCACCTGGGCACTGATTCTGGCGTACGTTACGGTCGTCGCGTTCGAAGCGGTTGCGCTTTCCTCCGGCCTGGCATACCTGTTGCCGGACTTCAGCAAGGGACGCCTCTGGTCGATAGCCGGTGAGGATGTCTATCTGAGTTGGGTTGCAGTCAGTATCCCGGCCGCGTTGCTAATGACAACGATCAACGTTCTCGGTGTAAAGCCCACCGCCGTTATGCAGAGCATCGTCACGGCGATTATTTTTTTAACCGGTGTTTTGTTTGTGACGGGTACCTTCCCGGCCGGCGACATGGCCAACCTGGAACCGCTATTTGTCGACGGCATCAATGGCGCGCTGGCCGTGCTCATCATGGTGCCGATGATGTTCATTGGCTTCGACGTCATTCCGCAGGCAGCGGAGGAGATTCGCCTGCCGTTCCGCACGATTGGTGTGTTGCTGATGCTCTCTGTGCTAATGGCACTGGTCTGGTATGTGCTGATGATTCTCGGCGTGGCGCTGACCTTCCCGGCCGCCGAACTGGAAAACCTTTCAATGGCTACGGCCGACGCTGGCGCGATGGCCTGGGGCAGTCGCTGGGCAGGCAACCTGATGGTCATTGGTGGCATTGCCGGAATAATGACGAGTTGGAATGCGTTCCTGATCGGCGGCAGTCGCGCGGTTTACGCGATGGCGAAAGACGGCCTGCTGCCCGGCTGGCTGTCGGAAATTCATCCGCGGTTCCATACCCCGTGGAAAGCAGTACTGCTGATCGGCGGCTTTTCCCTGATCTCGCCGTTATTCGGCCGCCAGATTCTGGTCTGGCTAATCGATGCCGGTGGCTTCGCCGTGATCATCGCTTATGGCATGGTGGCGGTGTCATTTCTGGTGCTGCGTCGTCGCGAACCGGACCTGGAACGCCCATTCCGCGCGCCCGGGGGCCTTTTCACGGGTGTCGCCGCCCTGCTGCTTTCGTGTCTGTTATTGCTCGTATACCTGCCCGGGAGCCCTGCAGCGCTGGTATGGCCGTGGGAGTGGGGTATTTGCCTGGGCTGGGCGTTGCTCGGGGCCTGGTTTTATTGGCGGCGATATTAACGGGAAATCCACTCTGCCAATGGCCATCATACACTCGCGCAACATTAAGCCGTCCGGCCATGCGCTTGATAAATGTGTCCCTTTTCAGTTTTACGACGGCGTATCATTGGAATATGACCGAAATTGAAGCAACGGCGAGAACCGAAAAGCTCGCTGAGCCCGAGAGCCGCACCGGGCTGATGCGCTCAGTGCTGCGCTCCGTTGTGAAGGTCATGACGGTATCGGACGCGCCGGACTACGATCAGCCCTGGCAGACTGCGGGACCCGAAAGCGCGGTTGGCTCGGGCGTTATCGTCATGACGACGCGCGGCACAAGGGTGTTGACCAATGCTCATGTCGTGCAGAACCAGGTTTTCATCGAAGTTCGGCGCTACGGCAAATCGCGCAAGTTCGTGGCCGAGATCGAAAGTGTCGGTCACGTCTGTGACCTGGCGCTGCTGAAGGTCGAAGATCCTGACTTTGCGGGCAACGCACCGCCGATCCCGATCGCGGAGCTGCCAGTGCTGGGCAATCGCGTTTCAGTGCTGGGTTTTCCGATCGGCGGTGACCGACTGTCGATTACCGAGGGCATCGTTTCCCGCATTGAGATGTCTCCGTACGCCCACAGCCAGCGGACTCTGCTGGCCGTGCAGATCGATGCGGCAATCAACGCGGGTAACAGCGGCGGCCCGGTGGTCAAGGACGCCGAGCTTGTCGGCATTGCTTTCGAGGCCTTGGACGAGGCTGAAAACGTCGGCTACATGATTGGCGCGCCGGTGGTCAAACACTTTCTGCAGGATATTGCAGACGGAATTCAGGATGGTTTTCCGGACCTGGGCATAGTGACTCAGCAGCTCGAATCCAAGTCACACCGGCGCTCATTGGGGTTGAGCGCGAACAGTCATAGTGGCGTTCTCATTACCGGGGTGGCCCACGGCAGCTCAGCCTGGGGAATCCTTGAGAAGGGCGACGTGCTGTTGATGGTCGATGGCAAAAATATTGCGGCAGACGGCACTATCCGTTTTCGCAAGGGCGAACGCATCGAATTCACGCACCAGATCGCCATGCACCATGTCGGGGAAACAATGCGCGTGAAAGTATGGCGCGAGGGTGCCATGCGGCGTTTTGACATACCCTTAAAAAGACCGCGTTTTCTGGTCGCCGAGGATAGTTACGACATCAAACCGACCTATTATCTTTACGGTGGGTTGCTGTTCGTGCCCCTGAGTCGCGACTTTCTGACGACCTGGGGACCGGACTGGTGGCTGGAAGCACCGTCGGAACTCGTCTCAATATACCAGCATGAGATTTGCAGCCCGGCGCGGACACAGGTTGTCGTGCTGCAAAAGGTTCTCGCCGATCGCGTCAACCAGGGTTACCACGGTTTCGAAGCGCTGGCCATCGAGCGCGTCCAGGGGCGCAAGATCCGCGACCTCAGGGAACTGATTCGCATCGTCGAGTCCGCCACGGATGACTTCATCCGCTTCGAGGGCCATGAAGGCAGCGTGATCGTTCTCGATCGCGATCTAGTCGGCGAGGGGAATCGTCGTGTCATGCGCCGCTATGGCGTAGCGTTTGATCGTTCGGTGGATCTGCGAAAATAGAAAATCCGTCAGTGCCGCGCCGGCCGGGCTATTGACTGCTTGCTTGCGGACCCGTTTGACGCGAACGGGCAGGGTTCATAGCATGATTCGAATTACAGAATAGCGCAGGCAGGCCGCAGCAGAGGAGGGCCAAACTTGTCCATCAATTTCTGGTATCCGGCCATCGACAGCGAGCGCATGCTCGAGCTGCAAGAAGCCGACACACTCGCTACTGCAAGCCCGGGTCGGCGAGAATCAGGTCCGCGAGTCTTGAATACAGCGCGACCGGGCCCAGCGCATGGCATAGCCGCGGCGCCGGGGGCCGCGGCTCGCCCGCGATGATCATCAATAACTGGTACGCGGCAGCGGCTTCCAGCGCGGTTGGAGCCGAGCCGCTGCAAGTCCGCATGTTGGGCTGTGCGTTCGTGCTATTTCGCGACACCGCAGGCGAGGTGGCCTGTTTGAGCGATGTCTGCTGCCACCGCGGCGGTTCACTAAGTCACGGGAAGCGGGTGAACGGTTGCGTGCAGTGCCCGTACCATGGCTGGGAGTATGGTACCGACGGACGCGTTCGCCTCGTGCCCGCACTGGGCGCGGACGCAAAAATTCCTGCACGGGCGCGAGTCGACAGCTACCCGGTGCAGGAGCGATGGGGCTTCGTCTGGGCATTTCTTGGTGACCTGCCGGAGGGAGAGCGGCCGGAACTTCCCGACCTTCTGCCGGAGTTCGGCTATCAAGACACATGGCGCATGACATCCATGCAGCGCGACTGGACGGTCAACTGGGCGCGTCTGAAGGAAAACCTGGCCGATGCATCTCATCTATTCCTGGTCCACAGCTTTGGCCGGCACCTGCCGGCCAAGATCGATATCTTCGACATCGAGGAGACCGACTGGGGCGTGCGCGTACCGCAGACCTATGCCGCCAAACCGACCGATGAATCGCGCACTTCGGTGAATGCGCCGCAAGCTGCCGAAACTCGCACGCAATCCGAGGTATTAATAGAGTTAAGTGTGATTGGCCTGATGCAAAAGAATTCTCAGAAGATGGTCTCGGGTTATGACCAGGTCATCTGGAATGCTTGCACACCGATTGACGCAACTCACACGCGACATTTCAACCTGCATTTCCGAAATTTTCTGCCCGAAGCCGCCAGCGATGCGGATATGCTGAAAACCATCGACTGGGGCTTTGACGAAGATGCGGCCGTTATCGAGCATGTCAGACCCGCGCTGACACCTGTGAGTCAAACCGGTGAACTGTTCGTCGAGACGGACGGGCCGGAAAAAGCCTACCGCGACAAGGTCGCCCGCATCGGACAGCGGCTTGGCGTGATTGACTGGCGCCGCATGCAGGACCTTGGCCCGGACCGGGTGCAGGTCATCCCGTCGCCCGCTCGTGCGGAAGGCGGAAGCTGGGTTCACGAGACGGTGCCGCTGGTTGCTAAGGCATGAATCCGGTCCGAACCGATCCCAGACCATCAAGCCTCGCTCATTTTTTGCGGACCTTTGGTAGCGTATGGGTCCGCCCATTGCAAACTGTTGCCACCTGTCCAGGCCTTGTCAGCGGCATACGCTGCGCCGGGATGGCTCCCTCCGGTCCGCTTTATTCCCTGCGCAGCGTATGCCGCTGACAAGGCCGAAAGCCTGGCAGACGATCATCGGCTGCTGCAAGCATTGGATTCTCCAGATATACGCCTAATCTCGCGGCAGGTTGCCAGAGACTCTTGCCATGGGATGGCTCCCTGCGGTCCGCTTTATTCCCATGGCAAGAGTCTCTGGCAACCTGCCTCAAACCGTGGATTTGTGCAGTCCGTTTTTCGCGTGATCGGACACTGTTGGTCCGATTAAATCTGAATTTTCACAATTCCTGCTCAGCAAGCCACCGAGTTTAAACCACGGATGAATCAAGCGGCGCAATGCACGGTCGATCGTCCGCTTGCGCTCTTTTTGTGGCCGCAATCTCCGCCCTGTTTTACTAATTCAGGTCACGAAGTAATAAGCTAGGATCTGCACCTGTAAACATGGGAGACGGGCCGATGTCCGAGATCGTATTTCAAGTGATATTACTGGCCGGTGTATGGCTTGGTGTTGTGTTACTCAACGCGGTACGAAAATGTGTGGAGAGTTTGCGTGACACGATCGATCAACGCAATATCGATGAACTTCGCGAGACATTACAATCTATAGAAAGTCGAATCGACGCGCTGGCGAGTGACTATCGGATGATTCACCCGGCATTGAGAAATGTCGACGATGAAATATATTGATTTAGAGTGGATGTGATTAAAAAAACCCCGCTGCGAGAGCGGGGTTTTGAAACTTCTGCCAGGCCGATGATCAGCCTGCTTTGAATTATTCGACGATGACGATGTCAGCCAGGATGTCACACTCTGGCATGTCGGCTGTGGCGAGCGACCCGGCCGCCTCGACAATGTGCCCCGCACTTGGGTCAAGTGCTGCCGGATCGAGCAGGTCGACAATCGTAATGACCTCGTCATCGACAAGAACGCGCAACACGTCGGTCTCTTCCGTTACGCAAACGTTTGTCATCACATCCGGCAGCATGTCATGCAATGTCAGAACGTCATAGTCATCCAAGATCATGACGTCCGTCAGTTCCCCGCTGACAAGTACATCACCAAGATCCGCAAGATCCGAGTTGAGCACGACGAGCGCCGCGAGCAATTCCTCCTCCGTGCCGTTCGTGACGCGCAGGCCATCCACGGTGGCGGCTTCGTCAGCATCGACGTCTGCCTGCGACAGTTCGTTGCCGCGCGAGTCGAATACGCGCGTCTCTGCTTGCAGAATCGTCTTGATCGGCATATCCGTATCGAAGGGTTCGAAACAGAAAAACTGCGGGTCCATAACAGCGTCACAGTCTTCCTGTGCTGAGACGACGACGCCGCGCAATGTTTCCCAGCCGGTGGGGGACGGCGGCTGATGACCGCCAATTTCGGTCACGACAGCGTCGAGGTTGAACAGGACATCGGCGTCGCCGGGCGTCAGAAAACCGATGCCGGTCAACTCGGCCCCTGCCGTAATGTCCGCAAAATCAGTCGCCATCCCATCTTCGCCAAAGATACCGGTCAAGTCCGGAAAAATCCGCACACAGTCATCCAGGCTGTCTGTAACGGGAGCGCCGAGCTGTGCAACAAATTGCAGCTCGCACACTAACGCGGATTTTTCGGTATCGGTATTAACCACGCCGTCGACGGCCACGGTACCGAAGACGCGTACCAGTTTGCTCGGCAGGAGAATGTCGCCCTTATAGACGTTGACGAAAAAGATCGGGCGCAGTCTGAAGCCACCGTTGCCTTGCTCAACAACCTGGAACGAGCGGTTAGCGTCCATATCCAGCTCGACGATCGTCGTCTGCCCGGCTTCGATCGTGAAGGGCCCCCGCGGGTTCAGGTCTATCTTGCCATTAGCCGGAAGATCGACTGGCGTCACGACCACAGGGTCGGTTGGATTGCTGATATCGACGAGTTGAATCTCGCTGACTTCGAGCCGGATTTTGCTGTAGTCGTCGGCAATGATTTCGCCGGCGAACGCGAAATCCGCACGATCGCGCAACGCGAGCAAATCAAATGTGATCGCGGGACCATCGTAGACGACCTGCTGGCCGCCGTTACCGCCGAGCAGCAACATCCGCTCCAGCGTGACCAGGATTTGTTCGAACTGATCAGTCGGTCCATCGGTGATAATCACCGCTAGCGTCCCTGTTGCTGGTGGCGCTGAATCCGAACCGCCGCAGCCGGCGATCGTGAAGCTCGCGATAATTGCGTAAATAGTCAGTCTCAGGTGTCTCAAAATCGAACCCTCCGTGGTTTCGGTCTGTCGCGCGCCTCTGGGCCGCCGAGCGGCAAAAAGCCGCAATCCGGCGCCAGTATTAGTTGAATCTCGTGGATGAGGTCATGATATCAAGGCCGGATCATCAGTAAATGTGACGCTGATCTCACTACGCCACACGTCCGCACCGGCAGGCAACTCTGCCGACGCTCTATATTTGCAGCTTTGCGGCGATGCGGCCCGCTCGAATGTCGCCTGCGCGAATAGACATAATCCCTCAAAAGGTGAACAATCCTGCCAGGATGGTCGGATAGGTTGGAAAGCCAGTATGAGAGTTCACCAAAGCCTGCAGAAATTGATCTATATCTTGATTCCGCTCGGTATGTTGCTTGCGGCATGCGCTCCCGAAGATGCCGAGGACAAGGCGGCGGCTACTGAGGAAACGTTTAATGAAAGTTGTGGTGTATGTCATAGCCTTGAAGATAATGGTCCGAGCGTTGCCGACCTGCGTGCGCTGAGTCCGGAGGAATTGCGGGCCGGGATTGTCAATCACCCGACTGCCGGTCAGATACTGGACCGATTGACCGCCGCGCAAATCGATGATCTGATTAAATTCCTGGAGGAGTAGCCTCGAAAATTCCGGCAGAGTCTTCGCGCGTCGGTGAGCTGCGTGAATTGATTATTCAGGCCAGGCTCAGGTATCGCTCACCCCGATCGGGCAAGACGGTCACAACCGTGTGACCCGGTCCGAGTTCCGTTGCGATCTGTGTTGCGGCCAGCACATTGGCGCCGGATGAGATGCCGACCAGCAGACCTTCCTGGTGACTCAAGTCCTGGGCCGCGGCCTTTGCATCGGCGGTCTTTATGCGCACGATCTGGTCAATGTCGCGCAGATCGATGAGATCCGGAATGAAACCGTCGGCCAGGCCCTGTATGCCGTGACAGCCCGGCTGACCCCCGGACATCACGGCTGATTCATCGGGTTCCACGGCAACGATGCGGGTTGTCTTATCAGCAGCGCGAAGTGCCTGGCCCACGCCCATCAAGGTGCCGCCGGTGCCTACACCCATGACAAAAGCTGCCAGGTCGCCGCCAACCTGGCGAATGATTTCCGGTCCCGTGGTTAACCGGTGACAGGCGATATTGTCCGGGTTCGAGAATTGACTGGGCAGGAAAATACTCGCATCGCTAGCGGCCAGCTCGATGGTGCGTGCAACGGCGGTTTGCATGTCATTGATCTTATCGAGCAGATGAAGTTCGGCGCCGAGCGACGCGATCATGTCGCGTCGTTCCTTGCTGACTGTTTGCGGCATCATGATGAAAACCTTATAACCCCTGATCGCGCCGACCATGGCCAGCGCAATTCCGGTATTGCCCGAGGTGACTTCCATGATCGTGGAGCCCGGTTGCAGATCACCGCGACGCTCCGCCTCGAGGATAATGTGTTTGGCGATACGGTCCTTGATGCTGCCGCCGGGATTCAGGTATTCGGCCTTCGCATAGATCGAGCAACCGGTGGTTTCACTCGGCGCTCTGAGTTTCATCAGCGGAGTACAGCCAATGGAATCCAGGACGCCGGAGGTCACGAGGCAAGTCGGCCGCTGGCGTGGACATTCCACCAGCAGAGACTTATTCTGAATAGAGCTGCTCATACCGGGCATTCCTCGCAAATTTGCCGGTCGGAGTCCATACGTAATATCCGACGATTTTTATCGATCTGACCAGCGGTCAGCCGACCAGTTCGCGGCGCTGGGCGCTGGACCTCGCGCCACATGCCTTGCTACGGTAATAAATTACCATAGAAAGGCCACCTTCTTTTCGGAGAAACAAGATGATCACATTCAGCAAACGCTTAGCACTGGCGACTCTTGCGGTACTATGCCTGGCGGCTGCGGCGCAAGCCGGAGAGGGACAACGTAATTTCGCTCAATACAGCGGCTTTGAAGGCAATGAGCAAATGCTCGGCGCAGCGGTGGCGGAAACTATTATGGGTGTCAGCCCGACCGGCTTTACGCCGGCGAGCAATACCGGTCATGACTTCAGTGATTCGCAACGACAAAAGCGACTCGGGCATGCAGTTTCGACGGCCATCAAGACCATCAACTCCGATCAGCCTTACATGCACGAAATGAACGATGCGTTGGTGAAGATGACGCTGACGTATATTCAGTTTGCCAAAGATCAAGACCTTCTCGATGAGCTGATTCAGAATGAGATCCGCACGCAATCTCCGATGCTGACCCGCGTCGGCAAGCTGATCAAGAAAACCGGAAATCAGGAACTGGCGCTGCTCGCTATCACCGATCGCACGGCCTGCTTTTATCAACTCGTAGAGGATGCGCAGCGTGAGCCGGGTACGATCAGCTATAGATCACCCTATGGCAATGTGCTGACTCAGAGCAGTGCGATTGGTCAGCATGACCTGACGGAAAAGGAAATCCACGAAATCTGGACCGTCCCGAGGATCAAGGGCCAGGCGGAACTCATGGGTGTCGACATCGAAGTCTCCGAGTGGCGTGACGACGGCATCGTTACCATTAGCGTGCCGCAGGTGACGATGGCGGCAACCACGGATAAGATCCAGTAAGAAATAATCCGGTTCAGACTTCGGCTTTACGGACCCGGGTATGGCCCGGTTTGCCAGCGGCAAGTGTGACTAGCGTCGCAGCTTCAGCCGAGATTCCGAACCGCCGAGAGAAGGTCGGCTACGCGGGTGCTGCGCGCGATCCGGCCACACGCCGAACAGCCGCGCCGATCAACTTACCAAAGCTTGAGAATCCGTGACGAGGGAGCGCTCATCCGTTGCTTGTGTCGGGTGCGCATTCGATGATGCAGCACGGCTCTTTTGTCGGCCAGCCAGTCCTCCTTGCCGACGTCTGTGGACAAGCCCTGGTTAGTCCGCCGCTCCATTTCGGCGGTGCGGAATTGGCAGAATTCCTGGTATGCGTCGATTTCATCGAGGAGATTTTCAACCATCAACTCGACCATGATCGCATCGTCCAGAAATCCGATCGCCGGTATGCGGTCCGGAATCAGGTCATCGGGATTGGCGAAATACGCCATCGCGCTGCATACGTGGGTCATTTCTTCTTCGGGGAGCTGCCACTCCTTGTCTTCGACCATATTGACGAGAACTTCGAGCTTTGCGAGCCGGGTCGAAATAAATTCCGGTAATTCGGCATTGCTATCCGCCGCCTCGAACACCTTCCGGGCTGCTTTGGCGATTGCTTGCTGATCCAGCTGGGCATCGCACACCGCGTGGTGCGCTTTATGCGCAATGCTCTTGAAATGCTCCAGGTCTTTATCACTGAGCTCGAAGGAAATTTGGAGGGGCATATCGGGCCACCTTTGGGCTTGTTATTTGCTATCAGATCATACGCGTTCTTATGTTCCCGGCAAAGCGCCGGGTCGAAAAAGGGCAAGCTGTGGTCAGACGACCGCCGTGAACGGTGCCTTGAACAAGCGTTGTCATGCAGCGCGCCGGCTCGGTTGGCGTATTATTCGCCATGTCCCTTTAAAAAGTCAGCGGCAATGCCGGAGGGTTACCGATGAGACTCAAACAGGAACGCGGACTCTGTGAGCGGTATGCTGCTGACCCTGAGCAGGCCGATGCCGAGATTTTCGGTCGGCGGGTTGACGGGACCCGCCGGGGCTTTCTGAAACGCTCCGGGTTGGCGTTCATGGGTGCATTGCTCGGTGCAGGAATACCGTTCTGGCGCAATTATCCGGGTGGCCTGATACCGGCGGCTTTCGCCGAAAGCGATGCAGCTTTCGTCATCGACGGCAAGAATGGCTTGCGCGTGCTGAATGACCGGCCGTTGAATGCCGAAACTCCGGTTCATTTTCTCGATGACGACGTCACGCCGACCAGCCGGCATTTCATTCGCAACAACGGCATACCCCCGGCTTATGCAGACCCTGCCGCATGGCGGTTGACGGTGGATGGAGAAGTCGAACGTGCGCTCGAATTGAGTATCGATGACCTGCGACGCAGATTTGAAGTCGTCAAGTTGCAGCTGCAACTGGAGTGCGGCGGTAACGGCCGCGCCGCGTTCAATCCGCCGGCCCGCGGAAATCAGTGGAGCCTCGGCGCAATCGGCAACGCGCAATGGACGGGGGTCCGATACCGCGACGTGCTGCAGGCGGCCGGTCTTAAACCGACGGCGGTGTATACCGGACACTATGGCGCCGATAGCCACCTTTCCGGTCAAGCGGGAAAATTGCCGCTTTCTCGCGGCGTGCCGCTGCATAAGGCCCTGGACCCGCATACATTGATTGCGTTTGAGATGAACGGTGAGCCGATTCACCAGATGAACGGCGCGCCGCTGCGCGTGGTCGCGCCGGGCTGGCCCGGTTCCTGCTCGCAAAAATGGCTGACCCGAATCTGGGTGCGCGATCAAGTGCACGACGGCGCCAAGATGACGGGCACGTCTTACCGCGTGCCGAAATATCCCGTGGCGCCGGGGCAGACCGTGCCCGAGGAGGACTTTCGGATTATTGAGTCGATGCCGGTCAAGTCGATAATCAGCTCACCGAAAAATGGCATCCTGTTACCGGCCGGTCAACGCAATTTGACCGTGCACGGCCACGCGTGGGCCGGAGATCTGGCGGTCAGCGCGATGCATTTGTCGATTGATTTCGGCCGGACCTGGTTGAATGCGCGCGTCGATGCGCCGCCGAATAAATATTCATGGCAAGCGTGGTCGGCGGGCCTGAATTTTCCGCTGGCCGGCTATTATGAAGTCTGGGCCCGGGCCACCGATGAAAACGGGCAGATGCAACCCTTTGCGATCGCCTGGAACCCGAAGGGCTACTTGAATAACGCCATGCATCGTATCGCCGTGCGCGTGAGTTAATGTCACGCTTATTAGTCATACTTTTGGTGCTGAGTATTCGACCCGTGCTGGCGGAGCCTGGTGCCGGACCCTGGGAAGATATGCCACAGGGCGAGGGACGCCGCGAGACCTTCGCGATTTGCTCAGCCTGCCATTCGATCAAGCTCGTCGAGCAACAGGGCATGACCCGGCCGCAGTGGCATGAGACCCTGGTTTACATGGTCGAAGAGCACGGCATGGCGCCGCTCGGGGAGCCGTTACTCGAGCGAATACTGGATTACCTGGTGATGGCCTACCCGCCGGATCGACCAAACTGGAACCCGGAAGGTCTCCAGCACTAGTGCGAGAAAAAGGGGACTGGCTCCTTTTTCAAAGTCGCACTAGAAATTTCCCCTTTGTGTAGGAAAAAGGTGCCTGTCCCCTTTTTCGGATGTGGGGACAGGCACCTTTTTTACCCGCGGATGTGGGGACAGGCACCTTTTTTACCCGACAGCAGGGTTCTTTGATGTGCAGCTCGAAAAAAGGAGCCAGTCCCCTTTTTCTCAGGGACTGGCTCCTTTTTCAGCGTTGCACCATGACTTTCCGCTATGGATCGGGAAAAAGGTGCCTGTCCCCTTATTTCACGGCTTTAAAAAAGGAGCCAGAGAAAAAGGTGCCTGTCCCCGTACCGGTAAAGAGGGACGGGGACAGGCACCTTTTTTGCCCGACTGCAGGGGTCTTTGATGTGCAGCTCGAAAAAAGGAGCCAGTCCCCTACCAGCACTCCGTGCTCGGCCCGGTCGCATCACGATCGCCATTCTGGGCCAGCGTTAGTGCGACGCAATCCGTATCGCGTGTCCACTGGACGAGTTGCGGAACCGCCAGCACCGTGAACGTCGTAGGCGTGGTATTAACCAGCAGCAAGACGTAAGTCCGATCGGCATCAGCGGCGGTGGTGAACTGACCATCGCGTTTCACGCCGATGACGTCAGCCGCATAACCCAGCGTCGACAGGTTCGGCGCATAGGCGCGGTTATCGAGGAAAAACTGCTCCTGGCGATCCGCGATCTGGAAGGATGCGTTTTTCACGGCCTGGCGGTGGCTGCGCATGATGTAGTTCGTATACGACGGATAGCCGACCGCCGCCAGTATCGTAATAATCGCGACAACTATCATCAATTCGATCAACGTGAAGCCACGCTGCCGATGTTGATGCCCGGATTTCTCAAACTGATGCATGTCGTATCACTCCAAAATAATATGCCGGCCCGACCACCGATCCATTACAGATCGGTGTCTTCTTCGTCGAACCAGAAAGTCTGCAGCCGCGGCGTTGCCGATGTCGGGATGATCGGTCCGCCAGGTGGCAGGATATAGGTTGACGGCTTCGGGCCCAGTTGCGTTGAAATGGCGACCACCTCAGATGGAATTCCCGCGCTTTTGAGATCAAAGGTGCGCTCGTCTTCTTCGGTCGTGGTGTCGAAATTAGTCGTCGCCGCGGCATTACTCAAAGACAAGGCGTACAATCTGCCGCCGCCCTCGCTCGGCAGGCAGCTGGTCGGATCAAAACCGAGTGTCGGCAGGTAACTCGTAAAGTAGACCGTGTTCTGAATGATGATCGGCTTGGCGAGGATCTTCTCTCCGTCCTCTACCATGCGCAGCTTCCACCCGCTGGACAGGTCCGCCGTGCAGGCCGAGTCATCGGTCAGGCAGGTATTGGTCACGTCACCGAGGTCGGCATGCTCGAGTAAGCTGTCGACACCGCCGCCCACTGCCGTATGGAAATCCTTGATCATATAGGCCCAGTTATCGACATCGCCACCCTTGTCGAGCGGATCGGGCCGGTCACCACTGCCGATCACGAACACGTCGACGCGCTCGTCATTTACAAACGTCTGCACAACGTCGCCGCGATGGAAAAAGCGCCGGTCAGTGATTTTCCCGCCTGACGACGGCGCATGTCGACCCAGGCGGGCCAGCAAGGTCAGCTTCCATTGCGAGGTATCCGTACCGTTGATATCCGCACGCCAGACGTTGCCACCCGTGTCGCCGACATAAAGGCGGTCATGCCGGCCATTGCCGTTACCGTCCATGACGGTTACCGGTGACGGTATGCTATCGACGAGATCCGGATGGATGAAGGTGTCTGCTGCGGCAACACCGCTGCCGACCGCCTTCCAGATCAACGCACCGGTTTCCATATCGACCACGTATATCGCGTTGCCTTCGGTATCGTCGGTGCCGACGCCGGCGCGAAGATCCTTGTTCAAGTCATAACCACCGGCAAACACCAGCGCGGGTCGCTGCGTGCCGCCTGCCTTGGTCATGATGACGCGCGGCGTGCTGAAGGTATAACCGAGCTCGGCAAAGTCGCCGGCTTTTTTGATCGGCGGCCACAGTAACTTCGGATTTTCCGGATCACTGACATCCATCCCGTAAAGCGCTTTTTCGCCGCGGCGCAAGCCAAAGAACAGGTAGGCTTTTTCACCCGCATCGATCGTGCCGTTCTCATTCGCGTCTTCGATGTAGGAGACGGGTGATCCATCCACGAGGTATGGATGCTTGATGCCGACGGCATCGGTTCTGAGAATTTTCTGTTTATCCATGACGGCTTGCGGCATGAATGCCCAGGCTTCCTCGCCGCTTTCGGCGCCGCCGGTGGTCGTGTTGCGAATAAACCTCATGAAACCGTCATTCGATGCGACGGCAATATAAATGCCCGGATTAGCGTCGGAGTATCCACCGCGCGCGCCGAAATTCATGGGCATCGGCCGGGAATGCAGGGGATCACCGTAGATCCACGGGCGCGCTTCCGCCTGGGTGCCGTCTCCGTCGAGGTCATCGATGTCAACACCGCGCGCATACAGCATGAGTTCCAGCGCTTCGTTGACGTCGGCCGCGCCCAATGGGACCTGTAGCGCGGTTGCCGTGGCAACATCGGCGTTGAACGGGGCAAGATTGGTCGAGCCGGCAGTATTGTAGAAAAGTTGGCGGGCCCCGGGATCGCTGTTCAGAATGCCCGGGAAACCGGCTATATAGCCCGGTATTTTCTGGCCGGCGGCGCCACGGGTCACGCTGCGCCCATCGGCGCCGTCAATTTCACCGGCGTTGACGTCGGCATCGGGTAGCGCGCCGGCGTCGGTCCAGTGGGTCAGGGCGCCAAAGCGAATACGTCCGTCGGCGGCGATCGCAGGATCGTCACGCGCATCGACGATGGTCGGGATGCCCTCCGCCAGGCCGGCGATGCGCAGTTTCTTGATATTACCGACCCAGGTCGGTTTACCACTTTCCTCCGCCTGGAACAGCGCAATGTAAACATTGTCGATCACCTCGGCCCGGTTAAAAGAGTTGACCGGCACCGAAGCCGCCACGAATGTCGTGCTGACACTGATGATCTGGTTGAAAATATCCGTCAGCGAATCGATGAGTTCCTGCGGGTCCTCGCTGAGCGCCAGAGGTGCATTGGTGCCGCCGGCACGCGCATATTCGGTGGTCGTGACATTGATGAACCGCGGGTCGACGATGAAATATGACGTCACGTTCTGTTCGCCATTGAGATTCGGTACGCTTCCATACGAACCATCGGCCAGGTCTTTGTCATTCAGCCACTCGATCACGCCGGGAAACGTCAGGTCGTTTTTGGCAATGCCCATGCCGGACGGTGCGGCTGCGCTAATCGCGGCATCAGAATCGGCGTCCTGGTTCGACACCTGGAACATCATGTTGAGCGTAAACAGTTTGCTGCATCCGCCGACGGTGCTGAGCGGCGAGATGTAATTGTTACCGGTTTCGATGTCCTCATCCCACATGGTGTCCGGCGTATCGTCGTCCATGTTGAAATTGTCATCGGTACCAAAATCCTTAAAGCCGACATGACCGTTATAGATCTTGCCGGCGGTCAAATAGCGGAACAGCTCGAAGAACAGTTCCTTGCCCTGGTATGAATGGCTCGCGAAACCTAGTGGCAGCGGAATGTCCGCGAGATACTCGTGAAAATCTCTCTTGGCATTGTTGCTGTCGTCCGCGAAGAACGGTTTTGCGCCGAGCGCGATAAAACCGCCGTTGCTGCACCCGGGTAAGACCTTGTTCTGGCACCCCTTTTTGTAATCGTGGTTCAGCATAAGGCCCATCGACAGGCCATCGAGCGGCTCGAGGACTTTCTTGAGTACGGCTCGCAGTACATCAAAAAACGTGTATGGACCGACGGGTGACAGGTAACCTTCGGTAATCAGGAAATCGCACTCCGTGTCCTGGCAGGCCGGTGCCGTAAGGTTGGGGCGCCAGTCGAGGCTGAACATCACTATTGCTTCAGTGCCCTGTGATAATGGGGTACCGATATAGACTTCGGTATCATCGGCCTGGCCGCTGCCGCTGAGTAACACCAGCAGGCTTACGCCGGCTAAGGCAGTGAGTCTGGTTCTGAAATTCATGTTTCTGTCGCTCATAGGTTTGTCCACTAAGGTTTCTGGGTCAAAATAACGATGCCCTGCGTGATCGACGCACGGCCGAGGCCTTCGTCGGCCCGATCGTAGGTTGCGTTAACGGTGTAGTAGTTGGCCACGAAATCGTCCGCGCTATAGCCGGTGCCCGGCGGCGGTGGGCCGATTTCGATCAGCTGGGCGGTTGCGGAGAGGTCGCCGGTGGCGACATCGGCCGCCAATACGCCGGGCATGAACAGGCTGGGCAGATTGCAGGCTGGCTGCCCAGTGGTGCACAGCATGAAACCGGGGTTGCCGATCACCGGGGTCATGAGGGGCGTCGCGTTAATCGCGTCGATCAGCGCTTGCGAGATCTGGTGAGCCGTGGCCCGCACGGCCTCGTTGCCCGCCATGCGGAGTTCAAGTTTACTGCTCTGCATTGACGTCAAAGCCATGATGCCGAGCACCACCAGGAAAACCAGCGTGACCATCATGACGGCGCCGCGTTGCTCGATTCGCTTTAGTTGTGTCCGTTGCATCGTTTAGATTCCGATCAGTAGTCGCGCGCGGTTGCGCATGTTGAAAATGGGTATCGTCACCGTGTACAGGCGCCGGTGGAAGTTGTCGTTCGGATTGAAAGCGGCGGCGTTACTGAGCTGATAGGTCCGGTTATCCGTGTAGCCAATGTCCTGGTTCAGGGTCCGTGCGAGCACGAATATGCGTGCCGAAATCACCCGCTGGAGCTGAGCCAGAGTGGGGTTCGGCAGGTACTGATCGACGCTGCCGCTTTCGTCGACGTCCAGCCCATACTCGATCTGCAGATTTTCGATACCGGCCGCGATGCACTCGGTTTGTATGCCCGGGGCGGCCGCCGTGTAGTCGAGCACCTTGCGGCACAGAGACGGAATTCCGTCGCCGGCTGTATTCGTAAAGTTACGAATGTAATAAATACTCGGCCGGTACTCCCATTCGTTCAAGGCGCCGGCTACGCCAGCGCCCGGGAGAATCGGATCCTGGTACATGAAGCCCTCGAGCGCATTCGATTGCATATAGACGGTGTTGGCGACGAGCTCTGCGGGGGGCACGGACCTGCCGGCGAAACGCTTGATACCGATTACATCCGTTTGTGGCAGCAGTTCCCCGGCATTTATGCACGAGAAACCGGCATTCGCCGTCGCACCGGTGGCGTTGTCCACCGCTGTCAGGGTATTGATGTCATCGGTCACGTCATCGAAAAAACCGAGTATCCAGTCTGGCTGACCGGCAACACCGCAATCCGTGCCGGTGGTCAACACGGGATCCGTAACTATCGCGACCGGATGCACGAGTTCGCCGATATACCCGGCCATCCGGATTTCCTTCATTAATTCATTGATCGCAAAGCGGCCCTCGTCCTGCATGCGTGCCACGTTCTCGTCCATGCGAAAGCTTTTTTGACCAACGACGAACAGGTTGACGACACCACCCGCGAGAATCACCCCCAGCACCATGGCGATCATTAACTCAGTCAGCGTAAAGCCGGTTTGCGTTCTGTTTCTCATGAATACTCGAGCTCCGTTGGCGTTCACTAGGTCACACTGAGAAATGACTGCACCACGAGCACACGGCGGAAAGCGTCGCCTGCTCCGTAGTTACCGCTGCCAGCACCACAGTTGTTGACTATCGGGTTACCGGTATTCGTCAGGCCGCGCCAGGCGATCGCAACCGTGTAATAACCGGCGGCACCCGCGCCAAGCGGCGGCGGCGGTCCGGTAATACAGACGGTTGGCGTCAGTAATCCACCGGCCGCGGCACCGAGGTTGTTGGTTTCCAGCTGGCCGTCGAGGTGCTGTTCCCATTGCCAGAGATCGAAAATTGCGAGCTGCGTATCCGTGCAGGTCACCGCGGGATTCAGGCAATTATCGGCAGGCACGGCCAGTGTTCCGTTACCAATCGTGCCGACCGGAACATAAGTGGCCAATTCAGTCGGGTTCGCCCGCATGCGGCTGAAAAGATCGTTCGCCATATGCGCCGCCGTGGTGCGCTGCGCCGAATCGTACATCGATCGCTTCGACTGTAATTGCAGAGTCGCGGATGACAGTAATGCAACGCTGGTGACAATTAGAGTGACGAGCACTTCTACGAGGCTGAATCCGGATTGTCGTTCGGGTTTATGCATGTTTACTTTCATGAGCTTGTTCATAAATAAATAGTTATGGACAGACGGGATCTGCGCCGCCCGATTGATACTCGGAGAGGCGCGGGTGGCCACTGGCATTGACGATGACGACGCGGGCATGTTCGGCGCCACGCGGGTCGCAGATCGTCATCTGGCCCGTATTCTGAGCCGGGGTATTCACCATCAGGCGACCGTTCGGCCGGTAAACGAAGAACGTGCCAAATTCCGCTGATTGAATGTCCAGCCTGGTTTGTGCCGACGTTTGACCGAGAATAAACTCGCCGGGATCAACTGAGCGGTCACTATTTGCATCGGTGAAGAGTATCCAGCCCTGATTCCAGGGCACCGCCTGGCAGGCGGTGCCAGTCTGGCTCGGGCAGACAGTGATCTGGGTATTGCGCGTAATGGCCTCGCTGCGTGCGAGGTGCATCGTGGTGACGAGCTGGTTGATGCCGGTGGCGCGCCGGTTGTTGTTTACAATGGCATTGAAGCTCGGTATCGCGAACGACAGGCTGAGCCCGACCACCGTCATGGTGGTCAGCAGTTCACCCATTGTGAAACCTCGTTGTCTGAACCCGGTGCTGAACAATTGTCTGTCCTCGATATGTTTGTCTTCCAGACCGGGATATTAGAAAAGGGCACCATCCGAAACGTTGATTCAGTTCCGGAGATTCTCGGAAATTTGGCCAACACAGCGCGACGGGTTGACATAAGCGCATCGCGTATTCCGCTGTCGAACACGCCAAGTGGCTATAAAAGCTGAGGATTTTTGAAAATCGATGCAATTGGAGCGATTGTCATAAGGCCGATTCTGCTACGGGCTTCACAAAAAACACATGCAAAAAGACACCCGACAAGCGGTTTGTGACGATCGATGGGTGGGCCCCTTTTTTTGTGGCAATCGAGATATGTAAAACGCGTGCGGGTTGCGACGGTAAACCACTGGCAAGGTCTGCGGCCGGTAGCTTATTCGTGCGCCTCAATCCAAAAGCCGTAATACGCGGAATGCACCAGAATGCGGCGCGCGTGCCGAGGCTCTAGTGGATCAGTTGATCGCGCCAGTCCGGCCAGGCCAGTTGCACTCTTTATTATCGCTCAGATAAGCAGCGCAGCACGGGTTCACCGCCGGTTCCTGAAGCAGTTTGCCCAGCATCAACGGGGAAATCCGCACACGGCAGCAGCTGGACCTGGCGAACCAAACGTGTCGCCAGTCCTGATCAGTCCCGGTCCAACAAGACACGCGCAAACTCGAGATAAACGAAGAAAAGTAATCATGAACGCGCGCGTTTTGTTGTTGTCACGGGCGATTTTAGGCCACGTGCCGACGCAATGGTTAGTTCTTGTTGGCAGGGGCAGGTCCCGCGACACGTCGTACAAATCGGAGACCTCAGGCGCGCAGAAAAACGCTAAGCCATCACAAAAACAGCATTAAATCCTTGAGCTCAAGCGGTTTTCTACCTTTAAATCGGCAGCGACGGTGATTGAACTAAAGCTGACCCTGCTGTCGGCTGCGCCCCTCTTTTGCAGCAACGGATGCTGGCATGTCGATAAAGCGACGCATGATATTGATACTGGCGGTTCTGGCGCTGGTTTTTCTGTCCGCTGCGATCGCCGTCGTCAACCTGGCTGTGACGCCGGCAGTCACGAATCTGGAGCGTGACCTGGCGAACGAAAACGTGGAGCGCGTCAAACAATACATCCAATCGGAATTGGATTATCTCCAGGGGAATAATCAAGACTGGGCCGAGTGGGACGAAACCCATCAGTTTATGTTGGGGCAAAATGATGCTTTTCCGATATCCAACCTGGCCGATGAATCGCTGATGACGCTGCGGATTAACGCGCTGTATCTTGTCGATCCGGATGGACGCCTGGTCTGGGGGCGATTGCTAGACCTCGAAACCGGTTTGCCAATTCCGGCGGAAGAAGGGTTCTTACGCCCGTTGTCAGAAGAATCCAGGCTCGTGACGCATCGAACAGTGGACAGCAAGGCAGTGGGCATATTGCGAACGCGCGGCGCCCCGATGCTGCTGACCTCATTCCCGGTCCTCAACAATCAGAGGCAGGGACCGATAGCGGGTTCGCTTATTTTCGGGCGAAGTCTGGACTCGAGGAAGCTGGCAGAGATCAGTCAGCGCATCGGCGTGCAATTTTCATTGATCCGGATTGGCCAGGATCAGCTTTTGCCCGGCGCGCGCGCCGCGGTCGAATATCTGTCTGATGCAACGCAGACAGCTTATTTCGACGAGACCGATGAGAGTCTGCAAAGTTACCGCGTCTTAAACGACATCTATGGCAGACCGTCGGTATTACTGCAGGCCCATACTCTGCGTCGCGTTACGCAAATCGACACGGTCACGACGGCGATTTTAGTCACGGTAGCGGCGGTCTTCCTGCTCATAGCGGCGGTCTGGATGTCGATCAACCGCTCGCTTATCCATCCATTGCTGATGTTGAAGGAGCACATAGTCGAAATCCGCGAGACCAGGGATCTGTCCGGCCGAATACGACTGCAGCGCAGCGACGAACTCGGTGAACTTGGCGATGAGCTCGATGCGATGACCGAAGCGCTCGAAAATTCGCGCCGCGACTCCGAGGCGGCGCGGCGTGCTGCAGAAGCAGCTTCCAAAGCCAAGAGTGAATTTCTGGCCCGCATGAGCCACGAGATCCGCACGCCGATGAACGGCGTATTGGGCATGACTGAGCTGTTGCTTGAATCTGCCCGATTGCATGAGGAAGAACGTCATTATGCCGAGACGATCTATTCGTCAGGCGAATCTTTGCTCGAAATCATCAACGACCTGTTGGATTTCTCCAAGGTCGAGGCGGGCAAGATGGAACTGGACCAGAGCCCTTTGAAATTGCGCCGCATCGTCCAGGACAATCTCGATTTAGTAGCCGAAGCCGCAAGGCGCAAGGGATTGCAACTGACAGTAGATTTAGCCCCGGAAGCGAATTCGGTCGTGTACGGCGATGGGATGCGGTTGCGCCAGGTATTGCTCAACTTGTTGGGTAACGCGGTGAAATTTACGGACCGCGGCGAGATCGCGTTGCGCGTCGAGTGCACTGATTCGGACGAAGAGATGATCGGCTTTCGCTTCAGCATTCGCGATACCGGTAAAGGTATCAAAGCGGAAAATCAGGCATCGATCTTCGAGTTATTTTCACAGGAAGATGGTTCGACGACGCGCAGATTTGGCGGCACGGGGCTTGGACTGGCGATCTGCAAGCAACTGGTTGAATTGATGGGCGGTGAGATTGGCGTATCAAGCGTCCCGGATCAAGGCTCTACCTTCTGGTTTGCGGTACGGCTGCGCCGCGCAGACGCCATTGCAGAGCCACTGCGAATCCAGGAAAACATGCGCAAGAAGGCTGCGCTCATGAGCGCTAGCACTGGCCGGCAAGCCGAACATCGCCCGGCCCGTTACCGCATCCGGGCGCTGCTGGTCGAGGATAATCCGGTGAACTTGCGTTTGGTGCAGACGATACTGGCGAAACTCGGTTGCGAGATTACCGTCGCCAACGACGGTCAGGAAGCGCTGGCTGCCTTTCAGGCCGGACCCTATGACGTGGTGTTCATGGATTGTCAGATGCCGGTCATGGATGGTTTCGAGGCCACACGCGCGATTCGCGAGTGGGAAAGGCGCAACGTCCGGCCCCGCACGCTCATCGTCGCGCTGACCGCCAACGCCCTCGACGCTGCGCGGGAGCAATGCCTGGCCGCCGGCATGGACGACTATCTGGCCAAGCCTTTCAGGATGAAGGAATTGGCCGACATCGTTAAGCGGCGCGCGCGAACGTCCGATTTGGCTACGGCAAGTTAGTCCTCGATATCGTCAGTATCGTATTGTCCGCTTAGCCGCCGGCGGATATGTGACCAGGACATGCCGATCGCCAGCAGCCCCGACAGGCAGATCAGAGAGATCCATGCAATCGCTGAGACCGAATCCGCCTTCAGGATACCGACGTCGTCCAGCAACCAGATTAAAGCGGCAAAAAAAGCCGCGCTGAGTAACAGTCCAAATGCGCCCAATGACCGCAGCGTCGCCCGAACAAAAACAGCCCAGCCGATAAACAGGACGATGCCGACGAATGCGTGTTCCGGACCGAGTTCCGAGGCTTCGATAGATGCTTGAACCCAATGCAGGAACGAATAGGTGGTTGGGTTATAGGTGAATAACACCAGGCACGCGGCAAACAGCCAGCGCAGACCAAAACTCAGTGGCGTGAATCTTGCCGGTGGTTTCGTGTTCATTCCGATGCTCGACTTTATTATTTTGCGATGGAACTAGTATAGCCGCAGACAAGGCCGAAGGCCTGGCAGACGGTCTCGGCCGCTGCAAGCATTGGATTCGCAAGACATACGCCAGACCTCGCGGCAGGCCGCCAGAGACCCTTTCCTCGGGATGGCTCCCTGCGGTCCGCTTTATTCCCCAGGAAAGGGTCTCCGGCGGCCTGCCTCCAACAATGGATTTCCGACGAATAATGATAATGGGGATAATGGGGACAGTCCCCATTATTCGGGCACTGTCTGTCCGCGCAGATCTGACGTTTTACAGTTATGAGATCTACGGAGAATCCCAGCCAAAGCCGCCGCGGTGTCGCCATCTGCGCGGCCCGCCGTTTTCCACAAATTTATCCACTTCGGCCTGCTGCTCGGGGGTCAGCTGTTCATAAATCCTGGCCATGGTGCCGATGCGCAGCATCATCGCATCCACCATCAGTGGAATATTGTTTTCCACCGTCAGCCGCACCTGGTCTTCGTCGTAACCATTGGTGCGAATATTTTCGGTGATCTGCTTGCGCATTGCATCGAGTTGCTCGCGCAGCGCCTGTCCCTGTTCCCTGGAGTCGTCGAATGACTTGCGAATGGCGGTTTGCTGTTCCTCGGAGAGGTCGAGGTGCCGGGTCATCGCCTCCATCGGGCCACCGCCCATCATCCGCGCATCGCCGGCGCGATGTTTGCCAGCCAAAGCCACGGTGGTAACCAACAATGATATGGCGATCAAAATCAGAATAAGGTTGTTCATTAATCTTTCTCCGCTATCGTGAAAATCTGCTCATGCATTCGATTGATGGAATGTAGTCTAGTCATCCAGATGTGAAGCAGTGCGCCAGAAAGGCAAAGATTTGCAAAGATTTGTAAAGCAGCCTTGCATCGAGACTCGAGTTGGCTTGGAATCGACTCCAGGAATCATGAATATGGCCCATGAAACAGATAAACACCCCGATGCCAGGCGCGTGTTGCTCGTCGACGACGACCTGCAACTTTGCCAGATGCTGGCGGAGTATCTTAATGGTGAAGGCTTTGAGGTCGTCACGGTGCACGATGGTCAGGCCGGCGTAGACGCCGCAAACGCAGGTCACGTCGACGTCGTTGTCATGGATATCACGATGCCGGTCATGGATGGCTTTGAAGCCTTGCGTCGGATCCGCAAGGCTTCCGATGTGCCGGTGCTGATGCTGACGGCGCGCGGTGATGAAGTCGATCGTATTGTCGGCCTGGAACTCGGCGCTGACGACTATCTTCCAAAGCCTTTCAGTTCCCGTGAGCTGGTGGCCCGGCTGCGGGCCATACTTCGACGGACGCAGGTTTCCTCTAAAGAGACGGGCAGAATCGCAGAGGGCCAGATCAGTATCGAGCCAGGCTCGCAAAGTCTGTTCAGGAATGGAGAACCGGTGCCGGTCACGGCAACCGAATTCGTTATCGCCGAGTTACTGCTGCGTTCTGCCGGAAAAGTCGTCAGCAAGGAAGAACTTACCGAGAAGGCACTGGGCAGGCGCCTGACGGTTTATGACCGCAGTCTGGATACGCACATGGCCAACCTGCGCAAGAAACTCGGCACCGCCGATGACGGGTCACCCCTGATCAAGACCGTGCGCGGTCAGGGATATATTTTTGTGACACATTAGGTCTGCGATCATGACGCGATTGTATTGGCGCATATTTATATCTTTTTGGCTGGTCATCATCATGACCGTCATTGTGACTGTTGCCGTGAATTCGATCGCGTTCCGCGACGAAATGGCAAATACGCGCTTCAGTGCATTGCGCGATTCGCTGGAAATTCTATCGCGACAGGCGCAACAAGCCCTCAATGAAGAAGGCGAGGATGGCTTGCGGGATTGGCTTAGGGTGCGTCAGGAACAGCAACCCTTCCCGCCGCTGCTGATCATCAACCCGGCAGGCGAAGAGCTCCTGCAGAGGCCGCTCCCGGCCGGTCTTGATCGGCTTCGCCCCGACGCCAGGCCGTTTAATCGCAATGGCCCCAATACGCGCCGCGGGCGTTCACCTCGCATCCGCCGACTTGAGACTGCCGATGGCCAATCCTATCGAATACTGGTCCCCGGTTTTCGCCCGCGTCTCGGAAGATGGTCGCTGCGACCGGAGGCGCGCGCGTTATTTCCGCTTATCCTCGTGTTATTGAGCGGCGGCGCATGCCTGTTGCTGGCCCGGTATTTGACGCGGCCGATCCAGGCGTTCCGCGCCGCCGGTCAGAGCATTGCGGCGGGTGATCTTGGCGCTCGCGTCGGGCCGTCGATTGCCCAACGCAAGGACGAATTCGGTGCACTTGCAACAGACTTCGATCGTATGGCCGATCGCATTGAAGAATTGCTGGGTTCGCAGCGACAACTCTTGAGGGATGTCTCGCATGAATTGCGTTCACCGCTGGCCCGATTGCAGGCTGCGGTCGGTTTGATCCGGCAGAAAAGTGGCGATCAGGCGGACGCGCATCTGGATCGAATCGAGCAGGAGGCGGAGAACCTGAACGAATTGATCGGTCAGATCCTGAGCATGGCGCGGCTGGAGACCGGGGCGAGCGTCGATCGACAGCCGGTGGACCTGAGCAGGCTTGTGGGTGAGATCGTGGAAGACGCGCGATATGAGGGAGAGAGTCATCAGAAGTCGATCGCATTTACAGCTGGTGAGGCCTGCGTATTGCAGATTGATGAGTCGCTGATGCACAAAGCGATCGAGAATGTGGTGCGCAATGCGATCCGGCATTCCCGGGAGTGTACCGAGGTAACTGTTGAGCCACTGCCGGAGCCCGGCGTAAGAATAACGATAAGCGATGATGGTCCGGGTATCGATCCGGCCGACGCGGAAAGAATCTTCGAGCCGTTCTTTACCCGCGCAGCAGATGGCAGTAAGGCCCACTCCGGGGCCGGCATTGGATTGGCGATTGCCCGGCGCGCCGTTGAACTGAACGCAGGCTCTATAAAAGCTCGTAACGCCGCCGAAGGCGGATTCGTCGTCGAGATCGAATTGCTTAAACGCTAACGATAGTCCGGATTCGGATAATCAAACCGACAACCGGCGTCCCATGCAGCGCGCTGGTTTCCGTGTGCCGGAATTCCGCCGGCGGTCCTGATCATGCGGGCCATGTGCAGAAGATTCCAGGTCATGAACGTCGTATTGCGGTTGGTAAAGTCGTTTTCCGGGCCGCCTGAACCCGGATCCAGGTACGAAGGCCCGGGGCCCGCTTCTCCAAGCCAACCGGCGTCTGCTTGAGGAGGAATCACATAGCCAAGATGCTGCAACGAATAAAGAATATTCATCGCACAGTGTTTCGCGCCGTCCTCATTGCCGGTGATCAGGCAGCCGCCGACGCGCCCGTAGTAAGCATACTGACCGTTATCATTCAAATCGCCGGACGTCGAGTACAGGCGTTCGATAGTTTGCGTACAAACCGAGGATTTCTCGCCTAACCAGATCGGCGAAGTAATCACGAGAATGTCCGCGGCTTTTACCTTTGCGTAGATATTGGGCCACTCATCCTGATCCCAGCCATGTTCCGTCATATCGTCCCAGACGCCATACGCAATCGCATGATCTACCGGCCTCAGCACCTCCGTAGACACGCCGTTCTTCTGCATGATTGCGGTGGCGATATCGATCAGACCCTGGGTATGGGACAGCTCCGGTGATCGCTTCAGCGTGCAGTTCAGAAATAGAGCGCTGAGATCCGAAAAGTCCCATTGACTCGATTCGCACAGTTCGATTTGTTTTGCAGATAAGCTCATATCAATCTCCGGCGAGTGGACTTTTCGAAATCTTATGCATCAAACCTGGCGCGCATCATGCTGTGCAAAAGGTTCTGCGCTGACCGGCATATTCTCCGGGCAATCGCCCATCGTCCTGGCATATGCACCATAGCGGCGGGCTGCCGAGGCGGCACTGAAGCCGTGTAATAGAATACTGAGCATTACGGTAATAATCGTTGCCGCGAGGATTTTCTCTTTGTGGGGCACATTACTCTCTTCAACGATCAGTAAGCCGAATAAAATGGAGGCGAGACCGCGGGGGCCAAACCATCCAATAAATGCCGACGTTAAGGCGCTGATACCCTTGCTGAATAGCGACACTGACACGGGCAGCATGCGTAAAACCGTCAGCGCGAGAATCGCAAATATCAACGTTGGTGCGGCGAAATTATCCAGCCCGATCGGGACCATGACCGCACCGAACACCATGAACGTCGCCAGGATCAACAGCTGGCCTTCAGACTCGGCGAATTCGAATAAGAATTTACATTTTTTGCCAAGCGTATTGCCAAATGCCAGGCCGCCAACGAACGCTGAAATAAAACCATTACCGTGCAATGCCTCAGCCAACTGGAAGGCCCCGAACGCGAGTGCGAGCGCAATAAGTCCTTCGGCCGTCTCCGACATCCAAGCCTTGCGGTAGCAGAGAGCGACCAGCCTGCCACCTGCATAACCGACGAAGATACCGGTCAGCGGCGCCACCGCGAGTCGTATCGCGGCGTCGCTGAGAAAACCATCAGGGGCGCCGGCGTCCGGTCCGGCAACGGCCAGTGCTGCAAAGATCAACACCAGCGGCAGCGCGATTCCATCATTCAACCCGCTTTCGACATTCAACGCCTGGCGTATCCTGACCGGAACGAGCGGATTAGTGATCACCGCCTGTCCAAGGGCCGCATCGGTGGGCGCGAGAATGGCCCCGAGCAACAGCGCCTCCCAGATTGTAAATTCCGTCAGCAGCACAAACGCAGTCAGTCCCGTCAGGGCAATGGTCAGTGGCATGCCTATCAGCAACATCCGCACCGGCAGATTGTGGTCGCGCCGCAACTGGCGAAAATCGATCGCCGCGGCGTCCGAAAAAAGCACCAGGATTAAGGTGATTTCCGCCAGCATGTGAACGGTTGAACTGGTGATTGAAAAGGGCACGAAATCAGCCCCGGCCGGCCCGATAAGCAGGCCCAAACCGGCAAACAGCATCGGCCCGGTCAGCGCCGTCGACTGCAGGCGCTGACTCAGCAAGCCGAACATCAGAAACGCCAGGAGGACGATTAGAATTGAACTGTGGCTCATTTAATTCACCTGCTTGATCGATGTATCGATGCGGCTAAGTGCGGTGCTAAATTCGTTCATCGCCGCTGACGATGATGCTATGGCGCGTACCAGTGCACGCCCGACTCGTCCGTGGTAACGCTTAACTCGCCCTGGGTCACAAGGTAATTAAGATGAGCGATGGACTCTCCGGCCGCCATGATCAAATTGCCGTCGGAAATCCTGCCCTTGAACAGCGCCGGAAAAACATCAATGGCTCTTTTTGGGCTCGCGCATAGTTTAAGCAGCTTGTCGAGACCGGTTTCGTGTTCGTCGAGTAATTGGTTCAGCCGCGTATGGCACTGCCGGAACGGTTTGCCGTGCGCCGGCAGCACGAGCACGTCGGCCGGCAATCGTGCCTTGAGATCTCTCAGCGAGCCGAGCCAGTCGGCCAACGGGTTGGCAGTCGGCTCGGTCGGATAAACGCTGACATTCGACGATATGGTTGGCAGAATCTGGTCACCTGAAATCAGCACATTCAATTTCGGGCAATACAGGCAGGCATGCTCGGGTGAATGGCCGCGCCCGACAATCACGTGCCAGTCATTTGCGCCGATACGAATGCAGTCGCCGTCCTGCAGGCGTCGATAGGCCTGCGGCAAACGCGAAACAACGGTGCCAAACTCGCCGAAACGTTTTTTGTACCTATGCATCGCATCGGCCGAAAAGCCGGCCGCGGCATAGAAGCGAATACCCTCGGGCGGCGCGGGTTGGCCGGTATCGGCGACCAGGATCCGACACAGCAGGTATTCCTCGCGTGTCATCCACAGATCGATATTGAATCGTTCGGTCAACCAACCGGCGCAGCCAATGTGGTCCGGGTGCAGATGCGTGACGATCACCCGCTGCACGGGTTTGCCGTTCAAGGTTTGCCGGAACGTTTGTTCCCAGATCGCATGGCTTTGGTCGGTCGACATGCCGGTGTCGACCAGCGTCCAGCCATCACCGTCTTCGAGGATCCATAAGTTGATATGTTCGAGGACCATCGGTAACGGCATGCGCAGCCATTTCAGTCCCGGCAAAATGTCCATGACCGCGCCGTGTTCGGGTCGCTGTTCGAATTCGTAGCGAATATCTTCAGCTTTATCGTTCATGGCACATCTATATCTTCGGTTTCCAGTGGCCAAGCAGGCCCAACGCAGTGGACCGGCGACTTCGGATATGCAGATATCGGACCGGACTGGTTCCTGACGTGCGCTCTCATGGAACGATCATGGACACTTTAATAGTTCGACACAAGCAAGCCATTTCCGGCTATTTCTGCCCTGGGACGCGTGGACATATTACGCTGTAGAATGACAGCTTCGGTTGACGACGAAAGTTCGATTGACGCCCGAGTACGTTCCTATGCGCCACGTTTTGATTTGTACGACGCTTTACCACGATCACTGGGCCAACACCGTTGGCAAGAAAATGGCCGAAGCGGCAAAGCGATCCGACGAAGACAAGGCGCGGCTGGCGAAGGTAAAACCGGAAGAACACGCTGATGGTCATACGGGCCTGCATTGTGGCGAGACTATCGGCGGCAATCTTTACGAGGCGTTCCAGCTTAAGCTGCAAGAGCGTGGCATTGACGATGTGCTGGTGAGCCCGAATGCCTGCATCGCGCAGCACGTCGCCGGATGCATGGTGATGGTCTATCCGGAAGGCATCTGGTATGCCGTGCACGCCGTGGATGAACTGGACCGCATCATCGACGAACACATAATTAAAGGCGAACCGGTGGACGATTTGATCCACCGCCGCCTCAAGGATCCGGCAGGCGCTGGAATCGATTGCCCGCTACCGGGCGTACCCGGCTCCGCCTGAACATGTCTGACGGTTCCCAGGTGCTGTCCAAGCTTCGCTACCACGTGTTCGTTTGCGTCGACGCCGGTTCTTTCTGCGGTTGCGAAGCGAATGGGTCGGGCGATTTTCTCGTGGCGTTGCGCAAGCAGCTCGTCAAACGTCGCCTCATGCCGTACGTGAAAACGACCCTGATGAACTGTAACCAACCCGGCGCACACGGACCGGTCGTCGTTGTCCATCCGCATGGTGTCTGGTACGACGGACTCAAGGCCGAAGACGTTGCGGCATTTATCGAGACTCAGTTGATTGGCGGGCAACCGCTGACCAGCCGTTTGATGCACTCGGAACCGCAAACCGGCCATTCGGCGTATTGACCAGAGCGCCGCGCGGGCGTTTATGGGTGCTGATCCGATAATTTCCCGGTCTCGCGAAGGATTTACGGTCATCGGGCGTCTAATTACCATGATCAGTAAATTGGGGCAGACGTGACAGGTACAGTCCACGTCGACCGCGCCGTAGCGAAGAAAATTCTGGCCGGTGACGAGCAAGCGTTTCGCGACCTGTTCGACAGCTATTACCCTCGGCTGTTTCGATTTGCCGTGGCGCGACTAAATGGTGACCGTGAGACCTCAGCGGATGTTGTGCAACAGACATTCTGCAAAGCGATTCAACGTCTCGACAGTTATCGAGGAGAGGCAGCGCTGTATACGTGGTTTTGCCAGATATGCCGCAACCTCATTGTCGATTACTGCCGCGCCAATAATCGCGAGGCACAAAGAGTGGTGTTGATCGAAGATCACGCCAACGTAAGAGCCATTCTCGAGGCGCTTTCCGCGCCGCTCGCGGACCAGCCGGAGGTGGGTGTGTGGCAAAGGGATGTGCGCCGACTGGTCCAGGCCACGATAGACACGTTACCGGCGCGGTATGGCGACGTGCTCGAGTGGAAGTATGTGGATGGCTTGTCAGTAAAGGAGATTGCCGAGCGGATTCCGGTCAGTGCTAAAGCTGCGGAATCGTTACTTACCCGGGCTCGCACTGCATTCCGTGAGGCCATCGTGGTTATAGCGGGTACGTCGGATGCGATCAGTCCGCCGGCACCAACTTGAAGCGGGACATGGAAAGATGAACTCTGATTTAGACGCGAACCAGGACGAAGCATCTGTTCGAGACGACAGCGATATGCTCGCGGCGTTGATCCGAAAAGCCGGGCGTCGTGAATCACCCCCCAGCGACGCCTATGATCAGGCGCTGGCAGCCGCGACCCAAGCCTGGCAGGCGAAGGTGCGCAGCCGCCGGCAGCGGATCTTTGTTGGTCGACTGGCGGCCGGTGT
>Ga0224512_10000410_pt1 | contig 45797 bp, 38 predicted proteins | sample SF_May12_sed_USG_4_FD_169103 | JGI IMG/M metagenome (GOLD analysis project Ga0224512, IMG submission 169103) | Sediment microbial communities from San Francisco Bay, California, United States - SF_May12_sed_USGS_13 | ecosystem: Environmental > Aquatic > Marine > Sediment | place: USA... | reverse complement strand
CTTTCAATGGATTCGACCACGCCGCATTCACGGCACACGGCCGGCGTGGCCTTGGCTACTTTGGGTTTGACGGCCGCTGGCTTATTCACCTGGGCGGGAACAGTACCTTGGGTGGGCGCAGTTTTCGGGGCTGGCGCGGTAGATGTGGGCGCGGCAGATTGGACTGTCGCGGCAGTTTCTTCGGCCGGCTGAAATGGATTCGTGATGACACCGGTCTTGATTGCCGCCACGCCACCGGCTGCCGCCAACGCCATGACGACGATGGGAATGAGTATGCTCTTGCTGTCTTCCGGGGTTGCCATCTTGTCTCCTTGAATGAACAAACATGCTACGGAATTGAAATTCTACACCATTTGTGACAGCTCAAGAACGCCATCCTCTCCCGAACCATAGTCATTTTGGGAAATATCTTTCTGCTGACCGGTTTTAACAGAGCAAGAAATTTTCCGGGATTTACAGGATTCCGGGAAAATAATCTCGGAATCGTTGTAATCATGACAACTGTCGCCAGACGGGCAATTTTTGTTTGTTAATATTTGTAAACTCTGTCAATAGCGGGAAAAACTTCACATCCCCCAGTGTATTATACCCGCAAGTTTACATTCTGTTTTTTCAGCGTTATCACGCGCAAAGGAACAATTTACCATGCCCACTCAGATAATAATAAATATTCTTAAAAAAATTGCTGCCATTTCGGCAGTGCTGTTACTTCTGTTGGGAATCGGCATTGCTACCGGGGGTTTCCCCAGCTCGATTGATCTGAGCGATGAAGAACTGGCTTCCCGGGAGTGCGAGAAGTGTGGTGTCATCGAATACGTCAAAATTTCATCATTCAATGGCGTGCAGTCCGTCGCCGGAAAGAAAATCGAAGGCAATCAGCTACAGGACGCCCGCTTTGTGATCACGGTGCGCATGAATAGTGGTGAACAGCACACCATCGCGCAAGACTCCACCCCTCGATTCAAGTCGGGAGAAAGGGTGAGAATTGAAAATAATGCTTTGGTGGCAGGGTATTTCTAGTCGCCAGTCCAGCAAGCTTCTCGACACAGAGAAACAATAGTTAATTATTCCTGTGGCTCGTATCCCAGGTTTGGCGACAGCCAGCGTTCCAGGGTGACGAGTTTCATTTTCTTTCGCCGCGCGTAATCTTCCACCTGATCCTTGCCGAGGTTGCCTACGGCAAAGTACCGCGATTCGGGATGCGAAAAATAAAGCCCGCTCACGGCGGCGGCAGGGCGCATAGCGAAGCTTTCGGTCAGCTTCACGCCGGTATTCTTCGTGGCATCGATCAGTTTGAACAACAGCTCTTTTTCGGTGTGCTCCGGACATGCCGGGTACCCGGGAGCCGGGCGGATGCCTTGGTATTCCTCTCGAATCAGCGCTTCACCGTCGAGTTTTTCACTGCTCACGTAGCCCCAGAATTCCTGGCGCACGCGTTCATGCAGTCGCTCGGCAAAGGCCTCGGCCAGCCGGTCGGCCAGCGCCTTGGCCATGATGGCATTGTAATCGTCGTGCTGTTTCTCAAATTTCATTGCCAGCGCTTCGGCCCCGTGAATCCCGACGGCAAACCCCCCGAGGTAATCCTTAACACCGGAGTCCTTCGGCGCCACGAAATCCGCCAGCGCACGATTCGGCCGCCCTGGAGGTTTTTCATCCTGTTGGCGCAGGCTGTGCAGTGTCAGGGCGACCTTCTTGCGCGATTCATCCTGATACACTTCGATGTCATCGTCGTTCACGCTGTTGGCCGGGAACAGGCCGATGACACCTTTCGCCGTGAATGACTTTTCCTGAATGATGCGCTTGAGCAACGCTTGAGCATCGTTAAAAAGCTTACTGGCCTCTACGCCGGTTTTCTCATCCTTGAGAATGGCCGGGTAACGGCCTTTCATCTCCCAAGTGATGAAGAACGGCGTCCAGTCGATGTAACGTGTCAGCTCATCGAGGGGGTAATCCTCGAACACGGTAATGCCCGGTTTGCGTGGCGTGGTCGGGACATGGCTCTTCCAGTCAATTCTGGTTTTGTTGGCGCGCGCCTCCGTGATCGATAGCATGCGCACCCCGGCCTGCTTGCCCTTGTGTCGAGCACGCACTTCCTCGTACTCGGCCTGGACCTTTGCCACGAAGTCTATTTTTAGGTCCGTGCTGAGCAGGTTCGAGGCCACGCCCACACCGCGCGAGGCGTCCTTCACCCACACCACCGGGTGGGGATAGTTCGGTGCGATTTTCACCGCCGTGTGCACGCGCGAGGTGGTAGCGCCGCCGATGAGTAGGGGGATCGTAAAATCCTCGCGTTGCATTTCCTTCGCGACATGCGCCATCTCTTCGAGGGAGGGCGTGATCAGGCCGGACAGACCAATGATGTCCACCTTTTCTTTCTTCGCGGTTTCAAGAATTCTCGCCGCTGGTACCATGACGCCGAGGTCGATGACCTCGTAGTTATTACAGGCCAGCACCACGCCCACGATGTTTTTGCCGATATCGTGCACGTCGCCCTTGACCGTCGCCATGAGGATCTTGCCCTTGGCGCGACTCTCGGAGGTCTTCTCCGCCTCGATGAAGGGGATGAGCCAGGCCACGGCCTTCTTCATGACGCGCGCGCTCTTGACTACCTGTGGCAGGAACATTTTACCGGCACCGAATAGGTCACCGACGACGTTCATGCCGTCCATGAGTGGGCCTTCGATGACCTGAATAGGCCGCGCGAATTGTTGACGCGCCTCTTCGGTATCATTCTCGACATATTCATCAATACCGTGCACCAGTGCGTGGGTCAGCCGTTCGGTCACCGGTGTTCCGCGCCAGGAAAGGTCCTCCACCTTGGCCTTGCCGCCTTCACCGGCAAACTTCGCGGCGATCTCAAGCAGACGCTCGGTGGCATCCGGCCGGCGGTTCAGGATCACATCCTCGACTCGGCTGCGCAGCTCCAATGGGATGTCCTCGTACACCGCCAGCTGGCCGGCGTTGACAATGCCCATGGTCATGCCGGCTTTAATGGCGTGGTACAGGAACACCGAGTGAATCGCTTCGCGCACGGCGTTGTTGCCGCGGAACGAGAACGATACGTTGGACACGCCGCCCGAAATATGCGCGTGCGCCAGGCGTTTGCGAATCTCACGCGTGGCCTCAATGTAATCCACGGCGTAGTTGTTGTGTTCCTCGATGCCGGTCGCGATAGCGAAAATATTCGGGTCGAAGATGATGTCCTGCGGCGGCAAGCTGACCTTTTCGGTGAGCACTTTATATGAACGCACGCAGATCTCGATCTTGCGTTCGCGCGTGTCGGCCTGGCCTTTTTCGTCGAAGGCCATGACCACCACGGCCGCGCCGTAGCGGCGGCAGGCGCGTGCCTGCTCGATGAATTTTTCCTCGCCTTCCTTGAGGCTGATGGAGTTCACCACCGGCTTGCCCTGCACGCATTTCAGTCCGGCCTCGAGCACGGTCCACTTCGAGGAATCGATCATGACCGGTACCCTCGAGATTTCCGGTTCGGAAGCGATGAGATGCAGAAAGGTCGACATGGCCTTCTCACCCTCGAGCATGGCCTCGTCCATATTGACGTCGATCATCTGCGCGCCGTTTTGCACTTGGCTCCGCGCCACGTCGAGGGCCTTGTCGTATTCGTTGTTCAGGATAAGTTTTTTGAACACGGCCGAGCCGGTAACGTTGGCGCGCTCGCCTACGTTCACGAACAGGCTGTCCGGGCCGATATTGAGCGGCTCCAAACCCGCGAGCCGGCATTGCGGCTCGATTTTCGGCAACGTGCGTGGACGCACCTTTCGTACGGCCTCGGCGATGGCCTTGATATGCGGTGGCGTGGTCCCGCAGCAGCCGCCAATAATATTGATAAAACCGGAACCTGCCCATTCCCCGATTTGCTCGGCCATGAATTCCGGTGTGTCGTCATAGCCGCCAAATTCGTTGGGCAAACCGGCGTTGGGATGGCTGCTGACGTGCACGTTGGCCACGCGCGCCATTTCCTCGACATACTGACGCAATTGCGAGGTGCCGAGCGCGCAGTTGAGCCCCACGATTAAAGGCTCTGCATGCGCGATGGAATTCCAGAAGGCCTCGGTGGTTTGTCCGGAAAGGGTGCGACCACTGGCATCGGTGATGGTGCCCGAGATCATGATGGGCACGCGGATGCCGTGCTTTTCAAAATATTGGTCGATGGCGTACAGCGCCGCCTTGCAGTTGAGCGTGTCAAACACGGTTTCGACCAGCAACAAATCAGCACCGCCTTCAAGCAGCCCGCGCGTGGCTTCGGTGTAGGCCATGACCAACTCATCGAAGCTGATATTGCGAAACCCCGGGTTGTTCACATCCGGTGACAGTGAGGCGGTGCGGTTGGTTGGCCCGAGCACGCCGGCGACAAATCGGGGACGTGAAGAATCCTTGCGTTCGTATTCATCGGCCGTGGCCCGCGCCAGGCGCGCGCCCTCTCGATTCAGCTCGTAGGCCAGTTCCTCCATCTTGTAATCCGCCATAGAGATGGATTGCGAGTTGAAGGTGTTGGTCTCGAGGATATCGGCGCCGGCATCGAGATAGGCTGCGTGGATGTCGCGGATAATCTTGGGCTGCGTCAGCGTGAGCAAATCGTTGTTGCCCTTCAGCTCATGCGCCCAACTCGCGAAGCGTTCGCCGCGATAGTCTTTCTCGCCTAGCTTGTAGCGCTGGATCATGGTGCCCATAGCACCGTCCAGGATCAGGATTCGCTCTTTAAGGAGACTCTCAAGCCGGGACAGACGTTCACGCTGGGCGCTGTCGGTGACGACGTAGGGACGCTGGGACATTCTTCTTCAGGTTCTGGCTCATGTAAGAGCTAAGGGAGTTTAGCGGAAAGCTGCCGTGAATGCATGAAACGACAACCCCGCCAACGGCGGGGTTGTTAAACATCAAGAGATTGAAAGCAGTATAGCCGCTCTGCTGCCTTGTTCCCGTATTTGGCTTTGGGCTTGCGTGTGGCCTTGGGGAAATTGCGGGGAGGGGAAAAACCGGGCGCCCGGAGGGCTATTCGATGGTCCGGTAGGTCGAACCCAGATGGATAATGCGCTGAATGAAGTCGTCATAGTTCATCCCGGCCTTGATGGCGGAATGCGTGCAGTCTTCGTCGCGGGCGATGCCGGGGTTGGGATTGGCTTCAATCACGTAGATTTCTCCGTCGGCCGTGAGCCGCAGGTCGACCCTCCCATAGCCATTCATATCGAGCAGGTGATAAACGCGCTTGCACAGGTGCTGGATGCGCTCCTCCATGCCATTTGGCAAGGTGCGGGCGAACTGGTATTCGATGCCCCAGCGCTCGCGATACTTGTCGTCCCATTTAACCGCGTAGGTCGCCATTCTGGGTGTCCCTGGTTCAACGTTGTCGAATACCAGCTCGCGGATGGGTAGGACCTCGAGCTTACTATTGCCGAGAACCGTGACATACAGTTCGCGCCCGTCGATGTACTGCTCAGCAATGGCATCGCCATGAAGCTTGTCGTGAATAAGTGCCACGCGTTCGCGTAACTGGTCCTCATTCTCCACGTAGGAGGCCTGGGCGATTCCGACCGAGCCTTCCTCGGTCAATGATTTGACGATCAAGGGAAAAGTGAACTTACGCCGCCGGCTGATCTTGCGGCCGAGCCGGAAGACATAGAAGTCCGGAACACTGATGCGATGGTAGGTGAGGATCATCTTGGTCAGCGCCTTGTCGCGTGCCAGCAGCAGGCCGCGTGGGTTACATCCGGTGTAGGGGATACGCATCATTTCAAAATAGCTGACGACGTAATAATCGAAGGCGCTGTTGCCGGCGAAATCCTCCAGAAGGTTGAACGCGATATGGGGTTTGAATTCCTCGTTCATCTTGCGGATCGGCAGGAGATCATCGTAAACACCCACGATCTGGACTTCATGACCGAGGCTCATGAGGGCATTTTTGACGTCGTACTCGGTGCGGAACTTCTCCATCCGCGGATCGTTTTTGTCGCTCAGGTCTTCCGGGGGCACCAGCGTGTAGTGCACCACCATCATGACGCGGAGCTTTTTCATATGGCCAGGCGCGACATGCCGCTGCGCAGTGAACCCATGTAGAGCATCACCAGCGAGGCGATGAGCGCGGTCTTGGTTTCCTCCTTGTCGCGGGAGGCGTGCAGGTTCATTTCTTCGCAGCGATGAATCATGTCATCGATGGTCAGGTTGATGCGATACCGGGATTCGGAAGTCCAGCGCGCCACGCTATTGATGGCCTCGCGACGCATTTTTCGCACGAAGTGCGCCGCGCGCTCGTTCTTGTGGCTGACCGACGCGGGGAAGATCTGCCGCAACTGCTGCTCGTGAAAGCGCGGCAAATCCTGTTGCAGGCGTGTCTGCTTCTCCGCGAAGTATTCGCGCAGCGTCAGGCGCAAAGTGACGATCGAGTCAACCTGTTTCTTGCTGCGCACCGGCGGTTTGTGGCCGATGATCTCCTTCATCAATTCTTCCACGTAATTAAGTTTCTTGAGCGCCGGCCAGTCGCGGTATTTCTCGCGCCAGCGCGAGCCCGGGTCGAGCCACACGGAGAAGGTTTCGGCCCAGTCCTCGGCGGGGTGGCTCTGGGCATACCAGTTATCCAGGTGAAGCACGTAATTGCGGCTATAAGGGCGCGGCAGATAGCTCTCGGGATAGGCCTTGCTGGCGCGCCCGAAACGGCGGCGCCAGCTTTGCTTCAGGTGCAGTCGGTAGGCGTTGGCCAGCGCATGTGCCGTCTCGTGACGCAGCAGCTTCATGCGCGACTCCGTGGTGGTGCCGTCGAATTCGAGCATGTGCGCCTTTTCCAGGCGCATGAGCCGGGGATGCACGAGGTAGAAGGGGATGGCAAATCCAGGAACACCGTCCGGGCAAAACCAGCAGTCCGACAGCCAGCAGTGCGGGCGGAACGCAAATCCACGAAGGGCCAACTCGTCCCACAGGACTTCGACCTCTTTCTGCATCTTGCTGCCGTTGAGTGTGAGCCCCAGGTCGCACAGCCGGGTGTCCAGCAGGTGCTCGTCGGACCGGCGCGTCCAGGACGTCGTCACGGGTCGCTTCGCGGTTTTTTTCCGGCGCGGCTTATTGCGACTTTTCCTTTTTTTTGAAGCGATGTGCGTCTCCTTCGTTGTTTTTTACAGTGTTAATATACAGGCCTTACACGATACCCGGCTTTCTCGAGGCGATACAACAGGCCCGTTTCGCCCGGCAGGTGCGCGGCGCCCACGGCGATGAAAGCGCTACCTTCCTTGAGGATCGGCCCCATTCGCTCCACCATGCGTAGATTCCGCTGGTTTAGCAGGCGATCCATGACGTCGAAATATAGCCGGTCGTCGCCGGGTTTGTATTTTTCAGCGAGCGCCATGATGGCGCCCAGATCGCGGGCGAGCCAGGCCTGGTGCAGCTCTTCGAATTGACGGTCCAAAGTCGATTGTGCGCGTACAGTATCTTCCAGCAATGCAATCTGGTCAGAGAGGGACAGATCATTGAATACCGAAAGTTGCTCGGCAATAGACTCCAAACCGGAAACGGGCTTGTTCATTCGGGTCACGTGAGCCTGCAACACGAAATCGAGGTATTCTCCGGTCTTTGGGGTCGGCATGGACAGCGCCATCATGACCGCCCAGGGTTTCTGCTTCTCGATACCTTGTGTTGGCATGCCGCGCGCAGACAATGCCTTCTTCGTATCTCGGTAAAGTTTCTGGCCAATGACCTGTTCCAGGGTACGGTCGTCATTAAAAAACATGACCTCGGCCATGCTCACCAGGGCATCGCCATCGACGATGGCTTCCATGACAAACTGCTTGGCGTCATTCAGTGACCGGGAAACCGGTTCGGGCAAAGCGGTGACACGTTTGTCATCCGAATGGATGGTGCCAAAAACGTAACTGGCCGGAATATTCGGTGATTCGATTTTCCACAGCAGGCCTTTGGTGAAACGGGAGGCGGTTTCGGGGGTGACGTCCGCGGCACTTTTTGTCGCGGGGAGGGCCGCGTGCGGCGCGCTCGTCCATAGCGGCAGGATCAGGAAGCAGGAAAGAAGAATACCGACAAGATACCGGCGAACCGCCGTGGATATATCTGGGTCGATGGCGAAATGTCGTCGCATCGGATGGATGGCTTCAGGAAGAAGGCCCGATTACCATGAACTCAAGAATATATTAGGAATGCCGATGCGCCAACTATATATTCTCACCTTGCTGACATTGTGCCTGACCGCGCCGAGTGCACGCGCCGGGGAATTGCCGCTTTGGGAAGTGGGGTTGGGTGTGGGCAGTTTAAGCCTCCCCGATTACCGTGGATCTGATGAACAGCGTGCGTACCTGTTTCCCTTGCCTTACGTCAAGTACCGCGGGAAGTTCTTGCAGATCGATCGCGAGGGCGCGCGCGGTAAGTTGTTCAGCTCCGATCGCCTCCGACTCGAGCTGAGCGTGAGTGCCGGACCACCGGCACGCAGCGACGACAATATGGCCCGAAGCGGGATGCCGGACATAGACCCGACGGTTGAGGTGGGACCCTTGCTCGAAATCACCATGTCACGCGACAGCTTTCATGATCAATCCTGGTCGATTCGACTGCCCTGGCGCATCGCGGTCGCTACCGATCTTGCGCATTATGATGAAATTGGCTGGGTTTTCGCTCCCAGCCTCCATTATGAAATGCGCCAGAGGGGATGGGATCTGAGAGCGTCGGCCGGTCCCCTCTATGCGTCGGAAAAATATCATGACTACTTCTACGAGGTGACGCCAGATTTTGCCACGCCGACGCGTCCTGCTTACGATGCCACAAGCGGGTACAGCGGCAGCCGCTTGACGATCACGGCCAACCGGCGTTTCCGGAGTTTCTGGGTCGGCGCGTTTGCGCGCTATGATCAACTGTCCGGCGCCGCCTTTGACGACAGCCCGTTGGTGAAGAAAAATTCCTCTTTTATGGCGGGAGTGGGCATCGCCTGGGTGTTGGCGGAAGCGAAGCGGCCTTGAGCACAACCTGTTACGTAATTTTGAGATTCATACCATGACACCGAGAACGCGGGACGAATTTCTGGATCTGGTGGATCAGCTGATCTTTGAAATCGAGGAGATCCTGATGTGCGCCGAGGACGAAGGCGACCCGGAGGATTCCGAATTTTCCGAGCTGCTGCCGCTATACGAGCAGTTGTCGACGGATCTCAAGAAGTTGCACGCCGAAATCATGCAAGGCCGGCATGTTTTCGGTGAAGACCGGGACCTGCCCTTTATGCCGGTCGTGAACAAATGGAAGGCTCGTCTTCCGTTTTATAATCTGTTCACGACACTCAACATCGCGAACCGGCAAGGCCTGCCGGGTTAACGGTTTGTGACTTAACCAGTTTGCCGGTAACATTCTGCCATGTCCGGCAACACCATCGGAAAGCTGTTTACCGTTACCACTGCGGGAGAATCCCATGGGCCGGCGTATGTCGGCATCGTCGATGGTTGTCCGCCTGGCATGGCTCTGACGGAAGCGGACCTACAGCCGGATCTCAACCGGCGCAAGCCCGGTAAGTCGCGCCATACCACGCAGCGGCGCGAATCGGATGAAGTCAAGATTATTTCGGGTGTGTTTGAAGGTAAGACAACCGGCACGCCGATCGGCCTGTTGATCCAGAACACCGACCAGCGCCCGCAGGATTACTCCAGAATAATGGATCGATTCCGTCCGGGCCATGCCGATTACACCTACGTTCAGAAGTACGGCCTGCGCGATTATCGCGGCGGTGGGCGCGCCTCCGCGCGCGAGACATCGATGCGGGTGGCGGCCGGGGCCATTGCCAAAAAATATTTACATGAAAGTTACGGTGTGGTAATCCGCGGTTACCTCGCGCAATTGGGCCCGATCAAAGCCGAGCTCAAGGACTGGAACGAGGTCGATAACAACCCGTTCTTTTGCCCGGATGCCTCGAAAGTGGCGGAACTGGAGGCTTACATGGATGCGTTACGCAAGGAAGGCAATTCCATCGGCGCGCGGATCAATGTCGTTGCGAGCCACATGCCGGTGGGGCTGGGCGAACCCATCTTCGGGCGGTTGGACGCCGACATCGCCTACGCCATGATGGGCATTAATGCGGTGAAAGGTGTTGAGGTCGGTGCGGGATTCCACTGCATCGAGCAAAAAGGTACGGAGCACCGCGATGAAATCACCCCGAAGGGTTTTTTGTCCAATTACGCCGGCGGCACCCTTGGCGGCATCTCCACTGGGCAGGATATTGTCGTGAGCATCGCCCTCAAACCCACTTCCAGCATACGTCTGCCGGGCCGTACCGTGAATGTGAAGGGCGAGGCAGTCGAGGTTGCCACCACCGGGCGTCATGACCCTTGTGTCGGGATTCGCGCCACGCCAATTGCCGAAGCAATGCTCGCCATTGTCTTGATGGATCACGCGCTACGGCACCGCGCCCAGAATCTCGACGTCAAAAGTCCCACGCCGGTTATCCCAGGACAGGCGTAAGGCGCAACGGCGCTTTTCATTTAATGTAGGAGTCTCTATGAACGTCAATCGCTGGTTGCTCGCAAGCCTGGCGGTGCTGATCGTCATCGCCGTTCTGGAAGTACTATTTAATAGTTTCGTGCTCATGGGAATTTATGAACAAACCGCTTCGGTTTGGCGCCCATTCCACGAGATCGAGCGGATGACATGGGCGTTCTGGTTGGGTTACCTGGTCTTCGCCCCGTTTTTCGCCCTGATCTACATCAAGGGGTATGAGCCGGGCAAAACAGGTTTCGGTCAGGGATTGCGTTACGGCCTATACATGGGGGTAGCGTTGACGGTGATGCAAAACCTTGTCTGGTACGCGGTCTTGCCGATTCCGGGGGAGTTGTCGTTCTACTGGTTCCTCGGTGGAATGATCGAAGCAATCACAGCCGGTGCTGCCGTGGGATTGATTTATAAAAACTGACCTGTCCCGGGTAGCGGGGGCAAGACCGTTGCTCCATTGATTCAATATGCCCTACTGGCGCCTTTCCGGATTTTATTTCTTTTACTTTGCCACCCTCGGAGTGCTGGTGCCGTATTGGAGCCTCTATCTCCAGTCCGTTGGCTTCGCGCCGGTGGATATCGGCAATCTGATCGCTATCCTCATGTTCTCGCGCATCGTCGCGCCAGTGGTATGGGGCTGGATCGCCGATCATCGCGAGCAGCGTATGGCGGTGGTGCGGCTGGCGTCGTTCCTGGCGGTGGCGGCGTTCACCGGCATTTTTTTTGGCGCGTCGTTCTGGTGGCTGGCCGTGGTAATGCTGCTCTTCAGTTTTTTCTGGCACGCCTCGTTGCCGTTGCTCGAAGTGTTCGTCATGCAACACACGGTAACACGACCGGGTGCTTATGGACGTGTGCGCCTGTGGGGATCCATCGGGTTCATTGTGTCGGTATTGGCACTCGGGCCAGTGATTGACGCCCACGGCCCATGGTGGGTGCTGCCATCGTTGCTCTCCTTGATGCTGGGCATCTGGTTGTTCAGCCAGCTCTTGCCGGAATCGGAGATGAAAGGCGCTGTCGAACATGCGGGGCGGTTCCGCGATGCGTTATGGCGACCGGGGATATTCGCTTTTCTGCTGGCCTGTCTGCTCATGCAAGTCAGCCATGGCCCGTACTACACTTTTTATTCCATTTATCTTGAGAGCTACGGTTATTCGAAGACCGTGATCGGCATGCTGTGGGCATTTGCCGTGGTGTGCGAGATCGGCGTGTTCCTATTAATGCAGCGACTGCTCATTCGCATATCGCTGCGCGCTGTGCTGATCGCGAGTTTTCTCCTCGCGACCGTGCGCTGGTTGCTCATTGGTCACTTTCCAGAAAATATCTCTGTGTTGGTGGTGGCACAAGCGCTTCATGCGGCAACGTTCGGCAGTTTTCACGCCACCGCCATGCAGCTCGTGCATCGTTTTTTCACTGGCAAACATCAGCATCGCGGTCAGGCGATCTATGGAAGTCTCAGCTTTGGGATCGGCGGCGCGGTGGGTAGTTTGTACAGCGGCCATACCTGGGCCACGCTGGGTCCGACCGTCACTTTCAATATTGCCGCCGCGACCGCGGGACTGGCATTCGTGGTAGCGTGGTTTCTGATCAGGCCGAGGATTTGAGGCTGCGTTGCCGACGGTAGGAGGAAAGCAGGATGATCTCAGCCGTGCGCCGCATGACCGGCGCGACGGGCTTACGGGAGACGAGGCTATCGGCGAATATTTTATTAAAGGCAGCGCCGAGTTCGTCGAGCACGCGGTAAAGGTCGACATCGGTCCGGGCGGCGCGTAATACTTCCTGGCGGATGGGCGCGAGAGCCAGGAGCGTTTTCTCCAGACTCACCGGATCGGTCAGTCGTCGGCAGGCATTCGAGACGTAAATCGCGCGCGCCAAACGCGTCATGATGTCATGGTGCAGCGGGCTGCCATCGAACACATCTTTGATATGGGTAGCGGCCGGGTTCACCGGAAACTGGTGATACCCCAGGCGTTCTTCCAGCTGCGCCAGCAATTCTTTGAAATTCATCGTTCTCTACTTTCTCGTATCGCGAATGATCCGGATCAGAGCCGCCCCGGCATTGGACAAGGTGCGTTTTTCATGGGTGACTATCCCCAACTCGCGCCTTATCACCCCCTTTTCAATCTGGACCACTTTAAGCCCTTCGTCAATCATGGTCCGCGGCAACGCGCTCCAGCCGAGACCAATGGCCGCCAGCATTTTGAGTACTTCGAGATAATTGGTAGCCATGCCGATCTGAATTCGGTCGCGCAATGAACCGAAGGCATTCAGAATGATCTCCCGCGTATAGGTACCGGGCCCGGGCAAAATAGCCGGGTAATCCAGCAATATTTCAAGTTTTACGCGCCGCTCTTGGGCCAGCGGATGTCCCGGACTCACGACAATATCCAACGGGTCGTCCCAGATTGTCTCCGTCTTCAGGGGTGCGGAGGTGATCGTGGGCAGGGTAACGACGGCGAGCTCAATGTCGCCTTTTGCTATAGCCTGACAGGCTTTTTCAGAGTCCATGAACTGAAGATTCAGTCTCACTTGCGGGTAGGTATCATGGAAGCGCTTGAGCGGTCCCGGGAGCCGGTGCAGTCCGATATGATGGCTGGTGGCCACGTGGAGCTCGCCGGTAATGGTCCCGGACAGATTGGTGATACCGCGCTTAACGTCCTCCAGTTCCTGCAGCACCGTTCGAGCACGACTCAGCAATGCCTCTCCGGCGGGTGTCAAATGAATACCTCGGCCGATGCGGTCGAACAGGCGCGTTCCAATCTCGGATTCGAGTGCGGCGATGCGCTTGCTGATGGCCGGCTGAGTGAGGTAAATCCGTTCTGCGGCGCGAGTGAATGAACCGGCTTCGGCCACAGCCAGGAAAACCTGTAAAGCGGATATATCCATAACTATTATTAATACTTTATATGATAAACATGAATTTGTGTTATTTATAGAATATGCCTAGGATTTACGCAACTAACCTCACTTCATTCAGCCATGGCGGGTAAAACCCTTTACGACAAACTCTGGGATGCGCACGTGGTCCGTCACAATGATGACGGCACCTGCCTCCTGTATATCGACCGGCATCTGGTGCATGAGGTGACCAGCCCGCAGGCCTTCGAGGGGCTGCGCCTGGCCGGTCGTAAGCTCTGGCGCGTGGACGCCAACCTCGCCACCACCGATCACAATGTTCCGACGACGGACCGCTCCCACGGCATCGTTGATCCGGTCTCTCGCCTGCAAGTGGAAACGCTCGATCAGAATTGCCACGACTACGGCATTACGGAATTTTCCATGAGTGATGCGCGCCAGGGGATTGTCCATGTGATCGGCCCGGAACAGGGCGCCACCCTGCCCGGCATGACTGTGGTGTGCGGCGACTCGCACACCTCAACCCACGGTGCCTTCGGGGCGCTGGCCTTCGGCATCGGCACATCGGAAGTAGAGCATGTCCTGGCCACGCAATGCCTGATTTTGAAGAAAGCTAAAAACATGCGTGTTCGGGTCGAAGGCAAGATTCCTCCTGGCATCACCGCCAAGGACATTGTTCTGGCGATCATTGGAGAAATCGGCACGGCCGGTGGCACCGGCCATGCTGTAGAATTTGCCGGGAGCACCATCCGCCAACTTTCCGTCGAGGGACGCATGACAGTCTGCAACATGGCTATCGAAGCCGGCGCACGCGCCGGCATGATTGCGGTGGATGACAAGACGATAAAATATTTTCACGGCCGACCGTATGCACCCGCCGGCGAGCTTTGGGAGCAAGCGGTAGCTGCCTGGCAAGATCTGCGCAGCGACCCGGAGGCAAAGTTTGACAAGGAAGTGACCTTGAATGCCGCCGACATCAAGCCACAGGTCACGTGGGGTACGTCCCCCGAGATGGTCGTGCCAGTGGATGGTGTCGTACCCGATCCGGACAGGGAATTCGATTCCATCAAGCGCGAAGGCATGCAACGAGCGCTCAAATACATGGATCTCAAACCAGGTACACCGATGCGCGACATCATGCTCGATAAGATTTTCATCGGCTCCTGTACGAATTCACGCATTGAAGATTTGCGGGCGGCGGCCACCGTGGTGAAAGGCAAAAAGATCGCAAAAAATATTAGGCTTGCGATGGTGGTACCGGGTTCTGGCTTGGTGAAAGTACAAGCGGAAAAGGAAGGCCTCGATAAAATATTTCTCGAAGCCGGGTTCGAGTGGCGTGCGCCGGGTTGTTCGATGTGTCTGGCCATGAATGCCGATCGTCTCGAGTTTGGTGAGCGTTGCGCCTCCACTTCGAATCGGAATTTTGAAGGTCGCCAAGGCGCCGGCGGACGCTCACATCTTGTCAGCCCTGCCATGGCCGCGGCCGCCGCGATTGCAGGGCATTTTGTGGATGTACGGGAGCTTCACTGATGGAAAAGTTTGAAACACTGACCGGACTTGTATTACCGCTGGATCGCGCCAACGTGGATACCGATGCGATAATTGCCAAACAGTATTTGAAATCGATCAAGCGCACTGGTTTTGGACCAAATCTGTTTGACGACTGGCGTTATCTTGATCCGGGCGAGCCCGGCATGGATCACAGCCAGCGCCGGATCAATCCCGATTTTATCCTGAACCAGCCGCGTTACCGGGGTGCTCAGATACTGCTCACGCGTGATAACTTCGGTTGTGGTTCCTCGCGCGAGCATGCGCCGTGGGCACTCCTCGACTATGGTATTCGCGCGGTCATCGCACCGAGCTATGCCGATATTTTCTACAACAATAGTTTCAAGAATGGCCTGCTCCCCATCGTGCTTGAACGGGAAGCCGTGGAACGGCTGTTCCGGGAAACCGAAGCCACACCGGGTTACCGGTTGACGGTGGATCTCGCATCGCAAAAGGTGACCACGCCCTCGGGAATGGAATTCAAATTTGAAATCGACGCTTTTCGCAAGCACTGCCTGGTGAACGGCCTCGATGACATCGGGCTGACCATGCAGCACGTGGATGAAATCAAGGCCTACGAGGGACGGCGCCGGAAACAGGCGCCCTGGCTTTTCTCCGAATAATGGAAACTTATACCCCATGACAAAAAAACTTGCCGTGCTGCCCGGGGATGGAATCGGGCCCGAAGTGGTCAATGAGGCGGTCAAGGTATTGGAGCGTCTGCGCCGGGATTTCGGCCTGAAAATCGAGCTCGAAACCGCCTTGGTGGGCGGTATCGCCTATGACACCCACAAGCATCCGCTGCCGGATGCGACGCTGAAGCTGGCCAAACAGGCGGACGCCGTATTGCTCGGCGCCGTGGGCGGCAACCGGTGGGATACGCTCGCGCGCGAACTGCGCCCGGAAAAGGCCTTGCTAACACTGCGTTCGGAGCTGCGGCTGTTTGCCAACCTGCGACCGGCCATACTCTATCCGCAGCTGGCCTCGGCCTCGACGCTCAAACCCGAGGTGGTCGCGGGACTCGATCTGCTGATCGTGCGCGAATTGACCGGAGACATCTATTTCGGCGAGCCGCGTGGCGTGCGCACGTTGGAAAGTGGAGAGCGCCAGGGATTTAATACCATGTTGTATGCCGAGCATGAGGTGGAACGTGTGGCACGCGTGGCGTTCGCCGCCGCGCGCAAGCGCCGCTGCAAGCTTTGTTCGGTGGAAAAAGCCAATGTTCTCGAAACTTCCGGCCTGTGGCGTGAGGTGGTGCTCCGTGTTGCCAAGGATTATTCTGATGTTGAATTGAGCCATATGTACGTGGACAACGCGGCGATGCAACTGGTGCGCGCACCCAAGCAGTTTGACGTCATCGTTACCGGAAATATATTCGGTGATATCCTGTCGGATGAAGCAGCGATGCTGACGGGTTCCATTGGCATGCTGCCATCGGCCTCGCTCGATGCCGCCAACAAGGGCATGTACGAGCCAATTCATGGATCCGCCCCGGACATCGCCGGGAAGGGTGTGGCCAATCCGCTGGCGACGATACTCTCCGTGGCGATGATGTTTCGCTATACGCTCAATGAACCCTCACTTGCCGACAACATTGAACAGGCGGTTTCCCGCGTGCTCGATCAGGATCTGCGCACGGGAGATATATATACGGAAGGTATGAAAAAAGTCGGAACCTCGGGGATGGGTGACGCCGTGGTATCGATGTTGGGATCATAGGTCCAAATTATTTTGATAATATCTTTATAGAGAGGATGGCAGTAATGAAAAGGGTAGGGCTGGTGGGTTGGCGCGGCATGGTCGGATCGGTGCTCATGGGCCGGATGCAGGCGGAAAAAGATTTTGATCATATTGAACCGGTATTCTTTTCCACGTCAAATGTCGGCGGCCAGGGTCCCACAATCGTGAAGGACGTGCCACCGCTCAAGGACGCCAGAAGCCTTGATGAATTAAAGACGATGGAGATTATCATCACCTGTCAGGGTGGTGAATATACCTCGGAAATATTTCCTAAATTACGTGCCGCTGGCTGGAAGGGATACTGGATAGACGCATCCTCCAGCCTGCGCATGAACAAAGACGCCATCATCATTCTCGATCCGGTGAATGCCGATGTCATTCAGGACGGCATACGCGACGGAGTCATGAATTACATTGGTGGCAATTGCACGGTGTCGCTCATGCTGATGGCGCTCGGTGGTTTGTTCAAGGCGGATCTGATCGAATGGATGACCTCGATGACTTATCAGGCGGCCTCGGGGGCCGGCGCCAACAACATGCGCGAGCTGGTGAAGCAGATGGGTAGCATCCATGCATCGGTAAAAGACAAGCTCGATAATCCGGCCTCGGCGATTCTGGACATTGATCGGGCGGTCGCTGATCACATTCGCAGTGAGAATTACCCGAAGAACTACTTTGGTGTCGCGCTGGCAGGTTCGATAATTCCCTATATCGACAAGCAGCTCGAAAGCGGACAATCGAAAGAGGAATGGAAGGGCCAGGCCGAGACCAACAAAATTCTCAGGCGTTCCGAGCGGCCTGTGCCCATCGACGGCATCTGCGTGCGCGTGGGCGCGATGCGCTGCCACAGCCAGGCATTCACCATTAAGCTTAAGAAGGATGTGCCGCTGGATGAAATCCATGCCATGTTGGCGGCGCATAACGATTGGGTGAAGGTTATCCCGAATGAACGCGAGCGCAGCATGCGCGAACTCACCCCGGCGGCGGTAACGGGCACGCTCACGGTGCCTGTAGGGCGCCTGCGCCGGCTGAACATGGGAAGCCAATACTTGGGCGCCTTTACCGTGGGTGATCAGCTGCTGTGGGGCGCGGCGGAACCGCTCCGGCGCATGCTCCGCATCTTGCTGGAAGCCAGTATTACGGGCAAATCGGGGATTTCCCGCCAAAAAGCCGGTTTAAGCGCGCATTGATGTCGGTGGGCGGCAGGACTATATAAATATAAAAGGCCGCCATTTATGCGCTAATTTCGAGGGTATTGAGAAATTGCCATGTCATCGCGCCCGGTCGACAACCCGATAAATCAGTCAAAACTCAGCAGAAGGGGGAAGTTTGCCGGCCAGGGGATGTCTGGTAAAAGACCATCTGTACGCTATATTTAGTTGAGATTTGTAAAAAGTATTGCTATTTAATTACCTAACTCCCGGTCTTATAAGGCCTTTGGACAAGGAAGTTCGTTGAATACAAGAGGGGTGTACAGGATGCTTCGGAACAGGAGGGGGCTAGCGCTCGTATCTCAATGGCTGCTTATCGGCATCATGGCGCTGTTCCCGGTGGCCGGTCATGCGCTGGCATTAGGCAAACTCAAAGTTCTTTCTGCTTTGAACGAACCGCTCAATGCCGAGATTGAATTCACTTCCATTACTGACAAGGAGCTTAAAGGGCTGGCGATATCGCTGGCCTCTCGCGCTGACTTCAATACCGTAGGTGTCGATCGACTTCCGTTTCTTTCCCAAATTAAATTTGTCGTTGATCGGAAATCCGATGGGCGACATTTCCTTAGCCTGCGCACCGATCAACAGGTAGACGAACCGTTTCTCCATTTATTGCTTCAAGTTGAATGGCCGGGTGGGCGTCTCGTGCGTGAGTACACCGCGCTGATTGATCCACCTTACCGGATCACTGGCAAGACCGCTCCGGTCGAAACACCCGTCGTTACGCCTCCCGCGCCAGAGCCACTGCCGCCTCCGATGCCGATAGCACAGCCTCTCGCACCACCGCCACCCGTGGCGGAGGCGCCACCGGTGGAGATGACGAAAGCAGAAATCCCACCTGTCGCCATAATTCCGAAAGAACAGAAAGCAACCGAGGAATTGAAGCCAGAAGAAACGCCTCCCCAAAAAGAAGTTGTAAAAGAAGTTTCTTCCACGGAAATTCTGACGGAACCAAAAAAATTTGGTCCGCCGCATATCGCGCTCGACACTGAACCGGATGTATCTGCGACACCCACTGTAGAACCGCTGGAAGCTGCCCCCAAGGCGGAGGAGACACCGAAAACGCCAACGCTGGATGAACCAAAAATCTCTCCGGCGCTGGCGGACATGTCGGAATACAGCGTTAAACGTGGTGACACGCTCTGGCGCATTGCAGAGAAAGCGCAAGGCGGAAACCGGGACGTGAGCATCGAGCAAATGATTCTGGCGATTTATCGGACCAACAAAGATGCTTTTTTCGGGAACAACGTCAACAACCTGAGGGCGGGCAAGATACTCAAGTTTCCCGAACGTGCGGAAGTGGAATCCGTCACACCTTCTCAGGCGCGGCGGGAGTTCCGCGCGCAATACGATGCCTGGCAAGAATACAAACTGAAGCTGGCGAGTGCCAGTGGTGCCGTCAAGGTGACGGAAGCCCCCGCAGTCGCGCCGCCGCCCGCACCGGAGCAACCTGTGGCGGAGAAGTCTGCCGTGATGCCGGAGCCTAAGAAAGAAACGGCGAAGCCGTTAAAACCGGCACCGAGCGCGGCTGACAAGGGCAAGCAGGATGAACTGCTTAAAATCGTGCGCAACACCCTGCAACAGGAGAAGAGCACCCCGGACAAAGCCGTATCAGAAAAGGAATCCGCTAAAGAAACGACTACTCGCGAGAAACAGGCGCTGGCCGAACGTGCCGCCACGCTGGAAGAGTCCCTCGAGTCCAAGCGGCTCGAAAACCAGGAACTCAGCGACAAGGTTGGGCTGGTACGTTCGCAACTTAAAAAAGAATCTCGCCTGATTGAACTGGAAAGCCAAAGTTTGGCCCAACAGAAAAAGGCACCAGAGCCCAAACCGACGGAACCGGTCGCCAAGCCCGTAGAACCTTCCCCCGCGCCGGCCGCGGTGGAAAAACCCAAGGTTGAACCTCTCCCGCCGCCAGTCGCCAAACCCGCGCCGGCCGCGCCGAAAAAGCGTGTGCCGCCACCCCCGCCACCGCCGCAGGAAAAGGACTTCCTGGCCACGGTCATGGACGCGGTACAAAGTGATCTCTTGATGCCGGTCCTGATTGGCATTGTCGTGTTGCTGAGCGGAGGGATCGCGCTTGTCTATTTCCGCCGCCGTCAGAGATCCATCGCTGAATTTGAGGAGAGCATTCTTTCGGCCGATGCCATCAGTACCGACCAACCCGCGACCACGGGAACCGTGGCGGGTCAGCAACCGGTAGCCGCCACCACTGGCGGTGATACATCGTTCCTGAGCGATTTCAGCCAAGGCGGCATGGGCAACATCCATACCGATGAAGTGGATCCGATTGCTGAAGCCGAGGTTTATCTGGCCTACGGACGAGACGAAACGGCCGAGGAGATTCTTAAGGAGGCCATGGTCAAGAATCCGGATCGCCAGGAGATCAAGCTTAAGCTTCTCGAGATCTACCACCAGCGCAATGATGTCTCCGCGTTCGAAACATTAGCCGAGGAAGTCTACGCGGCGCAGGGCGGTCGTGGGGGCAAGATCTGGGGCAAAGTAGAAGAAATGGGACGCAAGCTTAATCCGGACAACCCGATGTTCCGTGGCGGCGTCCCGGGCAAGGCCCCGGAAGCCGTACCGCCGACCAAGCCCGCTACGGCTCCTGTGGTGGAGTCCGTCGTGACGACGGCGCCAGCGACATCGGGGGTTAATTTCAAGAGCCCCGGTGCCGAAACGACAAAGATTGAAACTATTGATGACTTCGATTTTGATCTTGAGACACCGGCGGCAGAGGAAGCCAAGTCCACTGAAGTCAGTGAAGATTTTTCGGTGTCCATGCCTGAGCCTGCTCCCAAACCCAAAGAAGAGCCGAGTCTTGATTCTCTCGATTTTGGCTCACCGTCGGATAACTCCATCAATTTTGACGCGGCCACTGAAACGCCAGCGGAACCCGCCGATGAAATTAAATGGGAACCGGAACCGGCTGCGCCTGCGGCCGGGGCGGAAGTCGACCTGGACTCAGCCGTCGCCCCCTCCGGGGATGGTAAGGTCTCCGCGCAGTGGGATGAGGCGGCAACTAAACTTGATCTGGCCAAGGCCTACATTGATATGGGCGATGCCGAGGGCGCGCGCAGTATTCTGCAGGAAGTGATAACGGAAGGCAGCGACGCACAAAAGAAACAGGCGCAGGAACTATCGTCCCAGATCGCCTGATATTTCATTTCAGAATCTCCGCTTAAAATAGATCTCTCCGCCACGGACGAGTCCTGATCGGGCCTCGATGCCGATATAGCCGTCCGTCTCCACGTTCAGGTCGAGACCGAGAAAACCCCCCGATTTGGCGCCGCGTTCGAAAGACAAGGTGTGATTGATCGAACCGCTGGCACGTTCCTCGCCGTCGACTTTGCCGTAGCTCCCCCCGCCGTAAAGGCGCCATGACCGAACCAGGTTCACCATGACGCCAATCTGGGCCTGCGACTGCACCCAATCAATCACAACCGTCTGCGCGTCATTCTTGTGATCCGTCTTCTGATAGATGTATTCGAGTGATCCATAGAGAGAGACTCGTTGGCCTTCCAGAAGGAGACCGTGCAAAGTGAATCCCGCGTGATACCCGTCGAGTTCTTTACCGGCCGTGACGGGATTGTTTGTCTGGGTGAGAAAGGCGTATCCACCGTACATTCCCAGTGTCACGTGTTTGCCGGCCTTTTCACGCAGACTGACGCCGAGCCAGCGGATGGTGCTGTCCTGAATCCGGTTGGCATATTCGAGCGGGATTTTCTGACGGGCGAATCGCATTGAAAAATCCAGGGATGATGCCTGGCTATCTGGCGGAGTCATTGGTCCGGCCCCTTCGACCAGGAGGGGCTGGAATAACAGCAACAGCAAGACGCCACGGATCTTCATTTCCTCTTTATCCTGTCGTAGATCACGAAACTGCAGGCATAAGGATTTTTTTCATCAGCCTCGTGCCGTGTACGGATGGTTTCCTTCCAGTCACGCATATCAAAATCTGGAAAAAAGGTATCCCCGTTGATCTCGGCATGAACCAGCGTCAGATATATCCGGTCTGCCAAAGCCAGGGCCTGACGGTAAATCTCCGCGCCGCCAATGATAAATATTTCAGGATCGTTCTGAATGTCTTGAAGTGCCTCCCCGAGTGAATTTTTAACCTGGCAGCCCGGTGCGTGATAGGACGGGTTGCGCGTGAGAACGATATTGTGGCGGTCGGGCAGCGGTTTGCCGATGGACTCGTAGTTGCGCCGCCCCATGATCACATGGTGACCGGTGGTGAGCTGCCGGAAATGCCGAAGATCCGCGGGTAAGCGCCAGGGCAGGGTGTTATGGATGCCGATCACGCGATTTTCCGCCATGGCGGCAATGAGTGAAACGCGCCTTCCCTGAGACACGGCGTTTACACCGCAACCGGCGCCTTGATGGAGGGATGGGGGTCGTAGTTGAGAAGCTCGAAATCATCGAAATCGAAATCGAACAGCGAGGTTTTTTCGGGATTGAGACGCATCGAGGGCAGCGGCCGCGGATCACGTGCGAGCTGGATCTGCGCCTGTTCGAGGTGGTTCAAATATAGATGGGCATCACCGAGCGTGTGAATGAACTCCCCCGGCTTGAGGCCGGTGACCTGGGCGATCATCAGGGTCAGCAGGGTATACGAGGCGATGTTGAATGGCACGCCCAGAAAAATGTCGGCGCTGCGTTGGTACAGTTGGCAAGACAACTTTGCCTCCGCCACGTAGAACTGGAACAGCAGATGGCAAGGAGGCAACGCCATGCGTTCGATATCTGCCACGTTCCACGCGCTGACGATCAGCCGGCGCGAATCCGGGTTCTGACGGATGTCCCGTACCACCTGGCTGATTTGGTCAATCCGGCCACCGCCGGAGGAGGGCCAGGAGCGCCACTGTGAGCCGTAGACCGGTCCAAGATCTCCGTTGTCATCGGCCCATTCATTCCAGATGCTGACGCCGTGTTCCTTAAGATAACGAATATTGGTGTCGCCACGCAGAAACCACAGCAGTTCGTGGATGATGGATTTGGTGTGAAGCTTCTTGGTAGTGACGAAGGGGAATCCCTGTGCCAGATCGAACCGCATTTGGTGGCCGAAGACCGACAGAGTCCCGGTGCCGGTGCGGTCTTCCTTGCGTGTCCCGTGCTGCATCACGTGGCGCATCAGGTCGAGGTACTGCCGCATGCGTTGGTCTCCGTAACTACGATATTACTGGGGATATATCGGATCGTTAGTATATCTGCTCGTTGTTCCAGAAACAGCCATCGAGGCCTAGTGCCGCGGTGGCGTGAACAGGCGCACGTGGCGATATTTGAACAGCGGCAACAGCACCATGCCCGCGATGAAGCCGCCGATATGCGCGCCGAAGGCCACGCCACCCTGGCCGGGATCGGCCAGAGCCGAATTGATCAGCTGCAGCAGAAACCAGAAACCCAGTACCACCATCGCCGGCAGGTACATGGTGCGGGTAAAAAACCCCAGGGGGACCAGCACCAGAACGTGAGCGCGCGGGAACAGCAGTAAGTAAGCCCCGAGCACGCCGGAGATGGCGCCGCTCGCGCCGATCATCGGGATGGTAGATTCCATGTTGGGCAGGGCCTGCGCGAATACGGCGGCAATGCCGCACAGCAGATAGAACACCACGAACCGCACGTGACCCATGGCATCCTCGATATTGTTTCCGAATATCCAGAGATACAGCATGTTACCGATGAGGTGCATCCAGCCACCATGCATGAACATGGAGGTGAAAACCGTCAGCGTCGGTGGCACCATCGCCAGTTCAGGTGGAAGCGTCTTGTCACCGAGCAGAGCGGCCGGTATCACGCCCAATCGATACACCGCCATCTCAAAACCGCGTGTCCCGAGCGATAGCTGCCACAGGAATATCACGGAGCAGGATACGATAAATGCAATTGTCAGAAATGGCTTGATGGTCGTGGGATTGTCGTCGTGGAGCGGAATCACGACTTTATCCTGCGCATGATTCGGTCGGGGTCCTGACGAAAGAAATCTTGCAGGTGAACATAAACTGCTGGAAAGTCTTCATGCACCAAATGTGGCGCAGTGAAAAAGGTTTCGCTCAGTACGGCAAAAAATTCAGCAGGATTTTCGGCCGCATAGGCATCGAGTCGATGGCTGCCGCGGGAATCCAGCCCAGTGCAAAATTGTCGGTAGGCTTGGTGAAAATCGCGCGCCCAGGCGCGCCGATTCATCCCAGTATGCAAAGGGGGGAAACCGTTGGCAGCACCATTTAGCAGGTCCAGCTTGTGTGCGCACTCATGGATCACCAGGTCATGATCTCCCAACGTCTTCCTTTCCTCCTGAATGGTCTCCCATGACAGCACGATCGGGCCTTGGGACAAAGACTGGCCGCACAGGTCCAGCATTTCCCGGTGTACGACACCGAACTCGTCCATGGATTCATCGTAAACGCGGAAATCACCCGGATAGATCACGATGGAAGCCCAGTCGGCATAGTAATCCAGTCCGAGATTGAGTACAGGGATGCACGCGTGAAGCGCGATGCGGGCGCGAATCGCAGCGCTGACGGTGAATCCGGACGCTCCCTCATAGGATTTCGTGCACAGAAGTTTTTCCGTAAGCTGGTGTAATCGTTGCTGGTCTTTCCGGGGCAATGCGCGTGCATAGATTGAGGAGTGCATGGTTTTCGACCAGAGTGTATCGGACAACGAACGGTTCTTCCCTCGCCAGCGATGGAGAAGTTTTTTTATCTTACCTGCCGCACGCACGGCGCGCGGTGGCGCTGGTTTGCGGCTAGTGCCCACCGCCGAGGAGGTGCATGGCCAGTTTCTTGCCCTTCTCCACGGCGGGCTGATCCAGGGGATTGATGCCATACAACAGGCCGGTGTAGACCGTGGCGCGCTGGTAGAGATCAATCAGTTGGCCCAGCACGTAAGCATCGAGTCGAGGTAGGCGTAAAGTCATACTGGGATGGCCGGCCTCGGAGATTACCTGTACGGTGGCGCGGAATTCGGCTTCGAGCACATCCAGCATGCGCTTGTTTTCGAGATAGGGAAAATATTTCCGGTCAGCTTCTGACACCGGGATGGGGAGGTTCTGTTCCCAGTCGTCGATGGCCATGAAGGTGAAAATCTTGTCGCATCGTGACTCAAGGTACATCTGCAACTGGCTGTGCTGGTCCACCGCTCCCATGGCACGCACCGGCAGCGTTCCTGCCGGTGGCTTTCCTGGCCGGCTCTCCATCCGCTTGCCGAGGGATTCGGCCCATAATTGACGATACCAGTCGCCAAAAAGCTGCAACGGATCGGCATAGGGCATCATGACTGAGAGACGCTTGTCACGCTTTACGTCGAGCAGATAGAACAGCGCGGCCATTTCCATCGCCGGGTTGTCCCGGGGATCGTCTGAAGTGCACCGTGCGGCATTGGCGGCACTCCCGGCAAGCAGACGTCGTATATCCACGCCGGCCACGGCCAACGGTAACAACCCTACGGCCGTGAGCACAGAAAAACGCCCACCAACCCGTGGGGGCACCGATAACGAGGTAAGCCCCTCGCGCCGTGCCAGTTCCCGCAACCAACCCAGCGACGGATCGGTGATCAACCACTGGTGTTCACGCGCCTTGTTCGTACCGAGCTGCTTGTCGAGCCAGCTGCGCAAGATCAGATATTGGGAGACTGTTTCCATCGTCCCGCCAGATTTACTGATGGCGATGACGGCCGTTTTTTCAGCGTCCCAGTTCCGCAGCATCCTGTCCAGATGACGTGGGTCAATATTCTCCAGGAAGTGCAATTTGGGTTGAGAAGCGCCCGACATTTCCATGTCGAGTGCCTGATGCACGGCCTTGGCGCCGAGGCTGGAACCGCCGATCCCGATGACCGCGATATTTTCGAAGCGGCCGAGTTGTTCCGCCATGGCCTCGATCGGTGCCAGGGATTCCGGCATGGTGTCATGCAGCGTTAGACAAGCGTATTCGGCTTCCAACCCGCCGGCGGAGCCATTTGTTATTGTCTGGTGAACGCTTCGAAGTTCGGGCAGGAGGGCGTCAATCTCGGACCGTTCCACGCCTTCCGTGCCCACGCTGTCCCGGTATAGACGCGAAGTATCAATGTGCAGACGTGACAAGGTGGAAGCGTTGTTGGCAGGTGAGTTATTTCTTGATTGCGCCACGGATTTTCTCTTCAGCATCGGGCCTTGATGCAATACTACCATTCTTTACTTGCCTCGATACCCCGCCGCATCCAGCGTGTTCGAGAGTAATGTGGCTACCGTCATGGGCCCGACACCCCCGGGTACCGGCGTGATCCATCCCGCGCGTTTTCTGGCAGATTCGAAATCCACATCGCCTACCAGTTTACCGCTGGGAAGCCGGTTGATCCCGACGTCAACGACGATAGCTCCGGGTTTGATCCGATCGCCCTTGACCATGCCTGGTTTTCCGACGGCGACCACCAGCACATCGGCGCGGGCGATATGGCCGGGAAGATCCTTTGTGTAACGGTGGCAAGTGGTAACGGTACATCCGGCCAGCAGGAGCTCAAGCGACATGGGTCGCCCGACAATGTTCGAGGCCCCGACCACCACAGCTTCCTTGCCTTCCAAGGAATCGCCGGTGTGATTGAGCAGCCGCATGATTCCGAAGGGTGTGCACGGGCGTAATCGTGGGATACGCTGAGCCAGCCGCCCAATGTTGTAGGGATGAAATCCATCCACGTCCTTATCCGGATGAATGCGTTCGATGATGATGGTCTGGTCAACGTGTTTAGGGAGCGGCAGCTGCACGAGAATCCCGTCCACATCCGGATTCGTATTCAGCTGGTCGATTCGAGTCAGGATATTCTGCTGGGAAACATCCGCCGGCATATCGAAATCGAACGAAATGAAACCGGCTTCGGCGCAAGCCTCGCGCTTGTTGCGCACGTAAACCTCCGAGGCGGTGTCTTCGCCCACTTTGATGACGGCAAGCCCGGGGGGTCGTTTGCCCGTGGCGGTGCGGTGAATGACCCGCTGTTTAATCTCAGCGCGAAATTCTTGTGCGATTTTTTTTCCGTCGAGGATACGTGCGCTCATGATTTTCAGGCCGCGGCGCGAACGGGTGCGCCCGGTGCATCTTCGCATGTGTCACGGCGATGCGCCAAGCAGATAAACTGCGATTTTGACCTATAATTTGGCCACGCCAGATTGACGCTCCCGGGGGCGGTGCGTATAGTTCCGGCCTCGTTCCGACCGGGCCATACCGCTTTTTCATCAGCGTTCATTGATATGGGTTCGCGCACGCGGCGCCTGGCGTGAGTACCGAACGGGGTATAGCGCAGCCTGGTAGCGCACCTGCTTTGGGAGCAGGGTGTCGGGGGTTCAAATCCCTCTACCCCGACCATATTTAAATCGCGTCCGGGTTCCGGCGCCCGTAGCTCAGTTGGATAGAGCACCAGCCTTCTAAGCTGGCGGTCGCAGGTTCGACTCCTGCCGGGCGCGCCATATTCAGAGTGGAGTACGACGTTTTTTCGCAGGTATAATACTTGCGTTGTTGGTTAATATTTGGTGAGCGTAGCTCAGTTGGTTAGAGTCCCGGATTGTGATTCCGGTTGTCGTGGGTTCGAGTCCCATCGCTCACCCCAGTTTTTCACCGGGGCCGTTAGCTCAGTTGGTAGAGCAGCTGACTCTTAATCAGCGGGTCGTAGGTTCGAGCCCTACACGGCCCACCATTTATAAATAGGCTCGGTAAATAAACCGGCTTAAACTCGAGGGTCCCCGTACGGAATGGCCTTTCTCAATCTACGAGCGGATTGATCCTTCAGAGTGCGTTCGGGCATGGACAGTCATAGACATGCTGACCATGCTCCAAGGCAATCCAAACCGATACGGCACAGAAAGCCCTCTCTTGGATTTGAGGGCAAATTGACATGTTTTATTGATTTAAATCAAGATTCGTGATTCGACGTGTATGCTATATCTTTCTCATATGATAAACAGGATTCCGCAAATCATACAGGCGTTGCTCGTCGCAATTTTGGTGATGTGGCTCGTGCCCCCGGGCTTTGCGCAAGGTGGCTCCATGACTGCGATTGAATCGAGTTTGCCCGAGCAGCATCAACCACACAATATTTCTTCGGATCCGGCCCCTTGTACCTCGCCGGATTGTGCTTCGCGCTCTGATTGTGCCTCGGAAATGTCCCAGTCAGATTGCAGCATGTCCGGGCTCACATGCTCGATATGTTCTGTCAGCATCCTGTTACATCCTATGGTCGAGCTTTGGTATGAACCAGGCACTACTATCTCCTTCCAGGATCCACGGCAACTCATCATCAAGCACCGTTCAGTAAGCATATTCCATCCCCCACGCGTTGGTTGACAATGTTTGTTTGCGGCTTTTGACCAAAGTCGGCAAAAAATATCATCCTCCATGCGCAGAATCTCGATTTCACTTTGTCGGTATTTTCCGCGATAAGTTGAACGGATCATTATTTGGTCTAAGTGTTGATAAATGTTTAGGAGAACGGATCATGAATAAGTATCAAATCCTCCCAATACTGGGCTTGGTATTGGTGCTAGCCGGTTGCGGCAGCAATACGGCACCGAAAGAGTCAATCACAGTCTACAAATCCTATACCTGCGGTTGTTGCAACGGTTGGACAGAGCACATGAGAAGCAACGGCTACAAGGTCAAAGTCGTGAACTTGGAGGACAAGGACATGCCGGCCGTCAAGAAGAAGTATCATATCCCCGGCCACCTGGAGAGCTGTCACACGGCGATTATCGGCAACTACATTGTCGAAGGACATATCCCGTCCAAGGTCATTGACAAGCTGTTGGCCGAGAAACCGGCAATTGATGGAATCGGGATGGCGGGCATGCCATCCGGATCACCCGGGATGCCAGGACCAAAAAATGAGACCTGGAAAATTTATTCGATGAAGGATGGCAAGACCTCGCTTTACGAAGAACTCTGATCAGGAATTCAAGCAGTGCGGGTCATTATTGAGCACGGCAAGTTGGTTTGTGGTTGGAGGGCTAAGTGACTATTACGCTGGTATTAAGTGGATTGTTTGTGCTGCTGCTGCCCGGGATGGTATTTGCGCATTGTCCATTATGCACCGCCGGTGCCGGGATCGTGGCGCTTGGAGCCGTCAAGTTGGGGATGGGACCTATTTCTGTGGGCATATTTCTTGGTGCGTTTGCAGTGGCCCTCGGAATATGGTTCGCAAGGTTCTTAAAGAAACGTTACATACCACAACAGAAAGCAGTCCTGGTGATCCTCTCGTTTGTTACCACGATCCTCCCATTGCAGACCGTGCTCGCCGATTATACCTCCCTGTATTTCCCGTATTGGGGTGAGTATGGCAAAACGCTGCTGATAAACCTGTTCGTAGTCGGGGGGGTGATCGGTGGTTTGCTGATACTGTCAACGCCTTACTTGAGCAGAAAACTGACACTGGCCCGAGGTGGAGTCATGTTTCCCTTTCAGGGCTCGGTCATCACTCTCACGCTACTTGTATCCGTAGCAGGAATTGTTGAGCTTGTGGTATGACCGACCCGGTCCTGGCGTTGTTAATGATCGTTGTACTATTTATTTTATTACTCATCGTCAAGAAGATTACCGAATGGAAGTTTTGCGTGATGTGTACCAGCGTCAGCCTCACATGGATGACTTTACTGGTCTTATATTGGCTTGGAATGTTCGGTCAACCGGTGATAATCGCTGTCTTGATGGGGCAGACCGTTGTGGGCATGTACTATTTTCTGGAACACAAAACCGAAGGCAGCTTGCACATTTTCCGTTTGCCGCTGTTGCTGACCCTAACACTGGCCGCTTTTGTGTTACTCGATGTCACCATGAAGCTGGCGTACAGCCTGGGCTTGCTTGCTCTATTGTGGATCTTGCTGTTACTCATGTATTTCTACCGGCATAACCCGAAAACAAAGATTGTGGTCGACCGGATTATCGCCTGTTGCAGAGATTGGTGATCCTAGCGAGCGATAACTCCCGGAGTCTTGCACCCAAGTTCTCAACCGGATGGCGATCATGGACTGTCCGTGCCCTGGTGCATTCGTTTCGCCCGTCGAACGGGAGAGACCATTCCCTTCGAGCGCCCTTGCGCCGGAGCAGGTTTAATTAACCGAACTGTTACAGTATTATTATTCATTGGCTTGTTAAGCAGCGGGCCGTAGGTTCAGGTCCTGCTCGCCCCCATATTGAGTGGTAGGTTATCCTGAGGAAAGCCCGATTACCTGTCGATTGTCCTGTCGACGTAATTTCATATCGATCTGGAGTCTGACGTTCGGCGCGCGCTCGACAGGTTGGCGCTATACTGCGTTCCGGGTATGTGGCGAATGTGGCGGAACTGGTAGACGCGCTGGATTTAGGTTCCAGTGGGGCAACCCGTGGGAGTTCGAGTCTCTCCATTCGCACCAGCTCTTATTGGCCTGTGACCGGTGAATCGGTATGATTCCTGTTCAAATTACATCAGTTCATTATTAAATGATTGCGGAGTTGTCCCATGCAAGTTTCGGTTGAGACCTTCGGCGCGCTCGGGAGGCGGTTAACGGTGGCCGTGCCGGCGGATCGGGTGGAGAAAGAATTCACTGCCAGACTCCAACGCCTTTCCAAGCAGGTTAAGATGCCTGGCTTTCGCCCCGGAAAGGTGCCACTGAAAATGGTGGAAGCCCAGTATGGCGTACGGCTGATGGACGAGGTGGCGGGAGAGCTGATCCAGACTTCCATGTTCGAGGCCATCGGAAGCCAGGGATTGCGCCCGGCCGGCGATCCACAGGTGCAACGCAAGCCGGTGGTGCGGGGTGAGCAGCTGGAATATACCGTCGAGTTTGAAATTTTCCCGGAAGTCAAACACTTCGATCTCGCGGGGAAACGCATCGAGCGTCCGGTGGTCACCGTTGCCGATGAGGATGTGGACCGCACGCTGGAAACCATACGGAAACAACGTGTCACCTGGAATCCGGTTGAGCGCGATGCCCGACTGGGCGACCGAGTCACGATTGATTTTGTGGGTCGTTTGGATGGCAAGGAAATCGAAGGCGGTAAGGCCAATGGTTTTCACGTGGTGCTCGGCAGCGGATCGCTGATCGAGGATATGGAAAAAGGGATTATCGGGGCGAAGAACGGTGATACGCGGCATGTTCCTGCCACATTTCCACTTGATTATCGGCATTCCCCGTTGGCCGGGAAGCGTGTGGACTTCGAGGTCAAGATCCTCGGCGTCGATGAGGCAAATCTGCCTGAGTTGAATGAAGCGTTTGCCACTGAAATGGGAGTCAAGGAAGGCGGCCTTGATAAGTTGAAAGCCGATGTGAGGTCCAATTTGGAGCGTGAAGCGGCGAACCGCGCCCGTGCCATTGTGAGGGCGCGGGCGCTTAAGTTCTTACTTGATGCCAATCCCATTGAAGTCCCCCAGAACCTGGTTGAGGCGGAAATCCGGCGCCTGAAAAACACCGATGCTTCGACGGGAGTAAAGGCAGGCGATGAAATGAACTACCAAAGACGTTCGCGCAACCGGGTGGCGCTGGGGCTCATCCTCGGGGAATTCATACGCAGCCGGGGGCTCGTTACCGATCCGGCCAAGGTGCGCGCGCGGCTTGAGGAAATGGCGGCTGATTACGAATCTCCTCAGGAATTCATCCAATGGCACTACCAAAAACCGGAGCGCCTGGCGGAAATCGAAAGCCTCATCATGGAGGAGCAGGTGGTGGAAGAGCTCTTGAAGTCGGCTGAAATCACTGACCAGCCGGTAAATTTTCAGGATTTGTTGAAAATTGAGTCTACAGTGCAATGAGCTACAGTAGAACTATATCAATGGCATTCACGGCGCCGTTATCGGCGAAATCTAGGAACTGAATAATGAAAGACACTGAACATCTGGATGGTGCGCTAAATCCGCAGGCTCTGGGACTGATACCCATGGTCATCGAGACCACGGGCCGAGGCGAGCGCGCCTACGATATTTATTCGCGGATGCTCAAAGAACGCGTGGTATTTCTCGTGGGGCCAGTGGAAGACCATATGGCCAATCTCGTGGTGGCGCAGCTTTTGTATCTTGAGTCCGAAAATCCAGACAAGGATATTCATCTCTACATCAATTCTCCGGGGGGCGCGGTTAATGCCGGTCTGGCCATTTACGACACCATGCAATTCATCAAACCGGATGTCAGCACCGTGTGCATAGGTCAGGCGGCCAGCATGGGAGCGCTGATACTCACCGGTGGCACCCTGGGCAAGCGATTTGCCTTACCGCATTCTCGCATGATGGTGCATCAACCCATGGGCGGTTTTCAGGGGCAAGCGACGGATATCGACATTCATGCCCGGGAGATTTTGCGTGTACGTGAACGGCTAAATCAAATCATGGTCAAACATACCGGTCGCACCATGGATCAAATAAAGGATGACACAGATCGCGACTACTTCATGGATGGCGAAGAGGCCAAGAGTTTTGGATTGATTGACACGGTGATTGAGAAGCGCAGTTAGAAATCAAGTGCACTTTCTGCGGTATCTGCTATAAACTTAAGGTATAATGTTTCAAATGATGACTGTATTGCTTGCAAATTATTGCGAAAACCCGCATTCTTTGCGGCAAAAGATCCTTATTCGAATGTGAGGTTTAAGGATGGCGGACAATAACCACACGGGCAGGGGCGATAGCAAGAGCGAAAAGCTCCTGTACTGTTCTTTCTGCGGCAAGAGCCAGCACGAGGTGCGCAAGCTGATTGCCGGTCCTTCCGTGTTCGTCTGCGACGAATGCGTCGAGTTGTGCAATGACATTATCCGCGAAGAAGTCCAGGAAGAGAAAAACGCGGCCAACGCCAAGAAGAAATTCCCCACCCCGCGTGAAATCCTTCAAATACTTGATGAGTACGTAATCGGTCAGACCGATGCCAAGAAGGTGCTGTCGGTGGCGGTCTACAACCATTACAAGCGGATCGAGAACGAAGGCAAAATCGGCGAAGTAGAGCTCTCCAAAAGCAATATTTTGATGATCGGACCCACGGGTTCCGGCAAGACGCTGCTCGCCGAAACCTTGGCACGTTTGCTCAATGTTCCTTTCACGATTGCCGATGCCACGACGCTCACGGAGGCGGGATATGTCGGTGAGGACGTGGAAAACATCATTCAGAAGCTTCTGCAGAAGTGTGATTATGACGTCGAAAAGGCGCAGAAGGGCATCGTCTACATTGACGAAATCGACAAGATTTCGCGTAAATCCGAAAACCCCTCGATCACGCGTGATGTCTCGGGCGAGGGCGTGCAGCAGGCCCTGCTTAAGCTGATTGAAGGAACTATCGCTTCAGTGCCTCCCCAGGGTGGGCGCAAGCATCCGCAGCAGGAATTTCTGCAAGTCGATACACGCAATATTCTCTTTATCTGTGGAGGCGCGTTCTCGGGACTGGAAAAGGTCATCCAGAATCGCACGGAACGAACTGGCATCGGCTTCCAGGCAGAGATTCGCAGCAAGGAAGACGCCAGACAGACGGGAGAAGTCCTGCGTATGGTGGAACCGGAAGATCTTATTAAATACGGTCTTATTCCGGAGTTCGTCGGCCGTTTGCCGGTGATCGCCGTTCTGGACGAACTCGATGAACGCGCACTGATCCAGATCCTGACAGAACCCAAGAATGCCTTGGCCAAGCAATACCATAAACTGCTTAAGCTGGAAGGGGTCGAGCTTGAAATTAAAGAGGATGCATTGCTGGCCGTGGCCAAGCGCGCCATGGAGCGCAAAACTGGTGCGCGCGGATTGCGTTCCATCCTGGAGCGCGCCCTGCTTGAGGTCATGTTTGACCTCCCCTCCACGGAAAACGTGAAGAAAGTCGTCATCGAGTCTGGCGTGATCACGGAGGGCAGCAAACCGCTGGTGATTTATGTCGACAATGATGAGCAAGAAAAGCGGCGGGCATCGGCTAACCAGTAAGTGAAATACTGGACTAACAAAAAGAACCCCGCCGACCGCGGGGTTTTTTATGCAAACTGCAGTTTATAAGGTCATATGTACCATTTGTCGCAGGCCCGATCCAAACATGATATTTCTCGAAAAAATTATCCGGTGAAACATTGAAATCAGGGCATTTAGCCCCCAAACTTGAAGTAATCCACCACCATAGTGATTAAAGCGCTAATGCCAGAAACCAAACGAGCCGTGATCGTATCTGGATCGGAGACAAATCTTCCGGTTCTTCCGTTGCGCGACGTCGTCGTGTTCCCGCACATGGTCATTCCATTGTTCGTCGGCCGGCGTAAATCCATTCGCGCCCTGGAACAGGCCATGGAATCCGGCAAGCAAATCATGCTGGTGGCGCAGAAGAGCGCCTCGGACGATGATCCGACGACGGATAACATCCACACCATCGGCACCATTGCCAGCATCTTGCAATTACTGAAACTGCCGGACGGCACCGTTAAAGTCCTGGTGGAGGGTGAACGCCGCGCGGTGCTGCAAAAATATCTTGAAACGGAAGATTACTTCTCCGCCCAAGTGGCGTTGCTCGAAGCCTTGCCACTCACGGACAAGGAAGGCGAGGCGCTCATGCGCTCCGTGCTGAATGAGTTTGACCAGTACGTCAAGCTCAACATGAAAATTCCTCCCGAGATTCTTACTTCGCTCGCGGGCATTGATGATCCGAGCCGCCTCGCGGACACGGTGGCGGCGCATTTGTCACTCAAGATTGAAGACAAGCAGCAGATCCTGGAGGTTCAGGATGTGCGTGAACGCCTGGAAAAAATACTCGCCGTACTTGAGAGCGAAATCGACCTGTTGCAGGTTGAAAAGCGTATCCGCGGTCGCGTCAAGCGCCAGATGGAGAAAAGTCAGCGTGAGTACTATCTCAACGAGCAAATGAAGGCGATCCAGAAGGAACTGGGCGAGCTCGAAGACGGCCCGAACGAGGCCGAGGAGTTGGCGAAGAAGATTGAAAAGGCGGGCATGAGCAAGGAAGCCCGCGAAAAGGCCGAGTCCGAACTGAAGAAGCTGAAAATGATGTCGCCGATGTCGGCTGAGGCCACCGTCGTGCGCAATTACATTGACTGGCTCCTCAACGTTCCGTGGAAAAAGCGCAGCAAGATCCAGAAGGATCTCAGCAAAGCTGAGGAAATTCTGGAAGCGGATCACTACGGGCTCGATAAGGTCAAGGAACGTATTCTTGAATATCTGGCGGTACAGCAGCGCGTGGTTAAACTCAAAGGCCCGATCCTGTGCCTAGTCGGCCCGCCGGGTGTCGGCAAAACCTCTCTCGGTCAGTCAATCGCGCGCGCCACGAACCGCAAGTTCGTGCGCATGTCGCTCGGTGGCGTGCGTGACGAGGCAGAAATCCGCGGCCATCGCCGTACTTACATTGGCTCCCTTCCGGGAAAGATTATTCAGAACCTTTCCAAGGTGAAGGTGCGCAATCCGCTTTTCATGTTGGACGAAGTGGACAAAATGGCCATGGATTTTCGTGGTGATCCTTCCTCCGCATTGCTGGAGGTTCTGGATCCTGAACAGAACCATGCGTTCAACGATCATTATCTTGAGGTCGATTACGACCTGTCGGATGTCATGTTCGTGGCCACTGCCAATACGCTGAATATTCCGCCCCCCTTGCTGGATCGCATGGAGGTCATCCGTCTATCGGGCTATACCGAGGACGAGAAAGTGAACATCGCCATTCGCTACCTTATTCCTAAACAACTCAAAAACAACGGACTTAAGGATAAAGAACTGCATTTATCGGAAAAGACGATCCGCGACATCGTCCGTTATTACACGCGAGAAGCGGGTGTGCGAAATCTTGAGCGTGAGATCGCCAAGATCTGCCGCAAAGTCACCAAGTACCTGCTGCTCCTGAAGGATAAGGCGGAAAAAGTGGTTTCCATTACGCCCAAAGGCCTGGAAAAGTATCTTGGCGTGCGACGTTTCCGGTATGGCACCGCCGAGCAGAGCAATCAGGTCGGCCAGGTCACGGGTTTGGCATGGACCGAAGTCGGCGGTGAATTGCTCACCATCGAGTCGACTATCGTCCCCGGCAAGGGCAAGCTCACCATCACCGGCAAGCTCGGGGATGTCATGCAGGAATCCATCCAGGCGGCCATGAGTGTTGTGCGCTCACGCGCGATAAAATTGGGCATCATGCCGGATTTTTACCAGAAGCATGATTTTCACGTCCATGTTCCCGAGGGTGCCACACCCAAGGACGGTCCGAGCGCCGGCATTGCCATGTGCACTGCCATGGTTTCGGCACTAACCAAGATTCCGGTACGCGCCGAGGTGGCCATGACCGGTGAGATCACGCTGCGCGGGGAGGTCCTTCCTATTGGCGGTCTCAAGGAGAAACTGCTCGCGGCCCATCGCGGCAATCTCAAAGTGGTATTGATCCCGGAGGAGAACCGCAAGGACCTCACGGAAATACCGAAAAACATCCGTGACAGTCTGGATATCCGTCCTGTAAGATGGATCGATCAGGTTCTGGAAGCAGCGCTCGAGCACATACCCGAGCCGCTGGACGAGTCGAAGCTCGCGGAGGCTGCCAAGCCTCCTGAACCGCACGACGCCGCCAAGCCAGTACGAACACACTGACGGCGAAGCGGCGTGTTCCCCTTCATGCGAGGGAGATGTTCCTGATGTCTTTGAAGTGCACGACGCGATGTTTCGATATACCGCGCCGTGTATATCTTTCTTGACAACGATTTTCCACGCTTGTATAAAACCTGCGACACGTCTTGGATTTTCCGGGCGTGCCGTTTGGTCTCAGCAGCATTGGCTTTTCGGGTACCTGTTCACCACAACCTGCAAGGAGCTAACGTGAATAAAACCGATCTGATCGATAGAGTTGCTGTATCTACTGAACTCAACAAGGCATCCGCCGCTCGTGCCGTTGAGGCGGTACTGGACACCATCGCTAATACGTTGCGCGATGGTGACTCCGTGACACTTTCCGGTTTTGGAACATTTTCCGTCAGCAACCGGTCGGCTCGCACCGGACGCAATCCCCGCACCGGTGAGTTGATTACCATCCCGGCCTCGAAGGCACCCAAATTCAAGTCTGGCAAAGGCCTGAAGGATGCCTTAAACTAGCCGCCCCTTTGGGGGTCGTTTCGCCTCCGGGTGCTTAGCTCAGTTGGTAGAGCGTCGCCCTTACAAGGCGAATGTCGGGGGTTCGAGCCCCTCAGCACCCACCAAGAGACCGGGAGCGGTAGTTCAGTTGGTTAGAATACCGGCCTGTCACGCCGGGGGTCGCGGGTTCGAGTCCCGTCCGCTCCGCCATTAACTATGCATGCCGGGCGAGGCTCATTCCTCGCCCTTTCGTTTACTGAATCAACATTACATCCGATTTGATGCTCATACGGAGCCCCAGTAAAGTAGCCGCCTCATGCTTACCGCCATCCGTGAAAAAACCCAGGGGATCATTGCTGCTTTTATTGTCGCTTTGATTGCCATTCCGTTTGCACTATGGGGTGTTAACTCTTATTTTGATACCGGGGGCCAGATCAATATCGCCAAGGTCAATGGCATGGACATCACCCAGAATGATTTCCGCAACGAAATCGATCGGCTGCGTGGAAAGGTGGAGCCGAAAACCCTCAATAATCCCCAATTCAAACAGTCCATTCTCAGCAATATGATTGACCAGGCGCTGATTATTCGGAATGCCGAGCTTCAGGGCTATCGTGTCGGCAATGTGCAGTTGGCTGAAATTATACGGAATCAGCCCAATTTTCAGCGTGACGGGAAATTCGACGCGAGCCTGTACGAGGCCTTGCTGCGTCGGGAAGGCTTGAGCCCGAAGCTGTTTGAAGCCAGGGTGCGCGATGAAATTCTTGTCACCCACCTTCAGGCCGGCATCAGTGAAAGCCGAATCATCACCCAATCCGAAATTGCTGAAATCGCGCGCCTGTTGTCACAAGAGCGGGAAATCGCATTTGTTCTGATCGGCATCGAGCCGCAGATGGCCAAGATTACGCTCACGTCGGCCGACATCGAAAAGTACTATTCAGCACATCCCGAGATGTTTCAGTTCCCTGAACAAGTGCGTATCGAGTACCTGCGCCTTTCCGCTGCCGACCAGAATCAAAATTATCAACCTTCGGATGAGGAATTGAACAGGGTCTATGCCGAAGAGGCGGCCCGCTACGTGACTCTTGAAAAACGCCGCGCTAGCCATGTCCTGATTACCCTGCCTTCACAGGCTGGCGATGAAAAGTCTAAAGAAGCTTTCGCCAAAATTCAGGAAATCGCCAAACAGGCCCGAAGCGGTTCGGATTTCGCCGGCTTGGCCAAGAAATATTCCGAGGACACCACGACGTCACCACTGGGAGGAGATCTGGGTGAAATCCGTCGTGGCGTATTGCCCAAAGAACTCGAGGACGCAATATTCACGCTGAAACCGGGTGAAGTCAGTCAACCCGTGCGCAGCCTCTACGGATATCACGTGATCAAACTCACTGCGCACACACCGGAAAAACGTAAACCGCTTGCCGAGGTTCGAAAAGAGCTGGTTGACATCATCCGCCGTCGGAAGGGCGAGGAAGTATTTTTTGACAAAACGGAGAAGTTACGCAATCTTGTTTACGAGCAGCCGGATAGTCTTGTCCCGGCCGCTAAAGCGCTCGGGCTTGAGATTCAGAAGAGCGACTGGTTTACCCTTGCCGGTGGGGCCGGGATCGCCGCGAACCCTAAGGTCGTGCAGGCCGCTTTCGAACCGGATGTGCTGAGCCAGACGCGCAATAGTGATGCCATCGATATCAGTGCCGATACCTTGGTGGCCATACGCGTGGCCGACCGTCGTCCCGCCGGCCGCAAACCGCTTACGGAAGTGCGTCCACAAATCGAGCTTCTGCTGAAGCAGGAGCGAGCGCAGCAGCAGTCCCGCGAGATCGGTGATGAAATATTGCGCGAAGCCCGTGCCGGCGGATCGCTCAATACCATTGCCGCAAAACGCGGTTTGAAATGGCAGCCGCCGAGAATGATTTCTCGCCAGGAAGCCGCTGGGGTGGATTCTCGCCTCGTGGATCACGTTTTCCGTTCAAAGCGTCCCGAAGGAGATAAACCGGTTTATGACCTGGTCGACCTGGACAAACGGGGTTATGCGCTGATGGCGCTGACTCGCGTACGTAACGCCACGTCGAAGCAGAGTGCTGATCTGGAGAAAAAGATTCGCGAGATGCTTGAGGCACGACGGGGTAATGAGTACTTCACGAACTACCGGTCTGGATTGCGGCAGAACGCGGATATCAAGATCTATCCCGATCAGCTTTGATCGGTATTATTCCAGCAGCTTGGCGTAGTCGAGTCCAATGGCAATAGTATTGAATCCGCCATCCACGTAGGTGATCTCACCCGTGATACCGGAGGCGAGATCCGAGCACAAAAACGCCGCCACGTTTCCCACTTCTTCGATGGTCACGCCGCGCCCGAGCGGCGCCATTTTGTCGTTGTAGTCCAATAGTTTCTTGAAATCAGTGATCCCGGCCGCGGCAAGTGTTCGGATTGGGCCGGCGGAAATCGCGTTGACGCGGATTCCCTCCGGGCCGAGCGCCTGTGCCAGGTAGCGCACGTTAGCTTCGAGGCTGGCTTTCGCGAGCCCCATGATGTTGTAGTTCGGAACGGAGCGCTCCGCGCCAATGTAAGTCAGCGTCAACATTGAGCCTTGGCGGCCCTGCATCATGGCGCGACCGGCCTTGGCCAGCGCCGTGAGGCTGAAAGAGCTGATCTCATGTGCGACACGGAACCCCTCGCGTGTCGTGACGTCCACAAAGTTACCAGACAACTGTTCGCGCAAGGCGAAGGCGACGGAGTGCACGATGATATCCAGTCCATCCCAGAAATCATCCAGGTGGGTGAACACGGCTTCGATCTGTTCGTCGCTCGAGACATCACAGGGAATCAGGATGTCGGACTTGGTCTGGGCTGCAAGCTTCGCGACCCGTTCCCGCAATTTTTCGTTCTGATAGGTGTAGGCAATCTCGGCGCCTTCCCGGTGCATGGCCTTGGCGATTCCCCAGGCGATAGACCGATCTCCCGCTACGCCCACTATCAACGCCCGCTTGCCTGCCAGAAACCCCATTAACGTAGCCCTGCTTTGCTCGTCTTGTCATTCATCAACGTTCTCCACCGACTTATTGGTTCAAATCGGGATGTGCCTTGCAGATATCGAGCGCATCCAGCAACTATTTGCCGCTACAGTAGCGAAAATCCACGTTCGCGGGAAGAGGGAGTAGGCAAAGGAATTTGATATATTGATGGTGCCGTCGGCACTCTTTTCCGACACAATGGACATGGTGGGAGGACGCAGTCAGGAAGCATGAAACGCCCCGACGCGATACGCATCCTTTTACTGGCCATTTCTTTCTTTGCGTCCAGTGCTGCCGCAGCTTCCTGGAACAATCCTTATCCGGAAGAGGATGCCGGAAAAAATATCCTTTATTCCGCCTTTCGCGAGCGCCCCAAAACCTTCGATCCCGCGCGTTCCTACAGTTCCAATGAATATCTTTTCATTGCGCAAATCTACGAGCCTCCGTTTCAATATCACTATCTGAAACGGCCGTACACGCTGATCCCGCTCACGGCGGAGTCCGTTCCCATGCCCATCTATCTCGACAAACAAGGCCACCGCCTGCCACGCGATGCTTCTCCTGAGGCAATCGCCTTTAGCGTCTATGAGATCCGGATTCGCCCCGGCATTCTCTATCAACCGCATCCGGCTTTCGCGCGCGATGCCGACGGTCGGTATCTCTATCATGATTTGAGCCCGAGAGATATCGAGGGGCTGCGTGCTATTGGTGATTTCCCCCACACCGGCACGCGCGAACTGGTCGCCGCTGACTACGTGTACCAGATCAAACGCCTGGCCCATCCCAAGCTGCATTCCCCGATCTTGAGCGTTATGAACGATTACATCGTGGGGATGAAAGAGTACGCGACGACCCTGAAGCAGGCCCATGATGAAATCGCCGTTGGACGCGATTCTGGGGTTTATCTCGATCTTTCAAAATTCCCGCTCGCCGGCGCGGAAGCGGTGGACCGCTACTCCTATCGTGTGAAACTTCATGGTAAATACCCGCAACTGCTTTACTGGATGGCGATGCCGTTTTTCGCCCCGATGGCACCAGAAGTGGACCGATTTTTCTCCCAGCCCGGCATGGCGGATAAAAATATCACGCTCGATTGGTACCCCGTCGGCAGTGGCGCCTACACGTTGACCGTCAACAATCCCAACCGTCAGATGGTAATGGAGCGCAATCCGAACTATCACGAGGAATCTTATCCCACCGAAGGCGAACCGGGTGACGGCCCGTCTGGATTGTTACTGGATGCGGGCCAGCGCTTGCCCTTCATCGATAAAGTCATCTTCAACCTGGACAAGGAAAGTATTCCGCGCTGGAACAAATTTCTGCAAGGTTACTACGATCGATCTGGGGTGCAGCCGGAAGGTTTCGACCAGGCCATCCGCTTCACCAGTGAGGGCGATACTGATGTCAGCGACACGATGAAAGAAAAAGGCATCCGGTTGCTGACCAGCGTGGCCGCCTCGACTTATTACCTTGGCTTCAACATGCTCGATCCGGTGGTCGGGGGGTATACCGAACGGGCGCGCAAGTTGCGCCAGGCTATATCGATCGCGGTGGACTTCGAGGAGCAGATTACCATCTTCGAGAACGGCCGCGGGATCGCTGCACAGGGCCCACTGGCGCCGGGCATCTTTGGGTACCGCGAGGGGAGAGCCGGCATCAATCCGTATGTCTACGATTGGGCGGAAGGCAAGCCTCGGCGCAAGCCAATTGAATATGCGCGCCAGTTGCTGAAGGAGGCGGGATACCCGGACGGTGTGAATGCCGCGACTGGTAACTCACTTTCGATCAACTACGAAACACCGGCCATTGGCCCGGAACGCAAGGCTCAGCTCGACTGGATGCTCAAACAATTCAAGAAGCTTGGCATCCAGCTGGTGGTGCGAGCCACCGATTACAACCGCTTCCAGGAAAAGATGCGCAAGGGCGACGCGCAGATCTTCGACTGGGGCTGGAACGCGGATTATCCCGACCCGGAAAATTTCCTTTTTTTGCTCTACGGGCCGAACAAGAAAGTCGGGGAAAATGGTGAAAATGCCTCGAACTACGATAACCCGGCATTCAACCGCCTGTTCGAGCGAATGAAGAATATGGAGAACACCCCCGAACGGCAGGCAATAATCGACCAGATGATCGACATCGCCCGGCGTGACGCCCCCTGGATTTGGGGCATGCACCCCAAGCAGTTTTTGCTCGAGCATGCCTGGATGTCCAACACCAAGCCACACAACATGGCGAACAACACGCTAAAATACGTCCGTCTTGATCCGGTCAAACGCGAGGAGTTGCGCGCGGCCTGGAATCGCCCGGTGATCTGGCCCGTGGCCCTGGTGCTGGGGGTGCTGGCGGCAGGCGCGTTGCCGGCGATCGTCACCTATCGAAGAAAAGAACGGGCCCGACGCCGATGATCGGCTACATCATCCGCCGCGTGACCTATGCCATCCCGATTTTGATAGGGGTGAACCTGCTTACTTTCGTGTTGTTCTTTTTCGTCAACAGTCCGGATGACATGGCACGTCTTCATCTCGGTGTGAAACGGGTTACGCCCGAGGCCATCGTCAAGTGGAAGGAAGACCGTGGTTACGACAAACCGCTGCTTTACCACGGCAGCAAACCCGGAATGGAAAAACTCACCGACACCATTTTTGTCCGCCATTCCTTGAAGCTTTTTGTATTCGATTTTGGTCGTTCTGACCAAGGCCGTGATATCGGATACGACATTTCTCAGCGCATGTGGCCCAGTCTAGCCATAGCGCTGCCGATTTTTATTGTTGGAATATTTGTGCAAATTACTTTCGCGATGTTGCTGGCATTTTTCCGTGGCTCCTATCTAGACACCTCTGGTGTGGTGTTGTGCGTAGCGATGATGTCAATTTCATCGCTTTTTTATGTCATTGGTGGGCAGTACCTGCTTAGTTTACTTCTGCGTTTGTGGCCTATCTCGGGCTATGACGTGGGATGGGATGCCATCAAATTCCTGGTACTTCCGATAATAGTCGGTGTGATCAGTGGTATCGGCGCCAGCACACGATTGTACCGTACCTTTTTTCTCGAGGAGATCAACAAGGATTACGTGCGCACCGCCCGCGCCAAAGGACTGTCCGAGCTGCGCGTGCTGTTCCGCCATGTGCTCAAGAACGCCATGATTCCGATTCTTACCGGAGTGGTAGTGGTCATTCCGCTGCTTTTTACCGGAAGCCTCATTCTTGAATCCTTCTTCTCTATTCCTGGTTTGGGCAGTTACACCATCGATGCCATCCATTCGCAAGACTTTGCCATCGTGCGCGCCATGGTTTTCCTGGGTTCGGTGCTGTACATCGTAGGCCTGATCTTGACCGACATCACCTACACGCTGGTGGATCCGCGCGTTCGCTTCGAGTGACAGAATGCCATTCCAGATCGAAATATTGTGGACCGACTTCCTGATATTTGTATTGATGGGATCCATCTTGGCGTTTGGCGTTTATACCTTGCGCCACGAGCATTTGCGTGTACCTTGGCGCCAGGTGGCGCGCCGTCCCTTGGCCATGGCTTCACTGGTCATTTTGTGCGCTTACGTGGTGATCGGCCTGATGGATTCCATCCATTACCGACCATTGCAAGACCGACAGAATTCGGGTGAACCGGTTTATTCCAATGTGGAGTTGAGTCTGCTGGACAAGGTTGCGATGCCCTTGCGCGCGCGCACGGAAAAAACCTATTCCGCGCCGTTCGCCATGCAGGCCTACACCAAGGAAACCGTGGAATACCCAGACGGGCGGCATGCGCGCGAATACCCGCGCCTGCTTTACGGTGGTGCTCACCTGAAAAATGAAGCAGAGCGCGGCGGGGATATTGCCTCTCGGGCAGGAACCGCCACCCTGGCCGGTTTGGGGTTCTGGCTGTTGCTCGTGGGAGGATTTTTGCTGATCCGGCAGAAAAGGGAAGAGACGTTGGCGCAGGCAGCAGGCAGATTGATGCGCGGCGAGGGCGATATACCCTGGCGCACTGTCCTGATTACCGTGGGAATACTGATAATGTTGGCAACGAATGCCGGTTACCTGTCGCTCACTTATCATATTTTCGGGACAGACCAAGCCGGGCAGGATGTGTTTTACAAGTCGCTTAAGAGTATTCGCACCGGCCTCGTGATCGGCACGCTGACCACGCTCGTCATGCTTCCGTTCGCTGCTTTGTTTGGCATCATGGCCGGATACTTTCGTGGCTGGGTGGATGACGTCATCCAGTACGTTTATACCACCTTGAGTTCGATTCCCGGCGTGCTTTTGATCGCCGCGGCCATTCTGAGCCTGCAGTTGTATATCGAAACCAATCCCGAATCGTTCACCAGCACCACTCAGCGCGCGGATACCCGGTTGTTATTTCTGTGTTTGATCCTCGGCGTCACCAGCTGGACCAGCCTTTGCCGCTTGCTGCGAGGTGAGACACTCAAATTGCGCGAAGTGGATTTCATCCAGGCGGCCCGGGCGCTGGGCGCGAGCCACGCGACAGTCATGGCACGCCATATCCTGCCCAACGTCATGCATATTATCCTGATTACGGTTGTGCTGGATTTCAGCGGATTGGTGCTGGCTGAGGCGGTGCTGGCGTATGTAGGCGTTGGTGTTGACCCGACCATGAACAGCTGGGGCAATATGATCGTGAGCGCGCGGCTCGAGATGGCGCGCGAGCCCATCGTCTGGTGGAGCCTGACGGCGGCGTTCGTGTTTATGTTCGCCTTGGTGCTGGCGGCCAATCTGTTTTCTGATGCCGTACGCGATGCCTTTGATCCGAGGCTGAGAAAATGAAAAAGATCGCCGCGAGCGAAAACTTGCTTAAGGTTGAAAACCTCAAGACCTGGTTTGACACCCCCGAGGGAACGGTACGCGCGGTAGATGGAATTGACTTCCACATCGCCTCTGGCGAGACGCTGGCTTTGCTCGGCGAATCCGGTTGCGGGAAGTCCATCTCTGCGCTGTCGTTGTTGCAATTGGTGCCGGAGCCAGCGGGGAGAATCGTCTCGGGACAAGCGCAGCTGCGTGGGCAAGACGTCCTGGCACTGCCCGAGCGGGACATGCGCACTATTCGCGGACGTCGCATGGCCATGATATTTCAGGAGCCACAAACCTCGCTCAATCCCGTGCTGACGGTGGGCGAGCAAATCAGCGAGGCTATCCCCGGGGGTGACAAACTCAGTCGTGGGCAAAAGAGGGCCAAGGTGGCCGAACTGCTCAAGGCCGTGGGCATTGCCGATGCCGCGCGGCGCTACGACGAATATCCGTTTCAGCTCTCCGGCGGCATGAAACAGCGCGTCATGATCGCCATGACGCTCACGTCCGAGCCAGATTTGCTGATTGCCGATGAGCCGACGACGGCGCTTGACGTCACCATCCAGGCGCAGATCTTGGCCTTACTCCGGGAGCTACAAAAGAAAACGGGCATGGCCATCCTGCTCATCACGCACGACCTCGGTGTCGTGGCCGAGATGGCCGACCGGGTGGCGGTCATGTATGCCGGGCAAATTGTGGAGCTCGCACCGCAGAAGAAGTTTTTTTCATCCCCGCAACATCCCTATTCGCAAAAACTCTTCCGCTCCATACCGGGGCGGATACAGCGCGGCAATACGCTCGAAGTCATTCGGGGCAGCGTTCCGTCGCTGAATCAGGAATTTCGTGGCTGCCGGTTTGTCGAGCGTTGCGATCTTGCTTGGGAGCTTTGTCGCATGAAACTTCCCGCCTGGATTGACAAAGCCGGGCGGGGAGTGCGCTGTCATTTGTACGATCCCACGGCGTCCGTCCCGGTGGCCGCGCCGGTCTCACGCCGGGAAACAGGCAGGCCCCCATCGCCGAAAACAAGCAAGGCTGGTGAAACGCTGCTGCAGGTGCACGATCTCAAGGTGCACTTCCCGATCCACAAAGGGGTGTTTAAGCGGGTCGTGGGCCACGTCAAAGCGGTGGACGGCGTCTCATTGGATATTGCACGG
>Ga0224512_10000409_pt1 | contig 45891 bp, 43 predicted proteins | sample SF_May12_sed_USG_4_FD_169103 | JGI IMG/M metagenome (GOLD analysis project Ga0224512, IMG submission 169103) | Sediment microbial communities from San Francisco Bay, California, United States - SF_May12_sed_USGS_13 | ecosystem: Environmental > Aquatic > Marine > Sediment | place: USA... | reverse complement strand
CGACTACCTCGAGACGCTCGACTGGGACAAGACGCCGCCGGCGCCCAAGCTCCCGGCGGAGGTGATCGCCCGGACCTCGCAGAAGTACCGCGAGGCGCTCGAACGCCTGACCGGGAGAAAGCTTGCATGATCGGCATCGTGATGGGTTCCGCCAACGACTGGGAGGTCATGAAGGCGGCAGCGAAGACGCTGGAGGAATTCGGCGTCGCCTACGAGGCGCAGGCGATGTCGGCCCACAGGACCCCGCACGCCGTTGCCGAGTGGGCGCACGGCGCGGCGAAGCGCGGCATGAAGGCGATCATCGCCGCGGCGGGCGGCGCCGCGCATCTCGCCGGCGTGGTGGCGGCGCACACGACGCTGCCGGTGCTCGGCGTGCCGATGCCCTCCAAACATTTGCAGGGACTCGATTCGCTGCTGTCCACGGTGCAGATGCCGAAAGGCATCCCGGTGGCGACCTTCGCTATCGGCGAGGCGGGCGCGGCGAACGCGGCGCTCTTCGCCGTGGCGCTCCTGGCGCTCTCCGATCCGGCCATGGCGAAGAAGCTGGAAGAGTTCCGCCGCAAGCAGACCGAAGCGGTCCTGAAAGCCGCGCCGCTGAAGCTGTGAGCGCGGACGTCCGCCGCGCCGCGGAAATCCTCAAGCGCGGCGGGCTGGTCGGGTTTCCCACCGAGACCGTGTACGGGCTGGGCGCGGATGCGTCCAGCAAGGAAGCGGTCGCGCGCCTTTACGCGGCGAAGCGCCGGCCCGCGGACCATCCGGTAATCGTGCACTTCGCCGACGCCCGGCAGGCGTTCGCCTGGGCGCGCGACGTTCCGGAAGGTGCGAGAAAGCTCGCCGAAAAATTCTGGCCGGGCCCGCTGACCCTGGTCCTCAAGAAATCAAGAAAAGCGGGCGATTTCGTCACCGGCGGCCAGGACACGATTGGCGTTCGCGTGCCCGCGCATCCGGTCGCGCAGGAATTGCTGAAGGCGTTCGGCGGCGGCATCGCCGCGCCTTCGGCGAACCGTTTCGGCCAGCTTTCGCCGACCACCGCGGCGCACGTGCGCGCGGACCTCGGCAAGGACGCGGAGCTGGTTCTCGACGGCGGGCCGAGCGAGGTGGGCATCGAGTCCACAATCGTCGATCTTTCGGGCGAAGGCGCGGTGCTCCTCAGGCCGGGGCGGATCTCCCGACCGGAGCTGGAACAGGCTCTCGGCGCACTGATCCAGGAAAAGCGCGCCGACTCGCCGCGCCACTCGGGCGGGCTCGAGCGCCACTACGCGCCCAAGACCCCCGCGCGCCTCGTGCCGCCGCACGAGCTCGATCGCGAAATCACGCGCTTGCGCGACAAGGTGGCGGTGCTCGCGTTCTCGCGTCCGGACGAGCGTGTGGACTACTGGTTGCGCATGCCGCGGGAACCCTTGGGGTACGCGCAGAGGCTCTATGCCACGCTGCGCGAGTTGGACGGCGCAGGCTGCGAGAGTATCCTCATCGAAGCGCCGCCCGAGACTCCGGAATGGGCCGGGGTGCGGGATCGGCTGGTGCGGGCGACAACATGAAACGTCTCGGCCTGGTCCTGGTTTTCCTGCTCGCCGGCTGCACGCACGCCAGCGTGCAGATGAATTCGGGCGGCGGCGCGATGTCCACCACCACCAGCGTTTCGGCCGGCTACAGCGGTCACGGCAGCGCGGCGGCCTGGGTGCTGATCGGCATCGGCCTGGTTGCGGCGGAGTATGGCGGCAGCCAGGCGGCGCGAGAGCGCGGGCTCGAGCCTGAGCCTGCGGGCGCGCGTAATCTCGATGCCTCGCGGCAGGTGAATGAGCAGGATTGCTCGAAGCCGATCAGGGACTGGTCGGCTAATCTGAAGTGCAAGTAGGAGGCGGGTTTCCCGATCCGCGCTACCTGATCAGCGCACGCGAGCTGAATGAACGCCTGGGCGCGGTGACCCTGGTCGACCTGCGTCCCGCAGAGGACTTTGCGCTGGGCCACATTCCGGGAAGCGGGCATCTGGACATCTACGGCGTCAGCCTGAACGACTCCGCCGAAGCGCCGCTGAACGCCTTCCTCGCCATCTTTCGCGTGCTGTTCGGGACCCGCGGCGTCGCCGCGGACCGGCCGGTGGTGATCTACGACCACGAATCGGGTGAGCGCTCGGCGCGCGCGGTGTGGCTCCTCGCGGTGCTGGGCCATCCGGATGTCCGTCTTCTCGATGGCGGCACCCAGGCGTGGATTGCGGCGGGTGGGCAGCTTGCGCGGGTGACTTCGGCACCGGCGCCAGTCGATCCGGCCAAGGCGCCGCCGGCCGCGCCGCCTTTCAAGGGCAAGATGAATCTGGATCTGCTGGCGACCCGGTTCGACGTCCATCGCGCCATCGGCGACGAAAGCGCCGTCATCCTCGACGTGCGGCGCGAGTCGGAGTATCGGGGCACGGAAAAGCGGGCGCGCCGCGCCGGCAAAATTCCGGGCGCCGTGCATGTGTTCTGGCGCGAACACCTGGACGCGCGCGGCGCGTTCCGGCCGGCTGACGACATCCGCAGGCTCTATGAGTCGCGGGGAGTGACGCCGGACAAGACCGTGATTCCCCTATGCCAGGGCGGCTACCGCTCGGCGAGCACCTTCATTGCGCTCAAGTCGCTCGGCTATCCGCGGGTGAGGAACTACGTCTCGGCGTGGGGAGAGTGGGGCAACCGGGACGATTCGAAGATCGTCGTGCCGGCGGCGGGAGGAATCGATGGGACTGTATAGCAGGTACATCCTCCCCAAAGTCGTCCACTTCACGTGCGGCTTGAAGCCGAACATGCGTCAGCGCGAGAAGGTGGTGCCGCTCGCCCGTGGGCGGGTTCTTGAAATTGGCATCGGTTCTGGCTTGAACCTCCCCTTTTATGATTCCTCGAAGGTAAGCAAGGTCTGGGGCCTCGATCCGTCGCCAGAGATGACCCAGATGGCAAGACGGGCCGCGGCTTCGCTCCCCTTCGAGGTGGAGTTCATCGGCTTGCCGGGCGATGAGATTCCGCTCGAGGACGGCAGTGTGGACACCGTGGTCGTGACCTACACGCTCTGCACCATTCCTGATACGACCCCTGCACTGCGCCACATCAGCCGGGTCCTGCGGCCCGGCGGCGAATTGCTCTTCTGCGAGCACGGGGCGGCACCGGACGCGAATGTCCGCCGCTGGCAGGACCGCCTCAATCCGATCTGGAAGCGGCTCGGCGGCGGATGCAATTTGAATCGCCCGATCCCCGCGCTTATCGAGGCGGGAGGATTCCGGATCAACAGCTTGGACACCATGTACATACCGGGCTGGCGCCCGGCAAGCTTCAACTACTGGGGTACCGCCGTTCCGCGATGAGCACCGTCGCAAGCCGTCGGCCTAACCTCGCGTTTGCGAGCGGACGCGCCGAGCAACCGTGCGCCGCTCAACGCGAATTTCAGGTGCAATCAACGGGCCACACCAGGAGGCAAGCATGACCGATCAGTCAGGCGAGAAGACAAAGCTGGAGAAATCGAGGAACATCATCGCGCAACTCAAGGAAATGGACCACTACGCCAAGGCGAACATCGAGAAGCTCACCGAGTTCTGGCTGCTGCTCGAGGGCGAAATGAAGCAGAAGCAACTGGCGAAGAAACTTGAGGCACTGCTCACCCACCAGAACGCGTTTCATGATGCACTCGCCGTGCTGGTGAAGGATTACGAGGCGGAGTGCGAACGGCTCGAAAAAGGCGGTTCTTGATACCGCTTGGCGTCCGGCGACAGCCCATCGAAGGGAGGCGTATGCGAGCGAAATCCAGAATCAGCGCTTCGGTTCTCATTGTCATCGGCGTACTGTTTCTGCTGTCGAACTTCGGCTGGATACCGCGCGTCGGGCCGCTGTTCGCCCAGTGGTGGCCGGCAATCCTCATTATTGTCGGCATCTACCTGCTGGTGCAGCGCTAGTGCGCTTGAGCAGCACGAAGTCATGTAGGAACATGCGGGTGGGAGGTGGGCAATGCGACGAATCATGGTGCGTTACAAGGTCAAGGCCGACAAGGCGCCGGAAAACGAGGTCTACATCGGAAACGTGTTCGAGCAGCTCCAGCGCGACCAGCCCTCCGGCCTGCGCTACGCCTCGTTCAAGCAGGCCGACGGCGTGAGCTTCGTGCATCTCGTGTCGCTGGAAACGCCCGACGGCAGCAACCCGCTCGGCGAGCTGCAGGCCTTCAAGGAATTCACCGCCAAGATCAAGGACAGGTGCGACGAGCCGCCGGTGGCGGCGGAGCTGACGGAAGTCGGCACCTACCGCTTCTTCGGCGGCTAGCGGGCGCTTACGCGCGCCCCGCCCCCGCCTTGCCGTTCGCCACTTCGTACGTCGCCAACGTCCGGCAGGCCGCGTCGCGCACCTGTACCGTCTGCATCGCCCGCAGATCCGCGCGCAGCGCGCGCGGCGTCACTTCCATGCGCACGTAGCCGCGAAAGCGGCTGTCGAGCAGCTGCATGTGCGGATTGTCGGGGAGCAACTTGTTCAACCGCTCCTGCGTCGCGGCCTGCGAGGTGATCGAGGTACCGACGAACTCGCTCGCCACCACGGGCGAGGCCGGGTCGTCGAAATCCAGCTTCAGGTCGCACACATTGAATAGGTGCACGTCGCCGCCCAGCACCACCGGATTGGCGATGCGCCGCACCGACAGGAACGACAGCAGCCGCTGGCGCGCCGCCGGGTAGCCGTCCCAGCCGTCGGTCCAGGCGCGCCGGCCCGGCCCGGGCTTCTGGTCGAACTGCGCCATGCGTGTCTGCTGCGCGAGCAGGTTCCAGCGCGAGCGCGACTCGCGCAGCGCGCTCTCCAGCCAGCGCTCCTGAGCGCGCCCGAGCATCGAGCGCTCGCCATCGAAGAGCTGCGCACACTTTTCCACATCCACGGTGTTCGAGCCGCCGCTTCGCCCGCGCCGCGGGCAGGGGTGCCAGGAGCGATACTGCCGCGTATCCAGCACAAAGAACCGCCCGAGCGTCCCCCAGCCAAGCTGCGTGTGCAGGCGCATGTCGGGACCCCGCGGGCGCATGCGCTCGGGCAGCGGCATGTGCTCGTAATAGGCGCGATAGGCGGCGGCGCGGCGCGCGAGGAACTGCTCGCGCGGCATGCCGTCCTCTGGCCGGTCATCGGCGTAGTCGTTGTCCACCTCGTGGTCGTCCCAGGTGACGATCCACGGGCAGGCGGCATGCGCGGCCTGCAGGTCGGGGTCCGACTTGTAGAGCGCATAGCGCGCGCGGTAATCATCCAAGGTGTACGGTTCGCTGCCCGTGTGCTTGCGCACGTGATCCTTACCCCACGACGATTCGTAGATGTAGTCGCCCAGAAACGCGACGAGATCGGGCGCGTCCGCGGCGATGTGCCGGTGCGCGCCGTAGTAGCCCTGCTCGTACTGCTGGCAGGAGGCGAACGCGAAGCGCAGTCGATCTACGGCTGCGTCCAAGCGCGGCGCGGTGCGCGTGCGCCCGACCGGGCTCACGGCGTCGCCGGCCATGAAGCGGTACCAGTACCAGCGATCCGGCTCGAGCCCATTTGCCTCCACGCGCGCCGAGTGCGCCCAGTCGGGCTCCGCCGGCACGCTGCCCGACGCGACGATGCGGCGCATCGACTCGTCCGCCGCGATCTCCCAGCGCACCGGCACGGCGGCGGACCCGAAGTCGCCGAGAAGCCGCGTCCACAGCACCATGCCGCCCGGATGCGGATAGCCGGAGGCGACGCCCAGGCCGAAGGGGTAGGCGCCGGGCATCTGCGCTTCTTGCGCGCAGCCGGGCAGCGCGCGTGAAACACCCGCGGCAGCAAGGGCCTGCAGGAACCTGCGGCGGTTGACCATGGTGGCAGAATACCCGGTCCCTGTTCCAGAATGCTTGCCGGACCAGCGGGCTATGCGCGCTCGCATCGGACTACAAATCCGCTCGATGTGCGAGCCCGCGCCGGGGGCTACGTGGCCTGAAGAGGCATTTCATGGCATGCCGGGCCACCAGCCTCGGATTGCTTTTCCTATCTGTTCTTGACTACCAAAGGCGCAGCTTGAACTGAACCGATACCGCCCCGTCGACGCGGTTCGAAATCGTAGGCACGATGAAGAGATTCACGCCGACCCTCTCGTATTCCACGGCGAGCATCGGTAACGCGGCAAGGAACCAGCCGCCGTCGCGAAACCCGGGATAGCCGTCGAAAGCACCCAAAGCGATTCCCGCGCTCACGTTGACGCCGGCGGGTCGCCAATGCAGCGGACGCCATTGGTAGGCGCCATAGCGGCTTCTTGCCCTTTCACTGTTGATGAAAGTGCCGGCCGTCAGCGCGTGATCCTCGGCGAGCCCTACCTCGGCGCCGAGACCGATGTTGTCTTCGCGGAAGTCCTTACTGCGGTCAAAGTGAACGGAATAGGCACCTGCATTGACCCACACCTGTGGAGACCATTTCGCTGGCACCATTTGGGCATGGGCACTGGCGACTAAGCCGGCAATGCATGACGGGAGCAGCAGCCACTTATAGAACCGTAACATGACGGATTGGAAATTCCATTCGGTAAGCATCGTCGCGAGCACGGCAACCGCAATAAAGCGCATGTTCATCCCCCTGGCGCAGGTCTAACGGCGGCAAGGCACCGTTACGGTCGCTTCGCTTGCCGCCATTCCTGCGGCTAGAATATCGGCTTCCCGTAGCGAGGTGTTGCATGATCCATTTCGTCGTGCATGAAGAAGGCGACGGCGTCGGCGTCGTCGTCGTCGAGGGCGTGAAGAAGGGCCAGGAGCTCACCGGCTGGATCATGGAGGACGACAAGGAAATCAAGATCACGGCGAAGAGCGACATCCCGATCGGCCACAAGCTCGCCCTGAAGGACTACAGGCCTGGCGACACGGTGATCAAGTACGGCGTTGACATCGGCAAGGTGGTGGCGCCGATCGCCAGGGGCGAGCACACGCACATCCAGAACCTGAAAACCAAGCGGTGGTGAGCATGGACCTCTCGAAAGCGAGCTTCTGGGGCTACAAGCGCGAAAACCAGCGCGTCGGCGTGAGGAATCACGTTCTCATCCTGCCGGTGGATGACCTGTCAAATGCCGCCGCCGAGGCGGTGGCCAACAACGTCAAGGGGGCGCTGGCGATCCCGCATCCCTACGGGCGCCTCCAGTTCGGCGCCGACCTCGACCTGCACTTCCGCACGCTGATCGGCGCCGGCTCGAATCCGAACGTCGCCGCCGTGGTGGTGATCTGCATCGAAAACGGCTGGGCGAAAAAAGTGGCCGACGGCATCCGCGCCACCGGCAAGCCGGTTTCCGAATTCGGCATCGAGCAGCACGGCGACCACGACACCATCATGCGCGCCTCCAAGGCGGCGAAGGAATACGTGCAGTGGGCCTCCGAGCTGCGGCGCGAGGAGCGGCCGCTGAAGGACCTCTGGGTGTCCACCAAGTGCGGGGAATCCGACACCACCTCCGGCTGTGGCGCGAATCCGACCGTCGGCAACGCCTTCGACAAGATGTACCCGCACAAGGTCACTTTGGTATTCGGCGAGACCACCGAGCTCACCGGCGGCGAGCAGCTCGTGGCCGCGCGCTGCCGCAACGATGAAGTACGGAAGAAGTTCCAGTTCGTCTTCGACCGCTACCAGCAGGTCGTGGATCGCCACAAGACGAGCGATCTCATGGACTCGCAGCCGACCAAGGGCAACATTGAGGGCGGCCTCACCACCATCGAGGAGAAGGCGCTGGGCAACATCCAGAAGATCGGCCGGAAATGTGTCGTCGACGGCGTGCTCGACAAGGCGGAAATGCCGAGCGGACCGGGCCTGTGGTTCATGGATTCGTCGTCCGCCGCGGCCGAGATGGTGACCCTGTGCGCCGCGGCCGGTTTCGCGGTGCATCTCTTTCCCACCGGCCAGGGCAACGTCATCGGCAATCCGATCCTGCCGGTGATCAAGCTCTCCGCGAATCCGCGCACCGTGCGCACGATGAGCGAGCACATCGACGTCGACGTCTCGGGATTGCTGAGGAAGGAAATGACGCCGGACCAGGCGGGCGAAAAACTGCTCGAGTGCATGTTCCGCACCGCCAACGGCCGGCTCACCGCCGCCGAGGCGCTCGGCCACCGCGAATTCGTGCTGACGAGGCTGTACGAGTCCGCCTAGCACCTACGTATTGGTTCACGGCGCCTGGCACGGCGGCTGGTGCTGGCGCCGCGTCGCGGATCGCCTGGCTGCGGCCGGGCATCGCGTGTTCTGCCCCACGCTCACCGGTCTGGGCGAGCGGCGGCATCTGCTCAGCAGCGAGGTCAACCTCGAGACGCACATCCAGGATGTCGTCGGGCTCCTCGAGGCCGAGGAACTGACCGACATCGTGCTGGTGGGCCACAGCTACGGCGGCATCGTCATCACCGGCGTCGCGGCGCGTGCGAAGGCGCGCCTGCGGCAGCTCGTCTATCTCGATGCCGTGCTGGTCGAAGACGGGCAGGCGTGGTCCGACGTCTTTCCGCCGGAGGTAGTCGAGACGCGGCGCAAGTCGGCCGTGATGCAGGGCGGTGTCAAGACCATCCCGGCGCCCGATCCCGCCATCTATGGCTTCGCCGATCCGGCAGATACCGAGTGGGTCCGGCGGCGCATGACGCCGCACCCGTTCGCGACCTTCGATCAGAGAATGCACTGGGGCGGCGCCATCGGCAACGGCTTGCCGAAGGCGTACATCGATTGCCGCGAGCCTGCCATGCCGGCACTGGCGGCGATCAAGGAGCGCCACCGGGGAAAGCCCGGGTCGTCGTTCATCGATCTGAAAACCGGGCACGACCTGATGGTGAGCGCGCCGGAAGAGACGACGCGCATCCTCCTGCAGTACGCATGAACGCGACGCTGAAGGTCCGTGTCTGGCGCGGCGACGCCGCCGGCGCCTTCCGCGAGTACGAGGTGCCGCGCCGCGAAAGCCAGACCGTGCTCGACGTGGTGAGCCACATCCAGCGCGCGCTCGATCCGACGCTCGCCTACCGCTTTGCCTGCCGCGTCGGCATGTGCGGCTCCTGCGCCATGACGGTGAACGGTGCGCCGCGCTGGACCTGCCGCACGCACGTCGACAGGGTGGCGCGAGGCGGTCGGCTGGAAGTCGCGCCGCTGAGGAATCTCCCGGTGATCCGCGACCTCGTCGCCGACATGCGCGAGTTCTTCGACAAGTGGGCGCGCGCCGGCGGCCAGTTCAAGGGCGATCGCTCGCGCCACGACGAATTCGCGCGCGTCTCGCCGCAATCGGAGAAGCGCGGTCTCGCCGACGCAGGCATCGAATGCATCGGCTGCGCGGTGTGCTACAGCGCCTGCGACGTCGTGGCGCGCAATCCGGACTATCTCGGCCCGGCGGCGCTCAACCGCGCCTGGACGCTCGTGAACGACGAGCGCGATGCCGGGAATGCCGACCGGCTGCGCGCGGTCGCCGGCGACGCGGGCTGCCTGTCGTGCCACACGCACATGAGCTGCACGGAGCGCTGTCCGAAGGCGCTCTCGCCCACCGCCGGCATTGCCGGCCTGAAGCGCGCGGTGGCGGTCGCCGCGCTGCGAGGCGAACTGTGACGCGGCGCACCGAGACGCTGCTGTGGGTGGCGCAGCGCGCGAGCGCCGCGGTGCTGGCGGTCTGCGTGCTGGTGCACCTCGCGACCATCATCTACGCGGTACAGGGCGGCCTCACCGGCGCCGAGATTCTCGCGCGCACGCGCGGCAATATTGCCTGGGCCGCCTTATATTCGGTGTTCGTCCTCGCCGTCGCGGTGCACGCGCCGATCGGACTGAAAGCCGTACTTGCGGAATGGTTCGGTTGGCGTGGCCGCGCACGCGATCTGGCGCTCATCGTCTTCGCCGTGGTGCTCGCCGGCATGGGCCTGCAGGCGGTGCGCGGGGTGTTCGCTTGAGCCGCGGGCTCGCGCTCGCGCACCGGCTCTCGGGGTTAGCGCTCGCGCTCTTTCTGCCGGTCCACTTCTGGGTGCTGGCGCGCGCGCTGCAGCTGGATGCCTTCCTCGCGTGGACCGAGCAGCCGGCGGTGAAATTCGCCGAGTGGGGCCTGGTGACGCTGCTCGCCCTGCACCTCGCGGGCGGCGTACGGGTGCTGATGCTCGAGTTCCTGCCCTGGCGCGACTGGGCCAAGGGCCTGGCGGCGCTCGCCGCCGGATGCGCGCTCGCCGCCGGGCTGGCTTTCGCGCTCGCCCTGTAGAATGTTCCGATCGTGAGAGTCGACCTGAAGAGCGTCGAGGAGACGGCGAAGGAGCTCTACATCCGCGCGCTGAAGCGCCTGCCGCCCGACATCAAGCAGGGGTTCGATGCGCTCGCGAAGCGCGAGAGCAACGCCGGCGCGAAGCGCGTGCTCGGCACGATGATCGCCAACATCAAGGTCGCCGAGGACACCGACAATCTGCTGTGCCAGGACACCGGCATCCCGGTCTACAACGTCTGGATCGGGCGCGGCGTCGAGGTCGACGGCGTGGCGCTGAAGGAAGCCATCCGCGCGGGCTGCGCGCGCTCGACGCGCGAAAACTGCTTCCGCTCGTCGATCGTGCATCCCACCACGCGCGTCAATGAGCAGACCTCCTGCGGCCGCGGCATCCCGGTGATCAACCTCGATTTCACCGCCGCGCCCGGCACTCTGGTGATCGAGATGGTGCCCAAGGGCTCGGGCTCGGAGAACAACTCCTGGCTGAAGATGGCGATCCCCGCCGACGGCATCGATGCCATCAAGGTGTTCGTCGTCGACTGCGTGCTGCAGGCGGGCGGCATGACCTGCCCGCCGACCATCGTCGGCGTGGGCGTGGGCGGCACGGCGGACCTGTGCATGCACCTGGCGAAGATCGCGGCGACGCGGCCGCTCGGCTCGAATTGCGAGGACGCGGAGGGCGCGAAGCTCGAGCGCGCGCTCAGCGAGGCGGTAAACGTGCTCGGCGTCGGGCCGCAGGGGCTGGGCGGCGATTCCACGGCCTTTGCCGTGCACGTCGAGACCGCGGCCACGCACATCACCATGAACCCGGTGGCGGTGAACATGCAGTGCCACTCGGCGCGGCGAGCGCGCGCCACCATACGCGCAACGGGGGTGGAATATGGCCACTAGGGTGCTGCTGCTGCTGTTCCTCGTGTTCGCCCTGCCGCTGCAGGCCGCCGAAGTGGGGGGCGTGAAATTCGACGAGCGCGTGCGCGTCGCCGACTCCGAGCTTGCGCTCACCGGCGCGGGCCTGCGCCAGCGCTTCATTTTCGACGTGTACGCCATGGCGCTCTACGTGCGCGATGCGAACGCCGACCTGGTGATGCAGCCGGGGGCGAAACGCATCGCCATCCACATGCTGCGCAACGTCGATGCCGATACCTTCGCCAAGGCGCTGGTCGACGGCATGCGCCCGAATCACGACGAGCAGACGATGAAGGCGCTCGAGCCGCGCATTGCGGAGTTGAATGCGGTCATGGCGCAGATGCAGGAAGCGAAGAAGGGCATGGCGATCACGCTCGACTGGCTGCCCGGAACCGGCACGCAGATGACGGTGGACGGCAAGGCCGCCGGCGCGCCCATCGCCGGCGAGGACTTCTACCAGGCGCTGCTGCGCGTCTGGCTCGGCCCGAAGCCGGTGCAGGACGACCTGAAGAAGAAGCTCCTCGGCGGCTAGGGCGATGGCGCACTACGATTTCACCATGCCCGTGAGCGAGGCGCGGACGCGCGCCTTGCGCGTCGAGGACACGGTGACGCTCAACGGCACGCTCTACGGCATCCGCGACGCGACGCAGATCCACATGTTCGACCGCGGCAGGAAGACCCGCTTCGACCTCTCGGGGCACGCGGTGATCCACACCGCGCCCAACGTGCGCAAGGTGGAAAAGAGCGCGCAGCACCCCGCCGGCTATGCGCCGCTGTGCATCGGCACGACCACCAGCGACCGCATGGAACGCTTCAGCCGGCCGCTCATGCAGCAGTACGGCGTGCGCATGATCATCGGCAAAGGCGGGCTGCGCGAAAATTCGCTCGCGACTTTCGGCGAGCTGGGCGGCGTCTACGTCGCGATCATCGGCGGCGCCGCGGCGCTCGAGACCACTTGGGTCGAGGCGATCGAAGACGTCGATCTGGACGACCTGTATCCGGAGTCGCTGTGGAAATTCCGCGTGCGGGGCTTCGGCCCCCTGCTGGTGGCCATGGACAGCTTCGGCGGCAGCCTGTATTCGCGGGTGCGTAACGCCGCGGAAGCGAAGCGCGCCGAGGCGCTACGGCGGCTTGGCGTGGGGTAGAATCCGCCGCGCACTACGGCAGTACCCCACCTACAGGAGGAAAGACCATGAAATCGCTGTTGCGCGTCGCGGCGCTCGCCGCCGGCACGCTCGCGTTCGCAGTACAGGCACAGAACATTTCCATTGCGACCGGTGGCACCGGCGGCGTCTACTACCCGATGGGCGGCGGCATCGCCGCCGTGCTCTCGAAGTACGTGTCCGGCATGCAGGCGACCGCCGAGGTCACCGGCGGCTCGGTCGCCAACCTGCAGCTGATCGGCACCGGCAAGCCCTATATCGCGCTCAGCATGGCGGACGCCACGCTCGACGCCTACAAGGGGCAGGACAAGTTCAGCGGCAAGCCGGTCCCGGTGCGCACGCTGATGGTGCTCTACCCCAACCGCATGCACGTGGTCTCGGTCGAGGGCACCGGCGTGACGAAGATTTCGGACCTGAAGGGCAAGCGCGTCTCCACCGGCTCGGGCGGCAGCGCCACCGAAGTGATGGCGTTCCGCGTCATCGAGGCGGCGGGGCTGGACAAGGACAAGGACATGACGCGTGAGCGGCTCGGCGTCGCCGAATCGGTGAACGCACTGAAGGACCGCAAGATCGACGCCTTCTTCTGGGTCGGCGGCCTGCCGACCGCCGCGGTGACCGACCTCGCCAACACGCCCGGCGCGAAGATCAGGATGATCGACATCGCCGACCTGGTGCCGGCGATGAACAGGAAGTACGGCAACCTGTACGTGAAGGACGTGATCGCGAAGGACGTGTACAAAGGCATGGAGGCGGACAATCACCAGGCCACGGTGATGAACCTGCTGATCGCCCATCAGAGCATGGACGACAAGACCGCCTACAGCATCGTCAAGGCGGTGTTCGACCACCGCGACGAGCTGATCCGCGTGCACAAGGAAGCGGCCAGCTTCAAGCTCGAGAACCAGAAGACGGATGCTTCGTCCATTCCCTGGCATCCCGGCGCCGTCAAGTACTTCGCGGAGCAGGGCATCAAGATCAACTGAGGCTGCGCCGCACCCGAGCCCCGTCCAGCCTGCTGGCGGGGCTTTTTGTTGGAGGGAGACACCGATGAGCGAAGACGTCACGCTGCTGCACAAGCCTGCAGCCGAAATCAGCGCCGAGGCGCTGGCGCGCGCCGAGGAGATAATCGAGCGGGAAGAGGGCGTCCACAACAAGCTCACGGGCTGGCTCGCCGGGCTGGTCGCCACGGTCGCGGTAGCGATGTCGCTGTTTCACCTCTACACCGCGTACGCCATCGTGCGGCCCGAGCACCTGCGCGCGATCCATGTCGCCTTCGTGCTGTTTCTGACGTTCCTGATCTTTCCGCTCGCCAAGCGCTTCCGGCACCGCGTCATGGGGTGGGACTGGCTGCTGGCGGCGGCGGGCATCGCCACCACCGTCTACCTGATCGCGGGCGGCGACGATTTCTTCGACCGCTCGATCCTGCCCAACAATTGGGACATCGCGTTCGGTGTGGTCCTCGTCGTCCTCATCCTGGAAGCGATGCGGCGCACCACCGGCTGGATCATGCCGTTCATCACCTCGTGCTTCCTGGCGTACGCTTTCTTCGGCGAGTACCTGCCGGCGCCCTGGACGCACAAGGGCTACGAGATTCCGCGCCTGGTGGGCCACATGTACATGACGCTGGAGGGCATCTACGGTACCGCGATCGCGGTTTCATCGACGCTGATCATCCTGTTCACGATCTACGGCGCTTTCCTGCAGTTTTCCGGCGCGGGCAAGTTCTACATCGACTTTTCATTTGCCGCGATGGGCGGCAAGCCGACCAGCGCGGGGCGCACGGTGACGCTGGCCTCGTTCCTGCTCGGCGGACCGTCGGGATCCGGCGTGGCGACCACGGTGACACTCGGCGCGGTGGCCGCGCCGATGCTCGCCAAGGTCGGCTACAGCAAGAACGAAGCCGGGGGACTGCTGGCCGCGGGCGGCCTCGGCGCGATCATCTCGCCACCGGTGCTGGGTGCCGCGGCGTTCCTCATCGCCGAGTTCCTGAAGATCTCGTACCTGGACGTGGTGCTGATGGCGACGATCCCGACCTGCCTGTATTACCTCGCGCTGTTCATCATGGTCGAGATCGACGTGCGCAAGTTCGGCATGAAGGACGTGCTGTTCGAGCAGGTCGAGTCGGCCTGGAGCCTGACGAAGAAGTACTGGTTCCATTTCCTGTCGCTGGTGTCGATCGTCGTCTTCATGCTGCTCGGCTTCTCGCCCGAGCTGTCGGTGTTCTGGGCGACCGTGGTGGCCCTCGTGACCAGCTTCCTGCACCGGGACTGCGCGCTGCTGTCCTACGACTGGCTGCGCGGCCGCGAGCCGTTGCTGCGCGGCTTCCTCGGCTCGGGACTCATCAAGGCCCTGGACGGCGGCTCGCGCGCGGTGCTCAACGTCGCCGCCACCTGCGCCGGCGCCGGCCTCATCGTCGGCGTGGTGACGCTCACCGGGCTCGGGCTCAAGTTCAGCTCGATCGTGCTCGCCTATGCCGGGCACTCGCTGCTGCTCACGGCGATCTACACCGCGCTCATCGTCTGGATCGTCGGGCTGGCGGTGCCGGTGACCGCGAGCTACATCATCTGCGCGGTGATCGCCGCGCCGGCGCTGATCGCACTGAAGGTTCCCGAATTCGCGGCGCACATGTTCATCTTTTACTACGCGGTGCTGTCGGAGGTCTCGCCGCCCACCGCGCTGTCGCCGTTCGCGGCGGCCGCCATCACGGGCGGTGACCCCTACAAGACCACGTTGCAGTGCTGGAAGTACACGGCACCCGCCTTTCTCGTGCCGTTCATGTTCGTGCTCGATCCGAGCGGCACCGGGCTCCTGCTGACGGGCTCGATCAAGACGCTCGGCAACGCCGACTGGGGCTCGATCGCGCTCGTGACCTTCACCGCCGCGATCGGCATCGCGGCGCTCGCCGGCGGCCTGCAGGGGTGGTTGCTCAAGCGCACCAACCTCGCCGAGCGACTGATGCTGATCGTGGCCGGCTTCCTCCTCGTTTATCCTAAAGCGATGTTCGATGCCATCGGCTTCGCGCTGGTCGCGCTCGTGGTGCTGCTGCAGTGGCTGAAGCGGGACCGTGCGCTCGCTTGACACCGATATCCTGATCCTCGGCTCGGGTGGCGCGGGCCTGTTCGCCGCGCTGCACGCACATGCAGCCGATCCTTCGCTTTCGATCACCGTCGCGGTCAAGGGTCTGCTCGGCAAGTGCGGCTGCACGCGCATGGTGCAGGGCGGCTACAACGTGGCGCTCGCCAGTGAGGACTCGGTCGAGCGCCACTTCATGGACACCATCGAGGGCGGCAAGTGGCTGCCCGACCAGGAACTCGCCTGGAAGCTGGTCACGCTGGCGGTGGAGCGCGTGCGCGAGCTCGAGAACGAGCTCGGCTGCTTCTTCGACCGCAACGCCGACGGCACGGTGCACCAGAAAGCCTTCGCCGGGCAGACGTTCGATCGCACGGTGCATAAGGGCGATCTCACAGGCATCGAGATCATCAACCGCCTTGCCGAGCAGGTCTGGGCGCGCCGCATCGACCGGCTCGAAGAGCACCGCGCGGTCGAGCTGGTGAAGTCTCGCGACGGTGCGGCGCTCGCCGGCGTGCTCATGATCGACATGCGCACGGGCGAATACGTATTCGTGCGCGCGAAGGCGGTGCTGCTCGCCACCGGCGGCGGGCCGACCATGTACCGCTACCACACGCCTTCGGGCGACAAGAGCTGCGACGGGCTTGCCATGGCGCTGCGCGCCGGACTGCCGCTGCGCGACATGGAGATGGTGCAGTTCCACCCGACGGGGTTACTTGCCGGGCCGCACACGCGCATGACCGGCACGGTGCTCGAGGAAGGGCTGCGCGGCGCGGGCGGCTACCTGCTGAACGGCGCGCGGGAGCGCTTCATGCCGGGCTACGACCCGCTCGCCGAACGCGCGACGCGCGATTTCGTCTCGCGCGCGATGTACACGCAGATGCGCAAGGGGAACCTCACGCCGAACGGCGGCCTGTACATCTCCATGGCGCATCTTGGCGCGGACAACGTGGCGAAGAATTTCAAGGGCATGGTGGAACGCTGCGCCGACTGCGGGTTCGACCTCGCCGGCGGGCTCGTCGAGGTGGTGCCCACGGCGCACTACATGATGGGCGGGGTGGAGTTCGCGCCGGACTGCACGACCGCGCTGCCGGGGCTGTTCGTCGCCGGCGAGGACGCGGGTGGCGTGCACGGCGCGAATCGCCTGGGCGGCAACGGCGTTGCCAATTCCACCGTGTTCGGCGCGGTGGCGGGCGACACGATGGCGGCGTGGGTGAAAAAGGCGGGCGCGCTGCGCGATCCGGAGCGCGCCGCGGTCGACGCCGCGATCGCGCGCTGCGAGCCGAAACGCGCCGCGTCGCATGGCTCGCTGGAAGCCCTGCGCGAGCGGCTCTATGACGTGATGTGGGAGAAGGTCGGCATCATCCGCGACGCCGCTGGCTTGCACGCGGCGCTCGCCGAAATCTCGGCGATCGGGGACGAACTGGCGTCGACCGGCATCGCCGACGCCAATCGCGCTTTCAGCTTGAGCTGGCACGACTGGCTGAACCTGAGGAGCCTCACCGAGACGAGCCGCGTCGTCGCACAGGCCGCGCTCGCGCGCGAGGACTCGCGCGGCGCGCACTTCCGCGAGGATTTCCCAGCTGCCGGCGCGCTGGAGCGCTCCGCCTACACCAGCGCCCGCTTTGGCGACGCCCGGCTCTCGATCGCCATGAAGCCGGTCGCGTTTACCCGTGTGAGGCCGGGAGAAACGCTACTGTAGAGGTTGGGCCAACGGCCCACCCATGGCGGGCCACGGGCCCGCCCTGCGATCCACGTTAGCCGAGGTGCTTCCTGAAGAACTCGAGTGTCCTCTGACGCGCGAGCTTTGAGGCTTCGGCGTTGAAGGACGCGCGGTGATCGCAATTGAAGCCATGCCCGGCGCCCGGGTAGTAGTGCGCGGTGATCTCGGGATGCGCCTTGGCGATTTCCTTGGCCTGGGCCAGGCTCGGCGTCTGGTCCTGCTCGCCGAAATGGCACATCGTCGGGCACTTGGGCTTCTCGCCGATGAATCCCGGCATGCCACCGCCGTAATAGGGTGCCGCGCAGGCGAGACCGCTCAGGCGTGCCGCCGCCACCCAGGCCACGGTGCCGCCCCAGCAATAACCGACGATGCCGACCTTGCCGGCGGCCTTGGCGACTTCGACCGCCGCCGCCGTGTCCTGCATGGTCTGCTTCCAGTCCATCTTCTGCATGAGTGCGCGGCCGGTCTCGATCTCGGGCGGCGTATAGCCGGTGTCGTAGCCGCGCTGCTCGCGGTCGAACATCGCTGGCGCGATGACGAGGTAGCCGTCCGCCGCGTAGCCGTCGGCGACCGCCTTGATGTGCTTGTTGACGCCGAATATTTCCTGGATCACGACGACGGCGCCGCGCGGCTTGCCCTGCGGCTCGGCGCGATAGGCGGCGAGCTTGTGGCCGTCAGCCGCCTTCAGTTCGATCATGCTTGCCATGGGTCCTCCTCCTGAAAAGCCTGCCGTTAGAATCGCCATTATGAAGAAGAATCCGGGCGAACTGTTCCGTCTGGCGAAGCAGGCGCTGTTGAACGCGGGCGCGCACGAAATCATGGCCGACACCGCGGCGCAGCATCTGCTGCGTGCCGAGCAGCAGGGTCTGCCCACGCACGGCGTGTCGCGCGTGCCGTTCTACTGCTCGATGCTGAGAAACGGCCGCGCCGACGGCGCCGCGCGCCCGGCGATCGCCGCCGAGAAGGCCGCCGTATGCCTGATCGACAATGCCGACGGCCTGCCCTACGAGTCTTGCGCCCTGGCGATCAAGGAGGTGATTGGACGAGCGCACAAGAACGGCATCGGCTTTGCCGGCATCCGCAACAGCGCGCACGTCGGCGTGCTCGGTATCCACCTCCTGGAGGTCGCGGCGGCGGGACTGGTGGGTGTCGCGTTCACCAATTCGCCGGCGGCGATCCCCGCCTGGGGCGGGAGGAAGGCGCTGTTCGGCACCGATCCGGTCGCCTTCGCCTTTCCGCGCAAGGGCGCCGATCCGATCGTCGTCGACCTGGCGCTCACCACCGTGGTGCGCGGCAAGATCATGGTGGCAATGCAAAAGGGCGAGCGCATCCCCGAGGGCTGGGCGCTCGACCGAGACGGCAAGCCGACGACCGACCCGAAGGAAGCCATCGAGCGCGGCAGCCTTTTTCCCATCGGCGGGTCGAAGGGCGCGATGCTCGCGCTCGCCTTCGAGCTCATGTGCGCCGCGCTCACCGGCGCGGCGATCGGACCCGAGGCGGATTCGTTCTTCGCCGAGCAGGGCAACAAGCCGCGCATCGGCCAGGCGTTCCTCGCCATCGATCCGGCGGCGCTCGCCGGCACCGACAAGTACCTGGAGCGCGTCGAGACCGTGGTGCGCGCCATGCTCGCCGACGAGGGCGTGCGACTGCCGGGTGCGCGGCGCTTCGCCGCCGAAAAGCGCCTGGCGCAGGAAGGCATCGAAGTGCCGGACGATCTCCTGGCGAAGATCGAGAAGCTATGTACGACGTAGTCGTTGCTTTTCCGAAGATGAAGGTCGCGGTGGTGGCGCGCGAAGAGCGCATCGCCGAAATCCGCTACCTGCCGCCCTCGGCACCCGTGGTCAAGCCGAAAAACGCCCTCGCCGAGCGCGCGGCGCGCCAGCTCGAGCGCTATCGCGAGGATGCGGACGCGGCGTTCGACCTGCCGCTCGCCATCGAGGGAACGGTGTTTCAGAAAAGCGTTTGGGCAGCGATGCGCGCCATTCCGCGCGGCCGCACGCGCACCTACGGCGAGCTGGCGCGCGAGCTCGGCGGCGAGGCGCGCGCCGTAGGCCAGGCCTGTGGCGACAATCGCCTGCCGATTGTCATCCCCTGCCACCGCGTCGTCGCCGCCGACGGCATCGGCGGCTTTGCGCACGCCACGGATGGCTACCTGATCGAGGCCAAGCGTTGGTTGCTCCTGCACGAAGCGCAAGCGGACGCCTTCGCGCTCAAGCCCTGAGCGACGCAGACGCGAAGTGGGTGGACGCGTTCTGCGACGCCTTGTGGCTCGAGGACGGCCTGGCGAAGAACACGCTCGAGTCCTACCGGCGCGACCTGGCGCAGCTCGCCGCATTCCTGAATGGGCGCGCGCTGGTGCAGGCGCGCGAGCAGGACCTGTTCGGCTTTCTCGCCGCGCGCCGCGGCAGGGCGACGAGCGCTGCGCGCATGCTTTCGACGCTGAAGCGCTTCTACCGCCATTGCCTGCGCGAGCGCCTGATCACCGCCGACCCGACGCTGAAGCTCGATCCGCCGCGGCGTGCGCCGCGCTTTCCGAAGAGCCTCTCCGAAGCCGACGTCGAGGCGCTGCTCGCCGCGCCGGACATCGCGGCGCCGCGCGGGCTGCGCGATCGCGCCATGCTGGAAGTGCTCTACGCCTCGGGCCTGCGCGTCTCCGAGCTCGTGGCGCTGAAGGTGTTCGAGGCCAACCTTGACGCCGGCGTGGTACGCGTGCTCGGCAAGGGGTCGAAGGAGCGCCTGGTGCCGCTCGGCGAGGAGGCGGTGTCCTCGGTGCAGCGCTATCTCGCGCAGGCGCGGCCCGCGCTGCTGAAGAAGAAAGCGAGCGACGCGCTGTTCGTCACCGATCGCGGCGCGGGCATGACGCGGCAGGCGTTCTGGCACCTGCTCAAGCGCTACGGCCGCCAGGCGGTTCCCGGCAAGCCGCTCTCGCCGCACGTGCTGCGCCACGCCTTCGCCACGCACCTCATCAATCATGGGGCGGATTTGCGCGTGGTGCAGATGCTTCTCGGGCACGCCGACATTTCCACCACGCAGATCTACACGCACGTCGCGCGCGAGCGCCTGAAGGCGCTGCACGCGAAGCACCATCCGCGTGGCTGACACGCCGGCGACCGTGTTCCTGAAGGCGCATCGCGTCGCCTACACGGAGCACGAGTACGCATACGTCGAGCACGGTGGCACCGAGGTGTCGTCGCGCGCGCTCGGCGTGCCCGAGCGCGAGGTGGTAAAGACCCTGGTCATGCAGGACGAGGCGGGCAAGCCGCTTCTCGTGCTGATGCAGGGCGATCGCAAGGTGTCGACGAAGAACCTCGCGCGCCAGGCCGGCGTGAAGCGGATCGAGCCGTGCCGGCCGGACGCGGCGCAGCGCCACTCGGGATACCAGGTGGGGGGCACCTCGCCCTTCGGCACGCGCAAGAAGCTGCCGATCTACCTGGAGCGGTCGATCCTCGAACTGCCGAAGATCTACATCAACGGTGGGCGGCGCGGTTTCCTCGTCGGCATCGCTCCCGGCGAGCTGGTGCGCGCGCTCTCGCCGCAGCTGGTGGACGTGGCGCTCGCGGACTAGCGCTTGCGCTCGATCGAAACGCCGACCAGCTTGGCATTGGCGAGCACGCCGACCTTCGCCGCGCTCACCTTCACCCAGGGGGCGCGGAATTCCTCGAGCAGCAGTTGCGCGATGCGCTCGGCCAGCGTCTCCACGAGGCGAAAGTGACCGCTGGAGGCGAGCGCCTTGATGCGCAGCGCCACCTGCTCGTAGTCGATGGTGTCGGCCACCCGGTCGCTCTTGAACACCGCGGTGCCGGGAATGCCGATCTCCAGATCGACGGACACCGTCTGCGCCACGTGGCGCTCGCGCTGGTGAATGCCGATCAGCGCTTCGACGCGCAGGTCGCGGATCAGAATGGCGTCCATGGTCGCGCGATTATAGGGGCGCGCGGGTAACATTCGGGTCATGCAGAGTGCGCTCGTCGTCCTTGGCGCCTACCTCATCGGCTCGGTGTCCTTCGGCATCGTGCTCTCGCGGCTTGCGGGCATGCCCGATCCGCGCAGCTACGGCTCCGGCAATCCCGGCGCCACCAACGTGCTGCGCAGCGGCCGCAAGCTCGTCGCCGCGCTCACGCTGCTCGGCGACGGCGGCAAGGGCTGGCTGGCGGTTGTCCTCGCTCAGCTCTGGACCGGCCAGTCGGCGCTCGGCGGTCTGGTCGTGCCGCTCGCGGGCGTGGCGGTATTCCTCGGCCATCTGTTTCCGGTCTTTCACCGCTTCGCCGGCGGCAAAGGCGTGGCGACGGCCGCGGGCGTGCTGCTCGCGTTCAACGTCTGGCTCGGCCTCGCCACGCTCGCCACGTGGGCGGCGATGTTCGCGTTCTTCCGCATCTCGTCGCTCGCGGGGCTGGTGGCAGCGGTGTTCGCGCCGTTCTACACCTTCTGGCTGTTCGGCCTGCAGCCGGTCTTCCCGGCCGTCGTCGCCATCGCCGTGCTCATGGCCTGGCGGCACAAGGACAACCTGCGGCGGCTGCTGTCCGGCGCCGAGCGCCGCGTGGGCGACAAGGCTAGCCCGCCGCCGCCAGATCCCAGCGGGGACGCACCGTAAAGCCGTGCGCATTGCCGACGGCGAGGCCCGCCTGCAGGCGCAGCGCCGCGGCGAGCGCGATCATGGCGCCGTTGTCGGTGCACAGCTCCGGCTCGGGGTAAATCACGTCGAAGCCCTGCGACTTTCCCCGGGCGTCGAGCGCGGCGCGCAGCGGCCGGTTGGCGCCGACGCCGCCGGCGACCACCAGTTGCGTGAGCCCGGTGCGTTCCATGGCGAGCGCGCACTTCGCCACCAGGACTTCGACGATGGCGTCCTGAAACGCGCGCGCCACGTCGGCGCGGAACTGCTCGTTCGGGTCGGCGCCCTTGACGAGCAGCAGCACGGCGGTCTTCAGGCCACTGAAGCTGAATTCGAGGTCGCCGCTGGCGATCATCGGCCGCGGCAGCCGGTGGCGTCCGGCGTGGCCGTGCTCGGCGAGCTTCGAGAGCGCCGGCCCGCCGGGATAACCCAGGCCGAGCAGCGTCGCCGTCTTGTCGAAAGCCTCGCCCGCCGCGTCGTCCTGCGTTTCCCCCAGCAGCTCGTAACGGCCGACGCCGGCGACGCGCATCAGCTGCGTGTGGCCGCCCGAGACGAGCAGCGCGACAAACGGGAATACGGGCCGGCGGGACGAGAGCAGGGGCGACAGCAAGTGGCCCTCGAGGTGATGGATGCCGATGGCCGGTACGCCGAGGGCCGCGGCGAGCGCGTGGGCGAAGGACGCGCCCACCAGCAGCGCGCCGACCAGGCCCGGGCCCTGCGTGTAGGCGATCGCGCCGAGCTCGGCGACTTCGCGGCCGGTTCGCGCCAGGAGGCCACGGGCGAGCGGCACCAGCCGGCGCACGTGGTCGCGCGAGGCGAGCTCCGGCACCACGCCGCCATAGGCCTGGTGCATTTCGACCTGGGAATGCACCACGTGCCCGAGCAGCCGCCCGGCGGCGGCGTCGTACAACGCCACACCGGTTTCGTCGCACGAGGTCTCGATGCCAAGGATCAGCACGGGGGGATTCTGATACAATTTCGCCCTTTCCGAATTTCGGGACATGGCATGCCGACCGTACGCGTCAAGGAAAACGAGCCCTTCGAGGTGGCGATGCGCCGCTTCAAGCGCACCGTCGAGAAGACGGGGCTATTGACCGAGCTGCGCGCGCGCGAATTCTATGAAAAGCCGACCTCCGAGCGAAAGCGCAAGCTCGCCGCGGCGGTGAAGCGCCATCACAAGCGCTTGCGCAGCCAGATGCTGCCGGCGAAGATGTACTAGGCCCGAATCCTCCGATCCCGATCCGCGCCCCGGTGCAGCCCGCCGGGGCGTTTGCGTTTCTGGAACTCTCATGACCCTGAAGGAACGAGTGCAAGAAGACATGAAGGCGGCGATGCGCGCCAAGGACGCGGCGCGCCTGTCGGCCATCCGGCTGCTGCTCGCCGCCCTGAAGCAAAAGGAAGTGGATGAGCGGCTGCAACTCTCGGACGCCGACGTCCTCGGCATCATCGACAAGATGGTGAAGCAGCGCCGCGAATCCATTGCCCAGTATGAGAAGGCCGCACGCCAGGACCTGGCCGACCAGGAGAAATTCGAGATCGGCGTGCTTTCGGCCTACCTGCCGCAGCAGATGAGCGACGCCGAGATCGCGCAGGCGATCGCCGCGGCCGTGGGCGAAGCCGGCGCCAGCGGCGTCAAGGACATGGGCAAGGTCATGGCCCTGCTGAAACCCCGCCTGGCCGGGCGCGCTGACATGGGAACAGTGTCCGCGCTCGTGAAAACGAAGCTCAGCGCTTGAAAAAGGGGGACAGACCCCATTTTCTTGTTGAAAATGGGGTCTGTCCCCTTTTGCCGTGATCCCGGATTCGTTTAAGCAGGATCTCCTCAACCGCATCGACATCGTCGAGGTGGTCGGGCGCTACGTGCAGCTGAAGAAGGCGGGCGCCAATTTCTCCGGGCTGTGCCCGTTCCACAACGAAAAGACGCCCTCCTTCACGGTGAGCGGGGCGAAGCAGTTCTACCACTGCTTTGGCTGCCAGAAGCACGGCAATGCCATCGGCTTCCTGATGGATTACGGCAGCATGGGCTACGTCGACGCCATCAAGGAGCTCGCCTCGCTGGTCGGCATGCAGGTGCCCGAGTGGCAGCCGCGCACGCCGGACGAGGCGAAAAGGAAGGAGCGCGAGACCGATCTCGCCGCGCTCATGCAGCGGGCGATGGACTTCTACCGCGCCGAGCTCAGGCGCGCGCCGCGGGCGATCGACTACCTGAAGCGCCGCGGCTTGAGCGGCGAGACGGCGGCGCGCTTCGGCGTCGGCTTTGCGCCCGACGACTGGCAGGCGCTCAAGCGCGCCTTCCCCGACTACGACAACGCCGCGCTCGTCGAGTGCGGCCTGGTGATCGAGGGCGAGGGCAAGCGCTACGACCGCTTCCGCGATCGCGTCATGTTCCCGATCTTCAATCGCCGCGACACGGTCGTCGGCTTCGGCGGGCGCGTGCTGGGCGAAGGCGAGCCGAAGTACCTGAACTCACCGGAAACGCCGCTGTTCCAGAAGGGCCAGGAAATCTACGGGCTCGGCCACGCGCGCGATGCGATCCGCGAGGCGAAGCGCGCGCTGGTGGTCGAGGGCTACATGGATGTCCTCGCGCTCGCGCAGCACGACCTGGGCTACGCGGTGGCGACGCTCGGCACGGCGACGACGCCGGTGCACGTCACCCGGCTGCTGCGCGAGCTGCGCGAAAGCGGCAGCGAACTCGTGTTTTGCTTCGACGGCGACAGCGCCGGCCGCAAGGCTGCCTGGCGCGCCCTCGAAGTGAGCCTGCCGCTCGCCACCGACACCACGGCGCTGCGCTTTCTTTTCCTGCCGGAGGGAGAGGATCCGGACAGCTTCGTGCGCGCGAACGGCAGGCAAGTGCTCGAGCGGCTGATCGCGCAGGCGCAGACCCTTTCGGGATTCCTGCTGGGAGAGCTGCGCGCGCAGTCCGACCTTGGCGCCGCCGAAGGGCGCGCGCGATTCCAGGTCACGGCCAAGCCCCTGATCCAGCGCCTGGCCGCGCCGGCGCTGCGCCAGCAACTGATCCGCGCCGTGGCGGAGCTCGCGCAGATCGCGCCTGATTACGCGGAGAGCTTCTACGCCGCCGACCGCGAAGCCAGGCCACGCCGTCCCGCCTTCGGCAAGGCGCAGGCGCCTATTCCCAAGACTGAGGAGCAGCACCTGCTGCGCTGCGTGGTGACCCATCCAGCGCTCGCCGAGGAACTGGACGAAGAGCTGCTCGACCCCGGCGCCCCGGAATCGGCGGCGCTCAGGGCGCTGGCGGCGGAACTGGCGGACGCCGAAGCCATGAGCGGCGCGGTGCTGGTCGAGCGCTACCAGGGAACGCAGTTCGAGAAAGCCGTGTTCCAGGCGCAGGAGTCGGCCATCGAGCAGGGCCTGACCCCGGAATCGGCGACGCAGGAATTCCGCCAGCTGCAGATTGCCCTGCGTATCCGCCGCAAGCATCGCGAGATCGAGGTGCTCAAGGGCCAGGTGGAGGCCAATCCGGCGTTGAACGCCGAGCTGCATCTGCGGGTCAAAGAGCTGCATCAGTTGAAAGCTCAGAGGTCCTGAGGGGCGGAATGAGGTAGAATCGCCCCCTTTTTTCCGGCCCGGTGGTCCATGGGCGAGGGCGAGGCAAGAATGGTCAAGGCAAAGCGCAAGTCCAAAGCAAAACAACCTCGCAAGGCAGGAAAAAAAGGCAAGACTATCAAGATCTTGAAGAAGAAGAAGGCGCGGCCCGCGCCCAAGGCGCGTGCGGCGCGCACGAGCGCGAAGAAGCCCCTCAGGGGCAAGCTCGCACGCCGCGTCGCGCGCCGCATCGCGAAAAAACCGCGCAAAGCCGCGGCCCCGACCAAGGCGCACGGCAAGGCGCCGGCGGCGGCGAAAGCCGACGGCAAGGCGAAAAAACCGACCATCAAGAGCGCCAAGGCGGCGCTCGAGCAGCTCGAAGCGAAGCTCGCCGAAGGCCTGAAGTCCAAGGCGGCGCGCGGCCGCCCCGGGCGCAAATCGAAAAGAGAAGAGTGGCTCGCGGCGATGGCCGTGCTGCCGAAGGAAGACGCCGAGACTCGCCGTACGCGCCTGAAGACGCTGATCAAGCTCGGCAAGGACCGCGGCTTCCTGACCTACGCGGAGATCAACGACCATCTGCCCGACGACCTGGTGGACGCCGAGCAGATCGAGGCCATCATCTCCACCTTCGGCGACATGGGCATCCAGGTCTACGACCAGGCGCCCGACCAGGAACAGCTGCTGATCACCGCCGAGTCGGCGCAGGTCGCGCCCACCGACGAGGATGTCGAGGAGCAGGCCGAAGCCGCGCTCTCCACGGTGGACTCGGAATTCGGCCGCACCACCGACCCGGTGCGCATGTACATGCGCGAGATGGGATCGGTGGAGCTGCTGACGCGCGAGGGCGAGATCGAGATCGCCAAGCGCATCGAAGAGGGTCTGCGCCACATGGTGCAGGCGATCAGCGCCTGCCCGACCACGGTGCGCGAAATCCTCGACCTCGCCGAAAAGGTGGAGAAGGAGGAGATGCGCATCGACGAGGCGGTGGACGGCCTCATCGACCCGAACGCCAAGGACGAATTCGACCCGAAGAAAGCCGAAGTTGCGAGCCAGGAGGAGGAAGAGGAGCAGATCGAGGAGGAGGAAGCGGAGAGCGAAGAAGACGAGGGCGCCGCGCAGTCGGCGAGCCTGCTCGCGCTGCGCAACGGGGCGCTGGAGAAATTCGCGCGCATCCGCCGCTTGTTCGACCGCATGCAGCGCGTGCTGGAGAACAAGGGGTCCAAGGACAAGGACTACCTGCGCGTGCGCGACCAGATCTCCGTCGAGCTGATGACGATCCGCTTCACCGCGCGCACCGTCGAGCGCCTGTGCGACAGCGTGCGGAGCCTGGTCGACAACATCCGCAGCCACGAGCGCCAGATCCACGACATCTCGGTGAACAAGGCGCTCATGCCGCGCCAGCACTTCATCAAGGTGTTCGTCGGCACCGAGGGCTCGAAGCGCTGGTTGAGCGGCGAGGTGAACGGCGGCCATCCGTGGAGCGAGCAGCTCACTCGCCTCGAGCCGGCGATCCTCGAGTTGCTGGGCAAGATTCAGGGCGTGCAGCAGAAGATCGGCATCTCGATCCGCGACCTGAAGGAAATCAACAAGCAGATGTCGACGGGCGAAGCGAAGGCGCGCCGCGCCAAGCGCGAGATGACCGAGGCCAACCTGCGCCTGGTGATCTCGATCGCCAAGAAGTACACCAACCGCGGGCTGCAGTTCCTCGACCTGATCCAGGAAGGCAACATCGGCCTGATGAAGGCGGTCGACAAGTTCGAATACCGCCGCGGCTACAAGTTTTCGACCTACGCCACGTGGTGGATCCGGCAGGCGATCACGCGCTCGATCGCCGACCAGGCGCGCACCATCCGCATCCCGGTGCACATGATCGAGACCATCAACAAGATGAACCGCATCTCGCGCCAGATCCTGCAGGAAACCGGCCAGGAGCCCGATCCGGCGACGCTGGCGCAGAAGATGGAGATGCCCGAGGAGAAGATCCGCAAGATCCTGAAGATCTCCAAGGAGCCGATCTCGATGGAGACGCCGATCGGCGACGACGACGACTCGCATCTGGGCGATTTCATCGAGGACCAGTCGACGCTCGCGCCCAACGACGCCGCGATGTACGCGTCGCTGCGCGAGGTGACGAAGGAGGTGCTCGACACGCTCACGCCGCGCGAGGCGAAGGTGCTGCGCATGCGCTTCGGCATCGAGATGAACACCGACCATACGCTGGAGGAAGTCGGCAAGCAGTTCGACGTCACGCGCGAGCGCATACGCCAGATCGAGGCCAAGGCGCTGAGGAAGCTGCGGCATCCCTCGCGCTCCGAGAGGCTGAAGAGCTTTCTCGACCAGGAAGGTTGAGGGGGATCTGAAGGGGGGCGCAGCCCCCCTTTCACGCGGGCCGGTAGCTCAGTCGGTCAGAGCAGGGGACTCATAATCCCTTGGTCCTTGGTTCGAATCCAAGCCGGCCCACTCAGCGACTTCAGATGTCCGACTCGACTTTCCGTGGTTTGGCCGAACCCGCGTCTTCCATCATGAGGCGGGCCAATTCGTTCGCCGGCAGGGGCTTGCTGAAGTAGTATCCCTGCGCTTGGTCGCATCCGTTGGCGCGCAGAAAGGCGGCCTGTTCCTCGGTCTCGACGCCTTCGGCGATGACCTTCAGCCCCAGGCTGTGCGCCATGACGATGATCGCCTGAGTTATCGCGGCATCCTCGCTGTCCAGGGGCAGGTCCTTGATGAACGAGCGGTCGATCTTCAGGCTGTCGATCGGGAAGCGCTTCAGATAGCTCAACGACGAGTAGCCGGTGCCGAAGTCATCGATGGCGACGGTGACGCCCGCGGTCTTCAGCTTGTCGAGCAGCAGCGCCGCGCGCTCCGGATTGTGCATCACCATGCTCTCGGTGACCTCGAGTTCCAGCGCCGCCAAATCCAGCTCGTGTTCGCTCAACATCCTTTCCACGTCCTGCAACAGCGCGTCATGAGCGAACTGGCGCGGCGACAGGTTCACCGCGATGCGCAGCGGCGGCAGCCCCTGGTCCCGCCAGAATCTGCTCTGCGCACAGGCCGCTTTCAGAACCCATTCGCCGATCGGAACGATCAGGCCGGTTTCCTCCGCCATCGGAATGAACTGCGCGGGCGGGATCAAGCCGATGTCAGGATGCCGCCAGCGCACCAACGCCTCCGTGCCGACGATGCGTTGGCTTTCGAGATCGACCTTGGGCTGGAAATGAAGCACGAACTCGTTGCGCGCGAGGGCGCCGCGCAGGCCGGATTCCAGCGCCATGCGTTCCCGAGTATGAACGTTCATCTGTGCCGAGTGGAACTGATAGTTGTTCTTTCCCTGTTCCTTGGCGCGGTACATCGCGATGTCCGCGTTCGTCAGCAAGCCCTGCGCGTCCTCGCCGTCAGCAGGGTACGTGCTGATGCCGATGCTCGCGGTGAGGTGAAAGTCCTGTCCCTCGACGGCGAACGGTCTGGCAATCGCGGCGAGGATCTTCTGCGCCACGACGGCGCTATGCGTCGGCTGCGGCATTGTCTCGAGCAGCACTACGAACTCGTCCCCCCCGAAACGGCCGACGATGTCGCTTTCGCGTAGGCACTCGCGCAACCGTCGCGCGACTTCCCTGAGCACGCTGTCGCCGGCGCCGTGACCGAGCGAGTCGTTTATGTTCTTGAAACGGTCGAGGTCGAGAAACAGGATCCCCAACGGCTTGTTGTCGCGGCGCGCCTTCGCCAGCGCGTGGCTCATGCGCTCATAGAACATGTTGCGGTTGCTCAATCCAGTGAGCTCATCGTAATTCGCGAGATGGCGGATGCGCTCCTCCGCCTGCTTGTGCGACAGGAACACACCGATCTGAGTACCGATCGCGACGGTGCTCCGCAACAGCGCCTCATCGGGCGCACTGCTGGCCTGGCTGAAGAACTCCATGACGCCGAGCGTGTCGGTGCCGGAGCGGACCGGAAAGGCGAAAGCTCCGCGCAATCCCGCTCCTGCCGCGAGCGGCGCGCGCCGGAATGACATGTCCTGAGTCACGTCGTCAACCCATACCGGCCGGCCACTGCTCCACACGCGCATGAACAGTCCGCCAGGCAGGTGTAGCGGGTGCCTCAAGGTGCGGTTGCCCGCCGCAAACTGCTCGATCGCGGCGGACGCAATAGTCCAGGTTTCGGCGCACACCATCACCTGAGCTTGCTGGTCCGCGTGCCAGTATGCGCCGCAGGCGCAGCCCAGCGCTTCACCGACGACTTGGATGATTTGCGCAATCTTTTCGTCCGATCGATCGGTATCCGACAACAAGCGGGCCACCGCATGCTCCAGCGCCAGCCGCATTTCGGCCTGCTTGCGCTCGGTGATATCGACGATGGTGCCGATCAAGCCGGCAACGGCGCCGTCGCTGTCGGCAAAGGTGGCCTTGTAGTAAATGGTGTTACGCACCTTTCCGTCGGGGGTCCTGATGGTCGTTTCGTAGGACTTGGGTCCGCCATGGCTCCACAGCGCCCGATCATCCGCGTCCAGCCGCCGCGCGGTTTCGGGGTCGTCGGGATAAAGGTCGTGCACGGTCTTGCCCAGGAATTCCTGGCGCGGCACGCCAAAGTAGGCTTCCCACGCCTTGTTTACGCCGAGATAGCGGCCATCGGTGCCTTTGAAATAGATCGGGTTGGGCAGCACCTCGATCAGTTCCTGCGTCCTGCGCTGCTCTTCGCTGAGCCTGGCCTGGCTCTCCTGCAAGTCGGCCGTCATCCGCGCGGCCAGCCTGTTGGCCCGCTCCCGGGAGCCGGCCAGCGAGCGGATCAAGCCGCTCAACAGCAGGCTTAACCCCAGCATCGCGGCGAGCGCGATCCAGGGCAACGCCCGATCGGCGGGTCGCAAGAAGAGTTCCTGCGGCGCGCCGAATTTCAGCTGCCAGCGGCGCTGACCCAGATCAACATTGACAGAATTCTCAAGAAACGGACCGGTTCGTTCAGGCAGCAGCGCGGCATTTGAGTACAACTCAACCGGCGCCGGTTTCGGGTCGCTGTCGACGAAGCCGGTATCCTGGATAGTGAACGTGAACAAGTGATGACCTTGGCCCGACAGTGTGTGCTGCGCCAGATTGCTCACCATGAAGGTCACGTTCGCGACACCGACAAAAGCCTCACGGCGTCGCTCGACATCCGGTGTAAACGCATTCTTGCGATACAGCGCGAGGCGCATCACCAGCCCGATCTCGCTCCGCGTCGGGTCGAGTTCCAGCGTAAGCGGCCCCGACAGGGCCGGCATGCCCGTGTCGCGAGCCCGCTTCACCAGGGCCATTCGTTTGGGGTCGGAGGCGAGGTCGAAACCCAGCGCCCTCTTATTGGAGTGCAGCGGTTCGACGTACGTGATCACGAAGTGTTCGGGACGCTCCCCCGCGGGCCTGATCGCGACATTCTCATACCCGCGCCGGATGAGCTCCGGGTCGCTGTGCAACTGCGATGCGAATTTTTCCTTCTCGGAGGCCGGCACGCGGGGGGCAAAGGAAATCGAACGAACACCGGGATAGCGTACGGGCAGGTCCAGGCTATAGACGTAGTTGTCGAAGTCGGCGCGCGAGGTCCCGGGATGAGCCTGGAACAAACCTTGCACGCCGAACAGCAAGTCAGAGTAACTGCGCATGCGCGTAGTGGCGGCGGCTTCCAAGGCGAGCGTCGCGGACTCGAACTTGAAGTACGCCTCGCGCTCGATCACGGCGCGGGCGAAGAAATACGCGGTGACTGACAGGGCCATTCCCGCCGCTAGCACGATCCCTGAGGACCACAGTCCCCGGCCCCCTTGCCGATCGGGGTGCGTGGGCGGCGTTACGCGCGGTTGCTGCCCGGTTTTGCGGATTCGACCCTCCAAATGCATCATGCCATGTTCATCGGCTCGAATCCAACACGGCCCACTTCGCCTTGCCCGAGGCGATACCGGCGATGAAGGCCCAGTGGCAGGCGATGCCGCCGAGCACCGCGAGATGGAACATCTCGTGCGGCCCGACGATCCCCGCCATGAGCAGCGGCCAGCGCTGGAATTCGGTCAGCGCCCCGGCGGTGTAGGCGAGCGCGCCCCAGAGCACGAGCTGCAGTGGGCGCCAGCCGTACCGGCGCGCCAGCGCCGTCGCGGAAATCACGCCGAGCCAGCCCAGCCCCAGGTACATCGTCAGCCCGAGCCATTCCGGCATGACGTCGAAATAGACGGTCTTGACGATGACGCCGGCGGTCGCGGCTGCCCAGATGCCTGACAGCATGCCCCAGCGCAATGCGCCGCGGAACAGAATAGTGTGCACCGGCGTGAAGCTTCCCGCGATCAGCACGAAGATTGCGGCATGGTCCAGGCGCTTGAGCACCGCCCGGCCGGCAGTATCGGGAGACAACAGGTGATATGCGCCGCTCAGGCCGAGCAGCAGCACACACGACACCGCGAATACGGATAGCGAAATCACGCGCGCGCGGTCGCCGCCACTGCGGCGCAAGAGCGCCGCGGCCAGAATTGCGAACACCACCGCGCCGCCCAGATGGGTTATGGAGCTGACTGGATCACTGAATCCGGTGATGGACAGCATGCGGCCGGCGTGCGTCATGCTGGCATGTTAACGCGGCGCCGAACGGCGCCCCGCACTGCGCTTGCCGCGGCGGCCGGGCTTCGGCGCATAATCGCGCCTTTCCGCAATACAGTACGATCCTAAGAAATGGCAGAAAAAGCGCGCACCTTTCGATTGACCGTGGCCGGCCGGGCAGCCTGGGAAAGCCAGGACATGGCGGTGCCCGAGGACTACCGGCGCATTCTGTGGCTGATGGACTTCCACGGCCAGGACGGCGTGGTGGGCGAACTGCTGCGCCGCTACCCGAGGAACGTGCTCGACGAATGGCTGACGGAAATGGAAGATCTCGGCCTTATCGAGGCGTCCAGCGAAGGACTGGAGGGCGGCTCGACCTTCTCGACGCTCGAAGCCGACCGCACGCTCGGTCTGGACCAGGCGCGCATGAGGCGCGACGGCGCTTCGGCGAGCGCCGCGCTGGCGCGCACCGGCGCCTACATATCGGCGGATCGCCTCAGCCGCCGCCCGGCGCCGCGCAAGCCGCCCGCCGACTGCGTGGTGCTGATCGTCGAGGACGATCCCGATCAGCTTGCGCTCGCCGATCTCAGGGTAAGCATGGCCGGCTACAAGGTTCGCGTCGCCAAGTCGGTGAACGAGTTCCTCCACAGCATGCTCGATGAAGGCGCCCCCGACCTCCTGCTGCTCGACGTCATCTTGCCGGATGGCAACGGCTTTGACCTTCTCTCCAAGATGCGGCGCCACGCGGTGCTCGGCTCGCTGCCGATCGTCATGCTCACCGCCGAGAACCAAGCCGAGGACATCGGCAAGGGCCTGCTGCTGGGAGCCGACGGCTACATCACCAAGCCCTACACCAAGAACATTCTCGCGGACGTTATCCGGCGTGTCCTGAAGCAGGTCGGGGCCGCGTAGCCGGACATGCGGATAAGCCGCGTCCGGACCGTTGTGTCACAGTGCCATACGGTTCAATCCGGGAGTTCGCGCTGAGCGACAACGACGCAAACGACGGGGATCTGCTGCCGCAGTGGCTGAAAGAAGCCGGCCGGCGCGCGCAATCGAAAGCGAAAACGCAGGCCGGCGGCGCTGCGGACGGCGACGACACGTACAATTCGCCTGCGTCGCTGCACCGCTACCTCGAAGAACTGGCCGGCAGAAAGCTGCAGACGCACGCCCAAGTCCTGGAATTCCTCAAGCAGGCTGCGGGCGGCCAGCCGCAAGGCTACCGCGAGCACGAACGCCGGCGGATGGTGCGGGAGGTGTTGCTGATCGTGGTGCTGCTGCTCAGCTATCTGCACTTCTACTACTGGGAAGTGCAATTGCAGATCGCAGCGCTCAATTCCGTCAATGTCTTCATTCCGGCGCCGGAAGCGCGCGCGCCCCAACCGCGATCTTGAGGGCTCAGGCCGGCGTGCCGCCGGCGCGCCGCTGCAGCAGGCGCTTGAAGTTCTCCAATGACAGCAGGTGGGCGTAAATGCGCCCGAGGATGCCCTTGTTCGCCAGGTTCTTGAACTGGCTGGCATTGAGGTGCTCGATCTTCGCTTCATCCACCCGGTGCATGCCCGTGAGCTGCATCTGGCCGCCGGCGTTGAGCGTTGCCTGCATGCTGAATGGCTGCAGCAGGGCATAGTCGCCGAGGATCGCGCACAGCTCGCGGCCGCGTTCTAGGTCCGCCTCGTACTCGACGAGCAGGCGCTGCAAATTCCGCCACTTGGCGAGCGGCTCGCCCTGGTCGTCGAACAGCGGTTCGCCGCCGGAGTCGTCGACGCAAGCTTTTTCGACGCAAATCAGCCGGTCGCGCCGCTCGACGTCCTGCAGCCTGACCCGGGCCATGCAAAACGGGTAGCGGCGTACGTAGGCCGGCACGTACACGTCCTTCGCCCAGTCTTCCTCGGCGCGGAACAGGTTCTCGCCCGTGCTCATGCCGAGTACCGCGACCGGCGCATAGGTCTTGCCGCCGTCGCCGGAGGTGAAGACGATGGGATAGTCGCGCGCGGCCGGCGCGAATTCCGTGTAGCTGATCGGGATCGCATTCAGCGCGCGCGCGAACGGCGGCACCTCGCCCGCGCGCAACAGGCGCACGCGGTGCGTCTTTAGGAGCGGAACCACCTCCGTGTAGCCGAACGGCGGACTGATCTGCATTGGAGATACCCCGCAAAGGCGCAGCCATCATAGCGGCTGCGCGGGCGCTGCTGCAATGCGCCCGCGCATCGTCCCGGAAGGCCGGATCTGCTGTAAAATCCGCGACTTCCCACGGGGTGGTAGCTCAGCTGGGAGAGCGTCGCGTTCGCAATGCGAAGGTCGAGGGTTCGATCCCCTTCCACTCCACCACGGATTTCCAAGGCCCACACGGTCGTACCGGCGGGCCATGCTTTTTGTCTACTGCCACCGCGAATGTTAAATAGGTGACGCGATTGGCCTGTTTACGCGGGGTGGGCGCGAGCCGATTTCAACCGATCGGGCGACAATCGCAGCAGAGGGGCGCGCTGCGCTCCGGGAAGGGAGTGGGTCGGCGCAATGGCATTCCGGCTACGGCCGCAAAGCATCCACGGCGAGCTCGCGCTGCTCGTCGCCGTGCTCGTATTGCCGCTGGCGGCGATTACCGCCTATCTGCTGTATGCGCAGGCGCAACGCGAGCTGACGGAAGCCCAGGCCGATATCCGCAGATTGGCCGAAAATCACGCCGACCGCGCCGCGCGCTTCGTGGCCGATACGCGCGCCGTGCTGCAGGCGGTCGCCTGGCGGCCGCTCGTTCGTGCCATGGACCCGGCGCGCTGCGATCCGGGATTGCGCGAGTTGCTCGACCTTTACCCGAAAGCGGCCAACTTCCTGGTCGTGGACCGCGAGGGACGCATCCTGTGCGGCGCCATACCGCCGCCGGCTGACCGCGTCCTGGGCATTGTCGACGAGTTGCCGCCGCGTGAAGTTCTGGCGACGGGCAGCTTCGCGCTGTCGCGGCCGATCATCGGCCGGGTCAGCAGGCGCTGGATGGTGGCCGCCGTACAGCCGGTGGTGGGCGAGGACGGCACTGTCGCCGGCACCGTGAGCATGGCGATCGATCTCGCCAGCTTGGACCTGCTTCCCCTGAAGAGCGGGCTGCCCGCAGGTACGACCGTGGCGCTGCTGGACCACAGCGTGGTGATCGCAAGGAGCAGCGAGCCAGAAGCGTGGATCGGCCGTGACCTCGCGGGCAGCGAGATCATGGCGCACGTGCGCGCCGCCCCTGCGGGCACCGTGCGCGAGCGCGACGCGGCCGACGCGGACCGCATCTGGGGATTCCAGCGCGTGGCGGCGACCGACTGGATCGTACTCGCCAGCATACCGGCCGAGCAGGTGATCGGGCCTGTGCAGGAGCGAACGACCAAGGTCGTGCTGCTGGCATCGTTGGTGATCGCGCTGGTCATCGCGCTCGCGGTCACGTTCGCGCGCCGGCTGGCGCGGCCGATTGCGCTGATCGCGGAGGCGCTGCGCATGCGCGCCACTGGGCGCGGCGATGCCCCCCTTCCGGTCACCGGGCCGCGCGAGCTCGCCGCGGTGGCGACCGAACTGAACCGCAGCAGCGAGCGCACGGAGCGCGCGCTGATGGCGCTCGAATCGAGCGAGCGGCGCTACCGCCTGCTCTTCGAGACCAATCCGCAGCCGATGTGGATCTACGACAAGGCCGACCTGCGGTTTGTGGCCGTGAACGATGCTGCCGTCCGGCGCTATGGCTACGCGCGCGAGGAGTTCCTGGCCATGACCGTGCTTGACATCCGGCCGGCCGAGGAACGCGAGCGCTTCCTGAATCTGGACCGCACCGCGCAGGGTCCGCGCCAGTACGGTGTGTGGCGGCATCTCACCAAGGGTGGCGAAAGCATCGACGTCGGGATTTTCAGCAACGATTTCGACTGGGAGGGCCGCCGCACCCGCCTGGTCCTCGTTAACGAGATCAGCGAGCGCTTGCGCGCCGAAAGGCGCCTGGAGCTCACGCAGCGCATGTTCGCGGCGCTCTCCGAGGTGAACGAGACCCTGGTGCGGGTACGCGAGCGCGAGGAGCTGTTCCGCGAGGTTTGCCGTATCTGCGTCGAGCGCATGCATTTCCTGGTAGCCTCGATCGCGCTCGTCGACCACGCGCGGCGGCGCATCGTGCCACACGTATTTGCGGGATCGAGAAGCGGCGTTATGCGCGATGTGACGTTCCCGCTCGACCCGTCGGACCCCCTCGCCGTCACAGTGACCGCGACGGCGGTGCGCACGAACCTTGTGGCGGTCGCGAACGACGCCGACGGCGACCCGACGAAGGCGGTCGCGCGACCCATTCGCGAGCGTATCGGCTCCAGATCGACCGCTTCATTTCCGTTATCCGAGGGCGGCAGCGTCATCGGCGCGCTGACGGTGCACGCCGATGCCGTGGACTTCTTCAATCCATCGATGGTGGAGCTGCTGACGCGCATGGCCGACGACATTTCCTTCGCGCTCGACAAGCTCGCCGAGCGCGACAAGCTCGGCGCGCTGACGCGCGAGCTGGAAGAGCGCGTGCGCCAGCGCACGACGGACCTGGAAGCGGCGAACCTGGAGCTCGAGGCCTTCAGCTACTCGGTGTCGCACGACCTGCGCGCGCCGGTGCGCCACGTGGACGGTTTCCTGCGACTGCTGGAGAAGGAGGTGGCGCCGCCGAGCGCCAAGGCGGCGCATTACATCGCCACGATTGCCGCCGCCGCCCGGCGCATGGGGACGCTGATCGACGACCTGCTCACCCTGTCACGCACCGGACGCCAGGAGCTCGCGCTGCAGCGCGTGGATCTCGGTGCGCTGGTGCGCGACCTGATCCGTGAATTGGGCGCTGAATCCGGCAAGCGCAAGGTGCTGTGGGCGATCGACGATTTGCCCGAAGTGATGGCCGACGCCTCGCTGCTGCGCATTGTCCTGCAAAATCTTCTGTCCAACGCGCTCAAGTACTCGCGCGCGCAGCCCATGGCGCGCATCGCCGTGGAAGCGCGCGCCGGGGAGCGGGGCGCCGTGGAGATTACCGTGCGCGACAACGGCGTCGGCTTCGATGCGCGCTTCAAGGACAAGCTGTTCGGCGTGTTCCAGCGGCTGCATCGCGACGAGGAATTCGAGGGCACGGGCATCGGCCTGGCGACCGCGCGGCGCATCGTGCACCGGCACGGACACCGCATCTGGGCCGTGGGCGAGCCGGGCAAGGGCGCGGCATTCACGTTCACACTGACGCAGGCGGAGGCGGCACATGAGGGCAGCGCGCATATTGCTGGCTGAGGACAGCGTGCAGGACGTCGAGCTGACGCTGAACGCGCTCGCCGAGCACAACATCACCAACTCCGTGGCGGTAGCGCGCGACGGCGCCGAGGCGCTCGACTACCTCTACAAGCGCGGCAAGTACGCCCGCCGGGAAGACGGCGACCCGGTGCTGCTGCTCCTCGACCTGAAGATGCCCAAGGTAGACGGGCTGGAAGTGCTGCGCACGGTGAAATCGGACCCGCGGCTGCGTATCATTCCGGTGGTCGTCCTGACGTCGTCGCGCGAGGAGCAGGATCTGGTGCGCAGCTACGAGCTGGGGGTCAACGCCTACGTGGTGAAGCCGGTCGAGTTCGACAAGTTCCTGCGCGCCGTGCGCGACCTCGGGCTGTTCTGGATGCTGATCAACGAGCCGCCGCCGGCGGTGCGCAACTGAGCGCATGGCGCGCCTGCGCGTGCTGCTGCTCGAGGACTCGCCGGCGGACGCCGAGCTGGCGCTGGCTGCGCTCGCCGCCGCGGGGCTCGATTGCGCCGCCGACACGGCTCCCGGGCGCGCGGAATTCGAGCGCCTGTTCGCGCCGGATCGCTACGACATCGTGCTCGCCGATTACAGCCTGCCCGACTACACCGGGCTCGACGCCCTGGCCCGGGTGCGCGGCAGCGATGCCCTGCTGCCCTTCATCCTGGTATCGGGCGCACTCGGCGAGGAGCGCGCGGTCGAAGCGCTGCGCATCGGCGCCACCGATTTCGTGCTCAAGGGCAACCTCAATCGCCTTGGGCCGGCGGTGGCGCGGGCGGTCGAGGAGAGCGGGCAGCGCCGCAAGCATTTGGCGACGCAGCGCGCGCTCGAGCTCTCCGAGCGGCGCTATCGCGCCATCGTCGAAGACCAGTCCGAGCTCATCGTCCGCATGCTGCCGGACTTGACGGTAACATTCGTCAATGGCGCCTACTGCCGCTATTACGGCTGCACGCCGGAGGAGCTGCTTGGCAGGAGGCTTCTCGAGCACGTCCTGCCGGAGGAGCGCGCCCGATTGCAGGTCTACGTCGCCGGAGTCGCGCGTGCCACCCCGACGTATGAGCACGACACGCAGGTGAGGGACGCGAGCGGCGCCCCGCGCTGGACGCATTGGGCGGCCCGCGGCATTTTCGCTGACGACGGCGTGCTCGCCGAGATCCAGTCGGTGGGCCGCGACGTCACCGAGCTGAAGCGCGCCATGGACGCGCTCGGCGCCGCGCGCGAGCGCCTGCAGGGACTGTCGCGGCGCCTGCTCGAAGTGCAGGAAGCCGAGCGCCGGCACTTGGCGCGCGAGCTGCACGACGACATTGGCCAGGGACTCACGGCGCTGAAGCTCAACCTGGAGGCGCTGGCGCGCGGTCGCGACGGCGCCGCGCTCGCGACGCGCGTCGGCGAGGCGCTGGAGACCACCCGCCACACGATCGAGCGCGTTCGCCAGCTGTCGGTCAACCTGCGGCCGCTGCAGCTCGATGACCTGGGCCTGGCTGCCGCACTGCGCTCGCACCTCGACCGGCAGGCCAAGCTTGGCGGTCTGGCGCCGCACTTCGAGATCCAGGAAGTGCCGGTAAAGCTGTCGGCGGACATCGAAACCGCCTGCTTCCGCGTCGCGCAGGAGGCCATCAACAATATCGTGCGCCACTCGAAGGCGGCGAACGTCTGGTTGCGCCTGTTCCTTGCCGGCGAGCGGCTCGCGCTGTCAGTGCGCGACGATGGCGCCGGTTTCGACGTCACTTCGGCGCAGCGCCGGGCGGCGGCGGGCGAGAGCCTCGGCGTGGTCAGCATGGAAGAGCGCGTGGCGCTGGCGGGCGGGACGTTGCAGATCCATTCCGCGCCCGGTCAGGGCACGGTGATCGTGGCCTCGTTTCCGGTGGGGGCGGCCTGAGTGGCGGCGCTGCGCATCCTGCTGGTCGACGATCACGCCCTGGTACGCGCGGGCATGCGCTCGCTGCTGCAGGACATCGCCGACGTCGACGTGGTGGCCGAGGCGAGCGACGGCGCCGAGGCGCTGGCGGCCGCGGAGCGTGAGCGCCCCGACGTGGTGCTGATGGACATCGCCATGAAGGGCATGAACGGACTGGAGGCGGCGGCGCGCCTGCGCGAGCGCCAGCCGGAAGCGAAGATCATCATCCTCTCGATGCATACCAGCGAGGAGTACGTGCTGCTCGCCCTGCGCGCCGGGGCGGCGGCCTATTTGATCAAGGACTCCGCCACCTCCGAACTGGAGCTCGCCCTCAAATGCGTGATGCGCGGCGACACGTACCTCAGCCCGGCGATTTCGCGGCAGGTGGTCGATGGCTACGTGCAACGCGTCGGCGTGGGCGTCGGACCCGACCCGCTGACCCCGCGCCAGCGCGACGTCCTCAAGCGCATCGCCGAAGGCCGCAGCACGAAGGAAATCGCGTTTGACCTGAACCTGTCGGTGAAGACGGTGGAGACCCACCGCGCGCAGATCATGGAGCGCCTGGGCATTCGCGACGTCGCCGGGCTCGTGCGCTACGCCATGCGATCGGGCTTGGTGCCGCCGGAAACGTGAAAGCTTACAAATAGTTAAGCCTCACTCGGGGATTTCCTTACACCTCTTAGGGAAGTGCCCGATAACTGGTGCCGCGGCGGGCACCTACAGTGCTCGCCATGGCACCGAGCGCCTCGCCCGCCCGCATCATCGTCCTCGACGGCAACCCCGGCTTCGCCGGCGCCGCCATGCGCTTCATCGAGAGCCTGCCGGGTTACGTACACGCCGCTGGCGATGTCGTGCTCGTCGACCTGGGGCTCGCGGGGCTGGACCTGGCGCGCCGTCTCAAGCGCAGCAATCCGTTGCTCCGCGTCATCGCCCTCGCGCTCTTTCCCACCCCGGAACTGCTCGCCGAAGCCGAGCGCGCCGGCATCGACGCGGTGGTGTCGAAGGAAGCCTTTGCCGATGAACTGCCCCAGGCGCTGGCGCGCGCGGGCGTCGTGACCAAAAGGGTCGTCGCCGGTGCTCCGGCGCCGAAAACGCTGCGCGAAAGCGAAGAGCATTTCCGCAGGCTGACGCAGCTGTCCTCGGATTGGTATTGGGAGCAGGACGCCGAACTGCGTTTCGCGCATACCGGCGGCGATGCCGAGGCGCGCGGCGGCATCACGCCCGAGCAGCACGTCGGGCTGCGGCGCTGGGAGCTGCCCGGCACCGAGCCGCTCGAGGGCGACTGGGCGGCACACCAAGCGGTGCTCGCTGCGCGCCAGCCGTTCCGCGACTTCATTATCAAGCGCGCGGTGGACGAGCGCCGCGCGTCCTACGTGAGCGTATCGGGCGAACCCATTTTCGGCGACGACGGCGTGTTCCGCGGCTATCGCGGGATCGCGCGCGATGTCACCGCGAGTCACCAGGCGATGCTCGACTTGCGCGAAAGCGAGCGCCGGCTCTCCACCCTCATTGCCAGCCTGCCCGGCGCGGCCTACCGCTGCCGCAACGACGAGCACTGGACCATGGAGTTCGTGAGCGAGGGCACCCGCGTGCTCACCGGGTACGCCCCCGACGACTTCACCAGCGGCCGCGTGTCCTACGGCAGCCTGGTGCACGAGGAAGACCGCGAGCGCTGCTGGCTCTCGACCCAGGAGGCGCTGCGCCGGAATCTGCCCTACGTCATGGAATACCGCATTCGCACGGCCGAGGGTGCCGAGAAGTGGATCTGGGAGCGCGGCGTGGGCGTGCCAGGCGCGCGCGGCGAGGTGGTGGCGCTCGAGGGATTCGTGTCCGACGTCACCGAAAGGAAGCTCTCGGAGCAGCGCCTGGCGCAGCTGGCGCAGTTCGACACGCTGACCGGGCTGCCCAACCGACTGCTGCTGCACGACCGGCTGGCGCAGTCGCTCACCCAGGCGCGGCGCCACGACCGCAGGGTCGGCGTGCTGTTCGTGGACCTGGACCGTTTCAAGCTAGTGAACGACACGCTCGGTCACTACGCCGGCGACCTGCTGATTGCCAAAGTGGCGCGACGCCTGACGCGCTGCGTGCGGCCCGGCGACACCGTGGGCCGCATCAGCGGCGACGAGTTCGCCGTGGTGCTGGCCGATCTCGCGCATGCGGACGACGCCGCGATGGTGGCGCAGAAGGTGCTGGAAACGCTCGCCGAGCCCTATCACCTCGCCGGCAGCGAAGCCTTCGCCACCGCGAGCATCGGCATTGCCACGTTCCCGGGCGACGGCGATGACGCCGAGGACCTGCTGCGCAACGCCGATATGGCGATGTACCGGGCCAAGGAGTCCACGCGCAACACCTTCTGCTTCTTCACTGCCGAGATGAACCTGCGCTCCGCGGAAAGGATGCAGCTCAACAACGACCTGCGGCACGCCATCGAACGCAGCGAATTCGTATTGCATTACCAGCCCAAGGTGGAGCTGGCGAGCGGCGCACTGACCGGGTTCGAGGCCTTGCTGCGCTGGAACCATCCGACGCGCGGCCTCGTGCCGCCAGGTCAATTCGTCGCCGCGCTCGAGGAATCGGGCCTCATCGCGCCGGTGGGCGAGTGGGTCCTGAAGGAGGCCTGCGCGCAGATCGGGCGCTGGCAACGCGCCGGTCTCGTGCCAGTGCCCGTCGCGGTGAATCTGTCGGCGAAGCAGTTTCGCCGGCATGATCTCGACAAACTGGTCTCGGGCGCACTCGCCGCCGCCGGCGTGGCGCCGGCGCTGCTCGAGCTGGAGATTACCGAGAGCTGCCTGATGGAGGATCCGGACCAGGCGGTGCGCCTGCTCAACCGGCTGCGCGACGCGGGCGTGCGGATCTCCGTCGACGACTTCGGTACCGGCCACTCGAGCCTGTCCTACCTTACGCGCCTGCCCCTCACCGCGCTCAAGATCGATCGCAGTTTCGTGCGCGATGCCGCCACCAATGCTCAGGCCGCCTCGATCGTGCGCGCGGTCATCGACATGGCGCACAACCTGCGCTTCACCGTGGTGGCCGAAGGCGTCGAGACCGAGCGGCAGGTCGCTTTCCTGCGCCGCCACGCCTGCGACCAGGCGCAGGGCTATCACTACGGCCGGCCCTGCAGCGCGGAGCAGAACGCTCGCTGGCTTGCGCCGGCGTCGATCGCCGCATGAGCACCAGCGCAGCGCTCAAGGCCGACGGGCCACGCTCGGCGCCGCTTCGCATTCTGATGGTGGAGGATGATGCGAACGACGCCGAGTTGCTGCTGGCGCACTTGGCGCAGGCGCGGCTCGGCGGCGCCCAGATCGTGCACGCGCACACCCTTGCCGAAGGCCTAGAACTGGTGCAGTCGCTGGACGTGCAGATCACGCTGCTCGATCTCGATCTGCCCGATAGCCAAGGCCTGTATACGCTCGAGCGCATGCGCGCCGCGGCAAGCGGCCCGGTGATCGTGATCTCGGGCAACGGCCACGCATCGCTGGTGGACGAGGCGCTCAAGCGCCGTGCCTATGATGTGATCCCGAAGGACGAGCTCGATGCCGCGACGCTGCGGCGCGTGCTGCGGCTCGCCTCGCTGCACCGCGAGGCCGGTCGCGAGCAGGGCGCCACGGAATCACGCTATCGCGCGCTGCTCGAGTCCAGTTCGGAGGCGTTGGTGCTGCTCGACGCGAAGGGGCGCATTCAGTACGCGAGCGCCGCGATGCGCCGCGTTCTCGGCTACAACTCGGCCGAGATCCTGGGCTGCTCGGGCCTGAGCTTCGTGCGGTCCGAGGACCGCCAGGCGGCGCGGAAGGCGTTCGTCGGGCTGAGCGCGCAACCCGGGGCGTTTGCCACGCTGCGCGCGCGCTTCCGGCACAAGGGCGGGGAGCTGCGCGTGCTGGAAAGCTCGCTCGCCAATCGCCTCGGCGACGCCGAGGTCGCCGCCATCGTCTGCAGCTACCGCGACGTCACGCAGGAAGAGGAGCACCGCGAGCGCTTCGCCGCCACCTTCGAAAATTCGCCCGTCGGCCTGGCACACGTGGATCTCGAAGGGCGTTTCCAGCTCGCGAACCAGCGCCTCTGCGCCATGCTGGGCTATGCGCCGGGGGAACTCATCGGGCGCGCGGTGCGCGAGCTCTCGCACCGCGAGGAGATCGACTCCACCGCGGAGCTGGGCGAACAGCTGCGCGCCGGGGTGATTCCGCAATTCACCACTCGCAAGCGCTATCTGCGCAAGGATGGTGCGACGATTTGGGTGCAGCTGACGGTTTCGCTCGAGCGCGACGCGCAGGGTCGCCCTATGTACGACATCGCCGCGTTCGAGGACGTAACCGACGCCGTGCGGGCAGAGGAGCGGCTGCGCGACAGCGAGGCGCGCCTGCGCGCCATCGTCGGCGCCGAGCCGGAATGCGTGAAGCTGCTCGACGCCGAGGGCAGGCTGCTGGAGATGAATCCTGCGGGGCTCGCCATGATCGAGGCCGAAAGCCTCGACGTGGTTGCCGGGCAATGCGTTTACGCGTTGATTGTGCCCGCGTATCGGCAGCGCTTCAAGGATCTCACGGATCGCGTATGCCGGGGCGAGCGCGCCAGCCTGGAATTCGAGATCGTCGGCCTGAAAGGCGCGCGCCGCTGGGTGGAAACCCATGCCGTGCCGCTGCGCGACGAGGCGAGAGGCAGGAATCTGCTGCTGGGGATTACCCGGGATATCACTTCACGCAAGCACGCCGAGCTCGCCGCGGAGCGCCTGCGCCGCATGTACTCCGCGCTGAGCAGCGCCAACGAGGCGATCTTCAAGATTAAGGACGAACAGGCGCTTTTCCGGGGCATTTGCGAGTTGCTCGTGGAGCACGGAGGTCTCAAGCTCGCCGCGGTGCGGCTCGTGGACCGGGCCACCGGGTGGCTCGAGGTGGCGGCCCATGCCGGCGGCTCGGCGGCGTATCTGGAGAACGCGCGCGTATCGGTCGACCCCGAGCGGCCGGAGTCGCGCGGCCCGGCCGCGACGGCGGCGCGCGAAAAGTGCACGACCGTCAGCAACGACTATCTTGCCGATCCCGCGCTGGCGCATTGGCACGCTGCGGCGCGCGAGGCGGGCATCGCCGCCGTGACAAGCGTGCCGCTGTGTCGAAACGGGGAGGTCGTCGGGCTGATCACCTTGTACGCCGCCGAAACCGGCTGGTTCGATCTGGAGCTGGTCGGTCTGGCCGAGCGCATGGCGCAGAACATCTCTTTCGCTCTCGACAACGCCGATCGCGAGCGGGAGCGCGCCGCGGTGCAGAGCGCGCTGCGTGACAGCGAGGAGCGCTTTCGCAGCCTTACCAAGCTCTCCACGGACTGGTTCTGGGATCAGGATGCGGAACTGCGCTTCACCAGCTTTGTAGGCGGGCAGAGCGACGCGAAGTGGCGCGCGGACCAGACCCAGACCATCGGCCTGCGCCGCTGGGAGATCCCGCGCCTGACGCCGCTCAGCTGCAGCTGGGACGAGCACCGGGCGGTGCTTGAGGCGCGCAGGCCGTTCCGCGGCTTCGAATACGTGCGCGTCGCGGAGGATGGCAGCCGACGCTACGTGATGGCGAGCGGCGAGCCGGTGTTTGGCGCCGACGGCGCTTTCGAGGGCTATCGCGGCACGGCAACGGACATTTCCGAGCGCAAGCGCGGCGAATTGGCGCTGCGGGAAAGCGAGGCGCGTTTCCGAAACCTGGTTGCCCTGTCGTCGGACTTCCACTGGGAGACCGATGCCGAGCATCGGATAACCGTTCGCAGCGAAGGCGTTCGCGCTGGCACAGAATCGACGGTGCCCGTCACGCAGGTGATCGGCAAGCGGCGCTGGGAGCTGCCGTTCGTCGCCCCCGACATGCAGGTCTGGATGGCGCACAAGGCGGTGCTCGACGCGCATCTGCCATTCCAGGACTTCGAGCTGAGCCGACCCGTGCCGGACGGCGGCGCGCGCCACTTTTCGATCAGCGGCGAGCCGGTGTTCGACGACCAGGGGACCTTCAAGGGCTACCGCGGCGTGGGCACCGACATCACGGTGCGCAAGTCTGCGCTTCTCGCGCTCGAGCTCGAGCATGCGGTCAACCGGCACCTGGCCGCGGCCGACAGTTCGCTCGCCGGTGTGCAGGCCGTAATCCGCGCGATTTGCGAGCTGAGCGAGTGGGACCACGGACGTTTCTGGCGCGTAGACGAGGACGCCGGCGTCATGCGCTTCGCTGCGCTCTGGAGCATGGAGGGCAGCGGCGCCGAGAGCCTGGAGCCCGGCCTGCGCGAAGTCGTATTCCTGCCGGGACAGGGCATCGCCGGCCGCGTCTGGCAGTCCGGCGAACCGATATGGGTTGCCGATGCGAGCAATGACCCCCGCACGGCGAAGCATGCGCTCTGGCGTACGCCGATGCGCGGGACGTTCATGTTCCCGGTGAAGGCGGCGGGCAGGGCGCTCGGCGTGCTCACCTTCGCCAGCCGTACAATCCGCCGGCCCGACGAGCACCTGCTGGTGGCGGCCGGCGAGATCGGCAACCGGATCGGTCAGTTCCTGGAGCGCAAGCGGAGTGAGGATGAGCTGCGCCGGTTCCGCGCCGGCATGGAAGCCTCGGGCGACATGATCCTGCTGGTCGACTACAAGACGATGCGCTACGTGGACGTCAACGAGACGGCGTGCCGCACGCTGGGATACACGCGCGAGGAGATGCTCGCCATGGGGCCGCACGACCTGCTGCCGACTTCGCGCGAAGAGCTGCAACAGACCTACGAAGGGTTCGTCGCGGATCCGAGCACGATCCATGGCATGAACAGCGTCTACCGCTGCAAGGACGGCTCCACCATCCCCTTCGAGTCGACGCGCCGTGTGTTGCATTTGGAGACCGGCGCGCTGATCGTCGCTATTTCGCGCGACATTCGTAAACGCCTGGAGGCGGAGGACGCGCTGCGCGAAAGCGAGGAGCGTTTCCGCGGCCTGACCCAGCTTTCCTCGGACTGGTACTGGGAGCAGGACGCCGAGCTACGGTTCGTCAGCACAGCGGGGCGCGACCAGGTGCGCGGCGGTCTTACCGACGCGCAG
>Ga0224512_10000408_pt1 | contig 45952 bp, 43 predicted proteins | sample SF_May12_sed_USG_4_FD_169103 | JGI IMG/M metagenome (GOLD analysis project Ga0224512, IMG submission 169103) | Sediment microbial communities from San Francisco Bay, California, United States - SF_May12_sed_USGS_13 | ecosystem: Environmental > Aquatic > Marine > Sediment | place: USA... | reverse complement strand
CCGATACCCTGACCGGCTTATCCGTTGAAAAAGCAAAAGCCCTATTCAGCGCCGTCACCGAGAGACTGACTCTTGGCGGTACCGCCAGTCAGAGCGACATGGAGTTTGACCTCGAGGCACCGTTCGCAAAGATTAAGGCGCTCGACGGCGTGCGGGAGTTCCCGTCACGCGTCAAGTGTGCAACGCTCGCCTGGCATGCGCTGCACTCGGCGCTGCGCCAGGACGCGCTACCGGCTTCCACGGAGTAGAAAGTACGATGTTTGGTCATACCAACGAACCCTTCACGCTGTCACGTGACGTATCCGCCATCATCATTCCGGCAGGCGAGCAGTTGACGCTGCGGGCAGGCACCGAAGGGTTCATTACGCAGGCGCTCGGCGGCAGTTTTACGGTTTACGTAGAAGGCAACCTGTTTCGGATTTCCGGCGCCGACGCGGACGCACTGGGTAAAGAGCCGGTGCCCCCGCCAAAAGTGCCCGACAACGCGACTGATGCCGACATTGAAGCCGTGATCTGGGAACAGCTGAAAACCTGCTACGACCCGGAGATTCCGGTCGACATCGTAAACCTCGGCCTGGTTTACCGATGCGACGTTGCGCCAGCGGGAAACGGCCAGCGTTCGGTCAGCGTGGACATGACGTTGACTGCACCGGGCTGCGGCATGGGAGACGTTCTCGTGCAGGACGCCCGCGAAAAAATCGCTATCATACCGACTGTATCGAACGTCAGCGTCGAGCTCGTCTTTGACCCGCCGTGGAATGTTGGCATGATGTCGGAAGAAGCTCGCCTCCAGACCGGGCTGATGTAGACCGAGAAAGAGCGGCGATGAAAACACTCACCCTGGTTCGCCACGCCAAGTCCAGCTGGAAAGACACGCGTCTCAGCGATCGCGAGCGTCCGCTCAATAAACGCGGCAAACGCGACGCCCCGGTGATGGGCAAGCGCATGATAGAGCACGGCATCCGTCCTTCACTGATCATCTCCAGCCCGGCCAGGCGCGCCTGGTCCACAGCGAAAATAATCGCGGCTCAAATTTCCTATCCGATCGAGTTTTTGCAGCGCGAAAACGGTCTTTATCTCGCATCGCGCGATGAAATTCTGGACATAATCGTTGCGCAGGACAACAGGTTTAACAACCTGATGATTGTCGGCCACAATCCGGGATTGACTGATTTTGCGAACTTCCTGTCACCCGGACTGACGAATAATCTGCCAACCGCCGGCGTCGTCTCCGTGCAAATCGATCAGGATGACTGGAACCTTTACGAGCGGCCCGGTACCGACCTTCTGGTCTACGACTATCCTAAGAAAGTCAGCTGAGTCGGGCCACTCAGCACTCGGGGACGCTGACCGCAAGGCCGCCTTTGGACGTCTCCTTGTAATGCGATGACATGTCCAGGCCCGTCTGGCGCATCGTTTTAATGACCTGGTCCAAAGTTACTTTGTGCGTGCCATCCCCGTGCATTGCGAGCTTGGCCGCGTTGATTGCCTTGACGGCGCCCATGGCATTGCGCTCGATGCACGGAATTTGCACCAGTCCGCCAATCGGATCACAGGTCAAACCCAGGTTGTGCTCCATGCCGATCTCGGCCGCTTCCTCGATATGATCATTGCTGCCGCCTAACGCGGCCGCAAGCCCACCTGCCGCCATTGAACACGCAACACCAACCTCGCCCTGGCAACCCATTTCAGCGCCGGAAATTGAAGCATTGATCTTGTACAGAATACCGATCGCGCCGGCCGTCAGGATGAACGTGCGTATGCCTGCTTCGCTCGCGCCGGGCACAAAGCGGTCATAAAACGTCAGCACGGCCGGGATGATGCCGGCAGCGCCGTTGGTCGGTGACGTGACCACGCGCCCGCCTGCCGCGTTTTCCTCGTTAACGGCAATGGCGAACGCGTTTACCCACTCCATTGCATCGAGCGCCGACGGCTCACCGCGCTTTGACAGGCTGCGATACAACTTCGGCGCGCGGCGGATTACCGACATCTTGCCCGGCAATACGCCGTCCGTGCGCAAACCGCGCTCGATGCAATCCTGCATGGCCTGCCAGAGATCCGCGATTCGCCGGTCCACTTCTTCCCGGCTGCGCCAGTGCGTTTCATTCTGAAGCACCAGTTCGGCGATGCTCAGTTCATGTTCCGCGGCTATCGCGAGCAGGGATTCACTCGTCAGGAACGGCAGAGGTGGCTCACCTTCCTGCGCCAGCGGTTCGGGCTCGTCGTTGCGTGCAATGAAACCGCCCCCGAGAGAGTAGTAAATCTCCTCAAGCAGTACCCGGCCATCCGCCGCATGTGCGGCAAATTGCATGCCGTTGGTGTGGCGCGGCAGCTCTTTGTCGAAGTCGAACTTCAGATCTGTATCAGGATCGAACGCCAGCCGCCCAATTCCCGGCGCTTCTATGTGGCGGTCGGTGCGAATTCCCGCCAGCAGGTCGTCGACCTCGTCAGCATCGATCGTCTCGGGCATGAACCCCGACAATCCCAGCAGCACCGCCGAATCCGTCCCATGACCTTTGCCCGTCCAGGCGAGCGAGCCGTGCAGCGTGACTGCAATTCGGCTGACGTCCGTGGACACAGGTTTCAACTCGGTGACGAACGCCCTTGCGGCTTTCATTGGACCGACCGTGTGCGAACTCGACGGGCCGATACCTATCTTGAAGATATCGAATATGCTGAGGGGTGGTTGATCAGCCATCAGTCTGAGCCGAGCCTCAGCAAGCTTGCGTTGCCGCCAACGGCCGAAATATTGTTGCTAACGGTGACTTCGGTGCCAAATCGCTGCACATAATGCGGCCCGCCGGCCTTGGGCCCGGTGCCGGACAATCCTCTGCCGCCGAAAGGCTGCACGCCAACGACTGCGCCGATCATATTTCGATTGATGTAGATGTTCCCCGCAGCGGATGCTTTGACGAGACCACGTGCGCGCGAGTCGATGCGACTGTGCAAGCCCATTGTCAGACCGTAGCCCGTCGCGTTGACCGCCTCGACCGTCTTGTCGAGTTTGCTTCCTTTAAATTTGAGGACATGCAGAATCGGGCCGAACACCTCTTCCGTCAACACACCGATATCGTCAATTTCTACCAGCGTTGGCGAAAAATAGGTCCCTGCTTCGTGTCCGGCGGGCAGAGAACATCGGTGGATGATCCTGGCTTCTTTTTCCATCCTGTCGACATGTGCTTCCAGTACGGCTCTCGAGGGTGCATCAATCGCGGGCCCGACGTCGGTCGACAGGTATTTGGGATCGCCAATGACCAGTTCCTCCATGTAGCCCGTCAGCAGGTCGAGCGTCCGCGGCGCGATATCCTCCTGCACACACAAGAGGCGCAGCGCAGAACACCTTTGGCCGGCACTGTTGAATGCCGAATAGATGCTGTCATGCACGACCTGCTCCGGTAGCGCGGAACTATCGACAAACATGGCGTTTTGCCCGCCGGTCTCCGCGATCAGGGCGCCAATCGGGCCATCCCGATGCGCCAGGGTCTGATTGATCGTCTGTGCGACGCCGGTCGAACCCGTAAATACGACACCGGCGACGCGCGGATCTGCAACCGCGCGCCGGCCAATCAGCGAGCCGGAGCCAGGAATGAAATGCAGCACGTCTGCCGGCACGCCCGCCTCGAGCATCAGCTGCACCGCACGGTAGGCGATCAGCGGGGTCGGTGCTGCCGGCTTGGCAAGCACGGCGTTACCCGCCGCAAGAGCTGCGGCCACCTGGCCGGTAAATATCGCCAGCGGAAAATTCCAGGGGCTTATGCAGACGAACACACCGCGGCCGCGCAGCCCATAGGTGTTGTGCTCTCCTGTCGGCCCGGGCATGACCAGCGGCTCCCCAAAATGTCGCCGCGCCTGCGCGGCATAGTAGCGAAAGAAATCGACGGCTTCGCGCAGTTCGGAAATCGAATCCGGAATGGTCTTACCGCCTTCCCGGACGCACAGCGTCAACAGCTCGGCGTGATGCGCTTCGAACAGGTCCGCCGCGCGATTCAGAATGCCGGAACGTTCGTCGGCGCCGATGCGATCCCACGAAACCTGGCCTTTGGCCGCAAGCTCCAGCGCCGCATCGACGTGCTCTTCGGCCGCCAGGTGACATATACCGACCACTTCGTCGGTGTTTGCCGGGTTGACGGATGGCTCTTCGGCTCCGGACATCTCCCTGCCGCCGACAATCGGCCTGGCGGTAATCGGCCTGCCGCTGGCGTCCTCCATATCCGCAAGCAACCGGCGGCGAGCATTGCGGTCCGCGAGGTTAAATCCGTGCGAGTTGTCTCTTTCGGGCCGGAAAATGTCCGATGGCTCCGGAATCCGGTCGTGCGGCCGACAGCCATGTTGCGCGGCGACAACGAGCGGATCGGCGACCAGATCGTCGACGTCGATGGACTCATCGATAATCTTGTTCACGAACGAGGTGTTCGAGCCGTTCTCGAGCAAGCGTCGCACGAGGTATGGCAGGAGATCCTCGTGGTTGCCAACGGGCGCGTACACGCGGCAAGGGCGATCGTGCTTTTCGGGGTCGACGACTTCGGCATAGAGTTCCTCGCCCATGCCGTGCAGCCGCTGGAACTCGTAATCCCGACGCGCGCCGGCAAAATGCAGCACGCTCGCCAGCGTATGCGCGTTGTGGGTCGCGAACTGTGCATAGATCTTCTCGCCAGCCGCGAGCGCCGCCCGCGCACAGGCGAGGTACGACACGTCAGAGTGAGACTTGCGCGTAAACACAGGATAACTCGCAATACCCTGCTCCTGTGCCCACTTGATTTCACTGTCCCAGTACGCACCTTTTACGAGGCGCACAGGTATGCGGCGCCCGACATCGCCGGCCAGTTCCTCGATGAAACGCATCGTGTCACGCCCACGGCGCTGATAGGTCTGAATCGCGAGTCCAAATCCATCCCAGCCAGCGAGCGCCGTATCGCGATAAACGCGCTCGAAGATGGACAGCCACATCTCGAGCCGATGCGCCTCCTCCGAATCGATTGTCAGGCCGATGCCGACATCCCTTGCGTGTTTGGCAAGTTCCAGGACCGACGGGACCAGCTCCGCCATAACCCTCTGTTCCTGCGTATACTCGTAACGCGGATGCAGCGCCGACAGTTTGACAGAAATTCCCGGCGCCGAAAAAACGTCGGGCGCGTCGATCTGTGGGCCGCTACCGATGCTGTCGATACCTTCGTGATAGTTGTCGAGATAACGCTGTGCGTCGGCTACGGTCAGCGCCGACTCGCCAAGCATATCGAAGGAGTATCGGTACGGAAGTTTTTCATCCTTCATGGAGCGTTTGAGTGCATCGCCAATCGTCCTGCCCATGACGAACTGGTGCCCCATGATCTTCATAGCCTGCCGCATGGCTGTCCGCACCAGCGGCTCGCCAGCGCGACTGATGAGCCGGCCAAGCGCCTGCCCGGGATTGCTGGTAGCAATCTCGTCCAGGCTCAGAATCTGACCGGTCAGCATCAAACCCCATGTCGACGCGTTGACGAACGTGGAGGCACTCAAGCCAAGGTGGTCTTTCCATTTTGCGGCCGTGATCTTGTCGGCGATCAGTCGATCGGCCGTGTCGGCGTCGGGAATCCGCAGAAGCGCTTCCGCGATGCACATGAGCAATACGCCTTCATCCGACGACAGGTCGTATTGCTGCAGGAATGCTTCTATACCGCTGTCTTTAGCGGTGTTCTTGCGCACGGCGCGTACGAGTTGCGCTGCCGTCCTCCGAATTTTCTCACGTGTTCCCTCGCCAGGATCCGCTGCATCACACAACTCTCGAACGAGCTTTTCTTCGTCCGCGAGATAGAGATTATCGAGATAGGGAACACTGCCTTCCCGGGCAGCCGGCTGATTAACGAAACTCATGCAGAAACTCCGAACGCCCACTCTTACGGCGGACTCAAAAAGGAAGAGTCGGGCGGCGATTATAGGGTATTCGCCGCGTGGCGGGCATTGTTATCGGCCCTTTCGATCGCGTAACTGACGGCGCGTATGCTTGTCGGGCTTGCCCTTCGTCATGGGCATCTGCATTCGGTCTCGCCGCAGCTCGGCAAGCTGTCGTTCCCGTCGTGCGGCGCTTTCCGGAGGCTCCTCGTAGCACGCTTGCGCATCTTTCGCCGGGCCGCGCCGGGCCGGAATCGCCAGAATTTTTAGCGCGTAGGCAGACTGCTGACGAACGAGCCGGATTTCGTCACCAACGCGTACGCTGGTCGCTGCACGAGCACGCTCGCCGTTGACGCGTACGTGCCCGCCGTTCACGGCCGCCTGTGCCGCGGTCCGCGTCTTGTAAAATCGAGTAAACCAGAGCCATCGATCCAGTCTTAGCGAGTCGTTTGACACGACCAATCTCCTTTGGCCTCCTGATATACTTTGCGTCCTTCGAACGCAGAGAGCAAACCCGTGCCTACGACCTTTTTGGAATCACTCGGCAGACAGACCGAGGCGCTCAAAACAGAGGGCCTTTTCAAGACCGAGAGACTTATCGCGGGACCACAGCAAGCCGCCATCGACGTGCGCTCGAATGGCGGCACAGAACACGTCCTCAACCTGTGCGCGAACAACTACCTCGGCCTTGCCAACCATCCGGAGGTCATCGCGGCAGCTCACAAGGCTCTCGACAAGTATGGGTATGGTATGGCGTCCGTACGATTCATTTGCGGCACGCAGACCATCCACAAGGAACTCGAAGCACGTATCAGCGACTTTCTCGGGACAGAGGACACGATCCTGTATCCGTCCTGTTTCGATGCCAATGGCGGCCTGTTCGAAACGCTCCTGGGACCCGACGATGCAGTTGTCAGTGACGCGCTGAACCACGCCAGCATCATCGACGGTATTCGACTGTGCAAGGCGCAGCGCTACCGTTATGCCAACAACGACATGCAGGATCTCCGTACACAGCTGGAGGGCGCTTCCGCTGCCATTAACCGGCTTATCGTTACGGACGGTGTATTCTCGATGGACGGCACAATCGCCGACCTCGGCAGCATTTGCGATCTCGCCCGTGAGTTTGATGCCCTTACAATGATAGATGACTGCCATGCGACCGGGTTTCTCGGGAAAACCGGACGCGGTACGCACGAATACCGCGGCGTAATGGGACAAATCGACATCATCACAGGAACGCTGGGCAAAGCGCTCGGCGGCGCGTCCGGCGGGTACACCTCTGGCCGCAAGGAGGTCGTGGGCTGGCTGCGGCAGCGCTCGCGTCCCTACCTCTTTTCGAATTCCGTTGCGCCGATGATCGCGGCGGCATCGATCGCCGTCCTCGACTTGCTCGAGCGCGATAGCTCCCTGCAGGAGCAACTTCATGAAAACGCGACCTATTTCCGCCGCAAGATGACGGAGAAAGGCTTCGAGCTGAAGCCCGGCGAACACCCGATCATCCCTGTAATGCTTGGGGATGCCAAGCTTGCTGCGACGATGGCCGACCGACTCCTTGAGAGAGGGATCTACGTGATCGGCTTCTCGTTCCCGGTGGTCCCGAAGGGAGAGGCGAGAATTCGCACACAGATGTCGGCCGGGTTGACGCGCAAACATCTCGACAAAGCGATTGACGCATTTACTGCCGTCGGCCGCGAACTGCGGCTAATCCAATGAATCGACGCGGCCGGGAATAACGATGAAAGCACTGGTCAAAGCTAAACCTGAGCCGGGTATCTGGATGGAGGACATCGCGGGTCCCGAAGTCGGCCATAACGATGTTTTGATCAAGGTCAATCGCACGGCGATCTGCGGCACCGACATTCATATTTTCAAGTGGGACGAGTGGGCGCAGGCGACAATACCCGTGCCTATGGTGGTCGGCCACGAGTTCAGCGGCGAAATCGTCGACATGGGCATCGAAGTCCGCGGATTCAGCGTCGGCGACAGGGTTTCGGCCGAGGGTCATATCACCTGTGGAGTTTGTCGCAACTGTCGCGCCGGCCGACGCCATCTGTGTATGAATGCAATTGGCATAGGCGTCAGCCGACCCGGTGCGTTTGCCGAATACCTTTCGGTCCCCGCATTCAATGTCTTCAAACTGCCTGACCTGATCAGCGACGACATGGCGTCAATTCTCGATCCGCTCGGTAATGCTACGCATACCGCTTTATCCTTCGATCTAGTGGGTGAAGACGTCTTGATCACGGGCGCCGGCCCCATTGGCGTTATGGCCGTCGCCATCGCCCGCTTCGCCGGTGCCCGCCACATTGTCATCACTGACGTCAACGACTACCGGCTGGCGCTTGCGCGAAAAATGGGCGCCTCACGAGCGCTCAACGTCAACCGGGAGACCATCGACGATACGATGCACGAACTGGGTATGGAAGAAGGATTCGACGTCGGCATGGAAATGTCGGGCAATCCGCAGGCGTTCCGCGACATGCTGAGAACGATGCACCATGGCGGTAAAATCGCGATGCTCGGCATTCCGCCCGGCGAAATGGCCATCGACTGGAATGACGTCATTTTCAAAGGTCTGTTCATCAAGGGGATCTATGGCCGGGAGATGTTCGAGACCTGGTACAAGATGTCCAGCATGCTGCAAAGCGGCCTGAACATGGAGCCCGTTATCACCCACCATTTCGATATCGACGAGTTCCAGCCCGCGTTCGAACTGATGGAGTCTGGTCAGACGGGCAAAGTGATTTTGCACTGGAACTGACGCGGCGCGCGGCGCGCTAGTCGATTTCGCAGAAACAGTGCGTGTAGACGCCCCTCGGATCATTGAATTTCCTGACGTCCGCGAGCAACTTGTGCAGCTGATTCGCAAATACCGCAACCGGTGCGGGCTCGCGAACGAAGCCGGACGGATCGATACCCGCGGATTTCACCAACGTCAGGAAATCGACAATCATCTGCTCCGTGGGCGACAGTTCCCGCCGAATCGTCTTCCTGCCGTAGCTCCCCTCTTCGAGACCCGCGAGTTCTGCGGCCACCGCCACAGCGTCATCAAGATCGCCGAGCTGATCGACCAGGCCGTTATCGAGGGCATCAGCGCCGGTCCAGACCTGCCCCTGGCCAATGCTATCCACGGTCTGCTTGTCCAGGCCACGGTGTTCGGCCACGCGCGAGATGAAATCATCGTAGACGTTTTCGACGAGCATCTGCACCATTTGCTTCGAAGCGTCAGACATCTCGCGATCCAGTCGCAGAGCACCCGCCCATGGTGTCGTAGCAACTCCGTCAGTCGCCACACCGACGACGTCGAGCGATCGCTGGAAGGTCGGGATCATGCCAAAGACACCGATCGATCCTGTCACGGTCGATGGGCTGGCGATTATCTTGTCAGCACCAGCCGATATCCAGTAGCCCCCCGAAGCAGCCACGCTGCTCATCGATGCAACGACGGGTTTGCCGGCCGCCTGCAGTGCCGCAATCTCGTTCGCAATCACCTCTGATGCGAACGAACTGCCGCCAGGGCTATCGACGCGAAGCACCACGGCCTGCACGGTCTCATCGCTCATCGCGTTACGCAGCAAGGCCGCCGTCGAGTCGCCGCCGATGGTGCCGGGCGGCTGGGTTCCGTCGAGAATCTCCCCGGCGGCAACGACGATTGCCACGTTCTTTCCTTTTTTCTTTGGCTTGTGCAGCAACCGCATCTGGCCCAGGTACTCGCGCATCGACACCGACGAGTAAAGCGCCTCATCGTCTGAATCCACTCCCGCGTATTCCTTGATACGCTCGCGCAGCGCATTTCGACTCAGCAGGTCATCGACCAGACCGTTGTCACGCGCGGCGGCGGCGATGTCGCCATTGGCGCCTGCGACTCGCTCGACCATGTTTTGCGCGTAGTCATCGATCGCGCCTTCAGGCAGCCCGCGTGCCGCCACTACGTCCTGCTGATACTTGCTCCAGAATTGATTAATCAGACGGCTCCTCGACTCCCTGTCTTCCGGAGACATGTCCATACGCGTATAGGGTTCGACAAAAGACTTGTGCGTACCCACTCTAAATACGTTCCAATCGATTCGCAGAAGGTCTATCGCATCCTTGAAATAATTGCGGAACGAGCCATAGCCCTGCAGCAACACCAGGCCTTCCGGATGCAGATACAGCTCGTCGGCGTGGGCCGCCAGGTAGTAACCCTGCTGCGCAAAAAAATCGGCGCTGGCGATAACCGGTTTTCCCGATTCCCGGAAGGCGTCGATCGCCTGCGCAACAAGCTGCAGTTTGTTCAGGCCCCCTGAAGCAAACACGCTCAGCTCGAGATGAACGGCAGCAATACGGTCGTCGGTACGCGCGAACTCGAGCGCGTCAACGACGTCCTGTACGAGTGTCTGCGGCGGAGTGTCTCCGACCAGCTCGGTTAGCGCGCGATCAAATGGATCGCCCTCCAGCTGTTCCACGAGCATTCCGGACGGCTGAATAAACAGCGCCGCTTTTTTTGGCATTAGCGGCGGAGTTCCCGACATTGCGCCGAAAAACACCAGGAAAATGAACAGCAGCAGCACAAGGTGAAGCACTTTTCGCAACCCGTTGAGGCCGCGCCATAGCGATGCCAGCATGCGCCGGATTAAATTGCCCTTACTCATGAGTCCTGAATTCCTCAGCCTTTCGGATATGCCTGTGCCGCACTTTACACCAAGAGGCGCAGGTTGTGGGCCCGGTCTAGACGTAACCGGCCCGTCAGATTGTCAACAGCGCGCCGTCAGTCCGACAGAAAGGCCAGCGACAGCTCCGGCAAGAAGGTGATCATCACGACTGACAGCATCAGGATGATCAGGAACGGGAACGTCGCCGAGTAAACGTGCATGATCGGCTTCTCAAAGCGGTAGCTCGCAATGAACAGGTTGAGTCCGACCGGCGGAGTCAGGTATCCGAGCTGCATCGCAGCGAGGAAGACGATGCCCAGGTGCACCTCGTTTACGCCGTACCCGGCGGCAATCGGGAGGATCAGGGGCACAACCAGGACGATAGCGGAGAAGATGTCCAGAATCGCGCCGAGAACGAGCAGGAAGAGCAACAGCAGTAACAGAAACGAAGTCTGGCTGCTTACCATGCTCGAGACAAGCTCGAACAGGCGCTGCGGAATATCCGCATCGATCATATAGCTGGTCGATGCAACCGACAGGCCAAGGATGATGAGGATCGCACCGACCAGCACCATCGACGCGCGCATGATGCGCGGCAGTTCGCGTAGCGGAATCTCGTGCAGGATGACGACTTCCACGAGCACGACGTATAGCGCCGTAACGGCAGCCGCTTCGGAAACCGCGAAAAATCCGGAATAAATGCCGCCCAGAACGACAATCGGGAGCGGCAGTTCCCAGATCGCCTCGCGCAGCGCCGATCCAACCTCGCGGATTGAAAAGGAACTGAGCGGCTTGCGGATTGCACGGTTCACCCAGAGGTTCCACGCTGACAGCATCAGCAGCATCAGCAGGCCCGGCAAGATGCCGGCCAGGAACAGGTTGTCAACGGGCACTTCGGCGATAACGCCATAGAGGATCAGCGGCAGCGATGGTGCAAACAACAGCCCGAGGCTTCCGGCCGACGTAACGAGACCGAGGTTGAACTTGTCGCCGTAGCCGTCCTGCTTCAAGGCCGGGTACAGGATAGCGCCAAGCGCGATGATCGTTACGCCGGACGCGCCCGTAAATGCGGTAAAGAACGCGCAGGCAGCGAGGCATACGAGCGCGAGCCCGCCGGGCATCCAGCCCAGCATCGCGCCCGTCAGCTTGACGAGCCGCCTTGGCGCATGACTTTCGCTGAGGAGGTAGCCGGCAAACGTGAACAGCGGAATTGCAGCGAGAAACGGCATGCTGGCAATGCTCTGTACTTCCAGAGCCATGATCATCAGGTCCGTTCCCTCTTTGTAAAAACCGATCATCGCGCTGGCAGCAATGACTGCAAAGAGAGGCGCTCCGAATATTGCCAGCAGGACCAGCAGCGTGCTGAGAATAATCACGCGCCCGGCCTAAGGGAAGAACGCGTGACGATCGCGCCAATTTGCTTCACTACCAGTACGAGAAAACGAAAACTGATGAGCAGAAATGCGGCCGGCATAATACTGTGGGCAATCCAGGCCGGGATATTGACCAGCACCGTATCCTCGTATTCGATTTCAACCTGCAGGTATCGCCACGCCTGCCAGGCGATCACGCTGCAGACGAGTGCTGCAAACAAATCGACGAAAATGCGAATAGCCTGGATTCCGAGGTCAGGGAGCACATGGGATAGCGCATCGATGCGTATATGACGATTTTCCCGCGCTGCTGAAATCGAACCAACCATCGCCAGCCAGAGCACCATCAGCTTGATCAGTTCGTCTGCCCAGACGAATCCGGTATTGAATATTTCCCGGAGTACGATCTGCCCCACTGCCAGCAGCATCATCGAGCTGAAAAGCGTTACGAGGGCCGCAGTTTCAAGAAAGTTACCGGTTCTTTCGAGACGCTCGAGCAGGGCGATAAATCGGTAGTACACAGCTAATCGCTGCCGGTGGCACCACGTTGGCTGCGATATTCGTCCACGTACCGCATCATCTCATCGTAAAGCTCTTTGCTGAACTTGCCTTGCTCACCCAGCTGCCCGTTCGAAGCGAGCAAGACCTTCCGGGTCTTCAGGTATTCTTCCTCGTCGAACTCGACGGATTCGATACCGCTTTTCAACAGAGCATCAAACGCAGCCGCGTTGTCGACCAGGTTTACTTCGTTGAAGTTCGCATAGATCCTGCCCATCACTTCATGGACAATTGCCTGGTCTTCGGGACTTATTTTTTCAAACGCTTTCTTGTCGACCGCCATGAAACCGAACGTATAGACAAGCGGAACCTGCGTTACATACTTGACCTTGGTGTGCCATTGCAGGATTAACGCGACGTAAGGAGGAATCGCGACGATGTCGATCAAACCGGTCTGTAAGCCGGTCAGGACATCGGTCAGGGGCAGCGTAACCGGAGACAGTGACAACGCCTGCATCGATGCGTAGCTGATGGCGTCTCCCTCGGGCACCCACACGCGTTTGCCTTTCATGTCGGACAACGACCTGACCGGCGTGTTCGACATGATAATTGCGAATCCCGATGTCGCGAATCCGAAATTGACGAAGCCGGCGTCTTCGAGTCCTTTCTGCAGCCTTGCATCGAGCCGACTGCGGACGTAGGCTGCCTCTTCCTCGGAATCAAAGATCAGCGGCATACCGTACAAGTTCAGGTCCGGGTATTGAGAGGCAAGTGCTGACGGAGTGAACGCGCCACCCTGCAGTTGACGGATCCTGATCTGGCCCAGCACCTTCTTGTCGTCGCCTTTGACACCACCACCGTAGTATTTGATCTCGACACGACCTTCGGTCCGCTCTTTTATCTCTTTGGCACCCGCGCGCATGTCATCCATCCACTGCGTGCCATCCGGCGTGGCCGTGGCAATCTTCAGCGTGACGGCGTATGCCGGCAGGCCGAATGCCAGCGCCGCAAGAATCAAGAACAGCTTTTTCATAACTTACCCGTCAAAAATAATCATCTGCTTCGGCGAGTAGCGCCGCCGCTTCTTCCTGTGCCAGGACGTTACCCAGCGTATACCCATCCTGGTAGGGATCTGCCGCCATGACTTCGTTCAGTAGTTGGTCGTGCATCTCCCGTTCATACAGCTTTTTCGCGTAGCTTCGGGCGAACTCAACTTTCGCCCCGAGGTCCTTGCCGCCGGTCAGCGCAATGGCCTTTTCAAAGTACCCGCGCGCTCTTTCCGGTTCACCACCCGCCGCCGGCGGCCGCAGGGTCAGCAATATTCCCATATAGGTGTAGGCGCTACTGTTAACTGCGTCGCCACTTATGTCCAAATAATGGCTGAGCAAGGCCTCGATCTGCGGTAATTCGGCGATTGAGTTCACGTCGGAGCTGTGGGCCCTGAGGTAGGCCAGCGAGGCAAAGCCGTAGGTATACAGAAATTCTGCTTTCCTGGGCCGTATACCGCTCAAAGTCGCAACAAACTCGTCGTAGGTCGCGTCCGGCCAGCCACAGGCGGGAGCATAGGACTCACACATCGCTTTGAGCGCATACCGCCGGGCGCGTGTGGTCAGACGAGAGGCCCTCACCTCGTCGTTGGCGAAAACAGCCCCGTAGGTGGCATACAGGGTAGCCGCGGCGGCCAGGGTATCGGCGTTATCCGGGCTGCTCTCGACGAAACTGTCGAGCAGCAGCAGGTAGGAGGGCGCCCCTGCCCGCACCAGCTCCGGGTCGTCCTGGTTCAGGATCGCAACGGACAGATTGTCGGCCAGACCGTTTGCGGCGGACGACACGATCACCGTGCAGCCGCTAAACGCAGCGCTCGAGACCAGCAGAAATAGCGCCTTCAGGACGTAAATCGCGAATACTGTTCTCATGACACGAGGGACCGCGTTACCGGGGATTGGTTCAAAGCAATCAGACACGCCGCATTATGTGGACTATTGTCGGAATTTCAAACCCGAGCACGGGCTCGCGGCACAGCGACCCCCGCGCAATGCGCGCAGCAGAGGTCTTTACAAACGATCTGCAGACTAGATCTTTTCCTTGATGCGCGCCGCTTTTCCGGTACGACCACGAAGGTAGTACAGCTTGGCACGCCGAACGTCACCACGCCGTTTGACCGCCACTGAATCGACAACCGGGCTGTAGGTCTGGAAAACGCGCTCTACACCTTCACCGTGCGAAATTTTTCGCACCGTAAATGAAGAATTCAGGCCACGATTGCGCTTGGCAATCACAATTCCCTCGAATGCCTGCAGTCGTTCGCGCTCGCCTTCTTTGACCTTGACCTGCACGACAATCGTGTCGCCTGGAGCAAAATCGGGAATTTCCTTACCCATTTGCTCGTTTTCAATCGCTTCGATTATTTTGCTCATCTTTTCTGCTCTTTCAAAAATTCGTCGAGCAACATTCGCTGCTCATCATCCAAATCCAGCTTTTCAAGCAAATCCGGCCGCCGCAACTGGGTTCGACCTAAAGCCTGCTTGTACCTCCACCGCGCGATGTTCGCATGATCGCCAGACAATAAGATCTCCGGCACGGTCATTTCTCCAACAACTTCCGGCCGCGTGTAGTGCGGACAATCCAGCAGCCCTTCGGCAAAAGAATCCTGCTTCGCGGACTCATCATCACCCAGCACTCCCGGCAACAACCTCACGACCGCATCAATCACCGCCATCGCTGCGATTTCGCCGCCCGAAAGCACAAAATCGCCCAGCGAAATTTCTTCATCGACCTGCGACTCAATGAGCCGTTCATCGATGCCCTCGTAGCGCCCAGCCAGCAATATCATACCTGGCAGGGCCGCATAGCGTTCGGCCACGGCCTGGTCGAACACGGCCCCTTGCGGCGACAGGCAGATCACCGGACTACCCTCAGGCACCCGCTGTCGCGATACCTGAAGCGCCCCGGCGAGCGGCGCGTACTTCATCACCATGCCGGGACCGCCGCCATATGGCCTGTCGTCGACCGTACGATGCACGTCATCCGTGTGATCCCGCGGATTCTCGATATCCAGCGAAATCAGCTCACGGCTAAGTGCGCGGCCCACGACACCAAATTCAGCGATCGTCGAAACCATTTCCGGAAACAGGCTTACGACGCCGATTTGCATGTCGTCAGTCCCAATCCCAGTCGACGGTGATTACGCCTTTCTCGAGATCAACGTCGAGTACTACTCTATCTTTGACGAATGGAACCAATTGCTCCTTGTCGCCTTTTACGACCATTACGTCGTGTGCGCCGGTCTCGAGCAGGTATGCAAGTACCCCAAGTTCCGAGCCATCACTTTGCACGACCCGCAGCCCTTCGAGATCGGACCAGTAATAACGACCCTCTTCCGCTGCAGGCAACGCCGCCCTGGGTACTCCGATTTCAGCCCCGATCAGCGTTGCCGCCTGGTCGCGGTCGTCGAATCCATCAATTCGCGCCACGACCGTTTTTCCGTGCCTCTGTCCTTCAGCGACTTTGGCCGGTCGCCACGCTCCCTTTTGGCCGAGCAACCAGCTATCGTAATCAAGTATCGCTTCACGCGGGTCGGTGTACGAAAACACCCGGACCCACCCTCGCACACCGAACACACCGGAAATACGTCCCAGCACTATCGGCTCGGGCGCCAAGAGCTCAGCTGCTCGCGGCGGCCTTGCGGTGCTTTTTCAGCAACGATGCGACGCGATCTGACGGCTGTGCGCCCTTGCCAATCCAGTAGTCGGCACGCTCCAGATCAACCCGGAGGTTATCCTCATGCTCCCGTCCGACGGGATTGAAAAAACCAATTCGCTCGATATACCGGCCGTCCCGACGATTGCGACTGTCGGTAACCACCAGGTGGTAAAAAGGGCGCTTTTTCGCGCCAGCGCGCGAAAGTCGAATACTAACCATTACATTTCCGTATCTGTATAAAAAGAGGCAGACATGCCTTGACTCGGGCCGGCCCGAGTAGACGGCGCATTGTACGGGTTTTGGGACAAATGTGAAGCGTTTTGGCGGCGAAAATAGTTAAGTATTTCCGTACCTTAGAGTATCGGCTCCCGATTCTGGCCGTGATGCTTGTCTTTCAGGCCGCAACTGGCTGAAAAATCACCGCATTCCCGGCGGCAAACCGCCTCCCGGCATGCCGCGCATGAACTTCTTCATGCCGCCCTTGGACACCTTTTTCATCATTTTCTCCATCTGCATGTGCTGCTTTAGCAGACGATTGACGTCCTGGATCTGCTGCCCCGCACCTCCGGCGATGCGTTTCTTGCGAGATCCGTTTATGGTCTTCGGGAAGCGCCGCTCCGACGGGGTCATGGAATTAATGATCGCTATTTGACGTCGGATCTTCGCCTCGTTGGCGCTGTCCTGCAGGGCGGCCGGATTGACGTTGCCCGGCAGCGGCAGCTTTTCAAGCATCGACGCGAGTCCGCCCATGTTGAGCATCTGCTCGAGCTGATCGCGAAGGTCGCCCAGGTCGAAACCACGGCCTTTCTTCAGCTTTTTCGCGAGTTTTTCAGTCTGCTCCTTGCTGACTTTTTGTTCGATCTCCTCCACCAGGGTCAGCACGTCGCCCATGCCCAGAATCCGCGACGCCATTCGATCCGGATGGAATGCCTCGAGCGCATCGACTTTTTCGCCGACACCCATGAAGCGGATCGGTTTCCCGGTTACCTCCCGAACCGACAGCGCAACGCCGCCCTTGGCGTCGCCGTCTGTCTTGGTCAATACGACGCCGGTTAAAGGCAGGCTCTGATTGAATGCGGTTGCGGAGTTCACCGCATCCTGACCGGCCATGCTATCGACCACAAACAGAGTGTCGTGGGGCCGGGCCGCGTTATGGACCTCAATGACCTCCTGCATCATTTTTTCGTCGATATGGAGCCGGCCCGCCGTGTCCACGATAAGCACGTCCACGTGAGATCGGCGCGCCTCGTCCAGCGCGCGATCGACGATAGCCGTCGGTCTCTCAGTTGCATCACTTCTGCAATGCACTGCGCCAACTTCGGCCGCGAGCGTCTGCAGCTGGAGAATGGCGGCAGGCCGATGCACATCCACGCTGACGAGCATGACCTTTTTCTTCTCGACGTCGATCAGTCGTTTGGCGAGTTTCGCCGCGGTTGTTGTTTTGCCGGAGCCCTGCAAACCGGCCATCAGAATGACGACCGGTGGCTGTGCTCTAAAGTCGAGCGGCGCAGATTCGCTTCCCAGAATGCGAACCAGTTCGGCGTGAATAATTTTTACCAGCGCCTGCCCCGGCGTCAGGCTTTTGCCAACCTCTTCGCCGAGTGCACGGTCACGGATTCGATCGATGAAGCCCTTGACGACCGGTAACGCAACGTCGGCTTCCAACAGAGCCAGGCGAACCTGCCGCAGGGTATCTTTGATATTGGTTTCGGTCAGCCGGCCCCTGCCTGAAAGTTGGCGGGCAGCGTCCGATAGACGGCCACTCAGATTGTCGAACATCCGCGTATTCTAAACGGTCAGAACGGTACCGCGCGACAGCATCTGGATGTTTTTCTCGGGCGCCGCTTGCGTAACCTGCGCGAAAATCCTGTCCTCTTCGCCAGGCTTCATGCCGGTGAGCCATATTTCCGGGTCGTGACGCAGGCGCCGCAAATCGTTGGTCAAGGTCTTCGGTGTGTAATGACCGGAGTCCGCCGCCAGCTCCTGCATCTCGTCAGGGAATGAAACCTCAATAACGAGAACCCGAAGGTCTTTACATGCGTTCAGCACCGGCCAGAGCGTCTCGTTGGTTTTTGTGTCTCCGCTGACGGCAAATGCTCCGCCGGAGTTTTGCACCGTAAAACCGAGCGAGGGAACAGAATGCATGACATCGACTGCATAGAATTCGCGGCGATCGATCGTGATCGTGTCACCGGGGCTGCAGACGTGATAGCGCAACATCGGATTATGCGGCGTCGGCAGTTTCGCGAAGTTCGGCCAGATCACATCATTGAAAAGGTGGTCCCGAACGGCACGCAGCGTTTCTTCCCTTGCGTACACCGTGAGTGGCGTTGCAAAGGTCTCGTCGAATACCCGATCGGCGAGCATTGGCAGCCCGGCGATATGATCGAGATGCGCGTGCGTCAGGAAAACGTGGCGAATCGAATCCAGGTCCTGAAGTTCGAGATCGCCAATACCTGTGCCTGCATCGATGAGCACATCATTGTCGATCAGCAGCGCCGAGGTACGTGCGCCTGCGCCAATACCGCCGCTGCAACCAAGCACGCGAATTCGCATAACTGAGGGTTCTCATGAACTTGTGCATATGGGATGATCTGACGTTAGGTCAATGCCCAGCGGGTTTCTGTGTCTCAAATCACAATTCTTTTGCTCTATCTGCTGGCTGCCGTGGGTTTCACGATGAATCGCTTGCCGCGGTTTGCCGACCAAGCTCGCCCATATTTCCTTGTCGCGTTTATTTTCGCGGCCATAGGCGTGGGTCTCCATGGGCAAAATCTGTTCGATTTGATTCTTCCCGACGCCGGCTTCAACCTGTCGGTCGGCAGCGCGGCATCGCTCATCGGACTCGAGCTGGCCCTGATCGCTTTGCTCGCGGCGATCGAACCTTCGTTGCGAGGTATGAGCGCCGGCATGCTCGTATTGTCAGCAGCGACAGCGTCACTAATGGCCGCTTCAGGGGCGCCTGGTGCCAGCATCGTAATGACCTGGCAGATCCGTGCGCACGTGCTGATCGCGCTGATCTCCTATGGACTGCTGACGGTGGGCGCAATTGTCGCGCTATTCGCACTGATACAGGAACGCCGTTTACACTCCGCGCGGATCACACCGGCCAATCAGCTCTTTGCGCCACTGGAAACGACTGAAAAACTGCTCATCGGCATTTCGGCGACCGGCTTTGCGGGCCTGACGCTCGCTATTGCTACCGGCCTGTCTTTTGTCAACGACCTCGTGGAGCAACACCTCGCCCACAAGTTCGCGCTGTCATTACTCGCCTGGGTCGTATTTGGCGTGCTACTGGCCGGCCGCTTCGTGGCGGGCTGGCGCGGCAAACGCGCAGTAAAACTCTACCTTTGGGGCTTCGCGACGCTTTGCCTGGCCTACTTCGGCAGCCGCCTGATACTGGAGCAGATATTCAACCGCAGCTGGGGTTGAGACAGGCGTTCTTGACAGCGTGACGGTGGCCTGTTGAACTGCTTCGGCCCCGACTGATTTGGAGGTCCCCTTCTATTGGGCGACGACATACCGCTAGCAGGCCTTATTAGCCTGCTTGTTATCTTACTGCTGCTTTCCGCCTTTTTTTCTGGCTCGGAAACCGCCCTCATGAGCCTCAACCGTTACCAGCTTCGCCATAAGGCCCGCGAAGGTCATCGCGGCGCGCGCCTCGCCGAAAGGCTGTTGAGACGCCCCGATCGGCTCATTGGATTGATTCTCCTGGGCAACAACCTCGTTAATTTCTCGGCCGCATCACTGGTCGCAGTGATCGCGTTCGAAATTGGCGGACAGCCGGCAGTCGCATTAGGCACGTTGATCCTGACGCTGGCTGTCCTGATTTTCTCCGAAGCGGCTCCCAAGACGCTCGCCGCTTTACACCCGGAACGCTTCGCCTTTCCGGCAGCATTGATCTACTACCCCCTGCTGAAAATCACCTACCCCATTGTCTGGCTCACAAACGCGGCATCGAACGGCGTATTGTTTCTGCTTGGTGTCCGGGAAAACGGCGCCGAATTGCAGTCCCTGACACGCGAGGAATTACGCACGCTCGTCTACGAGGCCGGCGCAAGACTGTCCCCACGCTACCGTACGATGTTGCTCAGCATCCTCGACCTGGAAAAGGTAACCGTCGACGACGTCATGGTGCCCCACAATGAGATCATTGGCATCGATCTCAACGGCGACATCACCGCGATCGAGACGATTATCCGGGACAGTCAGCACACCCGAATGCCTGTCTATCGCGATGATATCGATCACGTTGTCGGCATTTTGCATTTCCGCAGGCTTGCGAACCTGGCAGAGCAGGAGGTAACCAAGGACAGCCTGGAGTCCCTGCTGTCCGAGCCCTACTTCATTCCCGAGGGTACACCCCTGAGCACGCAGCTGGTGCAATTCCAGCGGCGTCGCGAGCGTATAGCCCTGGTTGTCGACGAGTATGGCGATATCCAGGGAATTGTCACGCTGGAAGACATTCTCGAGGAAATTGTCGGCGAGTTTACGACCGACCCGTCCGATGAAGAGACCGACGTCATCAAAGAAACGTCAAACACCTTCCTTGTCGATGCTACTGCCAACATCCGCGAGCTCAATCGTTCACAAGACTGGAACCTGCCGACGGACGGACCGAAAACCATCAACGGCCTGATCGTCGAGATGCTGGAGACCATTCCTGCGCCCGGCACCCGCCTGAAGATCAACGGTTACCCGATCGAGATCGTGGAAACCGACGATAATAGGATTCGCTCAGTCAGGGTCGGTCGGCACATTCCAACGCTCTCGTAGAGGGCTGCTGAACCTACCAGGCTGCGTCCAGCGCTTCACTCAGACGCCGCACGCCGGTCACGTCAATGCCTTCGGGAACTCGTTTAGGCACGTTGCCAACCGGGATAATCGCGCGGGTAAATCCCTGTTTTGCCGCCGCCGCGACGCGCTCGGCACCGAAACGCACGGGTCGAATCTCGCCGGCCAGGCCGATTTCGCCAAAACAGATAAGTCGCTTCGCGCAAGCCCGATCACGATAACTCGAGACTATTGCAAGCAGCGTCGGCAGATCGACGGCGGTCTCGGCTATCCGGAGGCCGCCAACGACGTTGACAAATACGTCTTCATCGGCAACGGCGAGATCGCCGTGCCGCTGCAGGACCGCAAGCAACAAAGCAAGGCGGTTCTGGTCTACGCCCTGTGCAAGTCGCTTCGCGTAATTGCTGTTGCCATCGGCAACGAGCGCCTGAATCTCGACCAAGAGTGCGCGGCTGCCCTCCCAGACGACGGAAACGATGCTCCCCGGTTCATCGACCGAATCACGGGATAGAAAAATCGCCGACGGGTTGCTAACCTCGCGGAATCCGGTTTCGGTCATCGCAAATACGCCCATTTCACCACTTGCGCCAAAACGGTTTTTCACCGAGCGGATCATCGTGTAGCGACTGGCCGGATCGCTCTCGAAATAAAGCACTGTATCAACCATGTGTTCGACGACCCGCGGACCGGCGATCGCGCCTTCCTTCGTGACATGACCGATAACAAACACAGAAACTTCGTTTTGCTTTGCAAACTGCACGACGCGGCTCACGCTTTCACGCAGTTGGGCCACCGAGCCCGGCGCTGACGGCAGGTGGTCGCAGGTCATCGTCTGTATAGAGTCTACAACCAGCACTTTGGCGCCGCAGCGCAACGTCTGCTCCAGCACATTTTCAATCGAAGTATTCGCCAGGAGGTTCATGCCCGACGCATCGAGCCCCAACCGCATTGCACGCTGCCCGATCTGGCGCAGCGACTCTTCCCCGGTTGCGTAACAGACCGGCAGGTCTGAAACGAGGCTGGCGGACACCTGCCGCAGCAAGGTTGACTTACCGACGCCGGGATCGCCTCCCAATAGCACGACAGCGCCCGGCACAAGGCCGCCGCCAAGCACACGATCGAACTCGCCGAATCCAGTGCCGTACCGCTGCTCGATGTCGCCGGCCAGCTCATCCAGCCGCTGTGTCCGGTCGCTGGAGCGCGCCGTCGAATGTGGAGCCGATATGGTCGTCTCTGAAAGCGTATTCCACGTCAGGCAGTCGGGACACTGGCCGGCCCATTTGACGCTGTGTGCACCACACTCGGAACAAACGTAGGCTTTTTTGACCTTCGCCATGGCCGTGCTAGCGCGGATCCAGGCGGGCACCGGCGCACGGGCGCGCCCTGCGGCTCGGCAGCCGCACATCCTTAACGACTAACTCATTGTTATATATAACTTTTATGATTTTCAATTTCGTCTCGGCGCGACGCCGGCCGGGATTATTGTTAAATTCGCCTGCCGTGCGACGGCGCCAATGATAGCACCGCCTTCAGAACCTGTATTACATAAAAAGTGCCAACCCTATCTCATTACGGCGATCCCCATTTACTTATAATTTTGCCCTTAAAACAGGGACATGAAATACGTTGAAGACGGGAAACTACCTTAAACGGAACCGCCTTATTGCGCTCGGCTTCGTGAGCGTGCTGCTGCTGCTGGTATATGGCCCGCTGGCACAATGGTTCGTGACCGCGGACCGGCTGTTGTACGACCAGCTGGCCGGCAACCTCCCCGGCCAGTCTCTTGGCAACGCCTACATCGTCAGCATCAATCCACAAAAAGCGAACCCGGATCAAGTCCTGCACGAATACGGCAGGATCGTGCAGAAACTGCACAACGATAATGCCAACCGCATCGTCCTGGCGAACCCGCCCGATCTTGCGGAGTCCGATGAGCTGCCGGGCTGGACGGCATTGATGAGCTCCGGTACACCCATTTTTGTTCCGTCGCGTCATCGTTTTGCCGATGTCTCTCTGCATAACGGGTTCGTCAAGATTCGGGCCGATGACGATGGAGTGTTGCGACGCTCCGAACTTTGGCATCTGAATGGCGGCGTCATGTCGCCATCGCTGCCGCTGGCAATCGCGCTTGTCGAGTCCGCGACGGCTACGGCGCCGCGCTTCTCCAGTTCCGACGATGCCATCTATTTCTCCAATTACGGCGCACTCCCGAGACTGAGTGTTGCGGAGATACTCGAGGGCGATCGGTCGTTCGCCGGCGCGACCGTATTTGTCGACTCGGACCCTGCACTGGTCGGCGCCGAGGCGGTGCTGCCATCCGGACAATTCGTTACCCCTTCAGAATTAACAGCTGCGTTACTGGCCGATTTAGAAAATGAACGGATGATCATCGCACCCTCCTGGGCCAAAGCCATGGAGTGGCTGGCGCCCGTCTTGCTCGCGATCGTCTCGGTGCTATTCATGCCCGATCGCAACCGCCGTGAAATTGCGGTGCTGGCGGTGACCGCCGTGATATCGCTGCTGTTGCTCGAGGCACTTTTGTTGCTCGGGCTACATGTTCGCATCGATCTCGGACGTCCCATCCTGATTTTTTTGAGCGTAGCGATACTCAGCGTTTTTCTCGTGGCGGATATCAAGAAAGTCTCGAAGAACGCTTTTCAACGTGGGTCCGACTTCCTTTCGGCCGGTCGCCTCGAACCGGCCTTCGGCGAATTCAGGCGCTGCAGCCCGTCGGAAACCGTCGCGGCAATGATGTACAAGCTGTCGCTGGCATTTGAAGAGCAGGCCAAGCCGGAACGTGCAGAAGCCGTTCTCGAGTGGATGAAACGAACCCACTCCGGGCATCCGCAGGGTGACATGCGGGCCAGTCACATCGGTGGTGCGCCGCAGAGACTCGGCCGCTACGTCATTCAGCGTCGCATTGGCCGCGGTGCCATGGGCACCGTGTATCTCGCCAAGGACCCGCGCATCAACCGTCCGCTTGCGTTAAAGGCCATTCCCATCGAAAAGGAGTTCGAAGACGAGGAGCTCAAGGAAGCCCGGCTGCGCTTTTACGGAGAAGCGGAATCGGCCGGCCGTCTTACGCATCCCAACATCATTACGGTATTTGACGCCGGAGAAGAGAAAGGACTGGCTTATATCGCCATGGAGTACGTTCCGGGTATCGCCTTGAAGGATTTCACGGATCCGAAAAGGCTTCTCGCGCCCAAACGTGCGCTGGAGCTTTGTGCCCTGACGGCAGACGCACTGGACTACGCCCACAACCAGGGCGTTATTCATCGCGATATCAAGCCAGCCAACCTCCTGTACAACCCGAAAGACGGATCGCTCAAGATCAGCGATTTCGGTGTCGCGCGCATGACGGACAATAATCGCACCAAGACCGGGATAGTCCTCGGCACGCCCATGTACATGTCGCCGGAACAGCTGGGGGCAGAAAATCTGACCGGACAGTCGGACTTGTTTTCGCTTGGTGTTACTCTATACGAGCTACTGGTTGGGGAGGTTCCGTTCAAGGCATCGAACATAGCTGTTCTGATGACCAAAATAACGACTGAAGACCCGGCGCCGGTATCATCCCGGCGATCGGGAATACCGCTTGGCGTTGACGCGGTCCTTGCCAAGGCGCTCGCAAAACGGCCAGCGGATCGCTTTTCCTGCGGTGCCGAGATGGCGATCGCGCTGCGCAATTGCGCCAGGTCAGGCTAGGGTGAGAAATGAGCGATAAAGAACACCGTCTATGAATCTGCGCGGAAAAATTGATTTTGCCGAGCTCACGGACACCGGACGTGTGCGGGACCACAATGAGGATGCGATCGGGTCGACGCCGGACATCGGCCTGATGGTACTCGCCGATGGCATGGGTGGATACAACGCCGGCGAGGTTGCGAGCGGTATCGCCGTGCAGATCGTCACCGAACTGGCGACCATCGGCGCCAGCCGCGAAGAGAGCGACGAGATCGATCCGCACAGCGGCCTCATGCGCCAGTCGATCGTGCTGCGTGACGCGGTTTATCGGGCAAACAAGATCATCTTTCAGACAGCGCAAAGCCAGACGCACTGTGAAGGCATGGGGACCACAATCGTCGCCGGCATGTTCTGCGACAATAAAGTGTCCATCGCCCATGTCGGCGACTCCAGGGCATACCGGCTGCGCGGCGGGCAGCTCGAGCAAATATCCCTGGATCATTCCCTGCTTCAGGAACTGGTCGATCGCGGCTTTTATTCGGAAGAAGAGGCGCAGCGCTCGACGAATCGCAACTACGTGACGCGGGCGCTGGGCGTGGAGCCGACCGTGGAGGTCGAGGTCAACGAGCACGAGGCACTACCAGGCGACATATTTCTGCTATGCTCCGACGGCCTGTCCGACATGGTCGAAGATGACGATATTCACTTAACTATCAGTACTTTTAATGCTAGTCTTGAGGTGGTTGGTCAACAGCTTGTCGACTTGGCCAACGACCACGGCGGGCGAGACAATATCTCGGTAATGCTTGCAAAGGTGAATGAGCCCTTCCCAGCGAAGAAGGGCTTACTTGCGAGGATTGCCAAGTGGTTTCGCTCATAAGGGATGCAGCGGTCTAAGAGCGAGTAAAAATGGCACGGTTATTTCTAAGTCTGGACAATCAGGTTCTGGCCGAATACAACATGACGAAAGAGCGCTACACGATTGGGCGCCTCCCCGACAACGATGTGAGAATTGATAATCCGGCTGTCAGCGGACATCACTCGCTCATCATCAATATCCTCAATGATTCCTTTCTTGAGGATCTCAACAGTACCAACGGTACCTACGTCAATGGTAAGTTGATCAAGAAGCATGCACTGCAGCACGGCGACGTCATTACGATAGGACATCACCAGCTGCGCTTCTCCGATCAGCAGGAAACCGCGGCCGAACAGGATGAATTCGAGAAGACCATGGTCATCCCGTCGGGTCAGCAAAGCGCCGCTCAGTTAGCAAAAGCCGAAAAAGCGGCCGAGGCCGCCGCCGCAGAAGCGGCAGCGCAGGCCGTGCAGTCCCACGCTGCGGAGGCCGTGAAACTTGATCCGGAAGATGAGGCAGCACTCGAGGAAAGGGAAGCGCCGGCTCCCGAGAAAAAGGAGACGTTTCGTCCGTCAGCCACCTTTACGGGAATCGACCCGGCCACGGCGCCGAGTGCACTGCCACTTGGCAAACTGCAGGTGCTTAGCGGCGCTTTTGCGGGACGGGAGCTGGAGCTCACCAAGGCACTGACCACGCTCGGCCGTCCGGGCGTGCAGGTGGCCGCAGTTACACGTCGTGCCGAGGGCTACTACATTGTTCACGTTGAATCCGGGAAAGAAGGCGACTTTCCGCTAGTGAACGGCGAGCCCATCGGTAGCAAGGCGTGCAAACTGGCCGACAACGACGTCGTGCAGCTCGCGGGCGTCAAGATGGGTTTCTTTACCGCCTAGTCGACCACTTCGCTGTCTTCGCGGTTCATCACGCCGCATACAAGCTCATAGGGAATTGCATCCGCCCAGGGCGCAACCTCCTCGACGGGCAGTCCGTCCCCCCATAGCGTCGCGACGCTACCAATTGTGTCTTCGGCATCCGGCCCGAGATCGACGGTAATCATATCCATCGAAACATTTCCGATCAGCGGCACTTTGCGGCCATTGAGGAGCACCGGCGTCCCACTCCTGAAATGGCGCGAATAGCCATCTCCGTAGCCGGCCGAGATGACGCCGAGACGGGTGTCCCTGTCGCTGATATAGGTACCGCGGTAGCCGACTTTCGCGCCCTCGCGCAGCAATTTTCTCGCTATCAGACGCGCCTCAAACTGCATTACGGGTTTAAGGCCGAGGTCGACACCGGTCTGCTCGGGAAAGGGGGAAATTCCGTACAGCGCAATGCCCGGCCGGATCCAGTTATCCCCCTGGAATCCGAATTCCCGTTGCGCATCCGGGATTTCCGGCCAGCCGAGTGTTCCCGGCGTGTTGCCGATGCTGACAGCGCCATCGAATCCTTCGATGACCGGCCTGAATTGATCCAGCTGTTCCGATGTCATCGACGACTGAAGTTCGTCCGCGCTGGCAAGATGGGTCATGAGTTTGAGTTCGCTAACGACGGGAGCCGCGTGCAACCGCCTGATAATTGCCGCAGCCTCCTCAGGCAGGAACCCTAGACGGTTCATGCCGGTATCTACCTTCAGCCAGACCGCGACGGAGCCGGTCACACTTGCCTCCAACAGCTCGACCTGCTCCTGGCAGTGAACGACGGGCTCGAAGCCCGACGCCACGGCTATCCTCATTTCCCTCGCGTCCATCACACCGGCCAGTAGAACAATCGGCACGACAATGCCTGCTTCGCGCAGCTGGATGGCTTCCGGCACTCGAGCGATCGCGAACGCATCGACGTCGGTTAAATGCTGCGCAACGGTCACCATGCCGTGACCGTAGGCGTTCGCCTTGATGACAGCCATGACTTTGGATCCGGGTGCGGCCTTGCGAATGATGTCGAGGTTGTGTTTAAGTGCGCCGAGCCGGATAAGCGCTCGTGCTCCGAAACTCACGGATACGCCTCTTCCGCATAGGCATCGGGCACCCAGTTTTCGAACTTGGTGTAGCGCCCGACAAACGTCAGCGGAAAGTCGCCGATAGGACCATTGCGCTGTTTGGCAATCGCGATGTCGGCAATGCCTTTTCGCGGCGTATCCCGGTTGTAGACTTCTTCCCGGTAAATGAAGATGATCAGATCGGCATCCTGCTCTATGGCACCCGACTCACGAAGGTCCGACATGACCGGCCGCTTGTCGGTTCGTTGCTCGACGCTTCGATTAAGCTGCGACAATGCGATCACCGGCACCTCGAGTTCCTTGGCAAGCGCCTTGAGCGATCGCGAAATTTCGGAAATCTCGGTGGCACGATTTTCCTTGCTGCCCTCGACCTGCATCAACTGCAGATAGTCGACAACGATAAGGCCCAGACCGTGCTCACGATGCAGACGTCTTGCCCGGGCGCGAATTTCCGTCGGCGACAGGCTCGGCGAGTCGTCGATAAATATGGGCGCTTCCGACATCAGCTGTACCGCTGTGTTGATTCGGGACCAGTCTTCATCCGGAAAGTTGCCTGTGCGCAGATGCGTCTGGTCGACACGGCCCAGTGACGAAATCATGCGAAACGCCAATTGCTGCGACGGCATTTCCATTGAAAAAATGGCAGTCGGCACCTTGGATCCGATCGCGGCGTTCTCAGCCATATTCAAAGCCAGCGTGGTTTTGCCCATCGATGGCCGTCCGGCGACGATTATCAGGTCGCCGGCCTGCAGGCCGGCCGTCAGCTTGTCAAATTCGTTGTAGCCGCTGGATATGCCGGTGATACTGCCTTCCGATTGATGCAGCAGATCGATGCGGTCAACAGCCTCGGGCAATATCTGTTTAAGTGACTTGAAGCCCCGGCGACCGCGGCTGCCCTTCTCGGCAATTTCGAATACCAGGCGCTCCGCTTCGTCCAGGATTTGTGCCGCGTTGCGTTCGCCCGACGCAAACGCATTACCGCTGATTTCATTGCCCGCGTTGATCAGCGCACGAAGTGTCGATGTTTCGCGAATGATTTTCGCGTATGCCCTGGCGTTGGCGGCACCGGCCGTCTCGTTTGCCAGCGTTGCCAGGTATTCGAGGCCGCCCGCCTGCTCCAGCTCACCGCGACCATCCAGGTGTTCGGAAACCGTGACGACGTCGCAGGGGCTGCCCGTTTCGACAAGGTTGGCAATGGCCGCAAAAATCAGGCGGTGATCCTTGCGATAAAAATCCTCGCCGACGACGACGTCGGCAATCTTGTCCCAGGCTTGTGCATTGAGCATCAGGCCGCCGATCAGCGCCTGCTCGGCCTTGATGGAGTTCGGCGGCACTTTGAGGCGCTGCTCGGCGCCTGCGTCTGTGTAGCCGTCCCCCAAAGCTCGGACCATCTTAAGAGTTCCCTTGCCAGCCAGATTCAGAAGTCATTCCTGGCTCAAAGGTAACACAGGCGGCCATCACTCGGCAGCAACAACCCGGACGGTGATTTCCGCGTTTACTTCGCTGTGCAAGTGAATGCCGACTGCAAACTCGCCGAGCTCATGGATCGGCCCTTCCGGCATGCGCACTTCGGAGCGTTCAACCGCAACCTGGATGTTAGCCAGTGCATCAGCGATATCGATAGGACCGACCGAACCGAAGAGCTTGCCTTCGCTGCCGGCGTTGGCCGGGATCACGACCTCGACACCGTTGATCGTCTCGGCGCGGGCCCTGGCTTTGGCCACTTCTTCCGCCGCCGCTTTTTCAAGCTCCGCGCGGCGGGCTTCGATCGCTTTCATATTCCCCTCGGTCGCCAGGGCGGCCTTGCCCTGCGGCAACAGGAAATTCCGACCATAACCTGGCTTGACCTTGACCAGATCGCCAATGCCGCCGAGGTTTTCAACATTTTCCAGTAAAATAACGTTCATTTTTCGAGCCTTTTTAAGCTTTCCGTATGCGACGCCGGAGATCAAACCAGGCGTCCGTGTAACCAAATACCGCCAGCGCCGTCATCAGCAATACCTGCAGAAACGGCAGTAACGCGTAAACCGCAATGACTGCCATCAGCGGCAGCCGTCCTTCCGCGTGCAGCCAGTGCACAATCGCCAGGCCCTGCATCCAGAAGATCACGAACAGCACGAACGCGAGATTCTGCAGCCAGTCCACGTCAACTGCAAACGCCAACAGCGACGCAGCCGCCATAGTGAACGCAATGACGCGTCCAAAGTTCAAGTCCCGAAACCGGCCAAATGTCCCGGTTTCCTGGGGCAAACGCTTGTAAAGCGCGTACCCGAGCAACAGGCCAACCGTGTACAGCATCCAGAACGCCAGCACGGCCGATACTGTCATCACCTCCGCGCTGAGCAACTCCGTGTTCAGCTGCAGGTTATTCTGCCTGACGAGTTCCGCCATCATTGTCAGGTACGGCTGCCAGAATGCGACCGGATCTGGAACGACGACATAAAACCCAAGCAATGCCAGCGCCGCAACAATGACGGACACCTGCATCGTCAGCGTCAGCGACCGCGAACCCAACAACATCACAGCCAACAGCAATACCGGCACCCATGTGCCCATCATCAGCGTCGCTATCGACGCGATCGTTACGCCGAAAAGAAGCGCAACCAAGAGCAGTAGACCCGCGGCAACAGCGGCTTCGATAACGGCCAGCGTCGTGCCCCGCGCCAGAACCAGAAGGACCATGATAACGCCGCTGGTCAGCTGCGGCGCCGGCAAGAGCAGGGTCACTGCCAGGCCCAGTACGGCGTTCTGCGGGCGTGCGACCAGCCACGCGGCAAGCGCCTGCACGAAACTCCCGCCTGCGACTGTTAGTGCCGGTCGGTGTACGGCAGCAGTGCGAGATAACGAGCTCGCTTTACGGCCGTAGCCAGCTGGCGCTGGTAACGAGACTTGGTGCCCGTGATTCGACTTGGAACGATCTTGCCCGTCTCAGTGATGTAAGCCTTGAGCAAATTAAGATCCTTGTAGTCGATCTCCTTGATGCCCTCGGCCGTGAAGCGGCAATACTTGCGCCTGCGTGAATAACGACTCATTGCAATTCTCCTCAGGCGCTCTTCGCCGCAGCTTCATCCGCTGCGTCGTCGCCACTGTCTTCTTTTGCCGCGACTGTGACTTCAGCAACGTCCTCTTCGTCGACGCTGTCTGCAGCAGCAATCGCTTCAGCTCCTTCAGCAGTTTCCGCGGTCGTCTCCTTGGCTGCCGTCTCTTTGGCGGGCGTCTCTTCCCGCATCGACGCCTCGGCCGCAGCCTTCGCTTCACGACGCTGCTGAGCCTCCTTTTCCTTGACCTTCTCTTCGGCTACCGCAACTGCCATGGGCGACGCCTCGGTCACGGCTTCGTCACGGGAGATGACCAGGTGACGCAACACGGCATCGTTGAACTTGAACGCAGTCTTGATCTCTTCAACAACCGCGAAACCACACTCGATGTTCATGAGCGCGTAATGGGCTTTGTGGATCTTGTTGATCGGGTGGGCCAGTTGGCGCCTGCCCCAATCTTCGCTGCGGTGAATCTGGCCGCCGGATTCCGTCACCATGCCCTGGTAACGTTCAACCATGGCAGGTACCTGTTCGCTCTGGTCCGGATGGACCAGAAACACTATTTCATAATGTCTCATTGTCTTCCCTTCTGGATGAAGTCCCGCCGGGCGTCCTGGTGTAAATTCAGGCTACCGTTCGGGACTACAGCTACCCGGCTCATCCGGTGCAGCAAGAGGTCTAAAACCGCCCTTCTGGACGGGGACGCGCATCCTACCCAACGATCAGGGCCGACGCAAGCTTCGCTGGCGCACGACCTCGTACAAACAGATACCCGTGGCCACAGAGACGTTCAGGCTCGCGACCACGCCCTGCATGGGCAGGCTGACAAGCAGGTCACAACGCCTGGCGATCGCTTGGCCGAGCCCTGTATGCTCGCGCCCCATGACAAACGCAATCGGGCCCGCAAGGTCGGCATCATACAGGCTACCGGCGGCCTGGTCGCTCGTACCGATACAGCGCACGCCGTAATCCTGCAGCCAGCCTAAAACGCGTCCCAGGTTGGCAACGGTAGCAAACGGCAGCTGCTCCGCCGCGCCGGCGGCAACCTTGCTCACCGTCGGCCCGAGGCCCGCCGCGCCATGGCGGGGCACGACGACGGCGTCGACGCCCGCGGCATCTGCAGTTCGCATGCAGGCGCCAAGGTTGTGAGGATCCTGGACGCCGTCCAGGACCAGCAGCAACAGCGGCGTCCCTTCGGCGTCCTGCAGACGCTCCTCGACCACGGTACGCAGGCCCGCCTCATCCAATACCGTGCTGCGTCGAATCTCGGCAACGATGCCCTGGTGCCGGGATTCACCGCTGATCTGTGCCAGCCTCGCCCGGTTTGCCGCCTGGACTTCGATGCCCGCACTGCGCGCTGCCGAAATCACCGCCTGCACGCGAGGATTTGCCGTCTGGTACTCCGCGACGATTCGGCGGATCTCTTCAGACTCCGCCGCTAGCAGTTGTTCAACGGCCCGCAGTCCGGTGATATACCGCACCTTGCTCACGCTCGTCGCTGCCTCGACCCGGGTGCACGTCCTTTTTGGGCCCTCCGCCGTTCGGCTTCAACCGGTCGGAAATCGATCTTGCGCGTTTCCATGTCAACACGATGCACCCGCACGCGCATCGCTTCGCCGAGTCCGTATGTTTCTCCGCTGCGCTCGCCGACCAGGCGCTGCGAGCCGGCGTCGTAATGATAATAATCGTTGGCCAGGCTGGTGACGTGAACCAGACCGTCGGTCAACAGGTCCGTGATCTGCACGAAAAGACCGAAATTGGTGACGCCCGTGATGACCCCGTCGAATTCGTCGCCGAGATGGCCTTCCATGTACTGGCACTTGAGCCATGCTTCGACATCGCGCGTCGCTTCTTCGGCACGCTTCTCGTGTGAGGAACTCATCATTCCCAGGCGCTCCATGTCCTTCGGACCGTAGTCGTAGCGACCCGCTTTGCCGCCTCGCACCATATGCCGAACGGCGCGATGCACCAACAAATCGGGGTAGCGGCGAATCGGGGATGTGAAATGGGCATACGACTCGAGCGCGAGGCCGAAATGGCCCACATTGGTCGGCGAGTATTCGGCATGCGTCAGGGAACGAAGCATCGCCATGCTGATGGCGGCGCTGTCCGCGCGACCTTTGACTTGTTCAATCAGCGATGTGAAGTGGCGCGGCTCGACGTGATCAGGATGCGCGACTTTCAAACCCAGTGAAACGAGGTAAAGGCGCAGATCGTTGAATCGATCCGGGTCGGGCCTCGGGTGCACCCGATACAGCCCGGGTATTCGATGGCGTTTGAGAAACTTTGCCGCCTGCACGTTGGCGGCAATCATGCATTCCTCGATGAGGCGATGCGCATCGTTTCGGGGCACAACTTCGATTCGGTCGATCTCTCCGTTCTTGTTGAGCTTGAACTTGGTCTGCGGCAGGTCTATTTCAATGGCGCCCCGCCGCGCGCGCGCACGGGCGAACGCTCTGTAGAGCGAGTACAGTTCCCTGATGGACGAATGCAGGTCGCTGGGCAACGCCGGCTTCGATTTCCCGTCAAGAAAAGCGGCCACCTGGCTGTACGTCAGCCTGGCCTTGGAGCGCATGACGGCCTCGTAAAACTCGGAGCGCGTCACTTTTCCATCACCGCTAACGCGCATTTCGCAGACCATGCAAAGCCGGTCGACTTTCGGGTTCAGCGAGCATAGGCCGTTGGACAGCACCTCGGGCAGCATCGGAACTACGCGATCCGGGAAATACACCGACGTGCCGCGCCGGGTCGCTTCCCTGTCGAGCTCCGAGCCGACCCCGACGTAGTGCGAAACGTCGGCAATTGCAACCAGCAACCGCCATCCGCTGCCACTCTTTTCGCAGAACACGGCGTCGTCGAAATCACGCGCATCCGCACCGTCGATCGTGACCAGGTTCACCTCACGCAGGTCCGTTCGACCTTGTTTCGCGCTGGCCGGAACGTCCTTGCCGTACCTCTTGACCTCGTTCAACACGGCCTGCGGCCACTTGAACGGTATGGAATGGGAATGGATCGCGATGTCCGTCGCTATCCCCTTGTCGCCCGGCGCACCGATGACCGAGATAATGCGCCCGGTAGCCTGCTCGACACGCGACGGGTAGTCGAGAATATCGACAACGACCATGTCGCCGGCCCTGGCGTTGCCTGCCTCTCCCTTTGGAATGAGGATGCGGTGCGAAATCCTCGGATTGTCCGGCACGACCAGGCCAATACCGCGTTCGCGGATGAACTGGCCGGCTACCTCGCGAGTGCCGCGCTCGAGGACGTCGACCAGTTCGCCCTCGGCGCGGCCGCGACGATCCAGCCCGGTGATGCGAATGGCAACGCGGTCGCCATCGAACAGGGACCGCATTTGCGTCGCCGACAGATAGACATCATCGGGTTCGCCGTCATCCCGGACAACGAAGCCGAAGCCGTCGCGATGACCACTCACCGTTCCCGTCAACAGATCCAGCTTGGCCGTCAGGCAAAACTCACCGCGGCGGTTTTCCAGTACCTGCCCGGCGCGAACCATGGCATACAGACGATCGACCAACAGCGAACGCATACGCTGCCCCTTGAGGCGGAAACCTATCATAATTTCTTCGGTTTTCAGCGGTTTACCGGCCTCATTTAGAAAGTCTATGAGCTGGTTGGGATTGGGCATAGGGTGCTTGTAGGGCTTCCTCTTGCGAGGGCTTTTGCTTTTTTCTGTTTTACGCGGCAAGTGATGCGGCTCCGGTGCATTGAACACATGAAGATACGATTGACAGGTTGCGACCGCTTTGAGTACAGTGCGCCCCCCGTCGGGACTGCAATTGTACGCGGTTCCGGACCTGCCGAGGTGGCGGAATTGGTAGACGCGCTAGCTTCAGGTGCTAGTGATGCTATGTGACTCGTGATGAAAATCTACCAGAGAATCACGCGGTTACAATGGCAGGTCGACCACGGGCAATGCGACTGGTATGGATTCTGTCGTATATGCGGTTTGAAAGTAAGATGTAAAACCTGATTGGATAGTGAAATGCCCAGGTGGCGGAATTGGTAGACGCGCCAGCTTCAGGTGCTGGTCTACGTAAGTAGGTGGAGGTTCAAGTCCTCTCCTGGGCACCATTCTCTTTTTTAAGAGCCTATTTTTTCTTCTTAGGCAAGCTTAGGAAGTAGTCCCGTATCTCTTTTGGGAAATACACGACCTTGTCATAGGCCGCAAAATCCTCTGGGCGCATTATGTGCGTCGGGTTAATAGCATTCATTCGACTGCTAACTCGCACCTTCTTCTTCGCTCTCAGGCCGTAGTAAAAATTGGCCCAAATAAGCGGTTCTCGTTGCGGGTGGTCTCTGAAGTGCGGGACGCTTACGGAAGCCGACTGCGGTAATATTGCGGATTCGAAACTGACTGAGTCAGTTCATGTCGTTCTTTCAATTGGGCTTTCGTCCTTTCTATTCCGTGGCGGCCATCTTCGCCGTCGTTGCGTTGGTCGTTTGGCTGCGCGCATTCGCGGGGTTTTCGGGCACGGGTATGTACCTGCACAGCGTGGTCTGGCACAGCCATGAAATGCTCTTCGGTTTCTCAGCGGCCGTAATCGCGGGATTTCTTTTCACGGCTGTTCACAACTGGACCGGGTTACCGACGCCGACCGGAAGCATTTTGGCAGGACTGACCGCACTCTGGCTCGCGGCTCGAGTGCTAATCATTGTGGGCCCGGCGCCGATAGCCGCCATGGTCGATGTCGCGTTCTTGCCAGCCATTGGGATCGCTGTAGCAATACCCATTATTCGCAGCGAGAACGTTCGTAACTACAAGGTGATAGCCGTTATTCTGGCGCTCGCAATGGCACATGGCGCATTTCATCTCGCGAGTCAGGGATACCTGGCGGCCGAGTTGGCACGAACGTCCCTCTTCGCCAGCATCGATATTGTTGTAATTTTGCTGGCCATTGTCGCCGGCAGGGTGATCCCGGCGTTTACAAAGAACGCCATACCGGAGGCAAACTCCCGTCACGAGCCCTGGGTGGAGTTCGTCACCTTTGCCGCCATGATTCTCGTCGCTCTCGCTACGATCGTGTCCGGAATCTGGTCGTTAGCATCCGGGCCGATGGCGCTACTCTTTGTCGTTGTCGCTGCTGCGCACGCGACCCGTCTGGGGCTATGGGATCCAATCAGGACGATTCACAATCCGTTGCTCTGGATGATGCCGGTCGCCTATTCCTGGCTCCCGTTCGTTTTTCTGCTACGCGCGTTTGCCGCCCTGAATATCGTGCCGGCCAGCGCATGGGTACACGCTGTCACGATAGGGGCGATCAGTAGCTTCATGCTCGCAATGATGATGCGCAGTACTCTCGGGCATACCGGTCGGCAACTTGTCGCCAGCCGGATCGATATGACTGCGTTCTTACTCCTTCAGTTTGCGGCGATCGTGCGAGTCATCGCAAGCATCGTGGCCGGAGAGTCCTATCGATACTGGATCGTTATTTCCAGTCTCGCCTGGGTACTGGCCTTTCTGCTTTTCGCGCTGCGCTATCTGCCGATGCTCAGTCGCCCGAGAGTGGCAGACTGAAAGCCGGTGTGTCGATTGATTCGCGTCGCCGAATTGAGCGTACTTTACAATAAGCAGACCTAAACCCCAATTGTCTCTTACGCGTACCAGTCGCTATTTCATTCTTTTGTTTTCATAAGAGCGAGCCGGGGCGATTGTTTAAGAGCATTCATGGTTGAACATGTTCGCATAATCGGTCGTAACTCCGAATGTCGGCTTGGGTTTTCTGCCTAACTGACTTGTATCAGCTAACCGGCAGCTTCTAGGGCTTTGGCAGCCACGACCCAAAGTCCTCGAGAACGGCACCTCGCCGAGGCATCCCGCCACAAGAGCTCCTCAGAACGCTCAACAGAGGCCAACCTCGAAGCACCACTCAACTCCTACCAAGATCGGAACGCAGATTCAGGACGTCTGTAAAACGGCTTCTGTTGACGATTCATCGAGTTCGGTTGACCGTACTAGCATTGTGGATGGCGCGTGCCACCGGGAAACACCGCCATTTCATGCAATTTAGGGTCACACCGGTACGACTTTCGGTACGGCCACGATCCCCACAGATATCACATGGTTACCGCCCACCGATTCTTAACCCATTGATTCCCCGCAGAATGGGCGGGGCTGCCCACGTGATACGTAGCTTCATGTGCTAGTGGGGCGTAGCCCCGTGGAGGTTCAAGTCCTCTTCTCGGCACCAGACACCTGAAGGCCCCTTCGCGGGGCCTTTTTTTTGCCGTTTGGATGCCAGCAATCCCGCGGATGCTAGGTGTCGTCGTCGATAATGACGACCGTTGCGGTCGATCCTTCGGTCAGCATGTCTTCGCCGAGCGAATTACTCAGGGCGATCCGGAACGCTTCGCTTCTTTCGGGGAGCGCATCAGCCACAATCGGTATGAAGACGGTCTTGCTCGCTTCGCCCACCGCAAACCGGATGTCGTAGCGGTCGAAATCCATGAAATCCACTGCCGACTCCGCAGAGCCGGCGTAAGTGGTCAGTTCAACGCTTGCCGGGATCGCCAGATTGCCCTGCCGATAGATTTCAACAGGGAGGGCCTGGCCGTTTTCCCCGATGGAGTACACGGCCGAACCCAGTTGGAAAGACGTTACGCCCGCCGTGGCTGCCGCTGGCAATACCTCTTCGGCGGATTCCGTCGACGCGACGTCGACCGAAAGATCATCGTCTGCGCCTTGAACGGCTATCCACTCGTTAGCACGACCAATGTCAGTCCCGCCAACGTCTACCGCCGCGGATTCACCAAGGTCAGCGGCTTCAGGCACCAACAGCGACAGTTCGGATTCACTCGTGCCCGTTTCCGCCTCTTGCGCCGCTGGCGCCAATTCGGATTCAACCACCAAAGCGCTTGTCAATGTCTCCACGCCAGGCGAAGTCCCCGGCGACGAGATCACCTCCGACGGGCCTGTCTCGTCTTTGGGATAGCCGAACGTCGACTGCAGGAATTGCCCGAACCGCGACTCGCGAGCCAATTCGACGTAGCGCGCATCGATAGGCTTGATGCCAAGCAAGGTCATTGCAAGCACCAGGCCGGCACCAATTACGAACCCAGCTGCCGTCGCTGTCAGCGTCCAGGAACGCCCTTTCCTTTTTGTAGCCGGAACGCGCGCTGGTTTCGTCGTCGACGGCGCCCGGAACGCCGTGAGAATATCGTGTACTTGTGTCGCGCCGTCCGAACTCGAAAACCGTAGTCCGGCCAAAAGCGTTCGCCACTGCACGTCGGTCAAGCCGTCAATTCGGACCGGCTTCAGTCCAAGCTTACGCGCCTCCGTCGCGGACTTGCGTTGATAGGGATGCCGACCCGCCAGCAGCTCATAAATTACGCACGACAGGGAATAGACGTCGTCACTGAAGGCTGGATCACCGCCTTCCAGCCGATTACAGCTGGCGTAGGCCGGCGTGGTCGCCCGAAGCGTCATGCCGTTCGATGGCGATGGTGTGTCGCCAGTCTGAGCTTTCGGCTTGGTAAAGTGAGCAAGCCCGAAATCGAGAATCTTCGGTTCGTCTTCTGCCGTCAGGAAAACGTTACCCGGCTTGAAGTCGGCGTGCACAAATCCTTTCGAGTGTGCATACGCCAGCCCAAGGCACATGCCTTCGATTATTTTGACCGCGCGATCTTTCGAGACAACCGACGGCTGGATTCGCGCAAACAGGGACCTCAGAAGGTGTCCCTCGAGCAGTTCCATCGTCAGGAATCGCGTCTCGCCATCGCGGTGGAAGTCATAAACGCGGACGATGTTCGGGTGAGACAGGCCCTGCGTCAGTAATGCCTCGTGCTGAAGAGGATCCAGCCGCTGCGCGTCCGCACAAAAATTTCCGCCGAGAACTTTCAGCGCAATCTCGTTGGTTACGGCATTGCTTCTTTGGCGTAAGCGGTCACGCGCCCTGTACACGACGCCGCTACCACCTCTGCCTAGCGGTTCCTCGAGTACGAATCGGTCCATCAGAACCCGTCCGGGAGCGAGATCCTCAGCAGGGTTCGCTTTGACAATATCGGCGGGCCCTCGCGCTTTGCCGCTTTTCCTGCTGGCGAGGACTGGCGAAGCCGCCGTCGATTCCTGCCCGGCCATCTCAACCGTCCAGTCCTCCGGATCGTCATCAATCGCAGTCTCGACTATTCGCTTCAAGGACAGGATCTTCACGTCAGCCAGACGTTCGCCGAGCGGCGGATTGTAAAGGAGTCGCAGCGCGCCTCCGCGCATCTCCGGGTTGCCCGCCAAACTCGTTATCCACTGCATGCGAAGTTCGTCAAAGCTCAGACGATTACTCAGGTGGTCGTCGAGGCTGGCCTGAAGTTTGTTCAGGTTGGTCTGTTCGCTGCGTTGTTCGTGTCGGATTGGCTGCACTTTCTACCATCTGTCCTGCCGGCGGGCCGCTAGTATGACACGCCTGAGCACGACCGCAGAGTCAATCCAATTCCCGGTCCAAAGGGCTATTTACAGTCAGGTTATTCGACCCCGGCGGTACATAGGCGACGGTCCGACATCTGCGGCACAGCATCGGATTCAATCCAAATGACGTAGCGTGACTTACATCGACTTTTTAAAGTAATCTCAAAGTGAAAGTTTCCGATTTCAGCAATAACAACGCTCTCGATGACTCGTGCCTCTGCGTCGGAAACGTGTCGCGAGCGATTGCGACGTTGCGCGTTCAGCCTCACAGGCCCTGCCGTCGCAAAAAGCAGACAGTAAGCGTCGGCAGCTTCTGAAATTGATGAGTGCAGGACACGAAGAACTCCGGCTCCCCTCCCGGCGGGAGGGGCCGGAAAATTGGTCCTCGGCTCTAATTTATAACGCGCTGAGCCGAGGTGGAGAAGCGCTGGGTATATCGAAAATAAAGCAAACAACGTGCCAGCTATATGAAATCAGAAAGATAGGCATTGAATCGAACAAGGCATCTGAGGTTTTCGGAAGAAACTGTAAATTAATTCGTCACCAGACTAGATTCTGGCCGGGGCATTTAGATTGCGCAGTCTGCCAGGATCTTTCCCGCTATGTGATTGAACGGCTCTCGCTTCGATGCTGCAACTCGAGATAAATCGCCGACGAAATTCCCGAAACGCCAAACAACATGGCCATTACGACAATCTGGTACTTGGCCGCCACCATAGGAGAAACGCCGGACAGGATCTGCCCGGTCATCATGCCGGGGAGCGCCACGAGACCGACGGCGAACAGCGAATTGATCATCGGAATCAGTGAGGCCTGAAACGCGATCCGTCGCGCCTCCGCAAACGAGATTTCTCGTTCGACTTCGGCCTGCAGTCTCTCGGCGGCGAGACTAACCGTGTTCATGGCGCCGGCAAATATCATTCCTGCCAGCGGAACGACATAGCGCGGGCTGAACCACGGCTCGACACTGATCACGAACTGGCTGACCAGCCCGAGCGTCAACAAACCGCTCACAGATATGGCAATAAGCGCATTCAGGAACACGTGCCGCTGCTTGTGTTGCACCGGACGAATGGCGATCCAGCTCGCGGCCAGCAACATGATCACGAGAACGCCAACAATGACGCCAGGCTGATCGGCCGTAAAAATGTAAACCAGTACATAGCCAATGAGCAGCAGCTGAACAAGCATGCGCAGCGTTGCATAAATGGCCGTTTTGGTGCCGGCGGCCCAGCGAAACATGACGACGAAAACGACGAATGCGGGCAGGAAAGCCAGAACCAGCCCTTGCGTCGTAATTATTTTGACCGCAGTTTCCACGTCCGCTCCCGACCGGGGGTCGGATGGGCTCTACGAAGCATCCTGCTGACGGTTCGCCTCAATCTGCGCCTGAACCTGCTCGAACATGTCCCGACGCAGTCCGGAAATATTGAACAATTCGACCACGGTGAAAAACGGTGCCGCGAGGTTCGCCTGGATCGGATGCTTGACGAGTACCGGCATGGACTTTTCGACGGCGTGCCCCGCGAACTGCGCCGCGTACCCGCCGAAAAACGCCACGGCTGCGATAATCCAGCCCGTGTTTCCCGGATAGGCACCCAATTTCGCCGCGAGCATCTCGAGAAAATACCCGCCGATCAGGAATACGACGGCGAACAGCACGTCAAGCGTAATGTAGAACAGGAAAAACGCCACGATAAGGACATGGCCCAGGCTGAACGAAAAATCACTTATCGTAACGGTCACCCAGCTCAACGGTATTAACACACCGAGCATGATCGTTGGAATGCCGAGCATGTGAACGAATACATTGAACGGGTGCTGGTGCGAAGCTGCATAGCCCGTAAGCATGTCCATGAGTTTTCCGTCTGCTTTCATTGCTTCGTCCCCGGTTCCATCGCGTCGTAAATCTAGCATGAATCGGTATACTGGCGGACACCAAGTGGTCACTGAGGAACGAAATAATGACACTCTTGATAATTGGTATCGTCACCTGGAGCCTGGCACACCTGTTGCCGTCCGTTTTGCCGGGTACTCGCGACGAACTCGTGGGCAAGCTGGGCGAAAATCGATATCGTGGCCTGTTCGCGCTCGTGATCATCGGATCGCTCGTCCTGATCGTGCTCGGTTGGCGACGATCGGTGCCGACGGCCCTTTACACGCCGCCATTCGCGGCCAACCCCGTGATTTCAATGCTCGTACTTGTCGGGCTCATTCTGTTTTTCGCGTCACGGGCCCCCGGGAACATAAAGCGGTTTGTCCGGCACCCGCAGATGACCGGAACGATTCTGTGGGGCGGCGCACACCTGCTGACAAACGGCAGCACTCGCGCCGTCGCATTGTTTGGAGGACTGACGCTCTGGGCCATCGTCGAAATTCTGATGTGCAATCGACGCGACGGAGCATGGCAAAAGCCGGCACCGGCCGCCCTCAAATACGACGTCGTTCCGGTTGTTATCGGTTCCGTGACCTTCGCCGCAGTACTGTATTTTCATCGGGCGCTGTTCGGCGTCCCTGCGATCCCGGGTTTATGATTTTTTTCGGTCGATAAGTACCAAATACGCGCCCAATCCATGCTATAAATGTGTCAAGGCGCGCGCCAGACGTGCCCGCAGAACAATGCGTAAGGGGGGCGGACCTGAAAGAACTTCTACTGGTTTTGGCATTGCTGCTGTCGATCGCCTGGCTGATCCTGCGGATTCGCCGCGGGAAAGCGGAAGTGCGGGAAGCCTCGGCCGTCAAAAACGTAAAGAGCACGTCGGCATTCCACGCCGTTTCCCTCAGGTATTCGAGCAATGCCTGCGACGCAGCCAAAGCGATGACGGGGCGCCGTTTTCTTGCCACTGCGGCACCCCGCCTGCCGTTGCCCGGTTGCGATGCGCTGGAGTGCCGCTGCGGTTTCGATCACCATGAAGACCGCAGGAGCGGTAGAGACCGCCGTAACCCGTTCAGTTCGATTCACTATGAAGGCGGAACCGGTTCGCTAAGAGTCGAACGCCGGAGCAAAAAAGACCGGCGCACTCGCGCCGATTGCGCGTAATCTCGATCTGAGGCCGATGCCTCAGTAACCGAAATCGATTACCGAGGCCTGGTAGTGCTCGAGTTCCACCTGGTGGCGGGCCCGCTGTTCGTAAAGATCCTGGATTTCCGCCTCCAGCTGACCGATTTTTTCCGACAAATCCTTCAGGTCGACGAGCAGCAGCACTCTTTCCTCGGTCGTGGTTTCCTGGCTGATCAGGGCCGCTTCCTTGTCGCGAATTTCGTCTGCAATCCGCTCAAGCTCGTTTTCTCTAGAGCGGATCGCCGAGTTTGTACGATTGACGTTGCTCTGCAGCGTGTAGAGGTGGTACCCGGCGTTATAGGCATCGAGGAAATCCGCCTCTAGGTCTACAGTGCAGACCCCGTTGTAGCGTCCGCCCCTCGAACCTATATCGAAGGCGCGACCCGGCTGGCAATACTCAACCAAACCCTGCTCCCGGCCGCGCTGGTACGCCGCGAAGTCGGGTGTGACACCGTGCTTGGCGCATGCTTTCCGGCGCTGTGCCAGTTGGTCCGTCGTGTAACCGCGTGCGCCGTCCTCATAGCCGATGGCTTCCCAATCACCCGTCACGCATTCGTCGCCGCTCATCGACGCGCAGCCGCCGAGTCCGAGCGCAACAAGCACCAGCCCGATCAGGTTCCAATTACGTTTCATGGCATGCTCCATTCGTTCACAACCCGGTATCAGTGTTCCGCACGCTACCGGCTGACACCGGCCGCGAACGTGACGATCTTCACAGATACGCCCCCGGTGCTGAACGAATGCTGAAAATTGCGGTTCAGGCCATAGCGGACGCCTACTCAATGTGAACTGGGTCACAGTGCCGTTGGCAGACGAAAGCTACCCTCGGATCCTGTACGAGACGAGGAAATCGGCCAGATGGACATTGAGGCAATCAGCGGTGCGGCAACGGTCGCACTTGGAAGTACTATCCTGTTCCTCCTCGTGGCCAAGTTCTGGTATGTCCTGTCACGCACGGTTAGCTCCGCCCCGAATTTCGCCGACAGCATTATGCACGAGGCGGCGCAGAGATTTCGCGATGAACTCGATCGGCTGTCAACGTCGCAGTCGATCTACCTGGGTGGAGCCCTTGTCTTTGCAATGCTTTTTACCGCCGCATATGTGCTGCAGGCGCGGGAGCTGTTCGTCGGCTATCCAGACTGGCAGCTATACCTTCAGCTCGGCTTCCTGTTGCTTGCGGTCGTGTTTGCTCTGTACCAGATGGCCCGCACGATTCTTGCCCGGCGACAGATGAAGTTTCTGCGCGACGCCAATATCGCGATCGGACACCAGCTGCAGCATATTTCGAGCGGTATGGCGCGCGTTTTTCACGACGTCGAAACGAGCGCAGGAGTCGTCGATCATGTAGTTGTCGGTCAGGCCGGGCTGTACGCGGTCAATGTCGTTGCCAAACGCTCTCGACGCGGCAACAGCGTGCGGCTCGATGGAAACACGCTGCAATTTTCCACTTCGAAGACAGAGCATCCGATCGTCGACATCATTGCGAGAGTCAAACGCCTCGAAAAAGAGTTCCACAAACTGCTGGGACACAGTGTGCGGGTCCGTTCGGTCATCGCCGTACCCGGATGGGAAGTCGTCGAACAAGCGCACGAACTTCACCTGTTGGTAAATGAGCGCAATATCGCAATGCTCATGGGCTGGAGAGACAACACCGACAATCTCATGAACGAAGACGTCGATGCCCTGAAGAACACCCTGACCAGCAGATGCCTGCTTTCCGCAGCCGCGGTAGCAAGCTAACGATTAGTCAGGCGTTGGCTCCTGCTGCCGCCCCCGATAGTTGTGCCTGAGCGACGGCAAACTGCGCCGACGCTTTCTTCAAATAAGTCTGTGCTTCCTCGTCATAGCCATCCGCAGAGGCCGACCAGACGCGGTTGACGTAGCGTTCACCCGCCGCGAATTCGCTCATGATGTCAGCATAGGTCTGCAGGCTGTAAAGGTGCACCATGCTGGCACGCGCCTCGACGAAGCGGCGCAGGTCCGGACGCAGCTTTTCGTCGATCCAGTCGCGCAGCTGCTCGCCCTGCGCCGCCGTGCCCTCCGTTATCTGTCTGAGGTCCCGCACGATGTTCGCGATCGACTGGTTGAGCTCATTGCGATTCGTCTCGAGGAGGTCCCCCGACGTGGCCACGGCCCGGTCCGCACGTTTCGCCAGGATTACACCAGCGGCAGCGGCTACCGCCGCGAGGCCGAACAGCAGCCAGTCGACATTTTGCGCATCGAGGGCCGTCGTATAGGCGCCGAACAGGAAGCCGCCGCAGATCAACAAATAGGCAATCTTCTTCATCCCATAGCCCCCTCAATGACTTTGCTTATCGCATCCCCGACGCCCACCAGCGCCTCGCCGACAATGAATCCGGCGGCGATCGGGATGCCAACGCTGTCGGACCAGTCTTTGCCCTTGAAACGATCGGAAAGCTCGCGGCTCAGCGTGCCCAGCGAGTAGGTCAGGACGATATTGAACGGCAGGTAGAAACCCAGGCCCACCGTGATGCCCAGGCCGCCCATGAGTGCCGACAGCAGTCCACCGAGGACCGCACCGGCGGCGTATTTTTGTGCGGGAACGTCGCCGCCCATAATGCCGTCGACCGTACTCGCCAGCGCCTGCGCCTGTGGTGCCGGTAATCTCGCGCTGCCGAGTTCGTACGCTTCGTGCAGGGCAAAGATCACAAAAATCACGACAATGGGCCCCAGCCAGGCGCCGATGAACTGGCCAAACTGCTGCATGCGCGGCGTCGCGCCGACAAGGTAACCCGTCTTGAGGTCGAGCATCAGGTCCGTCGCCTGGGACATGGCAACGCACATCGCCGCGCCGACCATGATCGCTGCAATGATGGAGTCGGCCCGGTCCATGCCGAGCGCCTGGGTCAGCACGATCAACAGCGTGATGCCGACGAGCGTCATGCCCGAGAGCGGCGACCAGTTCGTACGTCCAATTGCCTCCGACAGGATAATGCCCGCCATCCAGACCCACATCGTGCCCAGGATTGCCATCGCAATGCCACCCAAGAGCGTCATCGACTCGACCGCAGTCACCGCCATGAAGCCGAGCAGGATGATCGCGCCGCCTACCGCGAAGTAGAGCAGTTTGATCGGCATTTCCTCTCGCGCGTTGTGGGTCTCGACCTGCGCTGCCTTCTGCATGGACTTGATAGCGCTCAGGATTAGCGGTGCCGCGAGGATGACGCCCATGATCGCACCGCCGATTAGCATGCCTATGCCAAGGGGCCGGTAGAGCAGCAGTCGCAGCGGTTCAGGGGAACTGATGATCTCGCCGACTTCGTCGAGCGGGAAATTGCCGGTTGCTGCGAGCATTGGCGACAGGAACCAGTAAGCGACGAAGCCGCCGACGATGAATGCGATGCCGCCGCGTCCGGCAATGAAGCCGACGCCGATCGTCATCAGCGACAGGTACCAGATGCCGTTCATGAACTCGGGCATGCCGATGAGCGCGCCCAGGTTCCAGTTGGACACGCCAGTGCGGATCGTGATGGCGTGCACGAGGGCACTCAACAGGGCCGCCGCAACCAGGATGATGGCCTTACGGACGCCCGCGCCCGGCGACTTCAGGATCGTTGCAACTGCTACGCCGCCCGGATAGGTCAGGCGCTCGTAATCGATCATGTGCTTTCTGAGCGGGATGATGAACGCGATGCCGAGAAAAGCGCCGGCGATACAGCCGAATGTAAGTATGACGGGATCGAAGCGATCGCCGTAACCCAGGATGAAGATCGCGGGCACCGAGAACATCATGCCCGAGGATGCGCCGTTCACACCCGAGGCAATCGTCTGCACGATGTTGTTCTCGATTATGCTCTTGCGCCGCAGCATGCCGCGCAGGATTCCGAAGCCGAGGATGGCGGCCAGCTCCGAACCTTCGATTGAAAAACCCAGGATCAGTGCCGCGTAGCCGATGGAGACAGCGATGATGACGCCGAGAATCCAGCCCACGATGACCGCGATCCACGTTAGTTCCGGATACTGCCTAGCTGGCATAGGTGCTGATTCCTGCAACGCCTGCCTTCCTTC